>Ga0181539_1004025_pt1 | contig 12927 bp, 11 predicted proteins | sample PEATcosm2014_Bin_46_FD_119767 | JGI IMG/M metagenome (GOLD analysis project Ga0181539, IMG submission 119767) | Peatland microbial communities from MTU Mesocosm Facility, Houghton, MI, USA - PEATcosm2014_Bin23_60_metaG | ecosystem: Environmental > Terrestrial > Soil > Wetlands > Peat | place... | reverse complement strand
CAGTACGCGACGGAACGAGACCTGGAGCTTCGCAACGTGGATCGCGACTCCGCCCTGCTGCGTGAAGTGAGAGCCGCATTGCGACGGATTCACGACGGCAGCTTTGGGAACTGCATTGAGTGCGACTGGGCGATCAACCCCAAACGCCTCGCGGCCGTGCCATGGGCGTTGCGTTGCATCGAGTGCCAGGAGGCTGCCGATTCGGACCGGCAGCAGAGAACGGAATCCGTCCGCACGGCGCTCGTCCATGCCGCGTGAATGAGCGGTTCTGCGCTCTGCGCACGCAAAGACAACGAAAGGCGGGTTCAGGTGTGAGAATGGCCTCCGACAGTCGAACCATTGCGTTTCTCGGCGACTATCTGCCGCGGAAATGCGGCATTGCCACGTTTACCTCCGACCTGCTTGGCGCTGTCGCAGCACGGCATCCGCAGGGCCGGTGCTTCGCGGTGCCGGTCAACGACATCGAAGGGTGCTACCAGTATCCGGACGTCGTTCGCTTCGAGATTGAGGAGCAGGACCTGGATTCTTACCGGTGCGCCGCCGACTTCCTGAACACCAGCAACGTGGACATTGTCTCGGTCCAGCACGAGTTCGGAATCTTCGGCGGGCCGGCCGGCAGCCACTTATTGACGCTGCTCCGCGGATTGTCGGCGCCGGTCGTCACCACGCTCCACACCGTTCTCCGCAACCCGAACTGCGACCAGCGTCGAGTGATGCAGGAGTTGCTCGCCCGCTCAACTCGGCTGGTGGTGATGACGGAGCGGGCACAGACGATCTTGCAGGAGGTCTACCAGACGCCGCCTGGCAAAATCGATCTCATCCCGCACGGCATTCCCGACGTGCCGTTCGTCTCCCCGGACTATTACAAGGAACAGTTTGGCGTGGGCGGAAAGAAAGTGTTGCTGACCTTCGGGCTGCTGTCGCCGAACAAGGGAATTGAGCATGTGCTCAACGCTCTCCCGGATGTGGTCGCGGAGTTTTCCGACGTCGTCTATATCGTGCTGGGCGCCACGCACCCGCACGAGATGCGCACGCGAGGCGAATCCTACCGCCTCAGCCTTGAGGCCATCGTCAGGCACAACAAACTCGAGAACCACGTCATCTTCCACAACCGCTTCGTCGAGCTGAAGGAGCTGACCGAGTTCATTGGAGCCGCCGATCTGTACGTTACTCCTTATCTGGACGAAGCCCAGATCACGTCGGGAACGTTGGCATACGCGTTTGGCGCGGGCAAACCAGTGATCTCGACGCCGTATTGGCATGCCGCCGAACTGTTACGGGACGAGCGTGGGGTTCTGGTGCCATTCGCAGACCCGAGGGCGATTGCGCGCGAGGTGAGCGGGTTGTTGCGCGATCGCAAGCGCCGCAGCACCATGAGCGATAACGCCTACAAGCTGGGCCGGACAATGGTATGGAGCAACACGGCGGGGCTGTACATGCGCTCCTTTGAACTGGCGCGGCGGCAAAGGGCAGCGGTGCCTCGCAAATCTGTTGCGGCGAGCGGGTTCGGCCTCCGGCCGCATGAATCGCCGGTTCTGAAACTGGATCATCTTTACCGTATGACAGATTCGACGGGCATTTTCCAGCACGCGAGCTTCACGGCGCCGAATCTCTCGGAAGGCTACTGCGCGGACGACAACGCCCGCGCGCTCATTCTGGCGGTGTTGCTGGGGCAGTTGGACGAAACTCCGAAGCGTATCCGGGCGCTCGCCACGGCCTATGCCGCGTTCCTGGAGCGTGCCTTCAATCGAGAAACGGCACGCTTCCGCAATTTCCTCAGCATCGACGGCTGTTGGCTCGACGAGCTGGGCTCCGAAGATTCTCATGGGCGGGCGATCTGGGCGTTAGGCACCGCGGCAGGGCGATCGCGACACTGGAGTTCGCAGATCATGGCCCAACAGCTGTTTGCGCAGGCGCTGCCGGTCGTGACGGACTTCACCTCGCCGCGGGCTTGGGCATTCAGCCTCGTCGGAATTCACGAATACCTGCGCTGGCTGGACTGTGACCGGCCGGCTAAGGATGTCCGCGAAGAGTTGACCAAGCGGCTGGTGGTGCTCTTCGATAACGTCGCCCAGCCCGGCTGGACCTGGTTTGAAGAGGGGCTGACCTATGACAACGCCAAGCTCGCCCACGCCCTGATTGTCAGCGGACACGCCACCGGGCAGAGCGGCGTGTATGAACGCGGCATAAAGGCGTTGCGCTGGCTGGTGGGCGTACAGACCTCGCAGCACGGTCAATTGCGGCCCATTGGCAGCAACGGATTCTACAAACGCAACGGCGCACGCGCGGCCTTCGACCAGCAGCCCATCGAGGCGCAGACCACGGTCTCGGCTTGCCTGGCTGTTCGGCCTTCCTGGCCGGTTGTATACACCTGATCGCCTCCGTTGGAGCCGTTGTTTTCATCCCGAGCGACTCCTGTGCCTCCAACAGGGGCCAGTCCCGGCTCTGCCGGGTACGCAAGAACTCTGAATGCCTCGTTCCAAGCGATTTCTCTTCGCACTTTTGGGTCCCTTCCCTTGCTTCGATCCGCTTTGCTTGCCCGCCGCCGCCCCTTTCCGGTCGGCAGAGGTAGTAGCGGCGATCTGCCTACAGCAGGTCCGGCTGCGCCACAACCGACCGCGAGCGCCGTAAATGAGGTTGAGAACCGCCGCGTCACCCGTAAGCACGCCGTCGCGGAACAGCGGCCGACGTGCGGTGTGGGGGTGCAGCAAGGAGCAAAACCTGCACTTTCCGCAGCAGAACCTGCATTTGCCGTAGCCCGCTCGCTGTCCTGTCGGCGCCGGCAGGCCCGGCGCGGCTCCTTTGCCTGCTATGGTTGCCGCGCCACACCTCGTCCAGCGCCGGAGATGGCACCAACCGTGCATTGACAAAGCAGCCGCAACAGGTATGTGAGGCAGAAAGAGAAACAGCAAGTTGAAACTAGCGATCGTGGCCGGTTTGGTCCTCACAACGACACTGCTGGCGGCGGATAGGGAGCCTGCCTCGCTGCGGCCTTTAGCGCGCGAGAAGCTGGCCAAGGTGGCCGGGATCGTCTCGGGGCACCCTGGTCTGCGACTGGACGTGGAAGGTCATACCGACAGTGTGGGCAGCGATGCCTACAATCAGCAGCTCTCTGAGGACCGCGGTGCGTCGGTGCGCGACTACCTGACCGAGCAGGGAATGGCGGCAGGCTCGGTTACCTCCAGAGGCTTTGGAAAAACCCAGCCGGTGGCCTCGAATGACACCGCCGCGGGCCGGCAACAAAACCGGCGGGCCGAACTCGTTATCTCCGGCGACGTCATTGGTTCGGAGATCGGCTTACCCAGAGCGGCCATGTAAACCTGGATGGCGCCCCTGGGGCCGGCGGGGCGCCTTCAGCATACGAGAGAAAGGGAAAACAAGATGTCTGAAAAAAACGCGGTTGTAGCCATCTATGATAGCCACTCCCAGGCCGAGGAAGCCCTGAAGGAACTCCAGAAGGCTGGGTTTGACATGAAGAAACTGTCCATCGTCGGCAAGGACTACCACACCGAGGAGCACGTCGTAGGGTATTACAATGCCGGCGACCGCATGAAGCGGTGGGGCAAGACCGGCGCCTTCTGGGGCGGCTTCTGGGGCCTCTTGTTCGGATCGGCTTTCTTCGCCATTCCCGGCATCGGGCCGGTCCTGGTAGCCGGGCCTCTGGTCGCCTGGATTCTCGGCGCGCTCGAAGGCGCCGTCGTTGTCGGCGGACTGAGCGCTATCGGCGCGGGCCTGTACAGCATCGGTATCCCCAAGGACAGTGTCGTGCAATACGAGTCGGCGCTCAAGTCCGACAAGTTCCTCCTTCTGGCTCATGGCACAACGGACGAAGTGGCCAGGGCTAGGGACATTATGCAGACGACGCACCCGTTGCAGGTTGCAGTACACGCGGCGGAAGACGAGCCGCTCACCCGGGCGGGCAGTTCTGCTGTTGGTAAGTGAAGCACTTCGGCTTCAGGTCGTAGAGAGTATAACCAGGGCTCTCAGCAGCCCAGAAGAAAGTGGAATTGTTAGAGGAGAAAGAACATGTCCAAAAACTTGTTGATCGTTTCGATTGCGGGCCTTGGTTTGGTCCTGCCCGCTTTAGCGTCGGATCGCGAGGATGACATGGGGCGTATTCGAAAAGCGACCCAGGTCTTCCAGGAAATCATGCGAACGCCTGACAAAGGCATTCCCCGGGACCTGCTGGAAAAGGCGAAATGCGTTGCCATCATTCCAGGAGAGGAGAAGCTCGCCTTCATATTCGGCGGCAACTATGGCAGGGGACTGGTGACCTGTCGCACTGGCAAGGGCTGGAGCGCTCCGATGTTCTTGGCTGTCGGTGGAGGGAGCGTCGGCTTCCAGATCGGCGGCTCTTTCACCGACGTGGTGATGCTATTCATGAACGACCATGCCTTGCAGAGCCTGTTGAGCGATAAGTTCAGGATCGGCGGCGACGTCACCGTGGCGGCCGGGCCGGTGGGAAGACAGGCAGCCGCCGACACGGACGTAAAGCTCAATGCGGAGATCCTGAGCTATTCGCGCAGCAAAGGGGTCTTTGCCGGCGTCAGCGTGGATGGCGCCGTCGTGCAGGCGGACCATAGCGGAGACCAAGCCATGTACGGCCACGATGTCACTCACCACGAAATTCTGCACGGCGGAGTTGCGGTTCCCGAGCCGGCGGAGAGACTGCTGGCGGAACTTGCCAGCTACCCCGTGCGCCGCTGAGATCGGAGGGCCGCCACTGAGAGCGTCCTTTGCGACCATGTTTTGTGGCGGTGCTGGGCTGCTTCGACGGCCACCATGGTGCCTGGCTGCCGGCCAGCCTGATTCAGGTCCAGCGCGACTACTTCGGCGCCTCTGGCTACGCGAACGCATTGACGTCAACGGAGCATTTCGCACGGAATGGACGAAGGGTTGGAAGCGACGAAGCCGTTAGACGCCGCAGGTAACTGGAGACCCAAGAATGCGAACCACAGCATTGTTTCTGGATATCGGCGGCGTCCTGCTCACCAACGGGTGGGATCGCCTTGCCCGCAAACGGGCGGCGCAGAGCTTCAAGCTGGCCTGGGCCGAGATGGAGGATCGTCATCACCTGACCATCGACACCTACGAGGCGGGAAAGCTCACACTTGACGAATACCTGGGCCGGGTGGTCTTTTACCAAAAGCGGCCGTTCACCCGTGCTCAGTTTTGGCGCTTCATGTGCGCGCAATCGAAACCTTACTCCGAGATGATCGAGCTGGTCGCTCGCCTCAAGGTCCGCCATGGGCTGAAGATCGCCGTGGTCAGCAACGAAGCGCACGACTTGAATGCGTATCGGATTCGAAGGTTCAAGCTGGACAAGTTCGTGGATTCTTTCATTTCCTCGTGCTTCGTCTACGTCCGCAAGCCCGACGCGGACATCTTCCGGCTTGCGCTGGACATCGCCCAGGTGCCAGCCCGGCAGGTAGTCTACATCGAAAACACTCCGATGTTCGTCCAGGTCGCGGAAGGACTGGGGATACGCAGCATTCTCCACACCGATTACCGGTCCACTTGCGCCAAACTAGCTTCGTTCGGATTGCGGGATGACCGCTAGCCCACGCATCCTGACCATCAATGGCGGCTCGTCGAGCATCAAGTTCGCGGTGTTCGGGGCCGGCTCCCTCCAGCGGATTCTGGAAGGCGCGATTGAGCGCATCGGACAGCCGGAGGCGACCTTGCGGGTGAAAGGCCTGAGCCCCGCGGACAACTTCTCGCGGGTAGTGAAGGCGCCCGATCACACGGTGGCCGCGGGCGCTCTGACGGATTGGATCGAGGAACGCGTCGGGCGCGATGGATTGGCCGCGGTGGGGCATCGTGTGGTGCATGGCGGGCCGAAGTACAGCGAGCCGCAGCGAATCACTGCGCAACTGGTCGAGGAACTGCATCGGCTCAGTCCTTTCGATCCGGAGCATCTGCCAGAGGAGATCCTGTTGACCGGGGCGTTTCATCGCCGATTTCCGGACCTGCCCCAGGTGGCGTGTTTCGACACGGCTTTTCACCATGACCTGCCGCGCGTGGCCCGATTGCTGCCTATCCCGCGCCGCTACGAAGCCCAGGGGGTGCACCGGTACGGGTTCCACGGGTTGTCGTATGAGTTCCTCATGGGAGAACTGGCCCGCCTGGACGGAACGGAAGCGGCACAAGGCCGGGTCATCCTCGCGCACCTCGGCAATGGCGCGAGCCTGGCGGCGGTGCGTTACGGCAAGTCCGTGGACACGAGCATGAGCTTCACCCCGGCGGCCGGCGTGCCGATGAGCACGCGATCAGGCGATCTCGATCCCGGACTGGTTTGGTATCTGGCGCGCACCGAGGCGTTCGATGCCAAACGGTTTAATGAGATGGTCAATTTCCAGTCCGGGCTGCTCGGCGTGTCGGAGACCAGTTCCGACATGCGCGATCTGCTCGAGCGTGAAACACAGGACGTGCGGGCCGCCGAAGCCGTCGCGCTGTTCTGCTACCAGGTCAAGAAGTGGATCGGCGCGTTCGCGGCGGCGTTGGGCGGCGTGGACACGCTGGTGTTCGCCGGCGGCATCGGAGAAAATGCGCCCTCGATCCGGGCCCGGATTTGCGATGGGCTGGGATTCCTTGGAATCGAACTGGAAGAGAAGCGAAACGCGGCCACTGAGGCCGTGATCTCCGCGGAGGCCGGCCGGGTTGTGGTCCGCGTCATTCGCACGGACGAAGAACTGATGATCGCCAAGACGGTTTGCCGCGTTCTCGGCCTTGGCTGAATAGGGAGAACTGAACCATGCAGCCAAACACTCTGTCCCCGGAACTACTCCAGAAGATGGATGCCTATTGGCGGGCCGCCAACTATCTATCGGTCGGCCAGATTTACCTTTACGACAATCCGCTGCTGAAGCGGCCGCTGACGCTCGCGGACGTGAAGCACATGCTGCTGGGACACTGGGGCACCACGCCCGGGCAGAACTTCATTTACGCGCACCTGAACCGCGTCATCAAGAAGTACGACCTCGACATGATTTACGTCTCCGGCCCTGGGCACGGTGGCCCGGCTGTCGTGGGCAACACTTATCTCGAAGGCACTTATAGCGAGATCTATCCCGACATCAGTCAGGATGAGGCCGGACTTCGGAAGCTCTTTCTTCAGTTTTCGTTTCCCGGAGGAATTCCCAGCCACGCCTCGCCGGAGTGCCCGGGCTCGATCCACGAAGGCGGTGAGCTGGGCTATTCGCTCAGCCATTCGTTCGGGGCGGTGTTCGACAATCCCGATCTCGTCGTCGCCTGTGTCGTCGGCGATGGCGAGGCGGAAACCGGGCCGCTGGCCACGGCGTGGCATTCGAACAAGTTTCTCAATCCGGCCACAGACGGCGCAGTGCTGCCGATCCTGCATCTCAACGGCTACAAGATTTCCAACCCGACCGTCCTGGCCCGCATCACCCACGAGGAATTGGAGCAGTTACTCCGAGGCTACGGGTGGACGCCCTACTTTGTCGAGGGTCACGAGCCCGAGTTGATGCACGAGGCCATGGCCGCCACGCTCGACACGGTGGTGGAGCAGATCAAGAAGATTCAGCAGGACGCCCGCGTCGACGGCAACCTAGCGCGTCCGCGCTGGCCGATGATCGTTTTCAATTCACCCAAGGGCTGGACCGGGCCGAAAATGGTCGATGGCCTGCAAGTGGAAGGCACCTTCCGTTCGCATCAAGTGCCGCTCTCGGACCCGGCCACCCATCCCGAACACCTCAAGCTGCTCGAAGACTGGCTGAGGAGCTACCGGCCCGAGGAACTCTTCGATGAGCAGGGCCGCCTGAAACCGGAGTTGGCGGAGCTTGCTCCCCAGGGCGAACGGCGCATGGGCGCGAATCCACACGCCAACGGCGGCATCCTGCTCCGCGACCTGCGGATGCCGGATTTCCGCGACTACGCAGAGGACGTGCCCTCGCCGGGAGCGGGCGGCATCGGCGACACGCACGTGCTGGGGCGTTTCCTGCGCGATGTGACGAGGCTCAACAGCGAGCAGCGAAACTTTCGGATCTTTGGCCCCGACGAAACGCTCTCGAACGGCCTGGAAGCCCTGTTTGAAGTGACCAAACGCCAATGGGACGCCGCGACCGTGCCGAACGACGAGTTTCTCGCTCCCGCGGGCCGCGTGATGGAGATGCTCAGCGAGCACCAATGCGAGGGCTGGCTGGAGGGCTACCTCCTCACCGGGCGCCATGGCCTCTTCAACTGCTACGAGGCGTTCATCCACATCGTCGATTCGATGTTCAACCAGCACGCCAAGTGGCTGAAGGTCACTTCGCACCTGCCCTGGCGGCGCAAGATTGCGTCGTTGAACTACCTGCTGGCTTCGCATGTCTGGCGCCAGGATCACAACGGCTTCACACACCAGGATCCCGGCTTCATCGACCACGTCTTGAACAAGAAGGCCGAGATCGTGCGGGTTTACCTTCCGCCGGATGCAAACTGCCTGCTGTCGGTGATGGACCACTGCCTGCGCAGCCGCCATTACGTCAACGTCGTGATCGCGGGCAAACATCCGGCGCCGCAGTGGCTCTCCATGGACGCCGCCGTCAAGCACTGCACCGAGGGCATCGGCATCTGGCAGTGGGCTAGCAACGACCAGGCCGTTGCTCCCGACTTGGTCATGGCCTGCTGCGGCGACGTGCCCACGCTGGAGACGCTCGCCGCCGTCTCCATACTACGCGAGAATCTGCCGGACCTGAGAATCCGCGTGGTCAACGTTGTCGACCTCATGCGGCTGGAGCCCCAAGCCGAGCACCCGCACGGGCTGAGCGACAGGGATTTCGACGAACTGTTCACCAAGGACAAGCCGGTCATCTTCGCCTTCCATGCCTACCCGTGGCTGATCCACCGGCTGACCTACCGGCGCGCCAACCACGACAACATCCATGTCCGCGGCTACAGGGAAGAGGGCACCATCACCACGCCCTTCGACATGGCGGTGCTGAACGATCTGGACCGCTTCCACCTGGTGATGGACGCCATCGACCGCCTGCCGCAGACCGGCGACAAGGGCATTTACCTGAAGCAGCAACTCAAGGACAAGCTGATCGAGCACAAGCAATACATCGACAAGAACGGCGAGGATCTGCCGGAGATTCGGAACTGGAAATGGAGCAACCCCAAATGAACGCGCAACAACTTCTAGACACCGCGAGGGCGATGGTCGCCGGCGACAAAGGCCTGCTGGCGATGGACGAAAGCACCCCCACCTGTAACAAACGATTTGCAAAGTTAGGGATTCCCCAGACCGAGGAGACCCGGCGCACGTATCGAGAGTTGATTGTGACCACGCCCGGTCTCGAGGAGAGCATTAGTGGCGCGATTCTCTGCGATGAGACAATCCGCCAGCAGAAGAACGACGGTACTCCCTTTGCTAAGGCCCTCACCGATGCGGGAATCATTCCCGGCATCAAGGTTGACGCCGGTGCAAAAGACATGGCAGGCCATCCCGGAGAGAAAGTAGCCGAAGGTCTGGACGGATTGCGCGGCCGCCTGGCTGCATACTCTCAAATGGGCGCGCGTTTTGCCAAGTGGCGTGCGGTGATCGCCGTGAGCGATATCATCCCCAGCCGGGCTTGCATCGAGGCCAACGCGCACGCGCTGGCTCGCTATGCCGCGTTGTGCCAGGAAGCCGGACTGGTCCCCATCGTCGAGCCGGAAGTGCTCATGGACGGCGAGCACACCCTGGGCCGCTGCTTCGAGGTTACGGAGGCAGTTCTGCGAACGGTTTTCAACCAGCTTTACACGCAGCGGGTGACGCTGGAGGGTATGATCCTGAAGCCCAACATGGTGCTGGCCGGACTGGCCTGCCCGAAGCGAGAAACGGTGGACGAGGTGGCAGGCGCCACAGTGAGGTGTCTGTTGCGAGCCGTCCCCGCTGCCGTTCCGGGGATTGCGTTCTTATCGGGTGGCCAACCGAGTGAATTGGCCTCGGCCCGTTTGAATGCCATGAATGTCAGCTTCAGGTCGCGAGTGCCTTGGGCGTTGGCGTTTTCGTTCGCTCGCGCCATCCAGCAACCGGCCATGGAGATTTGGCGAGGGCATGAGGGCCAGGTGTTAGCGGCGCAGCAAGCTCTCTATCATCGAGCCACGTGCAACCGGGCTGCGCGCCGCGGCGAATACAATTCCGTGATGGAAGAGACCAAGGGATGAAGCCGGTTCGCAACCGCACTGATCACGCCCAACTCCCTTACTGGAAACGCGCCCATCGGGATTGGCGTTTCTGGGTCGGTTTGGTGTCTATGTTAGCGGCCATCACTATCTATGTCATGAGTGATGACCTGGCGTTGCTGCCTCGCGGCCAGCCGTAGCAGCCGCGGTCAGGCGCTGTCGGAAATTAGCGGAGCCCCATTAACCATGAGCCCAAGCGTTCTGTATCCCCTGCGATTCGAACCCATCTATCAGTACCGGCTTTGGGGCGGCCGGCGTTTGGCCAGCCTGCTCTCCGCACCGCTGCCGGGCGATGGCCCTATCGGCGAAGCGTGGCTACTCAGCGACCGCGATGACCATCCGAGCCGCGTTGCCGATGGACCCCTCAAGGGGAGGACCATCGCTCAGCTGCTGGAGGAGTTTCCAGAACAGGTGATGGGAACGCTGGCCGGGCGCTTCCGCCGATTCCCACTGCTGCTGAAGTTCCTCGATGCACGGGAAATGCTCTCGGTGCAAGTGCATCCCGGGGACACGCACACGGACCTCCTGCCACCGGGCGAGACGGGGAAAACCGAAGCATGGGTCGTGCTGCAGGCGGGGTCAAAGAGCCGCATCTATGCGGGCCTGAAGCCAGGCACCGCGGAAGCCGATCTGCGGCGGGCGCTCGCGAGCGGAGACGTGGCGGACCGCCTCGCGTACTTCACTCCGAAGCCCGGCGACGCTGTCTTTCTGCCGGCTGGGACGGTTCACTCTCTGGGCGGCGACATCGTGGTGTTCGAGGTTCAGCAGAACAGCGACGTGACGTTTCGCCTGTATGACTGGAACCACGTCGACGCCAAGACCGGCAAACTACGCGCGCTCCAGGTCGGCCAGGCGCTTGCCTGCATTGATTTTGGGGAGTGTGCGGGCGGCCTGGTGGCGCCCGTGGTTGAGGCGACGGTGCCTGTGGAACGCGAGCGGCTCTTTCACTGTGAGCATTTCCGGTTGTCGCGCCTGCACGGAAACTCACCGTTTCCCGTTGGCGCGCCGGGGGTGCCGACAGTGCTGGTGTGCATCGAGGGCACCGGCCAGGTCGAGCACGGCGGCGCCACGTATGCCGCCGGTAAAGGCGACGTGTTCCTGTTGCCTGCGGTCCTCGGAGCGTGTATATTTCAGCCACGAGGCGCCGTGAAGGTGCTGGAGATCGGGATACCGGAATGAAGAAACTGATTGTGTTCGATCTGGACGGAACCCTTGCCGAGAGCAAGTCGTCTATCGACGCCGACATGTCGCGTCTGCTGCATGATCTTCTCGGCATTGTCAAGGTAGCCGTGATCTCGGGTGGCGATTGGCCGCAGTTTGAAAAACAGGTGCTCTCCCATCTTCCGCACGACGAGAGTCTGGCGAACCTGTCGATTCTTCCTACATGTGGAACGAAGTTCTTCCGCTACGCAGGGGACTGGAAGAAACTCTACTCGGAAGATTTCACCCCGGACGAGAAGACGAAGATCGTCGCGGCGCTAACGAAGGCGGTTGCAGAGGCTGGCTTCCAGGCCGAAAAGGTCTGGGGCGAGGCGATTGAAGACCGCGGAAGCCAGATCACGTTCTCCGCGCTAGGCCAGCAGGCGCCTTTGGAAGAAAAGAAGAAATGGGATCCAGATTTTGCCAAGCGGAAGAAGATCAAAGCGATTCTCGATCTTCTCATCCCCGGCTTTTCCGTCCGCATGGGCGGCGCAACGTCTGTCGATGTCACCAAGCCGGACATAGACAAGGCCTACGGAGTCAGAAAGCTAAGAGACGTTCTTGGCATTTCACTGAACGAGATGATCTTCATAGGCGATGCCCTGTTCGCGGGAGGGAACGACTATCCGGCAGAACAAGCGGGTGTTGTTTCTATTCCAGTTCAGGGTCCCAACGAGACTAAGAGGGTTGTCGAAGCGATCATCGCTTGTTTGTCGGATCGCGGCCAGGAAGCCTTATGAGTGGATTCAAGCTGCGGCGCCTGGGGCTCGTGATGGAGCCGGAACCGGGCAATCCCCAGGAAGTCGAAGGCGTCCTGAATCCGGCGGCCGTTCGCGGCCCCGATGGCCATCTCTACCTTTTCCCGCGGCTGGTTGCCAAGGGGAACTACTCGCGCATCGGCATTGCACGAGTGCGGTTCAACGAAGCCGGCGATCCGGCAGGCGTCGAGCGGCTCGGCATCGCACTGGAGCCGGAAGCCGACTATGAGCGGCGGCCCGGCGGCGGCGGCTGCGAAGATCCTCGGATCACATTTGTTGAGCCGCTCCAGCGTTACCTGATGACTTATACGGCATTTTCGGTGCGAGGTCCACGGATCGCCCTAGCGACATCGGAAGACCTCTTCCACTGGAACCGCCTTGGGCTGGCCACCTTTGGCCGGTATCGCGACGTCGACATCGGCGATGTGGACGACAAAGATGCCAGCGTCTTCCCCGTCGCCATACCGAATCCGTCCGGGAAACCTGAACTGGCCATGCTCCACCGGCCGCTCTTTCCCGGTACCCGCCCGGAGGAAACCGCCTTCCACCCCGCATCCCGTCAGGTGGATCTAGATCGGGAGAGCATCTGGATTTCCTACTGCGCGATGGCCTTGGAGGGCGGCGAGCCACATCGCTTCGGTGCGTTTGCCTCTCATCATCGGCTGGCGACTCCGGTGGCGCCCTGGGAGCGCCTCAAAATCGGCGGTGGCACTCCGCCCATCCTCAGCCGGCACGGCTGGCTGATCGTTTACCACGGCGTGTGTGAAATGGAAGAGCCGGGCAACACTGGACACGAACTGTG
>Ga0181539_1004023_pt1 | contig 12930 bp, 8 predicted proteins | sample PEATcosm2014_Bin_46_FD_119767 | JGI IMG/M metagenome (GOLD analysis project Ga0181539, IMG submission 119767) | Peatland microbial communities from MTU Mesocosm Facility, Houghton, MI, USA - PEATcosm2014_Bin23_60_metaG | ecosystem: Environmental > Terrestrial > Soil > Wetlands > Peat | place... | reverse complement strand
GTGGTGCGGGACGGCCCCAAGGTGGACATCATCCCCTGCGACCGGCTCGACTACGCCGAGGCACAGGACGACTACGTCCTGCTGCGCAGCCAGGCGAAGAACTATCTCAAGCAGGAGACCATCTCAAACCTGGAGACTTCGCTCGATCCGGCGCGGTTCGTGCGCATTCACCGCTCCTACATCGTCAACCTGGAGCGGATCGCGAAGATCGAACCCTACACCAAAGACAGCCGGGTCGCGATTCTGGGCGACGGGACCAAGCTGCCGGTCAGCCGCTCGGGCTACGCGCGGTTGAAGGAGCTGCTGGGGGACCGGTAGCGCGCTCCGCTCGGCCTGCTCCACGCCCCTCAGCCCCGCTTGGCGGTCTTGCCGGCGTACAGGATGTGCACGAAATCGGCGGGCTTCAAGAACCCTTTGCCGAACTTCTCGTCGTACGGTTTCGTCGGCTCGGCGGCTGTCACCTGTTCGAGCGTCTGGCCGGCGCTCACCAGCTTCGACACCCTCTCGTTCACGCCCGCGAGCATGTCGCGGAAGGTGCGGAGGTCGTCGAGCGTCGCCATCGGACCGTGTCCCGGGATGATCTTCGTCTTCCCGTCCACCGCCTGGATCATGAGGTCCGCATCCGCCAGCATACCCTCGATCGAGCCGCCCGCCGAGTAGTCGATAAACGGGTACATGCCGTTGAAGAAGAGGTCGCCCGCATGGTACACGTTGACGTTTTGGAAGTGAACCGTTGTATCGCCGTCGGTGTGTGCGGGCGGCAGATGGCGGTAGACGACCTTCTCGCCTCCCTGCGCCAGCGAGCCGGCGTCCGAGAACGTGGTCTTCGGGCGGCCTTCGGGCGCCAGCGGCGGCACTTCGCGGTTGAAGGCTGCGATCTTCTGCGTGGTGCTGAGCCGCTTCAGAACGTTCTCGTGCGCGATGATGCGGGCGCCCGCGCGGCCCAGCCGCTCATTGCCGCCGACGTGGTCGAAATGGTAGTGCGTGTTGATCAGGATCGCGATGGGCCCCGGGCCGGCCGTGTGCGCGCGGGTTTCCACGGCCTCGGCGGTCTGAGGAAGGCCGCTATCGACCAGCAGCAGCCCGTCTCCGAACTCCAGCACCGCAATATTTCCCCCGGCTCCGCTGAGCAGGCTCAGCTTCTCGCCGATCGGCTCTAGCTTCAGCGCGGGTTGCTCCTGCGCGGCCGCTCCGGACGCCAGCCAGAACGCCGGCGCCACCGACGACACAATCTGGAACAGTTCACGGCGGGTAATTCGCGTCATGCTCGCCATTGTAATGGATTCGGAATCAGAACCGGCGCCACTGGCGCGGCGCGATGGCGCAATCGATCTGGAAGAGCACGATGAACCCGATACTCCAGCACGTGCCGAACACCGAGAGCATAGCTCGTCCGGTGGCGTAGCCCCAACTGCCATAAAGTAGGTGCGGGCTCTGCGGCGAGGCTCCGCCGCCGGTGTTTCCACCCATCGTGGTCGCCCAACCGTTGGCCGGGAGTCTTGGTATTCTGGGGAGTCAGAAAACTTACATGATGTCGCGGATTCTCGTTTGGACCGGCGCCGCCGCAGTCGTCCTTGCTGTTGCTGCCGCGATGATAGAACCCGGCTTCACGCCGCCGAAACAGAAGATCCTCTTTCTGGCAGCTCAGTACGGCATACTCCTCCCGGCGCTGGTGGTCGCTGTCCTCTTGGGCCGCCGCCAAACACCTGAAGCGCGGAAGATTGCGGCCCCCCGCTTTTGGACCATTGCGGTGGCGTATTTGCTCGTACTTGTTCCGGTGGCCGCGTTCCTGCACCCGGGCGTGATTGGCGCCGACGAAAGCGTGTACCTTTTCGAAGCCAAATGCCTCCGGAGCGGAAGTCTGTACACTCAAGCCCCTCCTGTGAGCGAGCCCGAGATGCACTTCACTCACAACCTCGTTGTCGGCCACAAGTGGTTTGGCAAGTATCCATTCGCCTGGCCCGCGCTGCTGAGCCTCGCCAGCGTGGCAGGCTTGCAGTGGTTGGTGAATCCGCTCCTGGGGCTACTATTGCTTTGGCTCTCTTATGGCATCGGAGAATTCCTGTTCCTGCCGGGGCAGGCTGCGTGGGGAGTCCTGTTGATGGCCGCGTCCCCCTTCTTCACGCTTAACTGCCTCGGCTACATGTCCCACGTCGCCTGTGGGGTCGCGGTCGCCGGTGCGGCGTGGTGCTATCTGCGGTCGGTCAAGGCCAGAACCGCGCTCTCGATCGCGGCGGCGGGCGGTTGCGTGGCGGCGGCCATGCTGGTACGTCCGTTTACGGGCATGTGTGTCGGAGTGGCGCTGGGAGCCGCCACACTGTTCGAGTTTCGTTCGAACAGGCGCGTATTGGCGGTTGGTGCAGGGGCCGCGCTGGTCCTAATGGGCGCCACCGTCTTGATCCATGGAGTCGTCAATCAGAGCTTGACCGGCAGCTTTACGCGCTCGCCTTACGCGGCCTATCATCACCAGGCAGTCATCCCCACCGAGGTATCGCTGTCCCCACGTGTCGTTGCCCACACCCTCGCAGTCTTCACACCAATCCGGCTGAGCAAGACGGTCTCTGCGGCGTTTCCGTTTGTTTTCTTGCCGGCGTTCTTTGCGCTATGGCGTTGGCGGCGGCGACGTGACGTTTGGGTAATCGCGCTCCTGTTCGCCGTGCTGGTCCTCGGCCACGTCGTGCAGCAGGAGGATTCCGGTTCGTGGATCGGAGAGAGGTATTACTTTGAAGGCTTTTTCGCGGTTTCGCTCCTGGCCGGCGCCGGCTGGAGCGAACTGGCCGGTGGCTACAGCGCGCGGCTGCGCCGGACCGTCCTCGCATCGGCGGCCGTCGCCTGTGCCGCTGTGTGGTTCTTTTTCCTGCACCAGCAATTCGAACTGTGCTGGCCTTACCGCGAGATCGCGCTAGCGGCGCAGTCGCCCCCCGTCTTTTCGGGGGTGGTGTTTCTGATCACGGCGCCCCACTTCGAGGCGCCGCTTTACAACCTGAATCGTCCCGGCGGCAAGCTGCTGTTCCTCCCCGATCGCGGGGACGGCCGGGAGCGGCAGATAGCCGCCAAGCTCGGCCAGCATCGCTGGGCGCTACTCACCTATGATGCGGCGTCCAGACGCGCCCGCTGGCGGCTCGAGGTCGAATGAGACTGCTGTGCTCCTCGGAATACCCATGAGTCGCACAGGTACCTCGCGAATCCGAACTGCCGCACTGCGGCGGATTTTGGTGAAACCGACAGATGCGATTCTATCGCGCGCCGCAGCGGGTTGTCGTTGAGAAATGGGGACTGGCCCCAATACTGTTCACGTGGAACAGACTTGCCGTGTGGCGCGCATTCAGCATAAGCGAACCGTGGTAAGAGAAGCTGTATGAGCCTTGCCTATCGAGTGATTCCGGCCCCCGGCTTGGTGCTGCTGCGGCGGCTTCGCTACGCCTACACGAGGCTGCGCGGTTCCAGCCGGCTCGCCGGCGAACAGATCGGTGTGAGCTGGAGCCGCGATTGGGAGGTGGTGCGGGTTGTCAAGCGCATGGCCCGGACAAAGCCGCGGTTACTGTGCTCTGATGACGAACAGCGGGGTCTCTGGCGCACGGAGATCGGGGACTTCTGGTCGCCCCCCGGCTCCGCAGAGTGGTTCGTCTCGATGCTCGCCACCGAGGCTCTCTCCGACGTGTACCGGTTCTCCAGGCAGACGTTCTCCGCTCCCCCGATCGTGATCGACGCGGGAGCCAATATCGGCATGTTTACGCGCTCGGCTTTGATGCGAGGCGCTGCACGGGTGATCTGCCTGGAGCCCTCGCCCCTGACCGCGGACTGCCTGGAACTGACCTTTGAACGGGAGATCCGCTCCGGACGGGTGACGGTCCTTCGAAAGGGCGCCTGGAACCGCGTCGAGACCCTCCATTTCGAGAGCGGCAACCGGTCCAATCCGGGCGTCCACAGTGTCGTTTCCGCCCCGGATGCACAGACAATCGCCATTCCAGCGACCACCATCGACGCGACGGTGCGGGAATTGGCTTTGCCGCGCGTGGACTTCATCAAGATGGACATCGAGGGAGCGGAGACCGCCGCGTTGCGGGGCGCTTCCCAGACGATCACCGAGTTCAAGCCCTCTATCGGCGTGGGCACCGAACACACCGCCGACATTGCTGCCAACAATGCAGCCGTGATCCGCATCGTCAGGGAGATCGAACCGTCCTACCGCATGGAATGCACGGAAGTCCATCCGGTGCGTTCGCCTTCCTGCGGCCTGGTGCTGACGCCCTACTCCCTGAGCTTCGTATGCCCGCAGATTACATCTCAGCCATAGCGCGACGTAAAGTGAGTCCAGGCGATATCAAGGGGAGCCCGGTCCGGCACCGTGAATCGCGCGGGGCGGCCGCCGCGCGCAGGGCGCACGTGTCCAGCCGCTTAGCGTGCAGGCGTTCAGTCAGTTAGGCCCGGTCGGGCGAAGCGACAAGGCGGGCTCGTCTCTCACTGTGGTGCGTCTTTCCCTATTCCAGCCAGGACGCCGCCAACCGCAGCCGGCGGCCCGGCAGGTTGATCCAGAGGAGGAAACTGTTGGCGCTTTCGCTCCGCCGCCCGAAGAGGTCCGAGACGATGTGGAATAAAGCACAATCCCGAGCAGCAGGATGTTGACCCAGTAAGTGAGAAGCGCGACGCGCGTTTCTCGAAGCCGGCCAGGGGGTTGAGTTTGCCGTCCAGAGTCAGGAGGAAATCTCCGATTGGGTGAAGGCGACGCTGATCCAACAGGAGTACTTTCACCAGAGCAAGAAGCTGCGGAGCGTGATCCGGGCGTATCTGCAGAAGGTGACCGGCTGGAGCCTATCGCAGATCACGCGTTCGGTTCGGCATTATCGCCAGGCCGGTGAGACGAAGTCGCGGGCCGGCCGGCGGCATCGGTGCGCCCGCAAGTACACCTTGGCGGACATCGCGCTACTGGCGGAGGTGGCCCGGGCGCACAAGCATCTCAGCGCCCGGCGACGCGACACATCCTGGTGCGCGGCCGAGGGGTTATTTTCGCCCGCCGGGCGATGCAAACTCCAGCCTCCTGGCGACCTTCTGCGCTTTGAGCACTAACTCGGTCGCCAGGAGCGCCTGCTCCTGGTCCTGCGCGATATGGGTGCGGTTCACGATATCGGCGACGAACTGCGGCCCGAACGGCAACTCGACATTCGCGCAGTCGATATACCGCGCCGCCTTCTGGTCCACGATGAGGAGGTGGTTCCCGCCCGGGCGCCCGGCGATATCCACATACTTCCGCAGCTCTATGTAGCCCTCGGTGCCCAGAATGAAGAGGCGCCCGTCGCCCCACACCCCCAGGCCATCGGGGGTAAACCAATCCACGCGCACATACCCGGTTCCTTTGTTGCCGCACAGCATCATGTCGCCAAAATCCTGGAACATAGGGTGGCTGGGATAATTTACATTCGCAATCTGCGACGCCACCGCCTCGGCCGTGTCCGACCCGGTGTAGTACAGGAACTGGTCCGCCTGGTGGGATCCGATGTCGCACAGAATCCCGCCATACCGGGCCGGATCCCAGAACCACTCCGGGCGGCTGCCGGGGTTCACCTGGTGCGGGGCGAGATTCACCGTCTGCACCACGCGGCCGATGGCGCCTGCCTTTACCAGCTCGCCCGCCTTCACGGCAGCCGGCACCTCCAGCCGTTCGGAGAACATGATGGCGTAAATGCGGCCCGTCTCGCGGATTGCCTGCCTCACCTCCGCGAGTTGCTCCAGAGTGATGATCCCCGGCTTGTCGCTCAGGTAATCCTTGCCGTGACGCATCACCCGGATCCCCAGCGGCGCGCGCTGATCCGGGATGGGAGCGGCGGCCACCAGTTGAATCGACGGATCGTTCAGGATCTCGTCCTCGCTTCCGGCAACCTTCACCGGGCCGAAGCGGTTCTGAAAACCCGCCAGAGCTTTCCGGTCCGCCGAGTAGACCGATGCCAGCTCTCCGCCGCCGCGCTCGACCGCCGCGGTCATGCCCAGGATGTGGGCGTGGTCCAGGCCAATCACCGCGAACCGGATGGAATACCTCGGCTTCGCGCCCTCGTCCGGAGAGGGAGCGGCGGCCTCGTACATCGCCTGAAGCCCGCGCGCCTGGAGCCCGAATGCCGGCAGCGCCGGAATCAATCCCGCCGGACCCATCGCCTTCAGAAACCGCCGCCGGTCTGCGTTCATCGTCGTCTTCTCCTGCCCTCAGGCTCCAACCGCGATCTTAACAGAGGCGGAAGGTGCCATAATGAGTGTCTTCTTCCGGCTGCCGAGATGAGGGAACCTCCGCTTGTTCGCCGCCCGCGCCCGGGCCTGTTTGCGGCGCTCTTCTGCCTGCTGTTCTTCGTGGAGGGACTCATCTTCATCCCCTACTTCGGGTTGGAGAACGACGAAACGGTCTTCTCGATGATCATCTACCCGCCCCCCGGAGCCCTGCACACCGTGCGCATCCTCGGGCACTTCCGGTTTCAAACCATGCTCAACAGCTACCTGGGCACTCTGAAGGCCTGTCTCTACCAGCCGGTTTTCTGGGTCTTCGGGACTTCGACATGGTCGGTGCGGATCCCCGTGCTGCTGGCGGGCGCGTTTACGGTATGGCTGCTGTTTGTCCTGGTGCGTCAGATTGCCGGACCCCGGGCCGCGCTTGCAGCCACGGCCCTGCTGGCGGCTGACGCCAGCTTCGTGATGACCACCTGTATGGACTGGGGGCCGGTGGCGATCCAGCACTTACTCCTGCTCTCCGGACTGCTGCTGCTGTGGCGATTCCACCAGTCGGGCAGAGAGCTGTTCCTGGCCGCGGGCTTCTTCGTCTTCGGCCTGGCGCTTTGGGACAAAGCGCTTTTCTTCTGGGCACTGGCTGGGCTGGCGGCGGGGGCGGTCGTAGTCTTCCCGCATCAATTGCGCTCGCGGCTGACGCGCCGGAACCTGATCATCGCTGTTGCGTCCCTGCTGATCGGCGCGGCGCCCCTGGTTGCATTCAACATGAGGCGCCACGTGGCAACCTTCCGCGACAACGCCCGGTTTTCGTCGGAGGGGCTCAGCCAAAAGGCGACGTTGCTGTGGACCACCGCCGAGGGCGGCAGCTTGTTCGGCTACATGGTTCGCAACGAGCCGCCGCCGGAACCGGTCCGGCCCCGGAACCGGATGGAGGCGCTCTCGGTCCGGCTCAGCGAAGCTTTCGAACAGAGGCAGGCGGGGTTCCTGCCTTACGCCTGCATCCTGGCGGCGGCGCTCCTTCCCTGGCTCTGGCGCACGCCGGCGCGCAAGCCCATGGTCTTTGCGCTCATTTTTGTGGCCGTGGTCTGGGGACAGATGGCGTTCACGAAGGGAGCCGGGGCGGGAGCGCACCACACGGTCCTGCTTTGGCCTTTCCCGCACCTGTTCGCGGGGGTGGGGCTGGCGGAGGCCTCGCGGAGACTCGGCCGCGCCGGGCTCCCGGTGCTGGTCGCGGGCCTGCTTGTGGTCTGTGGCTCCGGCGTGGTAGTGCTGAACCAATACCTGGCTCAACTGGTGGAGAACGGCACCGCGACCGTGTGGACCGATGCCATCGATCCGCTCTCGGCCTACCTGCGCACGGCGCCAGCGCGCCACGTGTACGTGGTGGACTGGGGAATCGTCAACCCCTTACGAGTTCTGAGCGGGGGAAAACTGCCGCTGGATCTGGCGCCTGAAGAAGCCCCGGAAGGCCCCAACAGCCAGGCGGGCACCTTGAAAGCACTGGCCGCGACGGATGCGGTTTTTGTCGCCCACACGGAGGGCAACGAGGTCTTTCCGGACGTACGCGCCCACATGGATGCCCTGGCGCGATCGGCCGGATACGGCCGGGAAACGTTGAAAGTGATCGCCGACCGCCACCACCGTCCGATTTTCCAGGTGTACCGCTATGTCGAGGCGGGACGCTGACTCGAAAGAATCCGGGGACACGCCTGCGCTTGTTCGTGAGCCGAAGATTCGGCGTTCGAGCCCGGGGTGTCCCCGAATTCCTTTGCGGGTGCTCAGGGTTAATATTGAAGTGCCCGGCGGCGACGAGCATAAGAAAGGATTACGATGACTCTTTCACGCAGGGATCTGAGCCTTCTGTTTCCCATCTTTGCCACGGCCAGTGCCTCGGCGCAAGAAAAGGAACCGCTGCCCTCGAAGGTGTATCGTCACCGTGACATTCCCTACACCGGTGACGATAATCAGAAAGCCAGGGAGTTCTTCCACGGTGTGAGCCACTCCGGGTTCGGCCTTGAGGCGCATGAAACCATTCTCGGCCCGGGAATCCAAACCCATGCTCCCCACAAGCACGAGCACGAAGAACTCGTCATCGTTTTCGAGGGCACGGTAGAGACGTTCATCGAAGGCAAGACGGAACTGGCCGAGGCAGGTTCGGTCATTTACTTCGGATCAAACCGGATGCACAGCATCCGCAACGCCGGAGGAACGCCGTGCAGATACTACGTGGTTGAACTGCGCGGAAGCGAGGCGTGAGGCCGCCGGAGAGGGGCGTTGAGTCAGGGCGTTTCCCAGTCGAGGGCGTAAATGTCTTGGGTCCCAGCGTCGCGGAGCAGCAAAGGCGAACCGTCGGGCGCGAGAGTCAGCCAACCGCCGTATCGGCCGCCGAGTGGAAAACTCTTCAGGTCTGCCACCTGTTCCGTCCTCCGATCGCTGATTCGAGTCCTGAGCACTGCGCCCTTTCCCCGGTAAGACGCAAAGTAAGCGTACTGTCCGTCCTTGGACCAATTCAGCCATCCCAACGGCCCCTTGGCGATCTCATTCCATTTCTGAGTCTGAAAGTCGAACAGGACAAGCCTCATCGAGTCGGTTGAGCATGCAAGGATATATCGACCATTCGGGGACCATCGGGGTGAGAAGAGCCCGTGCGAACCGGGCAGCTCGGAGACGTGGCGGCTCGCCAGGTCGAGGACGTGAATTGCCGATCCAGCGTTATTGGATTCGCCACCGAAGACGATCTTGCTGCCATCGGGCGACCAGTTGGGGTCGAGTTGCGGACTTGGATCTTCCGGCATGATCTGCCGTACACTTCCACCCTCGGGTGGAACCTCATACATCCTGGCAGGCTTCCCCGCACTCACGCCGAACTCGAAGAAGATGATCGTCCTGCCGTCGGGAGACCAGCGAGGCAGCATGACATACATGGGTGGGTAGGTCAGTTGCAGGCGGTCGCTTCCGTCCAGTTTGCTTCGCCACAGGATGCCCTCAGGATAGGAAACGTAAGCCACCCACTGGCCGTCCTTCGAGAAGTCAACATACTCGGCCGAGATACCGCCAAAATATGGAGAGAACTGGCCGGACTTCGAGTCGTAGCGCATCAGCTCGCCGCGGTACGCCTGACCGATCAAAAAGAGCTTCTTGCCATCCTTGCCGGGAAGCGGAGAGTACAAGGACAGCGGACTGGAGGTCAGCTGAATGGGCTTCGGCTCGGGACGAAGAAAGCCCTTTTTCGGCAGGGCCCAGATCTGACCGTGCGACTGGAAGACGAAATACTTCCTGTCGGCGGTCCACTTGCCGCAACACTCGTCCGGCGGGTTGTGCCAGCCAGCAAACAAGCGACGCAGGCCCGTTCCCGCCGCGGACACTTCCCAGGCGAGCTGCTGGCCGAGGTCCCCCAGACTTTCCGAGGTGTCGAATCGCAACTGGTCGCTCGCGGGCGACCACGTGACATTCTTGATGTCACCCTTGACGGTAAGCAGCTTGCGGGATTCCGTCCCGTCTGCCTTCGCCAGGAATAAGTCGCCCAGGTTGGTATAGGCCAGCATCGCGCCATCGGGAGACCAGGCCCCGGTTTCTCCCACGGTGTCCGCCAGTCTGCGTGGGGAACCTCCCAGAACGGGGAGGCTCCAGAGCGGTCCCCTGGGAGGCGCACCCTGCCCTTCCACCACGAGAAGCTCCGATCCATCCGGCGACAAGTCAACGGGAATCATGTCAGGAGAAGGCGCAATAGAAAGCCCTCTCGGATCCCCACCTGAGACGGACATCTCGGCGATGCCCAGGGAAGCGGAGACCAGGTAGAGTCTCGAACCGTCCGTTCCGATCAGCGCCTTCCGCTGACCGTCCTCCGTGAGCTGAACGTAATTTGAGACCTTGGGCACCGGCGAAGTCTGCAGCCAAAAATAGCCGAGCGCCGCGGCGGCGGCCACAATCAGCAGCGCCGCGCCGGCTGACCGAGGCCGCAAGCGGCGGGGCTCTTGAGCGGCATGGGGTGATGAACTTACCGAATCCGCCATGGCTTCCAGCGCGAACGCCAGATCGGCGGCCGACTGAAACCGTTGCTCCGGCTTCTTCTCCAGACAGCGTTGTACGACTCTCTGCAACCCCACGGGCGTGTTCGGGCCAAGCTGCGAAATGGACGGAGGCTCCTCGTTCAGAATCGCGCTCATCGTGTCTGCCGACGTCGGCTTCTCGAAGGTGCGCTTCCCCATCACCATCTCGTAGAGGACTGCGCCGAAGGCAAAGATGTCGGAACGGTTGTCGGCGGCGTGTCCCCGCACCTGCTCCGGAGACATGTAGCCCATGGTTCCCAGCACAACACCAGGTTGAGTCTCGAGCCCGACCGTCGGCGCCAGGTCCGTCTCCGTTTCTTTCGGTTGCGCCAGCTTGGCGAGGCCGAAATCCAGAATCTTGACCCGTCCGTCTTTGGTGATGAACAGGTTCTCCGGCTTGAGGTCGCGGTGGACGATCCCCTTTTCGTGCGCCGTTCCCAGGCCGCGTGCGATCTGCACTCCGTAGTCAATCGCCCTGCGCAACGGCAGTGGGCCGCGCCTGAGGGTCTCGCGGAGCGTCTCGCCTTCCAGCAGTTCCGACACCAGGTATGGCACGCCTTCGTAGGCTCCCATCTGGTAAACCGCAAGAATGTTGGGATGATTCAGGGCCGCCGCGGCCCTGGCTTCCTGCTCGAAGCGGCGCAAGCGGTCCGGATCGGAGGAGAGGAGTTCGGGCAGGACTTTGATCGCGACCACGCGGTCCAACTGGGAATCGCGCGCGCGATACACCTCGCCCATGCCTCCCGCGCCGAGCGGAGCCACGATTTCAAATCCGCCCAATCGCGTTCCAGGAGAAAGAGGCACGGCTGTTCGCTTAATTGTACTCCACCGTTCGCTGCCGTCCGCGCGTCATGTGGGTGGGTCAAAGAATCCTGGGGACAAGCCTGCCTTGTTCGCAAGCCGATCCTCCTCGGTGGCCGGCCCGGAGCGTCCTCGGGGGGGGTGACGCATTGTGCCGCACCGCCGCCGTGGGGTACCATCGCCGCTATGGAGAAGATCTACGAGGAACTGAAGGTTCTGGGCAAGGACCTGACCGACAAAGTCGCGTCGCTCATTCACGAAGGCAACGTGCGGCGCCTGATCATCAAGGATGACAAGGGGCACACGTTCATGGAGGTTCCGCTCGCCGTGGCGGCGATTGGGGCCATCGTGGCGCCGCTACTGGCGGCGGTGGGCGCGCTGGCCGGAATGGCCGCCCATTTCACGCTCGGCGTCGAGCGCGTGGCCGACGAGGAACCGGCGCCTCCGCAGCCCCCGAATCCTGCCTGATAAGATAGGGGACTGCCTCCTGTATGGACCACATCCTGTCCGTAGTTCTCCTGACCCCAATCGCGGGCCTGCTCGTTTTGCTGTTCATTCCTTCGTCGCAGCCTATCTGGATCAAGCGCTGGGCCAACATCGCCTCTTTCCTGGGCTTTCTCACCTGCCTGCCGCTGATCTACTATTTCGATCCGCACCAGGACTTCCAGTTCGAGGAGAGCGCCCGCTGGATCCCGTCGCTGGGCGCCTCCTACTCCCTGGGGATCGACGGTTATAGCCTGCTGCTGGTCGGGCTCACGTGCCTGCTGGGCTTCATCGCCGTGCTTTCGAGCTGGAACGCGATCGGGCACCGGCTGAAGGAGTATTACGCCTGCTTCCTGGTCCTGCAGACGACGATGCTGGGCGTCTTCATGGCGCGCGACTTCCTGCTGTTTTTCGTCTTCTGGGAGCTGGGACTGGTCCCGATGTACTTGATCATCGCGGTCTGGGGCGGGCAGCGCCGCGTCTACGCGGCGTTCAAGTTCATCGTGTACACGTTCCTCGGCTCGGTGGTGATGTTCCTGGGCATTCTGGCGCTCTATTCGGCGCACTACGCCCAGTTCGGGACTCCCAGTTTCGCCATTGCCGACCTGCTGAACACCAGCCTTCCGGCCTCGACCCAGTGGTGGATCTTCTGGGCCTTCTTCGCCGGCTTCGCCGTGAAGGTGCCGATGTGGCCGCTGCACACCTGGCTTCCGGACGCGCACACGGAAGCGCCCACGGCGGGCTCGGTGATCCTGGCGAGCATCCTGCTGAAGATGGGCACTTACGGGTTTCTGCGCTTCTCGCTGCCGCTGCTGCCGGACGCCTCGAAGGACCCGCACATCGTGACCGTCATGGCGGTGCTGTCGTTGATTGCCATCGTCTACGGCGCGCTGGTGTGCCTGATGCAGAAGGACTGGAAGAAACTGATCGCGTACTCTTCGGTGAGCCACCTGGGTTTCTGCACGCTGGGCATCTTCGCACTGAACCCGGCCGGGATCGCGGGATCCATGATCCAGCAGATCAACCACGGCATCTCGACCGGGATGCTCTTCCTGATTGTGGGCATCGTCTACGAGCGCCGGCACACGCGTGAGATCGCGGAGTACGGCGGCCTGCTGCGTGTGATGCCGCTGTTTACGATCGTCTTCTTCATCACCGCGCTCAGCTCGATGGGGATGCCGGCGCTGAACGGATTTATCGGCGAGATCTCGATCCTGCAGGGCGCTTACCAGATGTCGTTCAACTGGGCGCTGTGGAGCGCGGTGGGAATCGTGCTCGGCGCGACGTACCTGATCTGGCTTTTCCAGCGGACCATGCTGGGCAGCATTGCGGAGAAGAACGCCGGGCTACGCGACCTCTCGCCGCGCGAGATCGCGGTCTTCGCGCCGCT
>Ga0181539_1004021_pt1 | contig 12952 bp, 13 predicted proteins | sample PEATcosm2014_Bin_46_FD_119767 | JGI IMG/M metagenome (GOLD analysis project Ga0181539, IMG submission 119767) | Peatland microbial communities from MTU Mesocosm Facility, Houghton, MI, USA - PEATcosm2014_Bin23_60_metaG | ecosystem: Environmental > Terrestrial > Soil > Wetlands > Peat | place... | reverse complement strand
ATCGGCGATATGGCCTGGTTCGGCCCGGAAGCGGAATTCTTCATCTTTGACGATATCCGGTTCGACAGCTCCTATAACTTCAGCTACTACTACATCGATTCCGTCGAGGGTCAGTGGAACTCAGGAAGGATCGAGAACCCGAACCTCGGATACAAGCCCCGCTACAAAGAGGGCTATTTCCCTGTGCCTCCGATGGATTCCCAACAGGACATCCGTTCCGAGATGATCCTGACAATGGAGCAAGTCGGTGTGCGCACTGAATGTCATCACCACGAGGTCGCCACGGCCGGTCAGGCTGAAATCGATATGAAGGCGGCCCCCCTGGTCAAGATGGCCGACAACCTGGCGTGGTACAAATATGTTCTAAAAAATGTCGCCAAGAAATATGGCAAGACGGTAACCCTTATGCCGAAGCCGCTTTATGGTGACAACGGCACGGGCATGCATACCCATTTCAGCCTCTGGAAAGAGGGCAAGCCGCTGTTCTCCGGCGACAAGTACGGCGGACTGAGCCAAATGGCCCTGTGGGCGGCGGGTGGCCTTCTGAAACACGCCCCGGCGCTGTGCGCCATAACCAACCCGACCACGAATTCCTACAAAAGGCTGGTCCCCGGATATGAAGCCCCGGTGAACCTGGCTTACTCGAGCCGCAACCGCAGCGCAGGCATCCGTATCCCGATGTATTCGCCTTCTCCGAAGCTCAAGCGTCTCGAGGTTCGCTTCCCGGATCCATCATGCAACGGCTACCTCTGTTTCGCCGCTTTGCTTATGGCCGCCCTTGACGGCATCGAAAACCGGATCGACCCTGGCGAGCCGCTCGATGCGGACATCTACGCATTGAGTCCGGAAGAGGCGGCAAAAGTTCCATCGACTCCGGGATCGCTCGAAGAATCCCTCAAGGCGCTCGAAAAAGACCACGAGTTCCTGCTCAAGGGCGACGTTTTCACCCAGGATGTCATCGACATGTGGATCGAATACAAGACCCTGAATGAAGTGGACGTTGTGCGCATGCGGCCGCATCCCATGGAATTCAAGCTCTACTTCGACATATAAGTTGATAAGGTCTGGTTTTTGAGTTCCGGCTTTTGCAGGATTTGCGGAGCGCGGATTTGATCTGAGAAATCCTCCGGGTTGGTGTAGAATCCCAGCCCGGAGGATTTTTATTTTCGATAGGGTCCATCCGGAAACCCGGGGACAAATTCTACGCCTCGCGAGGTTTCTGTTCGGAAAGGAGGCATTTTTCGTCATGGCAAGGAAATCGAGGGGTTGAGCGGAGGCGTACATCATCGGTACGCCGCACAAGAAACCCCGAAGATTGACACCGCCAGGGTGGAAAAGGACTCTTTTAGGACAAAAAATCCGGACGGAAACTGAATAGGGTCATAGCCGATCATGAGAACAGGAAACATCTACTCGGACATCGCGGACCGGGCGCCCGGGGAAATTTTCGAAACCCTGGCCGAGTCGGGTAAAATCAGGGTTGAAAGAATCATATCCGACTCTCATGCTTCGCCGGAAAGTTTCTGGTACGACCAGGACGAAAACGAATGGGTCCTGCTCCTGAAGGGCAGCGCTGCATTAAGATTTGATGGGAGTGGGGACGTCCTCATTTTGGAACCCGGCGACTGGGTCGATATCCCGGCCCATGTAAGGCACCGGGTGGAATGGACCGGCCCGAACCAAAAGACTGTGTGGCTGGCGGTGTTTTATTGACCAATGAGTTCAGGATTATCCGGAAAGACTGAATTTGCCGCACAAAAGGCACAAAGGGGGTCCTGCCCCATGCACCTTCTAATATTTTATTTTCGGGTTTCTGAAATTCGTGGCGCCGGGCAGTCTAAACTTGAACTCTACTCCCGAGGGGTCATCAGGAACAGGGCTATACGGTTCCCTGACCTCATATTTGCCCTTCGGGGCCATGTCGCCAATATTGAGAGTTCGTCGCCACAAAATCTGGGTCTCCGCCCGATTGGTCGTCCACATATCCAATCTAACGGACTTGAGGGGGTGCTTCGATTCGTTGATTATGTAGCCGGTGACGTAGCCGTCCTGAGTAAACTCGAAATCCCTGTACACTAAGTCCTTGTTTGTCGTTCCGTTGCTGTTATCTACCGTCCCGTCGCTATAAAATGATTTAGCGGTGGCATGAAGGGGAAAGAGAAGCAAATTCAGCAGCAAAAATGCAATAATCCATTTCGTATTTATCAAACGTTTCTCCTCTATTTTGAAATGGGCCAAGTGTCCCCCGGGAAGCCGGTCCAAAAGCGAGGGTGGGAGCAGCAGCATTTGCTTTCGGCCGCACGAGTTAAATATCTTTTTCCACAGTGGAAGTCATATTAGCAGAGAATGGCTCTCTACACAATTCCTCCGGCAAGTTTCCAGACCGCCGCCATCATGGAAAGAAAGTTGTAGAGGCGCGGCGCGGCGGAAATTACTCAGGATTTGGCTTAGAAGTCCTAATGTCCTGAGTCATTAATCAGTTCCCGAATTAAGGGTAGGGTGGGCAAAAGCAGAGCGTTGCCCACCACTGATTGGTGGGCACATAAAACGTGCCCACCCCACGAAATTTACGCAATGAACTTGTGACTCAGGACACTAATGCAGCGTCAACTAAGTTCCTATAGGTAATGACCGTCAGCCCGTCATTCCGGCGAAGGCCGGAATCCAGCGTCTTTTCAGTTTGTTAACAGCACTGGACCCCGGCCTTCGCCGGGGTGACGATTCCTTGCAACATGTGATAACTTTGTTGACAACGTACTAATCCTTAGCAACTAAATCGCAGCCTCGAAGTGAAGTTGAAAATAATAAGTAATACTGAGTTACCTACAAAATAACTTTATTTTGATGCTTCGCGGGTGAGGCGGGCATCATGGAAAATTGCGTTCAAAATCCCCCTGCCCCCGTTAGGGGGGAACCCGACCGGAGCGCCCAAACCACACCCCCTTTTCTAAAGGGGGGCAGGGGGGATTTTGAGACATCGAGCACCATCTTGAACGCAACTCGGCATAAGATCAGGACGAAAACGAATTTATACTGCTCCTGAAGGGCAGCGCTGCATTAAGATTTGATGGAGGCGGGGAGGTCCTCATTTTGGAACCCGGCGACTGGGTCGATATCCCGGCCCATGTAAGGCGCCGGGTGGAATGGACCGACTCGGAGGAGAAGACGGTGTGGGTGACGGTGTTTTATTAGCAGTGAGGAGTGACACCGTATGAGTGTTTGGACGCCTTACAAGAGCATATCGCTTAACTAGGCGGCACGCGGCTTTTTGCGTGGCCGCTTGAGCAGCTTGCCGGCATGGAGCAGCTTCTCGTAGAGCGTTTCGGGGGCTACGTCAGCCCCGTTCGGCCAGGCGATGGCGCCACCCTCCACGGTCGCCTTGGAGAAAAAGGTCCTGTCCTTAAGCGGCTCAAAAACAGGCCCCCGGGAGAGGTAAACAGAAAAATCAATTTCTCCCTCTACGCCATCATCAAATAGGATGTGGTATACATATTCACCGCGATATTCGACCTTCGTCACTTCGTTCATATCCCACATGGCACACCTCATTGCAATGGACCAATTGTCTTAATCTCTTTGCCATGCTTGGCCAATTCCCAGTCTTCAAGGAGTTCAGCATACCGCAAATCTATCCATTCGCGAACAAGCTTCAAGGCTGTCCGCGATAGCAGGTCTCCCTTCAAAATGTTGCCTCTAAAATCCAGGAGAGCCTTACTACCTTGATACTCCACATGAATGTGCGGCGGATTGTGATCATCATAGAACATCCTGATGACGATTCCGAAAAAGACAGAGATGATGGGCATAAGGCGCTTTCCCTTATCTCCAGGCAATAATTAGACCGATCCGCATAAGATGCGGATTTTCGGATTTCTGCCTACATAACAGGCAATCGAACCGGTAGCCGATGGCGTGCTAAGCTCTTCATCTTTCGCTGGCCGCACTTTTCCTCCTGCTTATCACGGTGTATTATGCGGATCGGCACAATAACATTTATCACCTGCCTTTCGGTTCCCGAACCTAGAGCGGCGGTGCGAAAAAACAGGAAATACGCTATCAGACTTCTTCAACATGTCAACTCCCAATCTTCATCGCTGTGAACGTTTGTGAACAGGGCCTGGCCAACCGGACCCGCTCAATCTCTTGCACTCTTACGCAAGTCGTACCGGGCCGGGTGCTTAAGAGGGGTGTATGGTTTCCAGTATGTCATCGTGAGGCAGCATAAAGGTGTGGGTGGGGGTGTTTTATTAAATGTTTACCCGATAAGCATAATCCACATTGAGCGAAACCACGTCGAATTCGCTTTCCACCCGGCCGTGCAGCAGATAGGCATGGCTCATGTCGAGTTCCTGGCAAAATCGCCTGAATGGTTTCGGGAAAAAAACCGTCTCAAAGATTCCTGTTTTATCCTCAAAGGTAAAAAACTCCATTTCTTCCCCTTCCCTGGTCAAGACTTCCTTGCGCGTGACGGGCCACCCTTTCATGCGGATTTTTTTCCCGACGTGTGCGGCCATATCGGATGCCGGAACGATCGCGCACAACTTGTTGGCCGTAAGAGGCGCCGCTGAAAGCAGCGCCAATCTTGGCTGCGGCCCCGCCGCCCGAAGCGAGCGGAAAAACGGCTCGGCCAGTTCAAGAGGATGGACCGAGAGAGGAAATCCCAGCGTTTCTGATTCATGCGCCCATTTCAGGCGGTCGGAAAAATCCGGGAGGGCAGGGACCTTTATGGAATAGCGCGAGTGGAATGCAGCTATTTGCATATGTTCCGTCTTGAAGCTTTCTAAAGGCGCGGGGGCCATAGCCCCCACACCCCCATCGCCGCTACGCGGCTCAATCTCTACGCTCTGCGGGGCGGGCCTTCGGCCAGCCGCCGCGAGCGCCGAGCGCGCGGAGCCGAAATCCGGGGGATGCGGGGGAATCATTCCCCCGCTCTTTTCTCTGGTTGCCGGATACTGCCCCGGTCCCTCTTTAAAGAGCAGGGGAGTTTGTGGAGCATGCGATGGTCCCGGTCTCGATTGCGTGTTGTTCGGCGCGCGGGATCCATTCAGCCGGGCTTCGATGAACCAGAGAATTTGCGGGCGGTTGAAGGGGCCGGAAATGGAGTCCATGGCGCCGCTTCGGGCAAGTATGGCGGAGTCCGGGGCAGATATGATGAGGCCGTTTTGCCCTCTTAGTCGATCGAGAAAGTCCTCGATTGATAAAAAAGGTCCCCCCCGGCTTCTTTCTCTGAGGATGGCTTCTATGGCGCTCTTCCTTATTGCCTGAAGCTGTTGAAAACCTGTTCGTATCGTTTTCCCGCTGCCGGTGTAGTGCAGCCGGCTTTGGTTTATGTCCGGTCCCAGGACCTCGATGCCCATGCGCCGGGCCTCCGAAATGTAGGCGAAAGTGCTGTAATAGCCTCCTCCATTGGAGAGGACCGCCGCCATGAACTCCGCCGGATGATGCGCCTTAAGATAAGCGGACTTGAAGCTCACCAGGGCATATGAGGCCGAGTGCGGCTTGCAGAACGAATAGCCGGAAAAAGAGGTGAACATGTCCCAGACGCTCTCCACCACCTCGGGTGAAATTCCGTTTCGGGCGCATCCTTGCTCAAAGCGCGCCCTGTAGTCCGGGAGCTGCTTGCGGCTTTTCCTGCTTATCACTTTTCTCAGGCTATCCGCCTCACCCCATGAAAAGCCGGCCAGCGCCATAGCCGCCTGCACGACGTCCTCCTGATAGACCAGTATTCCGTAATTCTCGGCCAGAATGTCTTTAAGGCGTGGATGGAGCGGCTCGTACGGCTCTCCATGAAGCCGGCTCAGGTATTGCCGAATAAACCGGTTTGCGGCCGGGCGGATAATGGACGAATGGATCACGGCATGCGCGAAATCGCCCGTTCGTGCCTTTTGCTGCAGGAGCCGCATGGATGGGGATTCCAGGTAGAATACGCCCATTGTGTTTCCCCGGCTGATGATTTCCCGGGTTTTCGGGTCGTCAATAGGATTGAAGTTCGAATAGTCGATGATCTTCGCCGTGTTTTCCCGAACCGCCTCGATGGTGTCGCGGATCACGGCAAGCGAGCGGTTGCCGAGAAGGTCTATTTTGACGAGGCCCGCCTTTTCGGCCTGGTCTTTTTCCCACTGGATGATTCGAACCCCCTTGGCGCTTATCTGGACCGGAACATACCTCGATACCCGGTCCGGAACGAGTACCATCCCGCCGCAGTGGGTCCCGATGTTTCGGGGCGCTGACTCCAGGCGCGAAGAAAGATCGATGATTTCCGGCCAGGGCGGGTCCAGGGGGAAATTACGGAATTTGGGATATGATTTTATGTGCTCCCATATATCAGCGCCCCGCGAGGTCCAGTAGTTCATCCTGCGGGTTACCTCCTTTATCTCGGAGGCGGGGACGCCGTATACTTTCGCCACTTCCCGCACCGAGGCCCTGGCCCGGAACCCCACGTGGTTGCTGACTAGAGCCATCCTCCGGCTCCCGTAGTGGGCCATAATTTCTTCAAAAAGCCCGTCACGCTCGTCCCACGGGAAATCGACGTCGATGTCCGGGAGGTCCTTACGTTCGGGATTTAGAAACCTGCCGAAAAGGAGATTGTGCCGGATGGGATCTACATGGGTTATTCCCAAAAGATAGCTGACCAGGCTTGCGGCCCCGCTTCCCCGTCCGCAGTGGATCGGACGGCGGCGCACGATATCTGCCACCACGAGGAAATAATCCACAAATCCTTTGGAACGGATAAGATCGAGTTCTTCAGCGAGGCGATCTTCAATCGCTCTGCCGGTTTTTCCGTAACGCCGGCCAATCCCCCTGCGGCACTCGGAGACAAGGATGGCGAAGTGGTCCTCGTTTTTATCGAGGTAATGAGGGAAAACGGTCTGAAAACGGTCCCAGGCGGTATGGCAGGCTTGGGCAATTTTTACCGTGTTGGCCAGCGCTTCCGGGCAGTTGGGGAAGTGCACGGACATCTCGCGGGCTGATTTCAGCCACCGGCCCGCAGTTGCGGCCTCCCCCGGCGCAAGCGACCCCAGGGTTTTGTTCAGGTCTATGGCCCGAACGAGCCGGTGAAGGGAATAGTCTTGCTCCACGGCAAAATGGACTGCATTTGTGGCCACAGGCGCAATGCCGATCTGCTTTGCCGCATGGAGGAACTTTCGGTCGGATGGGCCCGGCACTATTTCAAAAAAGCATTCCAACCGGTTGCGCGATGCTTTTATCAATTCCGGATCGGCGCTGATGAGCACAAGGTCGGAGCTTTTTTCCGGAAGGCTTCGGATAAGTGAGAAGTCATCCTCGATATGACGGCGGGTAATGAGGTCCGAGAGGATTTCGTATCCATCGGCGGTTCCGGCAAGGATCACCGCACATGTTTGCGGGGTTTTTATTTCAGCCCCGACCACAGGTTCGATCCCGGTTGCGCGCGCAGCTTCCAGGAAATTGATAAGGCCGTAGAAACCGTTTGTATCGGTCAGGGCAAGATGGGTAAAACCGGCTTTTTTGGCCTCCCTGCACAGGACTTCGGGCGAACTTACGCCCTGCATCATGGAATAGAAGGAATGGACATGGAGGTGGACAAAATCGTTCATGACTGAAAACTGCCTTGAGTTACCCTTGCCCAGGCAATTATCTCTTTCCCGAATTTCATGCGGATCGAATCCAGGACCTTCTGAAGGTTGAGCTCTTTTGACGATTTATTTTTTTCCCACGTGAAAAGCGAAAGCTGAGAAAAGGGCATCGCGAGGTCCGAAAATTCCAGGACCAGCTTGCGCACGGCCACTCGCCTCCGGAAAAGCTGATAAAAGACGGGGAGAATCGACAGGAAAAGGAACCGGTCAGCCTGGACAGACCCGGAGGAAATCCGCCTGCGGGTATCGGCCGACACGCCGTCCGCATACCGAATCTGCAGCCTGAAGTTTCCCGGACAGCGATTATGACGGCGCAGGTTCCATCCCGCCTCTTCAACCTGCTGGAACAAAACGGATTCAAGGCGTCCCAGGTCGATTTCATCGCGGTCCAGAATTTTCGTAATGGATACCCGCGGGACCTGATGAGTGGGAAGTACCGGAGCGGGGTCCATGCCTTTTGCGATTTTAAGAAGACGCTCCGCACTCCTGCCGAAAACCGCCGCAAGCATGTCGAGGGGAAAGGATGCCAGTTGCCCGATTTTCAGGATGTTGAAGCCGGTCAGCCTGGAAGTGGTAACCTCACCCACGCCGGGAAGAAGATCGACGGGCAGAGGCGAAAGAAACGATTCTTCATTCCCGGGGAAGATAAAACTCAGGTCCCCGGGGTCGATGCAATTTGATGCAACCTGGCTTACCAGTTTGTTCGAAGCAAGCCCGACCCGTGCCCGAAGTCCCGTTTTTATGTAGAGGTCCTTTTGCATCCGGCAGGCCAGGTCCGGTCCAGGTCCCCAGAGGCGGCGGGTCCCGGTGACATCTATGAAGTAACTTCCCGGGCAGCTCCCTTCGACAAGCGGCGAAAAGAATCCGGATTCCCGGACGATGTCCAGGTGTTTTTCCCGGTAATGATAAAAATCAGACGGCATTACATGAATCCGGCTGCACAGGCGGCGCGCACGGCTAAGCGGCATGCCCTCACGGATGCCTTCTTTTCTGGCGTTGCTGTTTACACCCTGGATAACGGACCTCTCGCCCGCTTCGGCCAAAACGAGCGGGCGCCTTTTCAATTCCGGCCGCCTAAGTTGCTCGATTGCCGCATAAAAATCGGGCACCCCCAGATGAACTATATTTCGGAGCATAAGTTCCCGCCTGAATCTCCACGCCCCGCGAGGTGTCTATGGTTCCGGTAATTGCGCAGCAGGCCCATTACAACACCCACCACCTCGACCTCTTCGGCGCTTGCCACAATCGATTTCATCCGGAAATTGGCCGGCTTCAATTCGATTTCGTTTTCTCTGCGGTAAAATTTCTTTACGGTCGCTTTCCCGGCCACCAGGGCCACGACGATTTGCCCGTTTTCGGCATGGGGCTGCTGGGTGATGATCAAAATATCGCCGTCCCTAATGCCGTCTTCGATCATTGAATCGCCTCGGACCCGCAGTGCGAAATTGCTTCCGTTGCCGAGGAAATTTTCCGGAACCTCTACCGATTCCGCCGTCTGGACCACTTCGATCGGTATTCCGGCGGCAACCGTCCCCAGGAAGGGAATGCTTGAGGCCCCGGCATTCACGGGGGAGTGTAGCGGACTCAGGTCGAGGGCGCGTTTTTTGTTGTTCCACGGCGTCCGCAGATACCCTCGTCCTTCGAGTTGCTTCAGGTGCTTGTAGACAGAGTTGAGGGATTTGAACCCGAGATGACGCCGTACTTCCTCATAAGATGGAGAATAACCGTGCCGGGTTATATATTCCCGCACGAACCGGAAAACTTTTTCCTGCGCCGGGGTAAGCCCCGTCATTCTGAACTCCTTTTCGAAATGTTTAGTTCAATTTAGGTGAACAAAAGGTGAAAGTCAAGGGGCAATTTCTCTCACGACTCCCATACATATGCCCTCCGCTATGCGATCTGCGTGTTGCAGTTTGGTTGCGATGCTTTTGTGCATAATTTTTAAGAGTTGTATTGAAGAAAAAAATTTCTTCTGCCGATTAATACACAAGGAGCGACGGAGAAGGTCGCATTTGAAGCAGTGGCAGCTTATATCGGATGCGGGATCAGCCGGGCGCCGGGAGGGCCGGCGCGGATTCGTGAGGGTGCAACTTTCCGGCCGCCTGCAAAAAAAATACATATCGAGCGAAAACAGGAAGGGATTTCTTATGAAAGATCAGCCGGGCGAGGTAAATCGGATAGCAAGTTTGGGACTGGAGAGGGAAGGAAAGTATCTCACCTTTTCTCTGGGGGACGAAGAATACGGAATCGGCATTTTGAAGGTCAAGGAAATAATCGGGATGATGAGAATTACACCGGTCCCGCAGACGCCTGATTTCGTTAAAGGGGTGATAAATCTCAGGGGTAAGGTGATCCCGGTAATTGACCTGCGGCTAAGGTTCGGCATGAACGAGAACGGCTATACCGAGCGCACATGCATTATAGTGGTCGAAATCGAAGGTTCGGGCGCAAAACTGCACATAGGAGTGGTGGTGGATTCGGTTTCTGAGGTGCTCAACATAAAGGGAGCCGATATCGAAGACACACCGAGCTTCGGGACCGCTTTGGAGACCGACTACATCCTCGGGATGGCCAAAACGGGCGGAGGCGTGAAGATACTGCTCGATATCGACCGCGTTCTGAGCAGCAGCGAAATAAGTTTTCTGGACAAAGTGGCCTGATAAGCAAAGGTGAAGTTAGAAGAGTGAACTTCCGGCTAAAGCCGGTAAGAGGAATGAACAGATTATTTTCATTCTGCACTTTTCTTTGTACCGCCAGGGCAGAAAACCTGAAGAAGCCTTTCCGGACAGAAACTGGCTGTTAGTGTGGGAAGAGCCCCGAGAGGCAGTGGACGCAATGGAAAACAATTTGTCGGATCGCCTGTTTAAGCAGTTCAGTCTGCTTGTTTATGAGCAGTGCGGCATAAATTTACACGAAGGCAAAAAAGCGCTTCTGCAGGCAAGGCTCAACAAGCGGCTGCGACTGACCGGGATCAGTTCATATGAAGAATATTTCAAATTCATAACCTCTGGGGCGAACCCCGGCGAATTCGTCCATTTTCTCGATTCCATCTCGACAAACCTTACCTATTTTTTTCGAGAGTCCCAGCATTTTGATTTTCTGGATGGGGTTGCCATGCCTGAACTGATCGAGAAAAAGCTAAAGGACAGGGATTCCAGGATCAGGATATGGAGCGCGGGGTGTTCGACAGGCGAGGAACCATACAGCTTGGCAATGTGTGTGCTGGCACACCTGCCGGAAGTGGCGAGATGGGATTTGCGGATACTGGCGACCGATATATCGACACGCGTGCTGGAGACGGCAAGCCGCGGGATTTACTCCGAGGAGAAGATGCAAAAAGTCCCGCCTGCACTCCGGCAGGCGAATTTTCAAAAGATCAGCAACAAAAATGGGAAACCGGACTTCCAGGTAACCCCTCATGTCAAACGGGTCGTCACTTTTCACCGGCTGAACTTCAAAGAGCCTTATCCTTTTAAAGGACTGTTTGATTTCATCTTCTGCCGAAACGTAATGATTTATTTCGACAAGAAAACGCAGGAGGAACTCGTCAACAGGATGGCGGGCTTTCTCAGCCCCGGGGGCTATTTTTTTGTCGGCCACTCCGAGAGCCTGACGGGACTGGCGCATAAGCTGTCTTATGTGCGGCCGGCTATATACCGTAATTGGGTCGTAGACTAACTTGCAGTGATGACTCGGGATTAGATCTCTAATGGAATGTCGTGCGTCATTTAATACGAGAAAGTCTCAAATGAGACGGGTAATCGGAGTGGCGGATATGGCGCTCAGCGACTCGCCAGAGGAGCTTCTGATCACATATTCTCTGGGTTCCTGCATTGCTGTAATAATTTTCGACCCGCTCGCAGGCGTCGGCGGAATGCTTCATTACATGCTTCCGGAGTCTTCGCTCGATCCGGAAAAGGCAAAGAAGAACCCATGTGTGTTTGCGGATACGGGGATCACGCATCTTTTTAAGAACAGCTACCTGATGGGGGCCAAAAAGGAGCACATGGTGGTGAAAACAGTCGGAGGCGCACAAATTCTCGACCCAAACGGTATTTTCAATATCGGCACCAGAAACTATCTGGCGATGCGCAAGATTTTCTGGAGAAACAACGTGGCGATCGCCGCTGAGCACGTAGGGGGAGAAAACAACCGCACTGTGCGGTTGGAGATGGATACCGGCAGAGTAATTTTGAAGGTGGGGACCGAAGCTGAGATAGAAATATGATCTCCGAATTGAGTGATAAACAGACATTCAGGCCAGGGCGAAAAACCTGAGAAAACCCTTTCAGGACGGAGGCAGGCAAATGTCCGGTCTCCGTTGGGTGCGCGAGGGGCGCCATGTCGTACAACGTTCTAATAGTGGATGATTCCAGATCGATGCGGAAGGTCATCTCGAAAGTTCTTCAAATGTTGAAGTTTGAGCTTGGAGAGTGCCTGGAAGCTTCAAACGGCCAGGAAGCTTTGGACATTTTGGAGGGCAAGTGGATCGACCTGATTTTGGCCGACGTTAATATGCCTGTAATGGACGGTGTAGCGTTTATCCGATCCCTGAGGGAAAAGAATATCTGCGGGGATATTCCGGTGGTATTTGTAACAACCGAAGCAAACGAAAACAGGCTAAATCAATTGATGGATCTGGGCGCCAGCGGTTACATCCGCAAGCCCTTCCGACCGGAGGAAATGGGGGCTTTTCTGAGTCGCATCATGGGGGAGAAAGATGGTTTTAGAATGGGAACCAGTGTTGAAGGATGTGATTTCTGAGATCCTCGAGACCATGTTTTTTGCAATGGTGGAATTCCAGGATTGCGGACGGGGAGACCGGTGTTTTGACTATGAATCGGAAATCGAGCTTCAGAATCACGAAGGGCGTATCGCCATTTCCCTGCAACTGAGTGAAGAATTCGCCAGGATGATAACCGCCGGCTTTCTCGGCATTGAAGAAAACCAGGTTAAAGATGAGGACCTCCAAGACAGCATGAAGGAACTGGTAAACATGATCGGTGGCGGATATCACGCCCGGATCAATGATGCGGCCTGGAAATTGGGAATACCCAGGGTCTGGAAGATCGGGCCCGACCCAATGCACAGGGCTCAAGCCCCCGTATGGCTTGATTTCAGCTTTTTTGAAGAACCGGTCGGCTCTGCCGTTCTCAGTTATCTGCCTAGTTGAGTTCAGGGTCGTGAAATTATTGAAGATGAATCTATCAGGTAATGAAAATGAAGCAGATAAAAGTACTCATAGTTGATGATTCGGCTATTGTGAGAAAGATCTTCTCACAGGAACTGTCCAAACACCCCGATATTTCAGTTATAGGTGTTGCGCCCGATCCATT
>Ga0181539_1004020_pt1 | contig 12953 bp, 10 predicted proteins | sample PEATcosm2014_Bin_46_FD_119767 | JGI IMG/M metagenome (GOLD analysis project Ga0181539, IMG submission 119767) | Peatland microbial communities from MTU Mesocosm Facility, Houghton, MI, USA - PEATcosm2014_Bin23_60_metaG | ecosystem: Environmental > Terrestrial > Soil > Wetlands > Peat | place... | reverse complement strand
CTTCCGGCGTCACCTCTATTTGGAACGCTTCGAACTTCCCTCGGAACGCAGGGAACTCGAATGAAATGACGTCTTTGCGAAAAGCGGTTCTTTAGAATCAAGGACTTACAGCAATCGGCGCCCCGCAACCTCTTTGCCATGACGTACTTGGCTTCAAAGATGGGAGGGAGCCGGGGTGGGGTAATCGAAAGGTAAACAGCGAAAGCATTTCTCCTTCTGCTGTCTGCCGAAGCCGATGCGCTGAAGTGGCGATTTCCTCAAGAAATCGCCACCTCGCACGAAATCCATGATGGCTATATCTGAAGGAGAAATGCCTTATGTTGTACCCGGAATGTCGGCACATCATGACCAGCGGCAAAAAGTGTGAGGCGCCAGCCCTCAAAGGCGAGCATTTTTGCTACTACCACACCAGGCTTCATATTGACGCCAAAAAACCAGTCACGCCCATGGACTCGATCGAGATCCCCGTCATCGAGGACCACTGCACCCTCCAGCTCGTTCTTGCCCAGGTTCTCAAACAGATGCTCAACGGCAATATCGACCGTCATCGCGCCGGGCTTTTGCTCTACGGCCTCCAAATCGCTGCACAGACCGTCGATCACAGTCGAGTTCCACTTCCGAGCCTGGCGGTTAAATCCATCACGCGCACGCGCGAAGGCGACGACCTCGCCCCCGAAAAAATCTGCTGTGAGGGCTCTGACTGTTGCGAAAACTGTCCCCGGGCCGAAATATGCGAGAACTACGATCCTGAAGACACTTCGGGCCCCGACGAAGAGTAGGCCGCATCAACATAGAGCAGCCAACCAAGTTGTTGACCCTGCAGACAGCAGCTGGTCATCCTGAGCGAACTTTGGCGCATTTCTTGCGCCAAACGGAGTCGCAGGACCTGCGGCTGTCTTTCCATGGACTTCAGCTTGCTGATTCGCCAATCCGCCGACCCGCTGACCTGCTACATAAACCAGATCAGCGGCAGCAGCCCGCCCAGCGCAAGCGCCACGAGAAACGCCAGGCTCTCCCGCCCCGTCTTGCGGTCCGAAAGGCTGTAGGCATAAATTCCCTTCACCACGTTGTTGCTGGCGGCCGCAATCAGAATCGCACCCGCCGCCAGATTCACCGGCGTCAGCGTTCCCGCCGTCTGCGTCAGCCCCATGATGAACGGGTCCACGTCCGTCACGCCCATCACTGCGGCGAGTGTATCCACGCCCGCGCGCCCCAGATACGTGACCGCCAGTTGCGTCACCACCAGCATCACCAGAAACAGCAGCGCAAACAGCAGCGCCATCCCCAGATCCAGCGGATTCCGGGGCTTCAGCTCCTGCTGGATGTCTTGCGCGCCTTTGTCTGCGCGGCGCGTCCACAGCCAACCTGCAGCAACCGCCACCACGGCAATCACCAGGAACGGCCCCAGCAGCAGAGCCATCAACTGCCGGTTGAACAGCGCCAGTAGGATCGCAAGGCGAAGATACATGACGCCTGAAGCCATCAGAATGCAGCCCGAAAACAAATGCGGATGCTTCTCCACCTTGCCCTGCCGCGCCAGCACCACCGTCGTCACCGTCGACGAATACGCGCCGCCCAGCAGTGCCGCCAGCACAATCCCGCCCTGCCCCTTGGTCAGCTTTTGCAGCACATAACTGGCGTAGGAAATGGAGCTGATGGCCACCACCACCAGCCACGTCTTGAAGGGATTGATATGGAACGAGCCGAACTCCTGGTTCGGCAGCACCGGTAATATCACGCCGCTGAGCACCATGAACTTGGCGAAGGTAAGAATCTCGCTCGGCGGCACGCGCGCGGCCAGATTCTCCAACGCGGTCTTCAGGTCCAGTAACAGCAGGCTGGCGATGCCCAGCGCCGTCGCGATCCACAGGTGCCCATAGCACACCAGCGCTCCCACCAGAAACGTGCACAGCCCCGACATCTCTGTGGTCACGCCTGCCACGGTGGTTTGCGTGAGCTTGTGCCAGTACGAAAGCAACAGAAAGCTGGCGACCACCAGAAAGCCCACTGTCACCGGCAGCATTTGCGTGTTTCCTATCGCCGCCAGTGAATAGCCGATGAGGCCGATCAAGGGAAACGTGCGTACCCCACCGAACGAGTAGCCTGTCCCGGTTGTCTTGTGCTCCTCACGTTCCAGCCCGATCAGGAACGACAGGAACAGCACCAGGAGGATCCTTAACGCCTCGGGCGGCAAATCCTTGAGGATTTCCATGCGATCCGTACCTCGCAATCCGTGCGGTCTTGGCCAGCTATGTGGTTTTTGCCTGCCACACAGCATACACTTTGCCGCAGCGCCCAAAGCGGAATATTTTTCCCGCTTTGGCTATGTTGCTAACTCGCTGGCCAGCTGACTTGCACCCTAGTTCCCTCGTTCCCTTGGTCCCTTGGTCCCTGCCTTCAAGTGTTAGCCTCAAAGGTTATGGCAAACGGCTCACAGGTGGATTTTCTGGTGATGGGCGCCGGCGTCGCCGGCCTTCGCGCCGCCATCGAGCTGGCGCAACATGGCGAGGTTCTGGTCGTCACCAAGGAATCGCTCAGCGAATCGAATACGCACTATGCGCAGGGCGGCATTGCCGTCGCCATGGAGGGCGAGAATGACGTCGCCCTGCACCTCGAAGACACCGTGAATGCCGGCGACGGACTCGTCTATCGCCCCGCAGCCGAGGCGCTGGTTTCCGAGGGCCCGCTGCGCGTGGCCGAGCTCATCGAGTGGGGCGCAAACTTTGATCGTGCCACCGGCCCTGACGGACGCCCCCTGGACGGCCAGTTCCTGCGCACCCGCGAAGGCGCGCATTCGCTGGCCCGCATCCTGCACGCCAGCGGCGACGCCACCGGCGCTGAAATCAGCCGCGCCCTCGTCGCCTACGCTCGCACCCAGGAGAATATCCGCTTCGCCGAGTGGACCCGCGTCGCCGGCCTTGTCGTCGCCGATGGCCGCGCCATGGGCGCCGATCTGGCCAGCGCCGAGCCCCCACAAGCGCAATCCCGCGCTGCCGGCCACGAGCTACGGCGCATCGCCGCGCGCTCCATCCTCATCGCCTCCGGCGGCGCAGGCCAGGTCTACTCTGACACCACCAATCCAGCCGTAGCCACCGGCGACGGCATCGCCCTCGCGGCGCTAGCCGGGGCCGAACTCGCCGACATGGAGTTCTACCAATTCCATCCCACGGCGCTGGCTATCGAAGGCGCCCCGCGCTTCCTCGTTTCTGAAGCGCTGCGCGGCGAGGGCGCATACCTGCGCAACCATCGTGGCGAGCGCTTCATGGAGCGCTACCATCCACTTCTCGAGCTCGCGCCACGCGACGTCGTCGCCCGCGCTATTGCCCGCGAAGGCATGGCCGAGGCCGGCGCGTCCGGCAGCGCCGCCCCCGCGCTGCGTCCCGTTTATCTCGACATGCGCCATGTGCGCAACATCGATCTCATCGCGCGCTTTCCCGGCATCAGCGCATTCCTTGCGCAGTATGGCCTCGACCTGCGCCGCGATTTGATCCCCGTGCGCCCCGCCGCGCACTACCTCATGGGCGGCATCCGCACCGATCTCGGCGGCCGCACCAGCCTGGCCGGGCTTTACGCGGCCGGCGAAGCCGCCTGCACCGGCGTGCACGGCGCCAATCGCCTCGCCTCCAACTCTCTCCTGGAAGGCCTCGTCTTCGGCGCGCGCGCCGCAAGCTCCATGCTCGCCGACTCGCTTCCGCTCGCATCGGCTGGCCCCATTGCAGAGGAGCCCGAGCCGCTTTCGTACTCTGAGGAAGAGCTCGCTGAAATCTACATAACCAAGCTGCGGCGCGCCATGTGGGCCCATGCCGGTCTGCTGCGCGACGAGTCGTCGCTCTTTGAGGGCCAGCGCGCCCAGGCCGAATGCGAAACCGGAATCGAACATCTAGTGCAGCGCGGCCGCACCAGCCGCCGCCTCGCAGAAGCGCAAGCCATGTGCCGCGTGGCCCACGCCATCCTCATTTCGGCACTGGCCCGCACGGAAAGCCGCGGCGCGCACTTCCGTTCCGACCATCCCCGCCACGACGATGCCAACTTCCGCAAACACTCCGTCCTCGCCCCCGACGGCAAGGTCCGCTTCGAAGCGTGGTAAGGGCCGCAGACGGAGTCGTTTTTTCGCCCGCCTCACTGCGCAAAAACAGGAGCGCCCGCTTGCGCAGGTCCGTCTATCCTCATAAAGCAGTTCAAATCCCGGTCCATGATGCTCCAAGAAAGGCTGCCATGCGAGTTTCATCGTTCGTAGCAAGTTTCAGTCTCCTTACAATCCTCTCCATTCCGTCGTTTGCGCAAACTCCGGCCCCAGTCGAGCCGGTCTCCGCAAAAATCCCGGCTTTCATCCTCGAAGGATTGCATCAGCTCGCCATGCAAAAGCCGGAGGAAGCTGAGGGAGCCTGGGCCACGGGAACTCCCGCCGCAAGAGAGCCCAACGTGAACGACCTGCGCATCGTGATCGACAACTGCGGCGCCTACCAGAACTTCGATGTCGTAAACGTGCAGGACCTCACGCCTCATCTTCGCGTCATCTATCTTGCCCTGAACTTTGAGAGACGACCCAACATCGCCAAATTTCTTCTTTACAGAACTACAAACGGCTGGATCCTGATCGACCACAGGTTCAACATCGACGAGCGGATCTTTGAGCCCTTCGTCCAGCCTGCAGACCAGTAAACTCCTGGCCTAAGCTTTCGACCGCGGCAGCGCGGTCCGCTTGGGAGCCAGGCAGCGTCCTCGCTGACTCGCTAACTCGCCGACCCGCTGACTCGCCGGCTCGCCGCCGTCGCCACCGCGCACACCGCCAGAATCACGCCAATCACCACCAGCGAAACCGTGGCCGGCACCTCTATCCATGGTGCGGCAAGCATTTTCAGCGCCGCAAACGCCAGGATCGCAGCCAACGCATAATGCAAATTACGGAAACGCTCCAGCATCCCCGCCAGCGCGAAGTAAATCGAGCGCAGCCCCAGAATCGCCATCACATTCGACGTGTACGCCACAAACGGATTGTGCGTCACCGAGAGAACCGCCGGAATGGAATCGGTGGCAAACAGCAGATCGGTGGCCTCAACGGCCAGAATCACCGGCAGCAGCGAACCCTTGGCGGGCTGCAGGCGCACAATCCACTCCGGAATCACCGCGCGTGTCGAGCCGCCGCGTACCAGCCGCCACGCCGCATAGAGCAGAATGAGTCCGAAGACCCAGTTGACCCACTCGAATCGCCGCAGCAACGAGATGCCCGCCGCGATGAACAGGGCCCTCAACACGAACGCGCCCCACACGCCCCATAGCAGCGCCTTGTGCTGCCGCTGCGGGCTGATCCGGAACCTCTGAAACAGCACCAGGAACACAAAAAGATTGTCGATGCTCAGCGACGCCTCGATCGTGTATCCGGCCGCAAACTCCAGTGCCGCCTGGCGGCCTTGCGCTACGGCGATCCAGCAAGAAAATCCCGCCGCGGCCAGCACCAAACCCGCCGCTCCCGCCCACGCAAATACCTGTGCGTGCCGCGATGCGCGCCGGTGGCCGGGCAGAAACGAGTCCGCCAGCAGCACCACCGCCACCACCGCGTGAAATCCCACCCACCAGGTCCAGGAAACGCCCGCAATCATAGCTGGATGCTATCGCAAAGTAGCGGAGTCAGGGCAGTGAACAGGGCTGGCGGAGCGAGTCTGCTCCGCCGCAAACCTCATCGCTTTTTTCCCGCAAGTCTCGTCGCCCTTTCGTCTTAAATCTCATCGCCCTTTGCATTGTAATAAGGGCACGGCTTTAGCCGGGCCACAACAATGGTTTGAGAATGAATGCGGGCTTTAGCCCCTGCCACCGAGTGCTCCAGCCATCCAGCTGCCTAACACTCTGAATTTCGAGCAGACCAAACCTGCGGTCTAGCGAGCCGGCAAATCGCCCGAATACCGCGCAATTCCTTGTGACCCTGGAACCAATCCGCGCATCTCTTTGTGTAATGGCTGAATTGACGAACCCGCCCGACTACAAGCAGCAGCCGCCCCGCCGTCCCCGCGTGGTCATTGTCGGCGGAGGTTTTGCCGGCCTTCATGCAGCCACCGGCCTCGCGCGCTTGCCCGTCGACGTGACCGTGGTCGACCGCCGCAATCATCACCTCTTCCAGCCCCTGCTGTATCAGGTGGCCCTGGCAGTCCTGTCGCCCGCCGACATTGCCCAGCCCATCCGCTCCATCCTCCGCAACCAGTGCAATACCGAGGTGCTCATGGATGAAGTGGTCGGCATCGACGTCTCCGCGCAGCAGGTAGCGCTGGCCAGCGGCGCACGGCTCCCCTACGACTACCTCGTCCTCGCTACCGGCGCCACGCACTCCTACTTCGGCCACGGCGAATGGGAGCCGCTCGCGCCCGGCCTCAAAACCATCGAAGATGCCATCGAGATTCGCCGTCGCGTGCTGCTGGCCTTCGAGCTGGCCGAGCGGCAGATGCTCGAACAGGGCTGGCACCCTCCGCTCAATTTCGTCGTCATTGGCGGCGGACCCACGGGCGTGGAACTCGCCGGCGCCATCAGCGACATTACCCAGCTCTATATGCGCCGCGACTTCCGCCACATCGATCCCACCAGGAGCCGCGTGATGCTGCTCGACGGCGGCCCGCGCGTCCTGGCCGCCTATCCCCCGGATCTCTCCGCCAAGGCCGAAGCCGAGCTCCAACGCCTCGGCGTCGAAGTCCACACGCAAACCCAGGTCACCGGCGTCGGCCCCGGCTGGGTCGAGGCCAGCAGCCAGCGCGGCAATCTCCGCATCGACGCCGTCGTCACGCTGTGGGCCGCCGGCGTCCAGGCCTCGCCACTGGGCAAGTTGCTGGGCGCGCCACTCGATCATCGCGGCTGCGTCCTCATCGACGACCGGCTCAATCCGCCGGGCCTGCCTGAGGTCTTCGTCCTCGGCGACCTCGCCCATCTCGAGCAGGATGGCCGCCAGATCCCCGGCGTGGCCCAGCCCGCCATGCAGATGGGCGATCACGTGGCCAAAATCATCGCCGCCGACCTCGCCGGCCAGCCCCGCCCTGCCTTCCGCTACTTCGACAAGGGCGATATGTCTACCATCGGCCGCATGGCCGCCGTGGCCGACGTCAAGTGGCCCTTCAAAGCCCACCTGAGCGGTTTTCCCGCATGGCTTACCTGGGTCACGGTGCACATCTTCTTTCTCATCGGCTTCCGCAACCGGATTTCGGTGCTGATCAACTGGGCGTGGACCTACTTCAACTTCACGCGTGGCGCGCGCCTGATCATCGGCGACCAGAATCTCCCCGGCTGGAAGGAACAGTCGCAGGACGCTACGAAGCCCGCGGATTGAAAGAAGCAGCTCTTAGTGGTTAGCTCTTAGCTGTTAGCTGTTAGCCGAATAGCGGGTCAGCTTGAAGCCGTCGTAAGAGGGCACGACTAAACAGCTTGCGAATAAATGCCCCGGAGGAGCACGAAGTATCAGGGCGCGACTTTAGTCGCGCCGCAAAGACCCAAAAATGTATTGCGGGCTTTAGCCCCTGAGGGTGTTTTGTTTCAAGCTGACCCATTACTGCTAGCTGCGGCCTCGCCGAATAGTCGTTTTGGGGCGATGTGGTTCGCGACCCTACTCGTGAGCAAATTGTGCCTGCAGCCGCATGACAAGCTAGAAGCTAATAGCTAAGAGCTAACAGCTTACTTCTGCTCCGCTGTCGTAAACTGGTAGTGAAATGCTCGATTTATCTTTTGTTCGCGCCAACCTGGAGCTGGTGGAAGAAAAGCTCCGTGCGCGGGGGGCCGACCCGGCCGCGCTGCTGGGCGATTTTCGCGCGCTCGACAAGAGCCGGCGCGAGGCCATTACTGCGTCTGAACAGCTCAAGGCCCGCCGCAACGAGCTCTCGCAGCAGGTGGGCGCGCTCAAAAAAGCCGGTAAGAATGACGAAGCTGCGGCCGTCATGGACGAAACCCGCGCCCTCAAAGACAAACTCGAAGAACAGGATTGGAAGGCGAATGTCCTGGACGATCAACTTCGCCAAGTCCTTGCCCGTGTGCCCAACCTTGTTCGCGACGATGTTCCCGTCGGCGTCTCCGAGGCCGACAACAAAACCGTCAAAACCTGGGGCGAGCAGCGGAAATTCGATTTCGCACCCAAACCTCATTGGGAGATCGGTGAGTCCCTCGGCATTCTCGATCTCGAACGCGCCGCCAAGCTCTCCGGCGCGCGGTTTGCCGTGTACATGGGCGCCGGCGCGCGCTTGGAGCGCGCTCTCATCAGCTTCATGCTCGACATGCACACCCAGAAGCACGGCTATACCGAAGTGCTGCCGCCGTTCATGGTCAATGCGGACTCGATGTTCGGGACCGGTCAACTGCCAAAGTTTGAGCAGGATCTTTTCAAGATTCCGTTAGACGATTTCGAGCCCAACAATCACCACATTCCAAAAATCAGCGAGGAAGTATTTGCGCAAGGACAGAACGGATTATTTAGAGTTAAGGGCTTCCGGGGCGGTGGTGTAGAGATCACTTTAATTGGCGCGGAGCACTACTCGATTGTCGTACCGCGCGGGGTTCTTTCGTTCAAGAGATCCTTCTACCTCATCCCCACCGCCGAAGTTCCCGTCACCAATCTCTACCGCGACGAAATTCTCGATGAAGCGCGGCTGCCCATCTCGCTCACCGCCTACACGCCGTGTTTCCGCGCCGAGGCCGGCGCCGCGGGCAAAGATACGCGCGGCATCATCCGCCAGCACCAGTTCCAAAAGGTCGAGCTGGTCAAATTCACGCGGCCCGAAGACTCCGACGCCGAGCACGAAAAGCTCACCCGCAACGCCGAAGAGATTTTGGAAGCATTGCAGCTGCCTTATCGCCGCGTCCTGCTCTGCACTGGCGACACCGGCTTCTCTTCCGCCAAGACCTACGATCTCGAAGTCTGGCTGCCGGGTCAGAATCTTTATCGCGAAATCTCCTCCTGCTCCAACTTCGACGCCTTCCAGGCGCGTCGCGCCAACATCCGCTATCGGCCGTCGGGCCCCAAGGCCAAGCCCGAGTTTGTGCACACCCTCAACGGCAGCGGTCTGGCCGTGGGCCGCACCTGGCTCGCCATTCTCGAGAATTACCAGCAGGCCGACGGCTCAGTCGAAATTCCTCAGGCCCTTCGCCCTTATATGGGTGGACTCGATAAAATTGTGAGGGAGTCCTGATGGCATCTTCCTCATCCAATGGCGCGACCCTCCAGCCCCGGCGCGGCATCAAGCAAATCCTGCACAGCTATTTCTACTGGACCTACTCGCGCGGAACCTTCCACTACGACGTGATGGTGACCCTGATCCTGCTCTTCATCTTCATCACCCCGCATCTATGGGATTACGGCGCCAAGCCGTCGCTCTCCGCAGGCCCCGCGCATCCCATGCAGGTGGTCGGCAACGGCCGCGGCGTCATCGTCACCGTGCAGGCCTCGGATGTGAGCATTCCCGCGGGAGCCTCCACCCAGCAGGTCAGGAAGGCGTTGCGCCAGGCCATCGAGCCCGTGATGGGCGATTCCGTGTTCGTGGAGAAGTGGGAGACGGTCCCCGACTCCCAGGGAAATCTGGCCTGGAAGATTTGGGCGCACCGCTAACAAACGGTGGTGAAAGCCCGGTGGCGAAAGGGCACCACCGGGGAACTCGCCCTGCGCGCGGGTTTCGCGCCCTACGCTGCCACCAGCATAGCTTTGTATCAGGGCATGGCTTCAGCCATGCCGCGCTTGACAAAAAAATGAGCCTGGGGCTTTAGCCCCTGAGGGAAGTCTCTCCATCGGCCCAGGGAGTTTATGAAACCAGCCCTGAGCTCTTTTTTCTCATCCTCGGGGCCCCGTTCCGCGTCCAATAGGTTAAGGAAACCCATGCACTCACGCAATCCTCTTGTATTTCTCGCGCTCCTTGCGCTCGTGATTCTTCCCCTCCGCCTTGCACAGGCTGAAGATAAGGCCGCAGCGCTGCAGAAGGTGCTGCGGCAACTCGATACTGCAGCCAATGGTTTTCACACGACGACGGCCACCGTCGAGTTCGACAGCATTCAGACCGACCCGATCTACGACAAGGATGTCATGACCGGAACCGCGTTCTACGAGCGCAATAGCCATCTTGAGATGGCCGTCCATTTCGCGAACCATATCGTAGATGGGAAGAGTCACCCCACGGGAAAGGCCTACGTTTTTTCCGGCGGCATGCTGCGCGTTTCCGATACCGGCAAGGAAATAGACGCCAAGCCCGTCGAACAGGCTAGCAAGTATGAGAGCTATTTCGTGCTCGGCTTCGGCGCCGGCGGGAAAGACCTCGAGGAGAAGTGGACGATCAAATATCTCGGCAAAGAGACCCTCGACGGAATCGCGGTCGATGTGCTTGAACTCGTGGCGAAAGATCCAACTGTGCGCAAGAACATTGCCAAGGTCACGGTTTGGATGGACACGGCTCGCGCCGTCAGCCTCAAGGTGATTTTCGACGAAGGCGAAGGACAATCCTATATCTGCCACTACTCCAACATCAAGGTGAATCAACCCTTGCCGAAGACCGCCTTCAATTTCGACAAGTAGCGCCGGTTCATCCACCGCGAAAGCGCAATCCCGCCCAGCGCAAACAGCATCGGAAAGCACTCCAGCGTGTAGCGCGTCTCTGGCGCTTCCACGGTCCAGAGCAACATGCTGCGCAGCAGCATATACGCCAGCAGCGCGCCCCAAAATCGTGGCCGCATGTCGGGGCCCCCGGCGGCAGGTCCGCGCCGCTGGGGTGAAATCCAGAGCCCTGCAATTGCCAGCAGCAGGTAAAGCGCATTCAACCCCGCGTAGGCCCAGCTGAACTCGGTCTCCTCGTGATGATGCTCATAGACCCACCAGTCAAGGTCGATGGGCAGGTTGTCCACGCGCGGGCGCAGCCACATGTCGGCCACGCGGCCCAGCGGCAGCCACACATAGTAGCGCCACGGATGCGCGGCGATGCGCTCCTCGGCCAGCCGCTCAAAGCCCGCATCGATCCCGGGCGTCAGCTGCATGCCGTGGCTGTTGTAGTCCTCGGCCAGAGCCGCGGTCTCGGCGTACTCGGCCGGCGTGTCGAAGGCGCGGTTGGGCAGCTCGCTCACGTCCAGCTTGTCCCCCGGCACATTCCAATAAATCTCGTACGTCGAAATGAAGTCGAGGCACCAGCTTTTCACCCAGCGCTCCCAGCCCGGATTCGTGCTATCGCCGGGATCGGTAGCCATCCGCGGCGCCAGCGGCTCAATCACGTGAAAGACGCGCCAGTTCCGCGCCGTCCACACCGCAAAGGGCGCGAGCGCCAGCAGCACACAAACCACGGCCATGCGGACCAGCTTTCGCAGCGGCATTCCGCTCCTTCCCTCGGAAGTAGTGCCAGTCTCCAGACCGCTGGAAGTAGCGCCGGTCTCCAGACCGGCTGTCGTGCGGGTCTCCAGACCCGCACTCGTCTGCCCGTGCCCCATCCTTTCGCGCCTTTTGCGAAAGGGTGGGAAACCCCAAAGCCCCAACTCCCCGTTCCTTCGCAACCCAACAAACAGCGCCGGCGCAAACGCCACCGCAGCCAGCACGCCATCGGGGCGCAACAGTGCCGCTCCGGTAACCGCGAACGTAAACCAAAGCGCATTCACCCAACCTGGATCGTCGTGGAAGCGCGCCATCGCCCACATGGCCAGCGCCAGCATGAACAGCGTGGGCGTCTCCGCCAACAGCGCCAGAGGGTACGAGGCGGTGAAGGGGCACAGCGCGGCTAGCCACAGCGTAGCCAGTGCCGCGCAGCGGCTGGCTGGCTCGGGCACAATGCGCCGCACAAACCCCGCCAGCAGCAGGCAGCCCAGCAAATCCAGCCCAATCTGCACGCAGGCCGCGGCATAGTAGTTCTCCATCCCGAAGATCTTGAAGCACAGCGCGAGAAACAGCGGGTAACCCGGCAGCCGGATCAGCGTCGAGTAGATCGCGCCGCCGGGTGGGGTCAGGGCATATTGGCCGTGCAGCAGCAGATTCTTGGCCAGGTCCCCGTAAATGAGCATGTCGCCGTTGACGTCGAAGAGTTCTCGCAGCATCCACAGCCGCAATGCCAGGCCAGCGCCCAGTGGAAGCGCCACCGGCAGGGCCGGGCGCAGATGCCCGGCCGCCCCGCGCCTCCACGCCGTCAATTGACTCTCTTGGGCAGCTTCCATACGATTCGTACTGTATAGCCTACGGCATTTCCGGGGATTGCGCGCCTTGCCGATGTTGGGCCTGGGCGGTCGCCTGGGGGGTGCTGTAGCCGTTTTTGCGCGGTTTTTCGCGCCGGAGTCAGCTAAAAACCACTCATGCCCGACCGGCAAATCTTCTTCGACCCGGAACGCAAGCGCTGGAAGCGTCTGCGCCGCATTCTGGATATTGCGGCCGTGGTCTCCACGCTGGTGGTCGCCGCCTTTATCTTCAATGTGCTCCTCGGCCAGCGCCTGCCGGAGCTCTTACTACCCCTTCCCCGCCACAATTACCGCGCTCTGCCCGATACCTCTCTCCTGCGCAACGCCAAAAACCAGCGCCCCGCGCGCCGCAGAACCGCGCGCAAGCCCTCTGAAATTCCCTTGAATACCGGTGAAGGTTTGCGCGCCGCCTATTACGTGCAGGACGACGCCGCCAGCTACTCCTCGCTCATTGAGCATGTGCACCAGATTGACCTGCTGTTCCCGCAGTGGCTGCATGTGGACTCGCCGCAGGGCACGCTCATGATGATGAGCGGCGACAACCAGCGCGAGGTTCCCGTCATCCAGGGCGCCACCGTGCACGATCCCGACAACCTGAACAAGGTGAAGCAGGTCATTCAGAAGGCCCACACCGACACGGAAATCTTTCCTGCCCTCAACAACTTCAATCCCCACACCCAGGAGTGGGACACGGGCGTCGGCGATGTGCTTCAGGATCCGGCCAAAAGCGCCGCGTTTCGCCAGCAGATCATGCGCTTTCTTATCACGTATCCGGTCTATCGCGGCCTTTCTCTCGATAT
>Ga0181539_1004010_pt1 | contig 12973 bp, 10 predicted proteins | sample PEATcosm2014_Bin_46_FD_119767 | JGI IMG/M metagenome (GOLD analysis project Ga0181539, IMG submission 119767) | Peatland microbial communities from MTU Mesocosm Facility, Houghton, MI, USA - PEATcosm2014_Bin23_60_metaG | ecosystem: Environmental > Terrestrial > Soil > Wetlands > Peat | place... | reverse complement strand
ATCGACCTGGCATCAGTAACGAGTAGTCGCTCAGGGTTTAGTAATTGTCGATGGTCCCCCCCAGCCGGGCACATTGAGGGCCTACCCGTAGAAGTGCAACGCCTGACTCCCCCGAAGTTCCCTTCAAGGAAGCCTGCATGAGTACAGGCCGTGTCGGCGGTTAGATTCCCTGACGCCGTAGCGTGGAGCGAAGTCGTTCAACTCCTGGATCGTCGCCTGTTGGGAAACTGGTGTGAGTGAACCCGCCTCAATCCGCCGGTGTCGGTTCGATGCTGACTTTCAACCCTGAGCGTGGATTGCGCAGAGCAAAGCTCTGCGGCGGGCTGACGCAGAGCTCTGCTCTGCGCAATCCACAATCCACCAATCCACAATCCACTTGGCCGAGAAACGCCTAGAGGCCGGATTTCTGCCACCCGGCGAGGCCATCCTGATACACCTTGACGAGATCGAAGGCATAGCCGTGCTCGAGCAAGTTCCTTCCTGCCTCGCGGCCGGAGGCGCAAATGTCCCCAGCTCGTCCGCCTTCATAGAAGACGATGACGCGGTCTTTGGGCAGGGTGCTCCAGCGCTGCGGCATTTCGTCCACGGGAATATTGATCGCTCCGGGAATTCGCCCCGCGGCGTACTCTTTTGCCGGCCGCACGTCCACAAAAAGCGGTTTGATTTTTCCGTTGAGGAGTTCCCGCAGTTGGCTGGTGTTAATCAACGTCGGCTGCTTCTTGAGGGCTTCCGCTTCGCTGCACCCCCCTCCGTCGGCCTGGAAACTCGACAGCGCGCCTCCCGGGGTTGATCCGAGTAAGCCGAACGATGACGAGGCCGGTTCGGTGGTAGATTTCGCGGGCGCAGTTTTCTGGGAAGCGGTTGCCGGTTTGGGGGGATTCTTCGTTTCCGCCGGCCGAGAGACGGCGGGTGACGCAGGGGCCGCGACCGGCGTGGGAGCGGAGGACAACCCTACTCCCTCTGCCGCCAGTTCCTGGTCGATGAGCCGCGAAAACTCGTCCAAATCCGGTATATCTGCCACCGGGTGGCGCCCGATAAAAAATGTGGGCGTGGAATTCACCCCCAGCGCCTTGCCATCCTCGTGATCCCGTTGGACTCGAGCTGCCTCAGTGCCGCTGGCCATGCATTGGTTGAACCTGGCCTGATCCAGGCCGATTTCGGCGGCATCACGCTTCAATCCTTCTTCGCTCAAATCGTCTTGCCGGGAATAAATCTTGTCTACCGCTTCCCAGAACTTCCCCTGTTCGGCTCCGCACTCTGACGCTTCCGCCATACGCTCGGCAAAAGGGTGGATGTGGACGAGAGGGAATTGCCGGAATATGAAGCGAATCCGGCTTCCATACTTGGCGCGAATCTCCCGCGCCACCGGTTCCTCGCTTCCACAGATGGGGCATTCGAAATCTCCAAACTCCACCACGGTTACAGCCGCGTTGGGATTGCCCGCGATGTGGCTGTCGGGCCTCACCAGCCTGTCGGCTGTGGTATCAGTCGGGGGCGGCGGCGGGGGGGGAGGTTTTTCCCCATGCTCGGCAAGCTCGTAGAAAGCGGGGACGCCGATCAGAAAAGCTAGTACGCCTACCGTGAGGTAGCTGCGCACCTGGGCATGTCGTGCGGACGGATCGGCTTCCGGCGCGGGACGAACAACGTTGTAGAGGGCCAGCGCGCAGAGTGCCGTCATCGCCAAGCCCGAGGTCACGCACCACGCGCAAAAAGCGTGAATCACGAACCCTTGCAGATATTCCAGGTACAGCGAAAAGAGAAACCCAAACCCCGTCGCGCCCGCCAGCGCATAGCGGACCTCGATGGCCAGTGCCGCGGGGACAAGCGATTCAGCAATGATCAGCAAGGCCACCAGCACGTAGCCCGCCACGCCAAACACCGGCATGGGCACGCCGTGGACATGAGAATAAACGCTGGCGCGCACCGCGTCACAGCCCGTTCCGAAGCAGACCATCGGCCGGGATGGGGAAGTGTAGATCCAGAGAAGGTAAAGGGAATCGAAGAGCCCCAGCAGGGCGAGGATGAGGGAGATTGTTTTCCGCATAATCACCTATTCTACAACTTTCTCAGAGGTGCGCGGGCGGCTGCGGGTTGCTTGCCCCGGTGTCGAATTCTGTAGCGGCGAGTTTACCTCGCCAAATGGCGGCGTACCGGCGAGTTTACCTCAGGGCTGTCCAAATTAGCGAATTCTGCCATGGCGCCAGCGGAGCGAAGTTTCGGAGTGCGGGAGCTTGCTCCCGCTCTTCCCTCCGCTGACTCGTCAGCGGTGGGTGTATCGCCGCATCGAGCTGCGGCGACGGAAAGCGGCGACGAGTCGCCGCACTCCGAAACCCCAGCCTGCACCCGCCGCGTCGGCAGGTCACCCGGCGCGGGCTTTCGCTTCCGCCAGAGACTCCGCGAGTCCGTAGGGTTCCAGCTCCGTCGGAAGTTGTTCGACCGAGCGGAACACGATGCCGTGCATCCCCACGGCGTGCGCGGCCGTGATGTTGACCTCGCGGTCGTCAATAAAAAGCGCCTGTGGGGCGGGCACGTTCAGAGCTTCAAGACAAGCGTGATAAATCGCGGGGCCGGGTTTCCCCGTTCTAAGCTCGCCGGAAAAGCAGAGATGGTCAAAAACCTCAAGCCATTTGGCCGTTCGCCGCAGGTAGTCGCCCACACTTCGTGACATGTTGGAAAGAACCGCCGTCTTCAATCCCCGCGCGTGAAGCGCTCGCACCCATTCGACCATGATGGGGTTAGGCTTCCCCCAGAGTTGGCGGTCCATGGTCGCGAGGCTCTGAATCTGGTCAGGAGACAAGGTGACGCCCGCCGCCTTCCCAATGTCCTGCCAGTAGGTGGGTGTGTCGAGCGCATCAAGGTCGTACGCCTCACGATTTCGCCAGTAGATTTCCTGAAAGGCCGCGGTTTCCGCTCCCATGACCTTGCGCAGCGGCGCATAGTCCTCCGGGCCCGGCGGCAAGCTGAGCACGCAGCCGTAATCGAAAATGATCGTGGTGATAGGCATGGGCCCTGCCAAGAATTATTTTAGCCTATACTATACAGCCTATATATCTGGACAAACAATCCAGACAAAAAAGCCAGAGAAAAAGTCCAGACCTGCCCTAATGTCCCCAGCCGGCGCATCCCTTTGTAGTAGGCAATGGTGGGCATGCTTGGGCTATCCACAATCGGGTTCCGCGGGGTGGCTATGGTTCGAAAAGCGACTCCACAAATTCCTGGGGATTAAAGGGCAGCAAATCGTCGATCTTTTCGCCGACGCCGACGAACTGAATGGGCAGGCCGAGCTCGCGCGCGATGGCGATCACCACGCCGCCCTTGGCCGTGCCGTCGAGCTTGGTCAGGATGATGCCCGTGGCGCCGCCGTGGTCGACGAACTGCCGCGCCTGCTGGAGCCCGTTCTGTCCCGTCGTGGCATCGATCACCAGCAGCACTTCGTGCGGGGCATTGGGAACCTCGCGCGCCGCGATGCGGCACATCTTCCCCAGTTCCGCCATCAGGTTGGTCTTGGTGTGCAAGCGGCCTGCCGTATCCACGATCACGGGATCGTGACGCCGATGCTTGGCCGCCGCGAGGGCATCGAAAAGAACTGCCGCCGGGTCCGCCCCGGATTTCTGCTTGATCATTTCAATGCCCAGCCGGTCTGCCCAAATCTCCAATTGCTCATTGGCGGCGGCGCGGAAGGTGTCAGCGGCGCAGAGCAGGGGGCGGCGGTTCTGCTGCAAAAAGTAATGGGCCAGCTTGGCGATGCTGGTGGTTTTGCCCACGCCATTGACCCCCACCACAAAGATGACGGTCGGCATGCCCGGCGGCGGCTGTTTGGCTTGGGGGGCCGCAGAGCCCGCGCCGGAACTTTCCAGAATCGCCAGAATGCTCTGTTCCACGGCGGGGCGCAATTGCGCCGTCTCCCGCAGCTTGCCCTGGCTGATTTGCTGCTTCAGCCGGCCCAGAATTTCCTGCGTCGTGCGGACTCCCAAGTCGGCGGTGATCAGGGTCGCTTCCAGGTCGTCGAGCACCGATTCGTCCAGGGCCGCCTTGCCCTCGACAATCTCCTCGATCCTTTCTACCAGTTGGGCTTTGGTGGAGGCGACGGCCTGCTTCAGCCGGTCCAGGAAGCCGGGTTTCTTTTCTTTATTGCCGGAACCAAACAGGGAGGCCATAAGGGTCTATTGTAGCAGGAGTCAGGAGCTAGGAGTCAGGAGTCAGGAGTCAGGAGTCAGGAGTCAGGAGTAAGAAGCTAGAATGTAATTGTAGCAGGGTTCAGAAGTCAGAAGTTAAAATACGAAGGTCAAAATACAGAAGCAAGGAGCCGGAAAACAGTAAACGCCAACGGTGGGGAGAGTCAGCAAGTCCACGGGCGCCGCGCCGCGTGTGCCGTCAACCGGCTCCTGACTCCTGGCTCCTGACTTCTGCCTTCTGAGGGTGAGGCAGGCTGACCGGATCAGGGGGGGCTGCCGCCACCGCTCTCCGCCGCATTTCGAACTTGTCCAGCAGGCCCTTGGCCAGAGCCGAATCCATGGCATCCACGACGATGGGGTCGTATTTAGTGCCCGCGTGCTTGCGCAGGATTTCGAGCGCCTTGGGAAATTCCGAGCCCGCTTGGTAAGGCCGGTCGGTGGTGATGGCGTCAAAAGTATCCGCCACGGCGATGATGCGCACCATCAGCGGCAACTCATCGCCCTTGACGCCATCGGGGTAGCCCCGGCCGTTCAGCGCTTCATGGTGCCAGCGGATGCCGGGCAGCATTTCCGTGAGTTGTTTGACCTGGCGCACGATTTCAAAGCCCATTACCGTGTGCCGCTTCATGATGTCAAACTCTTCGTTGGTGAGCACGCCGGGCTTCTTGAGGACGCGGTCTTCGATGCCGATCTTGCCGACATCGTGCAGGGTCGCAGAGATGCGAATCTTATCGACTTCCTCTTCTGGCATGCCCAGTTCTTGCGCCAGGATGACAGAGATTTGCGCCACGCGCCCGGAATGGCCTTTGGTGTACGGGTCCTTGGCGTCGACGGCGGCGGCGATCATTTCAATGGAGTCGATAAACAGTTTGTGGTTCTGCTCCGAAGCCATCTTCAAATTGCCGATGTAGCGCTGAATGTCCTCGGCCATTTGATTGAAGGTGGAGGCGAGTTCGTCAATTTCCGTGTGGCTGCGGATCTCCGCCCGCTGCGTGAAGTCTCGCTGGGCGATGGAACGAGCCCTCCGCGTCAGCAAGTCGATGGGGAAGGTAATGGCCTTGGCGGCCAGAAATCCGACCACCATACTGAGGATTACCAGCAGCAGACCCCATTGGAAGGTCTGGCGGCGCATTTCGAAAACCGTGAAGTAAGCGTCGCTGATTCTCCGTTGTACGATCACACCCCAACCCAGCTTTTGCGTGGGCGAATAGCTGCCGAGCATCTGGACTATCTGGTTGCCCTTTTGCAAGGGGAAGAGAGAAGTCTCCGCCACGGGCGCGCGCCCCTGCCAATCGAGGAACTTCTGCACGATGGGGATGGCCACCATATCCAATCCGGCGACCTTGTCGGGGTCGTACGACGTTACCAAGTGCCCGGCGTTGTCCACCACATAAGCTTCCAGGCCGGACCGCCCGTTGGTAGCCACCAACTCCCTGGTGATGGGTTTGAGCGTCACGACGGCGGCCACCATTCCCAAGAACTGGTCCTTCTCCTTGATGGGTTCCGCCATCACCATCACCACATCGTTCGCGGCCGAGCCCATTACGGTGATGGGATTGCTCCGGTACTCTTGTCCTTGCTGGGCGGCGGTGAAGGCCGCCGCGAGGGACTTGCCCAGAAAGGGGTCGCCCGCGGCATTGAAGTTTGGCGCACCCACTCCCCGCGCCTGATCATTCAGCACGGTGGCATAGAGAACCGTCGGCCGGTCCGTCACGAAGTCTTCCAGCACCACGCGCAGGTCCGGATCGGAAGAGTATTTGGCGGCGGGAATGTGCGTTGCCAGCGGCGCCACGCTGTCAAAAAGCTCCTTGAACTGCTGGTTCAAGTTCTCCATGTAAAGCGAAATGAAATGGGAAAGCGATTCCGAGGTGAGCGTCTGGAGGACGCCTTCTTGCGTCTCTAGCCTTTCCCGGTTCATCGACATCATTTTGGATCCGTAAAACCAGAGCGGAACCACGGTGATGATGATCAGGATCAGCAGAATGACGTAAAGGATCCGGACGCGTGTTCTCTTCTGTTTCATTTGCGGCCCTATAAACATATTTTAGGCAATCGCGGACTTGAAATCAATAGGGTGTGAAATCCTTGCACTTTGGGATTTGACCTGCGTCACACTTGGTGTCATGTCGTGTGCGCGTGCGAAGCTTTGGAGTGCGGTCCGTCAGCCGACGGACTGCCGCTTTCCTCCCCGCGAGCTTGCTCGCGGGAATTTCAACCGAGAGCACAATTCCCAGCCAGCAAGCTGGCTGGCGCCAAAGCGGCAGCAAGCTGCCGCACTCCAAAGCTTCGCATCCACGCCCGATTGGATTACAGTACATTCTTAGCGCCAAGCCCACAAACTCTGAGGCCCCGTCCTCCCTCCCATCCCCTGGAAGTGTCCTGAGCAATCCGGGCTAGCACCCCCCCATGTCACTTCGCAACGGGGCATGCCAGAAGATGGTATAATCAGCCTTCGGTTGTTTTCAGGGCAACCAGGACAATTTGCATGCAGGAAACGCCCGGCGAGCTGCCGTGGTTCGGAATCAGCCTCGGAAGAGGCGATCCGAGGCTGGCGCGCCGCGGCAATCAGGAGGATAAGTATGTACCCAGAAGAATTTTTGCAGCCCATGAGGGAAGAACTCACGCGCATTGGGTTTCAGGAATTGCGCACACCAACAGAAGTCGACGCGCTCTTGACGAAAACCAGCGGCACCGTCTTGGTGGTGGTCAATTCCATCTGCGGTTGTGCGGCAGGACGGGCACGGCCGGCCGTCGCCATGGCGCTTGAGAACAAAGCGCGCCCCGAGGTTTTGGCCACGGTGTTTGCAGGCCAAGACGCCGATGCCACCGCCCAAGCGCGCAGCTATTTCACCGGCTATCTACCTTCGTCGCCATCCGTCGCCTTGCTGCGCGACGGCAGGCTGGTCTTCATGCTGGAGCGGAAAGATATTGAAGGGCGCGACCCATACGGAATCGCCGAAGACCTGACCAAGGCCTTCGATCGCTTTTGCAGTAAAGCCAGCGCCGCCGGCGCCAACTAATTGCCACCAAGACACCAAGGAACTGGCAGATAGGCAGTGGGCAGATGGGCAGTGGGGTTTTCTCCTATCTGCCCATCTGCCAATCTGCCTACTGCCTGCATTGTGTCTTTGTGGTTACCATATTTTCACTCTTCTTTCAGCGACCGTTCCATCAGTTCGCGGATGGCCTCGCGCGGGGAAACTTCTCCTTCCAAAATCCGGTGAACCTGAAAGGTGATGGGCATTTCCACCTGAAGCTTTTTTGCCAGGGCCACCGTGGCCTTGGTGGTCTTGACCCCTTCGGCAATCATGCGCATGGACCCGATGATGTCAGCCAGTTTGCGCCCCTTGCCGAGTTCCACGCCCACCGTGCGATTGCGGCTGAGGTCGCCGGTGCAGGTCAGGACCAGGTCGCCCATGCCGGCGAGGCCGGCGAGCGTTTCGCGTTTGGCTCCGCAGGCGCAGGCCAGGCGAGTCATCTCGGCCAGCCCGCGCGTAATCAGCGCGGCGGTGGGATTGTGCCCGAGCCCCAGCCCTTCCACCACGCCGGCGGCGAGGGCAATGACGTTCTTCACCGACCCACCCAATTCCACTCCCACCACGTCGCTCGAGGTGTAAAGTCGCAACACCCGCGAAGCGAACTCGCGCTGGACCTGTTGCGCCGCGTCGCGGTCGTCCGAAGCCACCACCAGGGCGGTGGGATCGCCGCGAATGACTTCTTTGGCGAAGCTGGGTCCGGAGAGCGCGCACAGGCGGGGCGGAAACGAATCGCCCACCACGCTGCGGATGACTTCGCTCATGCGCATCAAGCGGCCGGTGTCCAGACCCTTGGTGGCGCTCACGAAAATCATGTCGGGCCGCAGGTGCGGGAGCATTTGCTGACAGAGCGCCCCGCAAACATGCGAGGGCATGACGGTAACCACAATTTCCGCGCCCCCCAGCGCCTCCCTCAGATCGCCGGTGACGGAGAGATTTTCCGGCAGCTTGATTCCGGGCATGAAGAGATCATTTTCGTGCCGGAAGCGGATGCTCTCCACCACCTCCGCCTCATAAGCCCAGAGCGTCACGGCGTGGCCCAATTGCGCGAGCGTCGCCGCCAAGGCCGTGCCCCAGTTACCCGCGCCGATAATGGCGATGGTTTTCATAAAGAACCGTCCGTGGTCCGTTGTCCGTTGTCAGTAGTCCGTGGCTGGATGCGCCGCCTGCACCCGCAAATGATTCATGAGTTACTGCAGAATCCCCTCGCGCTGCACCTATTTTGTGGCCACGGGCAACGGACCACGGACCACGGACTACTGACCACTAACTCCTGACTCCTGGCCTGTGACTAGCGGCATCACGCTGATTCTAAAAGGTCCGTGAAATTGCGAGTCACAGACTATTCAATCCGGCCCCCGGCCGGTGGCTGGGCTGCCTCCTGCCTCCTGGCTTCTTCCCCACCTTATTTTCCGTCCCATTCAGAAGCCTGCGAATATTGGCATGGTGCATGGCGATAATAATCAACGCGCTGACCGCCGCGCCAAGCACAATCGGCAGGGGCGGGTGTTTCATAAAATAAACGGCGAGCGGAAACGCCGCCGTGGCGACGATCGAACCCAAGGAAATGTACCGCCAAATCGCCACGATGATGGCGAAGATCACCAACACCAGCACGACCTGTAGGGGAGCGAGGGCAATGAAGACTCCCACGCCGGTGGCGACGCCTTTGCCTCCGCGGAATTTCAGCCAGACGGGGAAGCAGTGGCCCAGAATCGCTGCCACCGAGCAGGCGGCAATCCAACGTGGATCCCCCGAGAGGGGAAACCATCGTGCGTCGCTAGAGGTCAGCCGGGAAGCCAGCAGCACGGCGAAAGTCCCTTTCCCCACATCCAGGATGAAAGTGGCCACAAAGCCGAGGATTCCGAGATTCCGCATCACGTTGGTGGCGCCCGTTCCGCCGCTGCCCGTGCTGCGGACGTCAACCCCTTTTTGCCAGCGGACAATGAGGTATCCGAAGGGAATGGACCCGAGGAGATAAGCGAAGAGGGGAGTGAGAGCGCCGTGCATGGCTTTTCCTGCATTACGAAAATCGAAACTCGAAACTCGGGCCGATTCGGGTTGATTTTCAAGTTCCGATATTTGAACTTCGGCTCTTTCCGAGCCGCATTACGAAACTCGATGAATAGCTCGCGAGTTTCGAATTTCGATTTTCGAATTTCGTTTTTCGTCCTATCGAACTTCGGCCTTTCAACTCCTGGGAAATCGCATCACTTTCCGGTACTGTGCGCCTTGCGGTGACAGTTTACTTTCAAACAGGAAGAATTCCGAGGCTTCAAACTTGCCCAGCGAAGGGGCGGCCCGTCCGGCGACCGCCGCCTCCAGCGTCGGCTGTGGGCGCGGCACTTGAAAGCGCGCCAGAGTCAGGTGGGGCGAATAGGCGCGGTCCTCGCGCGCAAACCCGATTTTTTCCATGAGGCTCTCGACCCGCGCGGCGAGTTCCGCCAGCACCGGCGGCGCCGCAACGCCAGCCCAGAACACGCGCGGCCGGTGCGCTTGGGGAAAAAATCCGAATCCTTTCACTTCCACAGAGAATGCTTCGAACGGGCCGATTTGCGCGAGCGCTTCCACCACCTGTTTGGTTTGCGCGTCGGAGATTTCGCCGAGAAATTTGAGGGTAAGGTGAATGCCTTCCGGTCGCGTCCAGCGCGCGTCGCGGCAGGCGCTGCGAAAACCCTGCTGCGCTTCGGCCAGCGCGGCGCGAAGGGGTTCAGGCAGGTCAATGGCAATGAAGGCGCGCATGGTTAAAAGATCGGGACACGGGACGAAAGAAAATTATGAATTATGAATTCTGAATTATGATTTATGAATGTAAAGCCTCCTGAATTGACCCTGATACAATGGACGATTTTAGGTGTTTGGTATTCATAATTCATAATTCAAAATTCATAATTTATGCTTCGTTGATTCCATCCCCGTGTCCCGTGTCCCTAATCCCTGATTCTCCGTCGCACCATTTCCAGCGCCATCTGCGTGGCCCAGTGGCGCACGCGGTCGCGTGCGCCGGGAAAACGAAACTCCCGGACTTGCGTTCCGCGATCGTCGGCGAGGGCGACGAAAACCAATCCGACCGGCTTGTCGTTGCTGCCACCTGTGGGGCCGGCAATTCCGGTGATGCCCACTCCGATGGACGCGCCCGCGCGGGCGCGCACACCTTCCGCCAGCGCCTGGGCGACGGGTTTGGATACTGCGCCGTGAGCTTTAATCAGGTCCGCCGGAACTCCCGCCCATCGGATTTTCATCTCGTTGGTGTAGCAGACGGCGCCTCCCAGGAAATAACTCGAGCTTCCGGAAATGCGCGTCAGGCGTTCGGCCAGCAAACCGCCCGTGCAGCTTTCCGCCACGGCCAAGGTTTTCTGCCGCATCACCAAATACATGCCAACGATTTCTTCCAAGCTCTCGCCTTTGGTGGAATAGACGTGGTCACCGAGGGCCAACTCAATCTTGTCGCCGAGTTCGGCCAGCCGCGTTTCCGCTTCCTGGTCCGTCGCGGCCCGAGCGCGCAAGTGGACTTCAATGGTGCCAAGCGAGGCGAGGATCGTGGTGGTGGGGTTGGCGTAAGAGCGATAGAGCGGGGCAATGAGTTGGTCGACTTCTGATTCCGGCAATCCCACCACTTTGTAAACGCGCGTCTTGATTCGCGCGCCGGAAGCCACGCGTTCCAGGCGTGGAACGCAGGTGGCATCAAATAGGGGTTCGAGTTCGCGCGGTGGGCCCGGCAACAGCGCCACAATGTTGTCTTGGTGTTCGATCCAAATTCCCGGCGCCGTGCCGTTACGGTTTTCCAGCCACTCGCCGCCCTCCGGCACCTGGGCTTGCCGCAGATTGTTCTCCGGCATAGCACGGCCCAAGCGCGCATAGCGGTCCTGGATGCGTTGGCGCAGCTCGGCGACTTCGCGCAGAGGGCGTCCCAGAACCTCCGCCACCACGTCGCGCGTCAAGTCGTCTTCCGTCGGTCCCAGCCCGCCGGTCAGGACGATGAGGCGTGACCGCGCCAGCGCCGCACGTAGCACCGCCGCAAGGTCCTCCTTCGAGTCCCCCACAATGGTCTTGAATCGCACCAGGATTCCCAAACCGTTGAGTCTCTCCGTGAGGTAAAGGGAGTTGGTATCGGTGTGTTGGGGGGTCAGGAGTTCTGAACCGACGGCAATGATTTCGGCATTCATTTTCAGCGATCAGCTCTCAGCTTTCAGCGATCAGCTCTCAGCTTTCAGGTTGCAGGGCCACTGCTTGGGTCGACCAGGCACAGGGCAATCTTCGGCCCTACAAACTGAAAGTCAGTAGCTAAAAGCTGATAGCTGAAAGCTGAAAGCTGATAGCTACTTCACCAGCGGCATCCCCTCTATGCCCAGGGGGAGATCGACCAGCGAATTATTCGTGGCGAGAATCATCGATCCGCGGCGGCCGAAGGCCAAGCCCACCAGGTCATATCCGGAGACGGCCAATTCCGCTTGGGCGTCTGGCGTCAAGCGCACCACGCCGCGCTTGCCCGCCAGCGAAGCCGTCACGTAAAGATTGCCCTCGATGTCAAAGGCCAATCCCTGCGGCCGCCCCAGACCTCGATAAAAAGACGCGACCTCACCGGCGGGAGAAATGCGCAGAACGTGATCGAAACTGGAAGTCGTGGGCCCCGTCACATAAAGGTCGCCGGCAGTGCTGAAGGCCAGATGATAAGCCGCCACGCTGGGCTCGATGGTGGCGAAAACATAAATCTGGCGATCCGGGCTGATCTTGAAGATCGTCCCGGTGCGGTCGCCCACATAGAGGTTTTCATCGCGGTCGAAGGCGATTCCCGTCGCCACGCCCATTCCCTGCGCGTAGGTGGAGCGCTGCCCGCGCGGCGTCACCTTGTAAATCGACCCTTCCATGCGGCTCGATACGTAAAGGTTCCCTTCGTGATCGAAGGCAACTCCCGTGGCGTTCATGACCTCGTTCAAGAACGGGTGCATGACCCGATTCAAATCGATTTTGAACACCGAAGTCGAAACCTTTTGTCCGCGCGTGCCGCTAAAGGTGGCGAAGATGTTGCCCTGGTGATCCACAGCGGGATTGGCCACCGGATGCAGGTTTTGGGCAATGGTCACGCCCACCACGACGGAGGCGGGCGCGCTCAAACCGGCCCCGGTCTCCACCGTCAGGTTGCGGCTGACGACGTCTTCCGGGACGCGAACAATCAAACGGTTCGATGAACTCAAGAGCAAGCTTCCCGGCTGATCGCCAAATCGCACTTGCGGGCGGCGGCCACCCTCCGCCAGACCGCTGCCCCGGATGACGATCTCTCCCCCTGGAATCGCGGCACGCGGACTGATGCCGGTAATTTGCGGCCGGTTTTTTCCTGCTACCGCGGCCTTGTCGACGGCCAATCCCGGCTTATCCGTACCTTTGCTCTCGGTTTTTTCCGCAGAGGACTCTGGCTTTTCAGTTTTTTTCCACAAGCTCATCAGATGACCAATCCTGTCACGGCCAGCACGGCCAAGCCGTATACGCCCGCGACGACATCATCTAACATGATACCCCAGCCGCGCGGAATTCGCTCTGCTTGTCGAGCCGGAAAAGGTTTTACGATATCAAACCGCCGGAACAACAGGAAACCGCCCACCAGCCATTTCCACCCGGCGTGAGGAAGCAGCAGAAACGTCAGCATCTGGCCGACGACTTCATCCACCACCACGAATTGCGGGTCTTCGAGGCCGCAGGCGCGGGCGGTTACCCCGGCGGCCCACACGGCCGGCAGGAAGAGAATGGCGGCCAGCAGCAGAAAGT
>Ga0181539_1004009_pt1 | contig 12973 bp, 11 predicted proteins | sample PEATcosm2014_Bin_46_FD_119767 | JGI IMG/M metagenome (GOLD analysis project Ga0181539, IMG submission 119767) | Peatland microbial communities from MTU Mesocosm Facility, Houghton, MI, USA - PEATcosm2014_Bin23_60_metaG | ecosystem: Environmental > Terrestrial > Soil > Wetlands > Peat | place... | reverse complement strand
GACGGGCGCGCATCAGCGGCGAAGGGCGCCACTGTGCGTAAATCTGCCGCACTTCTCCGGGAATCTCGATCTCGCGCTCGGTGCTGACCTCCTGCATGATCAGGGCCATGGGAAACAGGGGCGCCAGATCGTCAGGGCCGAGCGGCTTGAGCGTGCCGGGATGGAGCGGCGGCGCCAAAGGCACGGGGAGATCCGGAAGGATGTTGTACCACGTTTGCGGAATGTGGTTCTGCGGCAGGTTGTACGCGATGGTCTCCATGCGCAACATTCTACAGAAAAGCCGGGAAACGCAAGTGTGCGCTATGCCACGAGAGTGGGCATTTCATGCCGCAAACGTCTTGCTCGCGCTCCGGTCGCCGAGTCCAGCGAGAAGGCCAGCGATGGAAATATCCTCGTCCAACGCTTCCCAGTGCAGGCCGCGACCGCTAATCCTCACTTGCTTTCGCTGTTTCGCAGTGCCGCGCAGCAAACGGGGAAACCATGCCAGCGGAACACCGATGGTTCGGCCGTCGCTCAAATCGACCCACATGCAATCGGGATCGAATCTCACTCGCTTTGCGTTAACCGAAGAACTCATCCCAAGCCCTCATGATCCGGTCCCGATTCGCCTCGACAATCTCCAGCAATTGACGGAGAGTCCGGGCGTCATAGCCATCATTGTAGGCTACCTGAACTTCCGGTTCCAACCAGAACTTCGCTTCCAGGTCGTCTTTCTCAACGTGGACATGAACCTGTTCCCGAGGCGATCCTTCGTTTGAATAAAAGAAGAACCTGAAACCCCGCTCGCGAAAAATTGTCGGCATAGCGCCATTCTAGTGCCGACATGGCCGTTTGTGTCACCCAGCTCACGGCTCATCATTGTAGATGTGGATCTCGATCTTGCCGCCTTCGGCAAGCCGTGCGCGGAACATGCCGGGGGTGTTGAAGCTCCAAACCATCTGTCCGTCGGGCGCAACGGCAATCACGCCGCCATCGCCATGGATGGGCGCGAGCTTTTTCTGAATCACCTCGTCGGCGGCCTGCTGCAATGTGTAGCCCTTGTACTGCACCAGCGCGCAAACGTCGCGGGCGACAGTGTACCGGATGAAGTACTCGCCGACTCCGGTGCCGGAGACGGCGCAGGATTGATTCGAAGCGTAGGTACCCGCGCCAATGATCGGCGAGTCGCCCACGCGGCCCGGCATCTTGCCCTGCAAGCCGCCGGTCGAGGTGCCGGCCGCAACGTTGCCCTCGCGATCGACCGCAACCACGCCCACCGTTCCATAGCGGCGCGTGTCCGCGGCCTCCTGCCATTGCGCCACCGGCGCCACGGCGCCCTCCGGAGGGACTCCCGCGGGACGCGGCGGAATCGGCCGGCCCTCCTTTTCGAGCTGCTTGATGAGTGATTGCCAGCGGCTTTCGGTAAAGAAGTAGCTGGGTTCCACCTGTTCCATTCCCGCTTGCTTTGAATAGGCATCGGCGCCCGGTCCCACCAGGAGAACGTAGGGCGTCTTCTCCATCACCGCTCGGGCCAGAGTAATGGGATAGCGGGTGTGCGTCACGTCGGCAACCGCGCCCGCACGCAATGTTGCGCCGTCCATGATGGCCGCATCGAGTTCCGTCTTGCCTTCCGAAGTGAAGACAGCTCCGCGCGCGGCGTTGAACAGCGGGTCGTCCTCAAGAACGCGAATGGCGGCCTCGACGGCGTCGAGCGAAGAGCCTCCGCGATCGAGAACCGCGGCTCCGGCCTGCACCACTTTGGCAAGCGCGGCGCGATACGCTTTGTCGCCGTCAGGTCCCAGCCTGGCGCGTTCAATGTCGCCCGCTCCGCCGTGAATCACAATCGCCCAGTGGCCCGAGGCCTTCGCTTGCGTCTGCTGCCCCGCTGCGCCCGTCACCGCGACCCACGCAAAAGCTGCGCCCATAAAGATTGCCGTCGCTTTTCGCACACGCGTTCCCCCTCATTCCTTTTCATCGTAGCGCCGATTTCCGCTTCCCCACCGTCCGCTGGATCGGATTTTCAGCCGGCGGTGAGATGCTTCATCCACTCTCTCGTTCCCGCATACCGGCAGGATTCTGACGCAATCTTCGCCGCCTCTGTCAATGCATCCACGAACCCCATTCCCTTCGATGTGAAATGGCAATAGGCGCCGTGCAGGATGTCTCCCGCGCCCATCGTGTCCACCACGTCGACCTGAAGAACGGGCACGTTCCCGGCGAATTGCCCGCAAAGGAACTCAATCGGCGCAGAACCGTTCGTGATCGCGATATTCGTAACCCCGCAGTTCATGAGGAATCGCAATACTTCATCCCGCGAGTGGCAACCCGGCGGCATGAAATCGGCTGAGCAAATGGCGGTGTGAACGCTTTTGAGAAGCTCCTCCGTTCTGTCCTTCCAGCTTCCTCCATCGAAGACCACCGGCGTTCCGCAAGCCTTTGCCGCTGCCGCCCACGCCTGGCACGCCTCCATGTAGTGGCCGTCCACCATAACCACGCGCGCCTGCCGGCAAAGCTCCCGGTCGACATCGACGGCAGGCATAGGGACGCGAATTGCATTCGCCGAGACCACATTCCGGTTACCGGCCTTGTCCACCGTAACCGCCGATAGAACAGGCGCGTCTTCAAATTCGGGATTCAAATCGACGAGCTGAACCGAATACCTCTCTAACTCCTCCCGGATCACACTGGCCAGCGCATTGCGCCCCACAACCGTCACCAGTGCCGCTTCGCTGCCGAGGTGAGCGCATGCGATGGCTGCGTTCGTCGCCGGCCCTCCGGCAAATACGCTCTGGCTTCGTGCCGCGACCTTCGTGTTCGCCCCCGGAAACTCGTCGACCTCGTACACAATGTCAATGGTCGAGAGGCCGGCAAAGAGTACGTTCGCCATGGGTGATCCACTCCGCAATTATTCCGCTTGGGGTCATTCTAGTTCGGTCCATTCGCTGCCTGGCGAGCGCTCGCGCCTACTCAACCCGCGCCTCGTTTTTCGCGCTTGGCGAAGATGGGTCCGGCAGTGGAGAATGCATGGGTCCAGAAAATTGCATTGCGGGAAGCGCTGCGATCGGGCGTAAACGCCTGGGGCGCCGCGTAACCCCTCACAAGGAAGGTTCAATGCACTCCATTTGGTTCGGCGAGTTTATGGGCACGCTGGTTCTGATGCTGTTGGGCGGCGGCGTGTGCGCCGGCGTCACGCTGCGCAAGTCCTATGCGGCGGATTCCGGCTGGATGGTGATCACCACCGGGTGGGCGCTGGCCGTGCTCTGCGGCGTGATTGTAGCGCAGGCCTTCGGCAGTCAGGGCGCGCATATCAATCCGGCAATCACGCTGGCGGCCGCCATCGTGAGCGGAAACTACGGGCAGATTTGGGTCTACTGGTCAGCGCAAATGCTGGGCGCGATGAGCGGCTCGGCTCTTATGACCCTGCAGTACGCGCCACATTGGAAGCTGACGCCCGATCCCGCGGCCAAACTCGGCGTCTTCTCGACCAACGCGGCAGTGCACAACCCTCCGCTGAACTTCGCCAGTGAAGTGATCGCGACCATGGTGCTGGTGATCGTAGCCAACGCAATCTTCTCGCACGGTGTTGCCATGAGCGGACCGGCGGCAGGGCTTGGCCCGTGGCTGGTGGGCAGCCTGGTGTGGGGCATTGGACTCTCGCTCGGCGGAACCACGGGATACGCGATCAATCCAGCGCGCGATCTGGGGCCGCGCATCGTCCATGCGCTGCTGCCAATTCCCGGCAAAGGCGGATCGAACTGGCGCTATGCGCCTATTCCTGTCATTGGCCCACTTGCCGGCGGGGCGCTCGCGGGATTGCTGGTGCGCTACGCGCATTTTTAGAAAGAAGCGGCGCTAGCGGAATTAGCGGAGCTGCGGCCGGTTACGCAGCGCACGGCGCAGAAGTGAAGGCGCAGAGTTTCGCCCGACTTTTCCACAGAGGACGTGAGATCGGCGGCGAAATCCTGCTTCGCTTCACTTTGAAGTGACTACTCCAGGCAGGACGCAATCACGGCCAGCGCCGCGATGGCCGCCGTCTCGGCGCGCACGATGCGCGGTCCCAGCGACGCCGCGCGCCAGCCGTTGGCGTCGAAAAGCGCCTCTTCGCCAGGAGCCCATCCGCCTTCAGGACCGATGGCGACTTCCAGCGCGGGCATCTCGTCCTTTGCTGCCGCAATCGCTTCCTCGAGCGCATGACGCAGCGTGGTGGTGCGTTCCTGCTCGGCGAGTACGATGCGCGTGAAGGCAGAAGTTTCGCGCACGCGGTGCGCGAGCGAAACCGGATCGTAAATCAAGGGCACGTCGGAGCGCCGCGCCTGTTGCGAGGCCTCATGAGCGATGCGGCGCCATCGCTCGGCGCGCTTCTCCGCGGCCTCGGCCAGGTGCTTCTCCGTGCGCCGCGCAACCACCGGCGCAATTGCGGCTACGCCAAGCTCGGTGGCTTTCTCAATCGCCCATTCCATGCGGTCGAACTTGTAGATGGCGAGCACAAGTGTAACGGGCAGCGCAGGATCGGCCTGCAGCTCGGCGGTCAGGTTGAAGCGTATCTCGCTCTTTTCTCCGGCGAGGGTAACCGCCGCCACCTGGGCGTGAAACACGTGGCCGCCGGCAACCACGTCGGCCTCCATGCCCGGTTGCGCGCGCAGCACGCGCGCCAGATGTTCGGCTTGCGCGCCGGCGATGGTTGCGGTGGCTTCATCCCAATGTTCGGCGATCCAACGGCGGCGGGTCATCGTGCTCTCGCAGTGTGCTTCATCAAAAGTGTACGGCGTTTTTGCTCCTTGCGGCGGTTTGGCATGCATAAACACTAAGGGGAACGCTTTTAAGCGTCCCCCTTGAGTGTTGCCTTTTGGGTTGTTCGTTCCGCTACTTTTTCTTCGCGGTCTTCTTTACGGCCTTCTTGGCCGCCTTCTTCGCGGGTGCCTTCTTGGCTGCTTTCTTGGTTGCCATTTGCCTATTCTCCCTTTTCGATGGGTTGCATCGATTCTGCAATTAGAAACTGCAGTTGAAGAATGTATAGATTCATCAATCATCGATGTCAAGAAAAAAACGACATACGAGTGAAAAAAAGATCAACATGGTCGGACCGAAAAATTTCGCTCGCCGAGGAAATCGGAGACGAATCTTGATTCGTGGATGGAAATTTTTGCGTGATCGCATCGCGTTCGTCGCGCACGCGCATCAGTTTTTGCAGTTTGCTTCAGCGCTCTCCTTCACAAATTGTCCGAGCGTTCCTGCGTCGCGGCGCTGAAGCAGATCGTCGAGATAGGGCTGGCGATCCTTGGGATTCGCTTTGAGCAATACCTCGTAAACATGCAGCGCACCTTCCACGCCGGCCTGGTATTCCGCCATGCGATCGTCCCTCTTGTCAGGGTTCTCGATGATAAACGCGGTTTGCGCCATAAACAGTCCTCCGAACACGGTGGACGAATCTTTCTTGTCGCCCTTCGGAAGCTTGTCGAGGAGCGTACAAACATGCACGGTGAGGTCGGGAACATCGGCGACCCACTTAAGGACCCACCCGAATTGATCCTTGGCCTGGGGACCGAGCGGATCCGCTTGCCAGCTGTGAATGTACTCGAGGGCCTGTTGGCGCTCCTCGGCGGTGGACGGGCCACGGCGATCCTGCGTGAACGAAACCGTTGACGCGAGCAACAACCCGCAGCCCACAGCGCCAACTGAAATCTTACGGAAAAACATAGCCGGATTCTCCGCCAGCCAATCTATGCCACTTTGGGTTCCGGCGCAAGGCGCTCAGCACTCGATCACGTTCAGCGCAAGACCCGCGAGGCTGGTCTCCTTGTAGCGAACAACAGGGATCAGGGAGTAGTCAGCGGGGAGCAGGCGCTACTCCAGAAATTCGCGTACGAATGCGTTTTCGGAGTGAACCAGCTCGTGGAGAGAGCCGTCGAAGATCAAATGCCCCTCGTCGAGCATCAGGAAGGTGGTGTTCTGGTTGGTCTGGCCCTCCGGAAGCGGGACCATGCGTCCCTGTTCGCTGTCGAAACGGTGGGTGCAGAGCGTGAACGCGTCCTGAAGCCGGTGGGTCACCAGCAGGGATGGCGTGGCGCGCACGTCGCGTTGCTTCACGATAAGTTCGTTGATGGTCTCGGATGTGACGGGATCGAGGCCGCCCGTGGGCGAGTCGTACAGGATGAGCTCCGGCTGGTTGATCAGGGCGCGGGCAATGGCGACGCGCCGCCTCATGCCGCCGGAAAGGCTCGAAGGATAGAGATCGAAGGTCTGCTCCAGGCCCACGAATCGCAGCGCATCGTGCACGCGCGCGTCAATTTCCTCATCGGGCACACTTTCCTGGATCAACTGGTAGGCGACATTATCGCGCACCGTCAACGAATCGAAGAGAGCTCCCTCCTGGAAAACCATGCCGGCCCGCGCCCGCAAGGGAAAGAGCTTTTCCTCGGGCATGTGGGAGATATCCTCGCCGAACAGCTCTACGCTGCCTTCGAGCGGGCGCAACAGTCCGAGGATGAGTTTGAGCAGAACGCTTTTGCCCACGCCGGCAGGCCCCAGAAGAACGCGCGTCTCCGCGGGCGCCACTGAGAAGCTGACGTTCTCAAACACCGGCGGCCCGTCAAAGGCAACGGAAGCATGATGCAAGGCAACAACCGGACTTCCCTCCGGCGACGGAGGCGGAAGTTCGGGCATGGGAGCGGTGGCCTGGCTCATGAGGGCAACAAGGAGAGCAGGATGTGGGTGATGAGGAAGTCGACAAAGATGATGAGCACCGAAGAGTTCACCACGGCCGAAATCGTGGAGCGGCCCACGCCCTCCGTGCCGCCCGTGGTCCTCATCCCGTAGAAACAGCCGATGGACGCGATGATGTAGCCGAAGAAGAGCGGCTTCACGAGCCCCTGGACGATATCGGGATACCTGAGGTGCTCGTAAGCCATGTGGATGTATTGAGTGAAGTTCTGGTGGTTCAGAAAGACCGTCACGGCGGCGCCGCCCATGATGCCGAAGGCGTCGGCCACGATGGTGAGGAAGAGAAGCATGGTGATGGTGGCGTAGATGCGCGGCGTCACCAGCTTGCGCATGGGATCCACACCCAGGGCGCGCATCGCGTCGATCTGTTCCGTCACGACCATGGAGCCCAGTTCGCTGGCCATCGATGATGCATTGCGGCCCGAGACCATGATGCCGGTGAGCACCGCGCCCAGTTCGCGAATCATGGTGAGGCTGACGAACTGGCCGGTGACGGCCGTGGCCCCGAATTCCGAAAGTGTGGCTGAAGACTGAAGCGAGAGCACGCCTCCCGTGAAGAATCCCGAGAGGATGACAATGGGCAGCGAACCGAATCCGATGATGTCCGACTGAATCAGGAAATCCGTCCAGTAAATGGGCGGACGGAAAAGATTCATCAGGGCCCGCCCGGCAAACTGGGAATATTCCTGGACGGTAAGCACGATTTGTTTAGCGGTGCGTTCGATTGTTGTGTTCGCCATAGATTGCCGGCCTTGCAATCGAGAGGATTGCGGCGCTTCCCAGCACAGGATAGCGCATGGCGGAGACAGCCATGAGAATCGGCGTCGCCGATTTCGCCTCCCAAAGACCTGGCGGCGATGAATCTCCTGCCGGAACGCGGTGTAACCGGAGTCATTGCCGGAACCCGCAGGCAGCCGGTACCATGCGGAGAGACCGGTACCCGCACAGTGCAGCGACCCCGCTCGCACACAGGAACCGCTGGAGAGACGACGATGCAGAACGGCAGAGGATCGAGCAGGAGAAGTTTCTTAAAGATGGCGGGCGGAGCCGCTGCGCTGGTTTCCACCCTGGACGCCGCGGGCGCAGCCGCGGAATCCGCTCCTGCGCAATCCGGTCCCGCGGCACAAGCCGGAGGCGGGCCGAAGCCGGCCGCTGCCGGCAAGGCGCTCGTGGAATGGGCGAATCCTCTGCAGGGAACCGACTCGACATCCCTCTTCTCGCGCGGCAATACGCTGCCCATCGTCGCAGTTCCCTTCGCCATGGCGCACTGGGTACTGCAATCGAGCGACAAGAATGCCTGGTTCTTTCAACCCCGCGACGAGCGCTTGCAGGGCATTCGCTGCACGCACCAGCTCAGTCCCTGGCTCGGGGATTACGGTTACGCCACCTTTCTGCCGTTTAATGGCGATCCATCGCCGGAGGCTGCGGCGCGCGCCTCGAGCTATCGCGCCGCCGAGCTGGAAATTGCCCCGCACGCCTTGAAGGTGCGGCTCATGCGCTACCGCTGTGCGCTGGAGCTCGCGCCCAGCGAGCGCTGTGCCGTCATGCGCTTCACCTTCGAGGAATCGGGCCCGGCCGGGGTCTTCATCGATCTCCCCGGCAACGACGCCGAGGCGTCGTGCGACGCTGCCAGCGGAATGGTCAATGCCTCGACCACCTATAACCACGGCGGCGTTCCCAAAGCATTTGCCACTCGTTACGCAGTGCGCTGCGATGCCAAAATCACCAGCTTCGACGTAAAAGCTGTCAACGGGCGGCGCGTGGCCGTCCTTCGCTTCATGGCAGAGGCCGGGAAGCCGATCACACTCCGCGTGGGCACGTCCTTCATCTCTTCCGATCAGGCAGCGTTGAATCTGAAGAGCGAGGTAGGTGATAAACCCTTCGACCAGGTGAAGAGCGAAGCTGCCGCAACCTGGGAGGCAGCGCTGGGCCGGGTACGCATTCACGGGGCGTCGGAACCCCAGCGCAGAGTCTTTTACTCGTGTCTCTATCGCGCCCTGCTCTTTCCCCGCATCTGGCACGAGCGCGATGCCGGCGGCAACATCGTTCACATGAGCCCGTACAGCAGCAAAGTGGAACCCGGCCCGATGTACGCCGACCACGGCTACTGGGACGTGTATCGCGCGTGGTACCCGATGATGGCACTGATTTATCCGGAGAGATTGAGCGAGATTCTGCAGGCGTGGGTGAATGCCTACAAAGAGGGCGGTTGGTTTCCGCAGTTTCCCTGCCCCGGCTATCGCAACTGCATGACGGGTAGCCCGACCGATTTCGTTTTTGGCGACGCGGTGGCCAGAGGCATCACGGGATTCGATGTGCAGGCCGCCTTCGACGGATTGAAGAAGCACGCGACGCAGCCGGTTGCGCCAAAACTGGGATACGGGCGGCCGGCGGTCGCGGAATACCTGAAGCTCGGTTACATTCCCATGGGCGCGGTGGCCGGAGCGGCAGCCGAGACGCTGGACTCGGCCTACGGAGACTTTTGCATCGCTCAGGTGGCGCGCGCCGCCGGCAAGCCGGACGAAGCGGCCGCGTTTGAGCAGCGCTCGCGCAACTGGCGCAACATCTATGACCCCGCCACGCGCTTCCTGCGCGGCAAGATGACCGATGGATCCTGGCAAACGCCCTTCGATCCGCACACCTGGGGTGGCGCCTACGTGGAGGGCTCAGCGTGGCAGTACCGGTTCGCAGTGCCCTGGGATGCGGAGGGACTCATCGATGTTATGGGCGGGAAAACTACCTTCGTCGCCGCGCTCGAAGACATGCTGACGCAGGCGCCGGTGTTTCACGTGGGCACCTATGGCGACGAAATCCACGAGATGTCGGAGATGGCCGCGGTCGATTTCGGGCAATATGCGCACTCTAACCAGCCGGTACATGCATTTCTCTATATGTTTGCCGTGGCCGGACGCCGCGATCGCACCCAGTACTGGGCCCACCGGGTGCTCAACGAGCTATACACGCCCGACAACTTTCCCGGCGACGAAGATACCGGCTCCATGAGCGCGTGGTACATCCTCAGCTCGCTGGGAATCTACTCACTCTGCCCCGGCAAGCCGGAGTGGGTGCTCGGCGCGCCGCTCTTTGAAGAGGCTGAAATCCGGCACGCGAACGGACACACGATTCGCATCGAAGCACAGAGCAGCGAGCCGGGAGCGTTCCTCAACCGCGTAACTCTCAATGGCGCGGAAGTGCTCGGACCTGCCGTGCCGCATGCGGCGTTTCTGAAAGACGCACGTCTCGTGTTTTCTGCCCTGTAACAGCCTGTGGCGGATGTGCGGTCCGTCTCATTGGGCATTTGTGGCGCCGAAAGAACACGCAAGCCCGAAAACCTCTCAGCCGTGGCTCATCCTCCCGATGGGCCGATCGATGCGCAGAATCCGTCGTGCGTTTCCTGAAGCTACATGCGTGCGCTCAGCCTCGCTAACCCGGGCTTCGCGAATGAATCGCACCGCCAACTCGGGTTTTTCGAAAGGATAGTCGACCGAGAACATCACCCGGTCGGTTCCCATTGCGTCGAGTGCGCAGCGCAGTGAGATGTCGGAACAAACTCCTGAGGTTGTAACTGCAATGTTGCGCCTGATGTAGAAAGACGGCGGCTGGGCAAGGGTCATCGCACCGCGATGCGAGATAGGCCATCGGCTATCAAAGCGCCAAAGGTTGAGAGGCAGCGTTTCTCCCATGTGGCCAAGGATCAGGGTAGCTCCGGGATAGCGCTCAAAGACTCCGGAAAAGACCAGCCGCAACGCATGAGCTGCAGTCTCGAACGCCCAACTGCATACGGGCCCCCAAAGTTCCGGGTGGTCCGCGTACATCGCGGGATGGTCGACGGGATTCGCGGGATGCAGATAGATGGGCGCTTGAAGCGCAGCAACGCGCTCCCAAAACACGGAGTATTTATCGCGATCGAGATACTCGCCGGTGGTCTGGCCGTTGATCATGGCCCCCTGGAACCCTAGATCGTGGACGCAGCGCTCAAGCTCGTTGGCAGCTTCCGCCGGATCCTGCATGGGCAGATGAGCAAATCCGCCATAACGCGTGGGACGCTTTTCAATTTCCCTGGCAAGAAAATCGTTGGCGGCTTTCGATCGCTTCACGGCAACGGCCGTGTCTCTTTCCACCTGGACGCCGGGACCCGCAATGGACAGAACCTGGAAGTCAATTCCATGCTCATCCATGATCGCGATGCGCCTGTCACCAAGATCCTGAAGAGTCTCCAGACCGAACTTCGCAATTTGAGGGCTGATGTTCTGGTAGGTTTCAGCGAAGTAATCAATGAATTCTGGAACCAGGAAGTGTTCCTCGAGCCCCAGTTTGACCAGGTACTTCGGTTGAGGCGGTTCCGGCACGGGATCCGATGAGAGTGGCGCTGCAAAAGCCGCCGTCGCCCCAGCCGCTGCCGCCAGAGTCGCACCCTTGAGCAAATCTCTTCGTGTTGCCATTTGCACCTCAGATTTCAAATCCCGGCTGGGAGCGTCGTGGAAAATGCATAGAGTGCGAGAAACGGGAAACCGGCGAGAGGGAATCAAGGAGGGGCGCGGATTCCCGAGCCTCCCATTTCTATAACACCGCCGCGGCATGCTGGCAAAACCTGATTTCGCCGATTGCACTCATCGACATGAATGCCGTGCATTTACAATGGAATCTATATGATCCGCTTCTCCACCGCAGGGGAATCCCACGGCGAGGCTCTGATTGCGCTGGTTGCAGGGCTTCCCGCCGGTGTCCCCGTCGATCTTGATTTTGTGAACCGCGAGTTGTGGCGGCGGCAGCAGGGCTATGGCCGCGGCGGTCGCATGAAGATCGAAACCGATCAGGCGCATGTGCTCTCCGGTGTGCGTCACGGCAAAACCATCGGCTCTCCCATTGCCATCGAGCTCATCAACCGCGACTGGAAGAATTGGCAGGAGAAGCTGCCGGTAGAGACCGGCGATCCCGCGAAGCATCGCGCAGTGGCCTCGCCCCGCCCCGGCCACGCCGACCTTGCCGGCGCGCTCAAATATAACTTCCCCGATGCGCGCTATGTGCTGGAACGCGCCTCGGCGCGTGAGTCCGCGGCCCGCGTGGCTGCCGGCGCCTTTGCCAAGCTCATGCTCCGCGAACTCGGTATCGAAGTCGCGAGCCACGTCATCCGCGTGGGCCGCGTGGACCTCGACCGCGACGCAACCTGGGAAGAAATCGCCGCGCTCGCCGGCAAAGAGGAAGTCGTGCTGTCCTGCGTCGACGCCGCCACAGAAGCGCGCATGAAAGAGGAAGTGGAAGCCGCAACCCGCGCCGACGACACTGTGAACGGTATTTTCGAAGTGGTGGCGCACGGCGTTCCTGCCGGCGTGGGCTCCTACGCCAACTGGGACGATCGCCTCGACGGCCAGCTTGCCTGGGCCGTGATGAGCTTGCAGGCCGTAAAGGCCGTTGAGATCGGGCGCGGCGTGGAAGCCGCGGCTTCATTTGGCTCGCGGGTTCACGATCCCATTCATTACGCGACGGAAAACCCTCCCGGCCGGCCCACGCGTTTTACCCGCCCCCACAACAACGCCGGCGGCGTCGAGGGCGGCGTCTCGAACGGCGAAGATATCGTGGTGCGCGGCTACCTGAAGCCGATCTCGACGTTGCGTCAACCGCTCGAGTCGGTGCGCTTCGATACCCGCGAGCCCACCAGCGCAAGTTACGAGCGCAGCGATATTTGCGTGGTCCCTGCCGCGGGCGTGGCCGCTGAAGCCATGGTGGCCCTGGTCCTGGCCAACCTGGCCCACGAAAAATTCGGCGGCGACTCGCTGGTGGAATTGAAACGAAATTTTGACGGATACATCGAACAGATACGGAGATTCTGACAGGCAACAATGATTCTGACAATTGTGAAATATCCCGAGCCGGTGCTGGAGCAACCCGGCGAACCCGTGACCGAGTTCGACGACGAACTGCGCAAGTTGGTCGCCGATATGTTCGAGACGACCTACGCTTCGCAGGGCATCGGCCTGGCTGCGCCGCAGGTGGGCGTTTCCAAGCGTGTCACGGTGATCGACCTGAGCCAGGGCAAGGACCCGGCGCAAAAACTCGCGCTCATCAACCCCGAAATCATCGTCAGCGAGGGCAAACAGTACGAAGAGGAGGGCTGCCTGAGCTTTCCTGACATTCGCGAGAAGGTGGTGCGCGCCGCAAGGGTCCGCATTCGCGCGCAGGACGAACACGGCAAGTGGTTCGAGATGGATGGCGACGAGCTGCTGGCCCGCGCCTTTCAGCATGAGATCGACCATCTTGACGGCGTCCTGTTTAT
>Ga0181539_1004006_pt1 | contig 12985 bp, 10 predicted proteins | sample PEATcosm2014_Bin_46_FD_119767 | JGI IMG/M metagenome (GOLD analysis project Ga0181539, IMG submission 119767) | Peatland microbial communities from MTU Mesocosm Facility, Houghton, MI, USA - PEATcosm2014_Bin23_60_metaG | ecosystem: Environmental > Terrestrial > Soil > Wetlands > Peat | place... | reverse complement strand
TAGGAGCGAGGGGAGTCGAACCCCCAAGCCCGAAGGCGCTTGATTCTAAGTCAAGTGCGGCTTCCAGTTTCGCCACGCTCCTACGATCTTGGTGCGGATGAAGGGATTTGAACCCTTACGCCAATTACGGCACATGCTCCTGAACCATGCGTGTCTTCCGTTCCACCACATCCGCGTGGTACCCGAAGAGGGATTCGAACCCTCACGCTCTAATGAGCACAGCGACCTCAACGCTGCGTGTCTCCCGTTCCACCATCCGGGTATAACTCTTGAAGGCATAACTCCCCTATGACGACTTTGCATGTCGCCGCTTCGAGTTTTTGGATATAAGCTCGTGGTGCGGGATGTAGGACTTGAACCTACACGTCCGAAGACACTCGATCTTAAGTCGAGCGCGGCTTCCGTTTCGCCAATCCCGCACAAACTAAAAGCCCCCCGATCTCTCGGAGGGCTTCGATTCTGACCATTCCAATGGCGTCAGCGCACGAAGCCTCCCGATTCCAGCAGATAGCTGAACGATGAAAGGCGATCGGAGTTGACTAAAATGACACGCATTGATTTCTGTCCTTCACTTACTTGATACCACGCTTTCGCCGAAAATGCAAGTGCCACTTTGTGGCATATCCCGGTATCTCAAAATCCCGGCGTCAATCTTCCTTCCAGCATTGCGATCCAGTGCAACCGAAAGCGAGCCCGAGGAATCAATCGATTTGCAGCCACGCGAATCGAATGATCTGTCTTGTGAGCAGGCCTGGGCTTCACTACGGTCAAGCCGAAGTTGCCAAGCAGACTGCACGCTCTTTTCGAGCTGATCCTGGCGGGCGCGTACCCACGGAGAGTAGTGCTTTTCAGTCACGCGGACGCTCGCGTGGCCGAGGAGGTTGGAGACCTGGTCGATGGGAACGCCGGCGAGCAGCATCTCGACGGCGACGGCAGGTGGAATCGTCTTTCTTCGCGCAATCTAGGTGGTGGCGTGTGTAGACGGCGAGCATTATGCTGCCAACTTAGCACCAAGCGCAGATTGGTACAGGTCTGGTACATTTCCTCGTCGTCGGTTTTTCCACAGCTTAAATCTATGATTATATTGCACTTAGACTTGGTGGAGGCGGCGGGAGTCGAACCCGGATTAGCCCCTTTAGTTTCAGTAAGTTGTTGATTATAAAAGCGGTCAGAATTGCCAGAATGCCCAAAATGCCGTTTCTTTGGCGCAATTTTGGCGCAGTTCCCTGAATGCGTAGACCGCCGCACTGCGTTTTCCGCAGTGCGAGTCGTGCCATGCTGCCCCAATTCAGTTGGGAGAAGCAAGCGGACGACATTCTGTAAGAAAAATGTCGCATGTTTCTTACGTGGGTGTAGACTGATTCTGTAAGAAGATTGCCACATTCTTCTTACAGAAGGCCAATATGCCGACCGACAGAACCAGTATTCAAGCAGCCATCCGGGATCGCGTCCTCGCTCCCACGAGGCCGCGCGTCTGGATGCCGGACGACTTTGCAGACCTGGGATCGCGAGCCGCCGTCGATCTCGCTCTCCACCGTCTGGTGGCCTCCAAGGACTTGCGCAGGATTGCCCGAGGGCTCTACGACACCCCCACCACCAACCGCCTCACGGGAAAGCCCAGCCATCCCGCTCCGCGCGCCGTAATCGACGCACTGGCGCGCAAGGGCAGTGTCCGCGTGGTGGTCGATGGCATGACCGCAGCCAACGACCTGGGGCTGACCGACGCCGTCCCGGCGCGCATTACCGTGCTCACGGATGGGCGCTTGCGGCCCATCATCCTTGGCAACCTCACCATCGACTTCCAATATGCCGCGCCCAGCCGACTCTACTGGGCCGGCCGTCCTGCCATGCGCTTCGTGCAGGCGCTCCATTGGCTGCGCGATATGCTTCCCTCGGACGACGGAAGCATTCGCAAGCGTCTTGTCTCCATACTCAAGGACCCCGATCAGGGGCAGGCGATTCAGGATGATCTGCGCGACGGCTTGCACGCATTGCCGGAGTGGATGCGCATCCCTGTCCGTGATCTGCTCCGGCAATCCGGCCCGCTAAATAACCGGCAGACCGAACAAGGCAAGGCTCCGCGACGGGTTCTCGCGCGGCCGAGGGCGCGGAACTATCATAAGGGTCGAGAGGTTTCAGGCAGCAGATGATGGAAGGCTTTCAAGCGGTATTGGCCGCGAGCGAAGAGGATCGCCGCGACCTCTTTGTCGGGGCCGGCAGCCGCCTTGGCGCCCCCGAACAGAACATCGAGAAAGACTTCTGGGTCTGTTGGGCGCTTGACGCGCTCTTCAATGATCTGGAGGCTGGCGGCCCACGCCTCCTGTTCAAGGGGGGAACATCGCTCTCGAAAGGATACGGGCTGATAGAGCGCTTCTCCGAAGACATCGACATCCCGAGCGGGAACTGATTGTAATGCGCTACCTGCGTTACCAAAAGCGATTGGCATCGGAGGCGCTGGCTCGGCTTATGGGCGACGAAGAGGCCGAGCCGGAACCCTGCCATAGCTTGCGGGTGAGGCGCGTGACTTATGTTCTTCGCAGACTCCAGGCCGCCTAAACTGATTCCGCCATGCGCTCCCGCCGCTCGGGCGACCGAGTTGTTCCGCGCCAAATCCATTGCCACCCGCCTCACGGAAGCCGAGTTTGCCGAGGTGGAAGCCGCTGCCATGCGCGCCCAGAAAAAGGTGGCGGAATGGCTCCGCGATGCGGCTCTTGCCCAAGCCCGCAGCGCTCAGGAAGAGAAGACCGACCCTATCTTGCTGGCTGAACTGATGGGCATTCGCACCCTGATGCTTAACCTTTTCGCCGCTGCTTCCAAGGGGCCGTTGACGGAGGAATCGCTACGCAAAATATCGGCGTATGCCGAGTCCATCAAGCACCAGAAAGCCGATGAATTCATGGCGAATTTGCGTGCCAACTCCGGCGCTCAACCACCGGATGGAGAGCCATGAAATCGCCGCGCTGGCAGACGGCTTTACCAATCCTGCTTCTTGTCTTTTTGGTTTTCGGCGGGTGCTTGGCCAGCCTGCCGCGCGCCACCTGGCTTTGGTGGGCCGTTCCCCCGGTTCAACTTTACTACTCCGATGCTTACTTTCATAGCACAATGACGCACGGGGATCCGGCCGCCACTGCCGGAGTGCAAATGCTCTACAAAACAGCGCCAGGACGACCAGATCAGCTCGTGGATGAGCACGATGTTGTCGCCGATGGTCCAGGGAATCAGCGCGACATTCGCATCCCAATGCACCTCAGTACCACTGCCCGAAGCGCCGGCTGGAGCGAGCTGATTCAGGGGCCGAAAGTCGAGGTTAACGCTGCCGAATTGGAGCAATTCCTGCGGGCTGAATTCTACGGAGACCAAAGTTTCTGGCAGCTTTTCGAGCGGCCCATTCTCGGGGCATTTGGTCTCATTTTCGTCGTGCTTGCCGTGCGCGAATGGTTCACTGGAAGACTGCGCCAAAAGGGAGCTGCTCACCTCATGTTGTGGCCGGAATCCCTGCATAATGACCGACAGGATCGGAGGGTCAAACTGCGTGGCCTCCAGCGGCCAATGTGCCTATGGGATCGCCCGGTATCCCGGTCCATAGCACTCTTGAAAAAAAGGGCCGATTGGGTCATCTACCAGTTCGGCAATAGGAAATGCGATCGTAGCCCTTTCGCCGGTGGATCGTCATGTGCCGCAGAGCCACGTGCGGCGGCTGTCACGCCCCCTCTAATGACCACGGTTCCGCAACCTGATTCAAGTCTGGCACCAGCGCCGAAGGCGTCACCCTCCAGCCTCCGGAAGAAGCCGGTCAGAGGGCACTCGATCTTCCCTGGAACATCGAGGCAAGGAACTCGGAACGAGAAGGTTGATAGTTGGGATGAATCGCAATGGATTGACTGAGCCAATGGCCGCATGAATTGCAGGATATCCATCCGGATTTACTGCGCCGATGCGGTCCAGAGATATTACTCCAAGAAGCTATTCTCAGGGGAGCAATGTGTGCGCTTTAAGCGCTCAACAAGGGAGAGCAACAGCGTCCTTAATCCTCTTCATCTTGACCAAGCATTCCCTTTCAATATGGTCGGATTCATTCCTCGGATTACCCGCCTATCCTTCCTCAAAGGCGCAGCGTCTTACCAATGCTTTTCTGCGGAGATTAGCGCTTGCAATATCCTCGCAACCGCAGTCGATAAACTACCTTTCACAACTACCAATAAAGGCTGTAAGTGATAGTCGAATGACATGCCGAATTACGACTTAAGGCAGTAAACGTGAGCTACTCCTGCAAAGGAAGCATGAAGACTGTAAAGAAATACCTCAGTACTCGCATAACCATTTTGAATTCACGTTAGTCTAAGTCGGAAGGCAGAAATATGATGTTGCCGCGCTCGTTGCGGATTCAAAGCGCATGTTAACGATTTCCAAACCATTGTCGGCAGGGCAGGCCCGCACGTACCATGCCCGCGAGTTTACATCTGACCGGCAGAACTACTGGAGCCGCGATCCGCAGGTACAGAGCGAGTGGCGGGGCAGGCTTGCGCACGAGTGGGGTCTGCGCGGTTCCGTTGGAGCCGAGGAGTTTGCCCGATTGAGCGAAGGACAGCATCCTGAGAGCAGGGCGCAACTGGTCCAGTACCAGCCTGCGAGAACCTACGAGAACGAGTATGGCAAGGCAATCACCAGCGTCGACCATCGCGCCGGATGGGACGCGACATTCTCGGCCCCAAAGTCCGTCTCTCTTACCGCGCTTGTGGGCGGAGATGAGCGTGTTCGTGTGGCGCACCGCGAAAGCGTTCGCGTCGCACTCGGCGAATTGGAGCGGTATACACAGGCGCGAATCGGCAACGTTCATGCGCCGGAAACCACAGGCAAGTTCATCGCGGCCACCTTCGAGCATGACACTGCTCGCCCGGTGGATGGTTACGCGGCGCCGCAACTTCACACTCATGCTGTCGTCTTCAATGTGACTGAGCGCGAGAGCGGCCAGACGCGCGCGCTCCAAGAACGCAGCCTCTTTCAGTCACAACAGTACGCGACCAGTGTCTATCGTTCCGAACTCGCCATGCGGTTGCAAGGACTGGGATACGAGATCGAACGCGGCAAGCATGGCCAGCCGGAGATCAGGGGCTACACGCAGGAGTATCTGGATGCATCGAGCCCGCGGCGAGCGCAGATCATGAGCCATCTCCAGGAGATCGGCAGAGAGGGTGCGGGCGCTGCGCAAGTTGCCGCGCATCGCACACGCGACAGTAAGGAGATTCACTCACCAGAGGAGGTGTTGCGGCGGCACCGCGAACTGGCCGCGCAATTTGGCCATCAGGCGGATCATGTCGTGGCCCAGGCGCGCGAGCATTCACGGTTCCATGCGCCCAACTCGGACAAGATCGAACAGCAAGCCGTCACATATGCACGCAATCACGTCTTCGAGCGCTCTGCCGTGCAAGATGAACGGAGCATCTTGCAGGCTGCGATAGGCCGCAGCATGGCGCAATCGACCTACGAACAAGTGCGGCACGAATTCGCGCAACGAGTCCACCGTGGAGAGTTCATTGCCGTTGGTTCTGTTGATGGACGTGCCGCGCCAATGTACACGACCGCCGAGATGGTCCGGATGGAGCAGGAGATTGTCACGCGAATGCGGAACGGCAACCAACGTTCCTACGCCGATCCAATGCTCGTCTCGCCATCGCAGAGGATTGCAATCGAGGACCATCATACGGAATTAAATCCCGCACAGCGCCAAGTGGTTGATGACATTTTTGTGAGCCGGGAGAAGATCGTCGGCTTGGACGGTGTCGCCGGTACTGGTAAGACTACGACGCTTGCGGTGATCCGTGAGGGCGTAGAGGCGGAAGGGTACAGGGTCGAAGGCTTTGCTCCAACCTCACGCGCGGCGCAAAAACTGGCCGAGGCAGGCATCGAGACCTCAACGTTGCAACGTCATCTTGCGCGAGGAGAGCAGCCGGATACCGGCGAGAAGAGGCTCTATATACTCGATGAGTCGTCGCTCGCTTCGACGCGCCAGATGCATGAGTTCATAGATCGGCTTCATCCAAAGGATCGGGTTCTCTTGGTCGGCGATACACGGCAGCATGAAGCTGTTGAAGCAGGCCGTCCTTTCGCGCAGCTTCAAGAGGCCGGGATGCGAACGGCAAAGCTCGAAGAGATCGTGCGACAGAAGGATCCGGAATTGAAGCAGGCCGTCGAGCAGTTGGCGCGCGGTCAAGTTGGCGCGGCGCTCGATAATCTTGACCGGCAAGGCCGTGTGCATGAAGTAAGAGGGTACGAGGACCGCATCACTGCAATTGCGCGCGAATATGCCAAGTCGCCAGAAAGCACTCTTGTTGTATCGCCAGACAACCAGTCGCGCACTGATATCAATCAGCGCATCCATGCGGAACTGCAATCGCGCGGCATCGTGAGCAAGGACGAGCACTCGATGCAGACGCTTGTGCCGCGCCAGGAGATGACCGGAGCGGATCGTTCCTGGGCACAGCAATATCAAGTAAACGATATTTTGCGCTACTCGCGCAGTTCGCAGGAAACAGGAATCAAAAAAGGAGAATACACGCGAGTAAGGAGCATTGACCCGCAAAGCAATCTGCTCATGGTCCTGCGCGTGGATGGGAGTGAAAAGGCCTATGATCCTCGCCGCCAAATGGGCGTTGCTGTGTATCGCGAACAGGAAAAGACGTTCTCCGTTGGAGATCGAGTTCAGTTCAGCGCGCCCAATCATGAGTTGAAGATTGCTAACCGTGAACTGGGTACAGTGGAAAGCATCGCGCCGGATGGAGCGATGCGGCTAAAGCTCGATGGTGGTCGCATTATGGACTACGATCCGGGGCGCCACCCGCATTTAGACCATGGCTATGCCGTAACAAGCTATTCCAGCCAGGGACAAACAGCCGACCGCGTTCTCATTTATGTAGATACGGAGCTTGCGGCGAAGGATCTGCTCAACAGCCGTATGGCCTATGTCTCGATTTCGCGAGGACGATGGGACGCACAGGTCTTTACGAATGACCGAGAAAAGTTGCCGCAGGCCCTTGGCCACGACGTTTCACACCAAAGCGCATGCAGGCCTGAGCAAGTAATTGCGCCATTGCAGCAGGAGATTGCTGAAACGCTGCAGCACAATCCGGGGCAAAGTGTCGGCATCGGATTCAGCCTATAGCTTGGTTGTGCACAGATGAGAGGAAAACGCTGCACGGAGAAAGAATCTTAAGCGTGTTCCGATGCTCGGTGTTGTCTTGGTTGCAAATCCCCAATGTGACGGAGATCATATGTCAACATTCGTTTTAGGCAAGAAGCCGGTCCAGAACACCATGCAGGCCGCGCTCGCGTTGGAGCGGCACTACTCCGTTGCAGAAATCGGCAAGATGTGGGCACTGAGCGAGAAGACCGTCCGCCGAATGTTTGAAGACGAAGATGGCGTTCTCCATTGGGGCGCACCGGAAACGCGTCGTAAGCGCGGTTATCAGACGCTTCGCATTCCGGAAAGTGTCCTTCTGCGGGTCCATCGAAAACGTGAGCTGCGGTTTGGCTGAGTAAAGTGCTTTCAACATCTTGTGGAATTAGCTTTGTGTTCCATGTTCAGGGAAATCGCAGTAACTGATGGAGGATGGAAAATCAATTCATGAACAAGCCGGTTAACAGTCCGAGTCACGTTTCCAGCTCCGACTCTGCCCGGTCTTGCGGGCTAAGGTCGGGTCATCTATTTCTCTCTTTGCCGGATATTCGCCCCGGGAACCATCCGAAGCTGGCCGTGGGCCGGATCCTGTACGTGTAGCCGGTAGTTCGCCTTGAACCCGCCCAAAGATCCTCTTTCATCGTGCGCGAATGCCTCGGCGATCCGCACCAATCAAGCGGCCCACATGACTAAATGGACATCTTCTCAGGAGCAATAGGCCGGGGAGTATAGGGTCCGACTTGAGTAGCTGTGTGTTATCCTTCGGCTGTCTTCCCAATGGAGGCAATTGTGTCCGAACTGAGAGAACGCCGCTCCAAGAGGGCCGCGTGCGCGGTCGCTCTCGGAGTATCACTGCTTTCATGCGGATTTGGGCTTGTTCGGGCCGGAAGTGCGCAGACTGACCCGGTAATGCAGGAAATCGCGGCCCTCAAGGATCCGAGTGTCGCAGTTCGACGCCAGGCCGTCGAGAAACTCCGCTACGCTAAAGACCCTCGTGCTATCGAGGCCTTCATTTCTGCTCTCAAGGATACGGACAAAGACGTTCGCTGGACGGCCGCTTCGGCGTTGGGACGGCTCAAGGATCCCAGAGCAATCGGGCCCCTGGCGCTTGCCTTGAATGACGACGACTCAGGAGTCCGGGGTAATGCTGTTTATGCGCTTGGGCAGATCCAAGATCCCGAAACTATTGATTCCCTAATTGGCGCACTCAAGAGCCCGGATGTGTCAGTCCGGCGTGGCGCCTCCGCGGCACTGCAGACCCGTAAAGATCCCCGCCTGGTTGAACCGTTCATCGCTGCTCTCAAGGACGAGGATGGCCGTGTTCGAAGCAATGCGGCGCGGGGGCTGCTTCAAACAAAGGACCCTCGCTCCATTCCGCCATTGATCTCTGCCTTGGGCGATACAGACGAAAACGTGCGAAACAACGCAACGGACGCTCTCAACAGTATCGGGACACAGGCCGTCTCCCCGATGCTTGCCGCACTCAAGGATCCCGACGTTGGCATACGGCGAGGGGTGGCCTGGGCTTTCGCCAAGATCAACTCTTTCTACGCTGAGCCCTTCGCAACCAGCACATGCTCTGACGAGTTCGAGCCACTGATTGCGGTTCTCGGAGACATCGACGCGAAGGTGAGGAGCAACGCTGCCTATGCACTTGGTGCAATCGAAATGCGATGCGAGAAGCCAACTCAAGAGAGCGGGGCCGGAGAGACTAGGCCAGTAGAGCCGCTAATCGCAGCACTCAAAGACCCTGATGCGGACGCTCGGGAACGCGCGGCATGGGCTCTGGGCGTGTTCAGCGATCGTCGCGCAGTCGAGCCACTGATTGTGGCCCTCAAGGATTCCGATGCCACCGTGAGGAACCAGGCAGCGAACGCCTTAAGGCGAATTAATGATCCCAAAGCTGTTGAATCTCTGATTGTCGCGCTCAAGGACTCGGACGCCAAAGTGAGAAGCAATGCCGCCGAGGCGTTAGGGCAATTCAAGGATCCCAGGGCGATTGAACCCCTGCTCGCGGCCGCGAATGATCCGGAGCAAGATATCCGTTCGAAGGTGGTCATTGCTTTATGCGGTTTCCGTGACCCCCGCACGGTCGAGCTGTTGATTGCGGCTGTGACGTATCCAGACGGCTCTCTCTGGCCAAGCGCTGCTCGAGCTTTGGGCAATTTGAAAGACACGCGAGCAGTTGAGCCCCTGATCGGCACCCTCAGGGTCTCCGCTCCGATGGCCCAGGAGGCAGCGGCCAACGCTTTGGGCACGCTTGGCGATGCACGGGCTGTTGAGCCCTTGCTTGCAGCGGCGGAGGATTCAAATGCGGATGTGCAGGAGGCTGCCATCGGCGCTCTGGGCCATTTCAAAGACCCACGCATCGGCCCGGTTCTGATCGCGGCGCTACAGGACCGCCGGCCCGAGAATCGCCGGACCGCGGCATATTGGCTGGGCAAGACCAAAGACCCCAGTGCGATAGTGCCTCTAGCGGCCGCCCTCGAGGACAGTGACACCAACGTTCGAAAGAATGCCGCCATGTCGCTGATCTCTATCGACCGGAACAGCGCAGTCGAGTCCCTGATTGCCGTTCTCGATAATCAGGACGCCAGAGTGCGGTCGGACGCAGTCAACGCATTAGGAGGACTAAGAGATCCACGAGCTGTCGAGCCACTGATCGCCGCCCTGAAGGATCCCAACGACGGCGTGCGAGGGGGCGCGGTGAAAGGGTTGGGCCCATTGAAGGACCCTCGTGCCATTGAACCACTCATTCTCGCATTCAAGGATACTGATGATTACGAGCGACGCGATGTCGCATATTCGCTGTTCCAGATCCGTCTTCCAGCGGTCGTCCCGCTCATCGCCGCGCTCAAAGACACGAGCCCGGACCTACGGTCAGGTGCTGCGCTGGCATTGGGCATGATCCAGGACCCTCGCGCCGTTGAGACGCTGATCGCCGCCCTCAGTGATCAGAACGCTCAAGTTCGAAGAGAGGCGGCCGGTGCGATGGTAAGATTCACCTACTGGGGCGATCTTAATGACTCTCGCGTGGCCGACTCGCTGATTGTCGCTCTCGGTGACCGGGAGGCAAGCGTTCGGGAGCAGGCTGCCTTGGCGTTGGGCCCGATCAAGTCTACTCGCGCCGTCGAACCGTTGATCTATCTCCTCAGTGATCCAAATGCCCGTGTCAGGAGGAGGGCGGTTGATGCATTGCGCGAGGCCAAGGATCTCCGAGCTGTCGAACCCCTGATCGCGGTTATCAACGATCCAAATGCCGAGGTGCGATCTGGGATAGCCCAAGCGTTGGGTGAGATCAAAGACTCACGCGCCTTCGGGCCGCTTCTAGGTATTATTAATGACCAAGATTATTGGGTCGAGGTTCGTGTGGACACGGCATTGTGTGAAATCGATGCCGCCCGGGCCGTTGGGCCGCTGCTTGCCCTCTTCAAGAGTCCAGATCATTCGCTGCGAATGAACGCGGTCTCGGCGCTTGGCGAATGCCATGACCCTCGCACCATCGAGCCACTGATCGGCGCGCTTGGGGACGCGGATCCATCCATTCGCCAAGGCGCGGCCGCCTCGTTGGGCAAGCTCAAAGATTCCCGCGCCACCCAGGCGTTGATCGGTGCGCTCAAGGACCCGGACATCGACTCCAGGAAGTACGCAATCTACGCGCTGGGGCAAAACGGAGATCCCCGCGCGGTTGAAGCGCTGATTGCCCTTCTCAAGGGATCTGGGGCAAGCCTTTTGCAGGATTTTCGCGATTCGCCGATGCCTCCCAATTCTCTGGGTGAGATTCTGTTCCGCGCTTTAGGCAAGACCGGCGATCCTCACGCGGCTGAGCCGCTGATTCCCTTTCTGCACGACGAATCGCCGTATGTTCAACGAGTGACTGCCTATACCTTGAGCGAAATCAAGGACCGCCGCGTTGCCAGTATCCTGATGAAAGCTCTGAATAAGCACAGGTCGAATGTGATTGCCGGGGCTTATCAGTTCTTCATTGGCTTGGGCAAAGCCGGGTCGGAGGATGCCCTGATCGAGGCTCTCAACACTTCTGGAGATGAGGCCATGGCTTCGCTCTTCGAGCAAAGTGGAAATGCGAAGTTAGCCAAGGCTGGGAGAGAATGGTCGCCAAGAGACGATTCTCCACGAATGTATCTCACGATCGAAAAAGCTACGCGGTGGGGCATCGCGTGGCAGTAGACAGGCCGAAGCGACGGGCCGAGGGTCAAATCGCGGGTTCTGGTTGTTTGGTCGCTAACTCGGAAATCAATTGATTGGCCCAGGCTCGGTGAGTGGATTGTCGCCGTCGTATGAGAAGTCCAGATTCCTTGTGAGGACAAGAGTTTGGGTTACAGATGTTTAGCTTGCCGTTGGATTGTGCCGCGGCAGCAACTGCCATGCCGACTGGACACTCTTTTCCAACTGGTCCTGCCGCGCCCGTACCCAAGGTGAGTAGTGCTTTTCCGTGATACGGACGCTGGCGTGGCCGAGGAGGATGGAGACCTGGTCGATGGGGACGCCGGCGAGCAGCATCTCGACCGCGAAGGTATCGCGGAACATATGGCAGTGGGCGCGCTTGGGTGCTCCGTCCGGCTTGCGCAGATCGGCGACCGTGAAGAGGCGGCGGTAGCTGCGCTGCCAGTTGGCTACGAAGGTTTTGGGGTCTCCGTTCCCGCTCCAGAAGAAATAGCGCGGGTTTGGCTTCAGACCTTCGGGCACTTGTCGCAGCAGTTGGGCAACTTCAGGCGGCAGCGGCACATAGACCGGGATGCCGGTCTTGGCTTGGTAGAGCAGGAGCTTGTTTTCAACGAGCCTTGAGCGTTCGAGGGTCACTGCATCGCGGATACGGAGTCCGCTCCAGCGCAGCAATTCGGTCAGCGTTCGGATGCGCACGCCGCGTTTCTCCGCATCGTACGGCCGGTCCCCGAATTCATCCAGACGGTATGTCGCTTCGATAATCTTGGCGTATTCCTCGGCGGTGAAGTAGTCGGTGGGCACCTGCTTGGCGATAACGCGGCCCATAGTGCCGGTTGGATTCTCTTTCAGCCAGCCTTGGCGCAGACAGAACCAGAAGAATCCGACCACCCGTTCAAACTTTTTCTTTTTGGCGAGCGCCTTGTCTTTCCACGAGGAGCGCCAGTCGGTCAGATTGCGCGGACTCAAGTCACGCAGAAAGCGCGTGTCGTTCTCTTCGCAGAATGCGAGGAGCTGCCCTTGAAAGATGTGCCGCAGTTTTTGCCGCGTAGCGGAAGCAAGGCCGCGCGCCTCGGCATCGTTGAGATAGGCCGCCACGGCTTCGCGAACCGTAGGCAGTTGATGTGCCTTTTCGACGTTTTCGCCGCCCAGAGCGGATCGCTCATATTTGCGCGCCATTAGTTCCGCCTGTTCCCAGGAGCGTGTACGAGCAGAGACACGGAAACGGCCAGAGCGACCGGGCAGTGTGCCATCGATGTATTTGGGGCAGGCACACTTCTTGGAGGAGGCGTTTGATGCCTGCGGGCAACCGGATTTATGGCGCGCGAAGACGAACAACATAGAAAGAATTGTACCAGAGTTTGGCGCAATTCTGGCTCAGTTTCAGGTCGCCACTCTTCATATTGTTCAATCTAAACGACTTGGTTCTGGTGGAGGCGGCGGGAGTCGAACCCGCGTCCGAAATCGCTGTCAGCCAGGAGAGTCCATGCTCAGTCCGGTTCCAGAGATTTCACTTCGGGCGCTCAGAACGGACAAGATGCGCCAGAAGCTAGTCCGATGATCTCGCGCGATCGACACGGACCGAGCCGCTCACGCCAGCCTACTGTGCGACGCCCGCTCACGGCCCAT
>Ga0181539_1003993_pt1 | contig 12995 bp, 11 predicted proteins | sample PEATcosm2014_Bin_46_FD_119767 | JGI IMG/M metagenome (GOLD analysis project Ga0181539, IMG submission 119767) | Peatland microbial communities from MTU Mesocosm Facility, Houghton, MI, USA - PEATcosm2014_Bin23_60_metaG | ecosystem: Environmental > Terrestrial > Soil > Wetlands > Peat | place... | reverse complement strand
GGGTGGATGCCGAACTGGCGGAATTGATGGCAAAGGCGGGTTGCACTCAAGTAAGCCTTGGGTTCGAGAGCGGTTCCGAAACGATGTTGCCGCAGCTTAATAAACGGTTCACCTGTAGAGAGGTCAGGGAGATTTCGGACGCCTTGGCTGCGGTCGGCATAAAGCGTTACGGCTTTTTGTTGCTCGGAGGGCCGGGGGAAACAAGGGAAACGGTCGAGGAAAGCTTGGAGTTTGCCGACAGCCTGCACTTGGACGAACTGAAGATTACGGTCGGGCTAAGAATTTATCCCCAGACGCCACTCGCATTGACTGCTGTCGCTGATGGACTTCTCAACCCTGATGACAATCTGCTTTTCCCGCGTTTTTATATCAGCCCATTGCTTCGGGATTGGCTGCCCGACCGCATAGCGCATTGGCAATCCGATCAGGGCAGTGCCGATACGATGTAGCTGGGTTGGCAGACAAATTCTTGATCCGTTTGGAGGACACCATGTCGCCACGCACAGTTTTTCTTAGCAAGCTGGTTGGGCTGTACTGCATTCTCGTAGCGCTATCCATGATCACTCGCAGACAAGCCACTCTGGGGTCGGTAACCGCCCTTCTTCACGATCCATCGATGATCTTCGTCGTCGGTGTGATCACGTTGGCCGTTGGGCTGGCGATGGTTCTCGCGCACAATATCTGGTCGGGTGGTGCGCTGGTGGTGATCGTCACCCTCGTCGGTTGGATGACGCTGATCAAGAGCCTGCTCTTTTTGTTCCTGCCGCCAGAGGTGGAAGCGGGGTTTTTCCTTAGGCAGCTTCACTACCAAGAACTTTTCTACCTGTACGGAGCTGTTTCACTCGTCCTCGGCTTCTACCTGACCTATGGCGGATTCAAGTCAACATCACATTAGCCAGCATCTCCGCAAGGCTCCGAAGTGGGACCGTCTCGCCTGTGCGGAACCAAAGGGTGCTCGACAGTAGTTGATCGTTAATGAGAAAAGGCATTTGTGCTCACAACCCTTGCGAGTAAAGATTATGTCCTGTCACTGTGTATACCAATCGGAATGCGGCGACCACCGCTTACACGAGAGGCACTGTGTTGAAGTCCACTGGTGGAGGCACGCCGGGCACACTCCTCCGGTGTCGAACGTGTTCCACTCATGACCGCAGCTACAAGACCAGCGGTCGTCTTCGCGGGGCGACCAACCGCAGAGGGGGCATCGAATGCGTGGGCCGGACGGGTCGAGGCCCTTCTCTTGGTCGAGGTCGTGATCCAAGACAACGGACGATTTGGCGGCGTCATCCGAGAGGGCGCACATGCCCGAGTATTATGACCCAGTTCGGATGCACGAGTGGGAACTGAAGCATAGAACCACGTAGCGTGCGCTGTTTTCCTGCGAGAGAATAGGGGCGTTCATTAATTTGATGTTGAGAAACGGAGCTGACATGAAGGTTGTCGCGTTCAACGGTAGTGCTCGCAGAGGCGGAAATACAGCAATTCTGCTCGGCTACACATTGGCCGAACTCGAAAAGGAAGGCATCGAAACCGAACTCGTGGAACTGGGTGGGGCCGAAATCCATGGCTGCCTTGCCTGCCACAAGTGTTCAACGAGGAAGAACCGCCGCTGCTCGCAAGAAAACGACATGGGGAACCTCTGTATCGAGAAAATGGACGCGGCGGACGGGATCCTGCTGGGCTCGCCGACCTACGTCGCCGATGTCTCCCCGGAGATCAAGGCGTTGATCGACCGTGCCTGTCTGGTTTCCAAAGCGAACAGCGGCATGTTTCGCCATAAAGTCGGTGCCGGCGTGGTGGCGGTGCGCCGGGCGGGCGCCATGCATGCTTTTGACGCCCTGAACCACTTTTTCCTGATCAGCGAGATGATCGTGGCGGGCTCGTCTTATTGGAACATCGGCATTGGCCTTGAGCCCGGCGACGTAGAGAAAGACGAGGAGGGCATTCGGACAATGAAGGTCCTGGGACAGAACATGGCTTGGCTACTGAAAAAGATCCATGCCCCAGGTTAGAAACGCGGGTTCGGAGACCTTTGAGAAAACCGATTTGGTGGGGATTTGGCTGCCGGGAATGGGTTCAGGTCGGCTGGGGCGTTTTAGAGGTGCAGGCAGCCTTTTGTACCACCATAGCGACCAGGCACGGAACCCTCGCGCCACTCTGACCTTCACGATGCTACACTGCCCCGCATGCGATTCCTCCAACGATCTGCTTACCTGCTTCTGATTCTGCTTGCCTTCGTGTCTCTGGTCGAAGCTCGTGATTATAATTAAGCGGGTAGTCGTCGGAAAAGGTTGCATGCCGTCGGCGAGTATACGCAGTCCCCATTCTCGGTCTCTTGTCCAGGCCGCGGTCAGCACAGCGCGACCACAACGAAAGCTAACATTTTCCGGTCGAATATTTCTTAGCGGAGTTGACACCATGCGCTTCGAATTTGTGATTAACGGGCGCCCCACCCGCGTGGATGTGCCCGCCAACATGCCTCTATTGTGGGTGATCCGCGATGTTCTGAATCTGCGCGGCACGAAGTACGGGTGCGGCGTGGCGCTGTGCGGCGCCTGTACGGTGCACATTGACGGCGAAGCCACGCGGTCTTGTGTCACTGATGTTTCGAGTGTTGCGGGCAAGAAGATTACGACCATTGAGGGGCTCTCTCCCGACGGGTCGCACCCTGCCCAGGTGGCGTGGCAGGAGATCGACGTACCGCAGTGCGGCTACTGCCAGGCAGGACAGATCATGTCGGCGGCGGCACTACTGGCGAAGATTCCGCAGCCGTCCAATGCCCAGATTGATGAAGCGATGGAAGGTAACTTGTGCCGCTGCGGAACCTACCTTCGCATTCGCGAGGCGATTCACCGGGCGGCGGCAATGTCTGCCGGCGGAGCAAAACGGGCGGTGGCAGCCGTGCCTTCCCAAAACCGTTATGAAATGAAATAAGGAGGCGGCATGGAAGCTCCACTGATCGATCGTCGCTCATTTCTTCGCGTGACTGCCATGGCGGGCGGCGGCATGGTGCTCAGTCTGTATCTCGACCCGCTTCTGCCGGGACAAGGGCAACCGCCTGCGCCGCCGCTCGCCCCGAATGCATTCGTTCGAATCACAGCGGATGGAGCCGTGACCATCATGGCCAAGAACCCCGAGGTTGGCCAAGGGGTGAAGACGATGCTGCCGATGCTGATTGCGGAAGAACTGGATGTGGACTGGAAGGATGTGAAGGTCGAGCAGACGGATGTGGATGAGTCGAAGTACGGCGTGCAGTTTGCCGGAGGCAGCCGCGCGACTCCGTTGCATTGGGATTCACTGCGGCGCGTGGGAGCAGCGGCGCGGCAGATGCTGGTCACGACGGCTGCGCAATCATGGAACATAGCCGAGTCGGAATGCACAACCTCTTCCGGGCGCGTCTACAAAACGCCGAAACGTTCGCTCGGCTACGGCGAACTGGCGACCAAGGCTGCCAGCCTGACACCGCCCGACCTGGAAGCTGTCCGGTTGAAGGATCCGAAGGATTACAAAATCATTGGGCAGCCGATCCTGGGGGTGGATAACCATGCGATCGTGACGGGCAAGCCGATCTACGGAATTGATTTCACCGTTCCGGGCATGCTGTGGGCGGTGTTCGAGAAGTGTCCCGTGTTCGGCGGCAAGGTCGTAAGCGCGAATCTCGAGGCAATCAAGGGATTGCCGGGAGTACGCCATGCCTTTGTGGTTGAGGGCGACAACGACCTGATGAGCCTGAGCGGCGGGGTGGCGATTGTCGCTGACAACTGGTGGGCGGCGCGAACGGCGCGAGAGAAACTCGAGGTCAAGTGGAACGAGGGAGCGACGGCCACCCAGAGCAGCGAAGGGTTCGCCCGCCAAGCCGAGGAATTGTCGAAGCAGTCTCCGGCGCGCACGCTGCGCAAAGATGGCGACGTGGATGCCGCGCTGAAGGACGCGGCCAAAGTGGTGGAAGCATCTTACTTCTACCCGTTCCTCGCGCACGCGCCGATGGAGCCGCAAAATTGCACGGCTCACTATAAAGATGGAAAGCTTGAGATGTGGGCTCCGTCGCAGACTCCGCAGCGAGGTCTGCCGATGGTTGCCAAGGCGCTCGGCATCGCGACAAGTGACATCACGATTCACCAGCCGCGCATCGGCGGCGGATTCGGGCGGCGCCTGAACGACGATTACATGGTCGAAGCCGCGTGGATTGCCAAGGTCGCCGGCATCCCGGTGAAGCTGCTGTGGACGCGCGAAGACGACATGCGCCATGATTTTTATCGTCCGGCCGGATTCCATTTCCTGAAAGGCGGCGTGGATGCCGCGGGAAAGCTGGTGGCGTGGCGCAATCACTTTGTGACCTTTGGCGAAGGCGAGCGCTTTGCCCCGGCTGCCGGGATCGGGGAAGATGAATTTCCGGCACGCTTCATCCCAAATTACGCGCTGCATACTTCGGTGATGCCGTTGGGTGTGCCGACGGGCGCGATGCGTGCGCCGGGCAGCAACGGGATCGCGTTTGTCATGCAGTCGTTTCTTGACGAACTGGCCCACGCCGCTGGCAAAGACCCGCTGCAATTCCGGTTGACGCTGCTCGAAACCGCACCGCTGCCCTTCTCGGCGGGAAACCAGGCAGCACCGCCGGCGAATCTATTCAATGCCCAGCGCATGCGCGGGGTGCTCGAACTGGTGCGCGACAAGTCTGGCTGGGGCACACGCAAGTTTGCGAAGGGTGCGGGGACGGGAGTGGCGTTCCACTTCAGCCACCTCGGATATTTTGCCGAAGTGGCGGAGGTGCACGTTGGCGAAAAGAATCAGCTGAAAGTCGGCAAGGTTTGGGTTGCCGCCGACATTGGCAGCCAGATCATCAACCCGAGCAACGCGGTGAATCAGGCGCAGGGCTCGGTGATCGACGGACTGAGCCAGTTGATGGGATACGAAATCACCATTGACCGCGGCCGGGTGCAGCAGAGCAACTTCGACGACTATCCGCCCTTGCGGATCTCGCAGGCTCCGCCGGAGATTGAAGTGCACTTCCGCAAGACGGAGTTCTCGCCGACCGGACTGGGCGAGCCCGCGCTGCCGCCGGTTCTGCCGGCTGTGTGCAATGCCATTTTTGCTGCGACCGGAAAGAGGATTCGCAAGTTGCCGCTAGCAAAGAACGGGCTAAGCTGGGCCTAGGCACTTCGTCAACCACCGCCAAGGGCGGTACCACGCGCCGACCTTCAGAAATGAATCAGCCCCACACGTGCCGCGGATCTGCGTCATCGTTGGCAGGTTGTGGAACGATGGCGTTTATCGAACCAATACAACCCTAATCAGGAGAAGCAATGAACTACGTCAATCTTGGTAAGACCGGACTCAAGGTGTCCCGCATCTGTCTCGGCTGCATGAGAACAACTCAGAGCGTCTTCCAACGTTTAAAATCATCCCAGCAAACTTATGCAGACTCGACATCTAGGTAACTCCGACTTGGAGATCACGCCCATCGGTATTGGCGCCTGGGCGATGGGGGGCGGCGACTGGGCTTTCTCCTGGGGACCGCAGGAGGACAATCAATCGATTGCAGCGATTCATGCGGCGCTCGATGCGGGCGTCAACTGGATCGATACGGCAGCCGTGTACGGACTGGGGCACTCGGAAGAGGTCGTCGGCAAAGCGATCGCGGGACGCATACATCGTCCTTACGTCTTTACCAAGTGCAGCCTGGTGTGGAATGACCAGGGCGAGATCGGGCACAGCCTAAAAGCTGCGTCGGTGCGCCGCGAGCTGGAAGCAAGCTTGCGGCGGCTGAGCGTGGATGTAATCGATCTCTACCAGATCCACTGGCCCGATCCAGAGCCTGAGATGGAAGAAGGTTGGCAGACGCTGGCCCAATTACAAAAGGAAGGCAAGGTTCGTTATATTGGCGTATCGAACTTCAACGTGGCGCAGATGAAGCGGATCGAGAGGATCGCGCCCATCACCTCGCTGCAGCCGAACTACAACATCGTGACCCGTGACATCGAGAAGGACGTTCTGCCATTTTGCCGTGAGCGGCAGATCGGCGTCATCGTGTACTCCCCGATGAAGTCGGGACTGCTGACCGGCAAAATGACCCGCGAACGCATCGCGTCGCTGCCGCCAGACGACTTTCGCCCGAGAACCGCCAGCTTTAAGGAACCGCTGCTGAGTCGCAACCTTGGCGTGGTGGAAGTGCTACGCGGGATCGCTGAGCGTCACAACCGAACACCCGGCGAGGTTGCGATTGCCTGGACGCTGCGTGATCCAGTCGTCACCGGAGCGATTGTGGGTATGCGTTCTGCCGAGCAGGCGAAGCAGATCGTGCGCTCGGCAGAATTCCGTCTGAGTCCCGTTGAGATTCTCGAGATCGAGAAGTATCTCAAGGCGAATCCAGTTGTTGCATGAATATGGAAAGCTCGTATCGAAGAAGCTAGCCATGAACGTGTTTGGGGCATTCGTATTTCTTGCAGGTTGCTTGCTGGGGGCACAGCGCAGCTCTGCGCAGGCCACCCCTACTTCTCCGCTGACCGCGATGGATAATGTTGACCTCCGCCGCTACGCCGGCAAATGGTACGAGATTGGTCGGTATCCGAACCGCTTCCAGCGTAACCGTCAATCCGACACGACTGCTATCTGCACGCTGCGAGATGACGGAAAGGTCCAAGTCGTGAATGGGTGCCGTGAGAAGAATGGGAAGGTAACAAGCGCGCTTGGCACGGCCAAGGTAGTCGACAAAAAGACCAATGCCAAACTGAAAGTGACATTCTTCTGGCCGTTCTACGGCGACTACTGGGTCATTGGCTTGAGCCCCTCCCCAGTTGCTTGCCCTTTCTGCTAGCCTGTTGTTTTCATCCACCACGGGCAAGTTTGGCCTGTCCGGAGTTTTCGTATGAACGAAGATGTTGCCTCAACTTTGCGGCGGCTCGATGAAGCGCTGGCGCGTTACGTTCGGCCGGATACCTTTCCCCTGGCCATCCGCATGCTCAAGCCGGGGGAAGCGGTTCCCGACGGCGTGAAGGTCCCCAGCCAAACCATGGGCGAGCAATGGATCGTGTGCCAGTCGTTCGGGGTCGCCCGGCGTTACGGATGGGGCATAGCCGTGGGCAAAAAGGATGTCATCTGCCCGCTGGCGGCCATCGCCTTTGGGCTCCGCAAGCCCAACGAGGAGTATCTGAAAGGGTTCGTCTCCATCGGGATGTACTGCAAGGACGAACCAGCCGCTGCCAACCTGGAAGCCAGCACCTGGAGATTCAAGCCTGGCACATACGACTACGTTTGTGTCGCGCCGCTGACCCGGGCTACCTTCGAACCCCACGTCGTTGCCGTGTACGCCAATAGCGCGCAGGTGCTGCGGCTGGTCCATGCCTCGCTCTACAAGCGCGGCGGGCGTGTGGTCTCGACCAGCGGCGGCCGCCTGGATTGCGCCGAGATCGTCATCCAGACCCTTACCACCAACGAGCCCAAGGTGATCCTCCCTTGCAACGGCGATCGCGTGTTCGGCATGGCCCAGGATAACGAGATGGCCTTCGCCTTCCCCTGGGCGTATGCGCAGGAGATCATCGAAGGGCTGGAAGGTACGCACAAGGGCGGCACGCGTTACCCTATCACCGTCGCCATGCGCGATACCGTGACCATGCCCAAGTCGTATCAGGCCCTCATGAAGATGTTGGTAGACCACGAGGCAGCGGCCGCAAACAAAGGAGATTAGAACCGCTCCCCTAATGCATAACGGACCCAACAATCAGACGGATGCGGATGCCGGTCGGCACGTAAACAACGAGAACGGACTTTTTATTCCTCATGGCAGAACTGTCGCCATACCCGCCAGTGCGCGACTACGCGGCTGGGTTCGGAGCCTTTCAGGAAGCCCCTTCTGCGAGGATTTGGCTACTGAACGGGGTTTTCAGGTCGGCTGGGGCGTTTCAGAGGCGCAGGCAGCCTTTGTGACCAGCCTAGCGATAGGCAAACCGAGCCCGCGAACCGAGTCCTTGGTCGCCGCTGCGGTTCAGTGGACATTACTTCCGTTACTCGGTACTCTTCCACAAGTCTCAATACAATCTAACTGCCACGACGATAAAACTCCCGCCCGAGGTGGATGACCGTGTCCAACACTGTAAGCGACGAACCCATCACCTGCGCTTCGTGTGAATATCGCTATCCCCCGAACCTACCGCCACATCAGAGCAGATCAAGCTAGAAAACGCTGCTGAACGACACGTGGTACACAATCCAGTCAGAGGAGTTCAGCACCTCGTTACGGCAAAGCTGGGAACCGCCCAGACAACCAACGCAGCGAAAGAAGTTGATCCTGTCGAGTTGTGGAAGGCGGTCAAGCGAGGAAGCGTAAGCGCGGAAGTCGCACTAGCCAACCTTTACTTGGAGGGAGAAGCCGTCCCCCAGAACTGTGAACAGGCACACATGCTTCTACACGCTGCATCGATGAAAGGCAACAAGGCTGCCGATGATCTTCTGAAGAGCAGCTATACAGTACGATGCGAGTGATTGGCTCCGCTTACTCTTAAGCCGCCTTCTTCTGCTGCGCCTTCAGCGTCGCCCACCTTGCCCGCTGAGCGGCTGCGATCCTCTTTTTGCCTGCTGCTGAAATTGTGCGCTTTGGTTTCGGCGCGTGACCTTTCGCCTTCGCCCATCGGGCTTTCTGCGCGAGGCTCATCCGCCTGCGAGCCGACGCTGACACATTGTGCCTCGGTTTCGTGTAGGAACTACTGCTGTTCAACTTGCCAAGAACCGAAAGAGCCGCGTCAATATGTTTAAGGTGGTTTGCCAGATTCGTTCTCTCTACCCTCAACTCCGACATGATGGACGCCAGCCCCGTTAGATTTGCCATGAATTCCCCCTCGGCATGGGATTGTAATTCGAATCGAGTTTTTCCACAGTCTGCTAGCCTAACAACGGACGGCGGGAGAACAGATGATGGAGGAGGAGAGCAGCGGTGCGCCTGAAGAGGTGACAGCCGCGAAGAAGTTTTAGAAGAATACACTCCGCCAGAAATCAGATCGGCAAAGGCAAAGTGATCGCGAACCACAGTCACGCCCACTGAAACCGAGAGGGCAGCATTCAGCATGGGCCCTGCGTATACAAAGGAACTCTCCGTTCACCGCAGGGATCCACTTCATTGGGTAGCGCCGAAAGAAACGTCTGATCGAACTCGCGGCCGGCGAAGGATTGCGCCTGCGGCTTCGTTGAAAGTAGTCAGCAGTCCTGCGACCTCATACTCTGCGCGCTGGCGTGGGAGCCAGGCCGGCCAGAAGGCCCTCCGGGAATTGACTCTGGCAGGGTGGACCGCACAACGGAGAAAGGATCTGCTCAGTTTGCTGGCCAGCCTAAACGAGCAGATCGGGCAACTGGACCAGGCGATGGAGAAAGCCGCCGGAGAAAATCAGGAGGCACGGTTGTTAATGACACACCCTGGAGTGGGCCCCATCACCGCGCTCGCCTTCGTGCTCACGCTCGGCGACGTGACGCGCTTTAAGCGTGGCAAACAGGTCTCCAGTTACTTGGGACTGGTCCCGCGCGAACATAGCTCCAGCGGCAAACAAAGACTGGGATCCATCAGCAAGCAGGGAAACCGCTTCCTGCGCATTTTGTTGGTGGAGAGCGCACAGGCGGTCACGCGTTTGGACGAAGGATTTCGCAAGCAATACCAGCGCCGTTGTCACCACATGGCGAAAGGAGTTGCCAAAGTGGCGGCAGCGCGCCGGTTGTCCGTACGACTCTTCTGGATGCTGCGCACTCACACAGCTTATCCGGAGATCGTTCGCATCGAGAGTAGCCCGGCAGAAGCCCTGATCGGCGGAAGCTAGACCGCGAAACTGATTGGGCGCTCTCGCATCCCGAGGGCCCGTGCAAAAGACGGCGCCCACAACGCGCCTTGGAAAATGAAAAAATGTTTTCCACTTTCGCACCGGCCCGACGACGGCGGGATGTTCGCATAGAAGAATCATGGTCGCGTACTAAGGCCGTATCGATGGTTGGTGGAGCGACTGGCTCCCCCGAATAGTGATTCAGCGTGATGCCTGGAGATCTTGGTCCTCAACCAAACTCTGGCGAAACGCGGTGTCATCAACACCGGACAGGACGAGTTTGTCCTTGACAAAGCCTTCGCCCTTATCGAGGGCTTCTGGGAGGTCACCAGCAGCGGGCCTTGACCGTTGGGTTTGTAACCCGACGACCTGCCGGCACACTCTAGGAACTGGAATCGCCTAAACATACTGGGATCAGCTGTACCCCGTGGGCGTGGTCGTTAGTCGCTAGACGATTTCTTCGGGCGTCCGCCCTTCTTGCCGTTCTCGCCGGGAGCGCGGGCCCGCTTCCGTGAAATTTTAGTGAAACCCTCATCTACAATTTGCCCGGTCACGTTACCTTTATAACCATCTTCGCATTCTGCGCTTGACGATGAAAACAGAAGCAGTTACGGTGTTTTCATTGGTTTAGGTAATCACCACTGAAACGGCCATGGAGTCCCGGAGGGACGACCTACCTTAGCCCGGCGCGTCGGCGCCGGGAAGAGTGGAACGGTTGACTCAAGTCTCGGAGGCACGCGAAATTCTGGGGCGGCCAGGCTCCAGAATCCCTCCCGAATTTTGGCAGGAGAATCGGGCAGGCGGGGCTACGAAAGAAAGCTGACGGAGTTTGCTTTCCTGTTCATCCTGCCGCGGGACTGGTCGGCCGTCACTCGTCGATTCTGGCTGATCCGTTCATTGCGCGCGGGCTCGCAATCTGCTACGAGGAAATAACGCTGCCCGATCAGGGTTCCGAATCAGATGCAAAACCAGCACCCCTTCCTGTGCATCGTTGGCCGATGAGCGGCGAGTTACGTTGGTTTGCTCGACGTTTCTCACTGCGCTTTTCGGAGCCATTTTGCGACGGCGTGAGGATCAAACCGCACGCAGGTGCCGACGCGAAAGGAAGGGATACGTCCTGCTTTAGCTTGTTTGAAAATCGTGATTCGAGAAACGCTCAACAAGTCGGCGAGTTTAACGGCTGTCAAAGCGTGAGGAGTTTGTTCGATTACGTCAGCAAGAGATGTGCTGATTTGTGTTCCCTGATTTACTGTGGCTGGTTTTGACACGGGCGATTTCCCATAACGATGCCTTGTTTGGGATACCGGGGTTTGCAACCCGTTAGGCTTCCGAGTGAGCGGCGAGCAAGCCAGCCTGAATCAAAAGGAGGTGTTCGTAGAACGATTCAGTTTTTACATAATATCAAACTCGGCGCAGTAACTCAAGTTATTTCTTGCGTCAGGCGAAAATCTCACTCACCTTATCCCGCATCTGCTGGCTCCGCGATGGTAATTACACCAACAATCCACTAGGCGACCGCCGAACCACGGGACACCTATGCGAAAATCTCGTTCACCTTCTCCCGGGTCTGCTGGCTGCGAGACGGCTTCAGATACCGCATAGTGCTCTCCATGTCGGAGTGACCGAGCCACTGCTGGACCGTGCGCAGATCGACGCCAGCCCACAGGCAACGAGTTGCGAATGTGGCGCGGAACTTGTGAAGCCAGAAGCCATCCGAGTCTAGCTTCGCCCGTTCTGCTATGGCCTTCAGGCAGTCGAGAAAATCTAGCTTCGGTCGGCATCCGGCAGTGGGGAACACCAGACTGCAATCCTTGGCAGATTTCGCCTTCCACGTCTTCAGGCTTTTTGCGAGTTTCGAGGGAATCGGAATCTCGCGTTCCTTGTATGCCTTCGGTGTCCACCCTCTGTCTGGCTTGTGGCTCACCCGGACGGTGGAGGCAGCGAAGTTCACGTCCGACCAATATGTGAACATCACCTCTTGCTCACGCTCGCCCGTCATCAAGAAAAACTGATACCAGAGTCGTTCTTCCGCATTACAGGCTGCGAATAGTTTGTCGAGTTCTTTCTGCTCGTAGATTTCCGGCTCCTCTTCTGTGTAGCGGGGCCAGTCGTTCTTTCCCACCAACCCGCGAATCCCCTGGGCCTTGAGAAAGGAGACGAGATTCCCAAACTTGTTGGCGACGCTGCGCGGTGCCTGCTTCTTCTCATCCCGCAGGAACGCGCAGAACTTGAGCAAGTCTTTGCGGTCAATGTCTTCGAGGTTGAGCTTGTGGCAGGATTCCGTGAAGTAGCTCAGAGCTGTGCAATAGGCTGCCAGCGTCTTAGGCTTTTTGGTGAGCGTCGTTTCTTCGAGGTATCCTGCGACCGCTGCGGCAACTGACCTGTTCCCGTTCTGTTGGATTTCCGGCACTGTGGCATCCCCATTGTTTAACTCGGTCTCTTTCCGCAGGCGCATAGCACTGGCATCTGCGGCGTCTTTGCCGACTGACAGACGGATGCGCTTGCCGTCGCCGTGCCATTCTATGTAGTACGCGCCTTCGGGGTGGCGCTCGGGCTTTCCATTGATCACGACGGTGTCAGGCTTCACTCGTCCGTTCGCTGACAGCGCCACGGGGCAGTAGCGCATCCCTTTACTGGTTTGGACTCGTTTGGTGAGATTGACTTCGCGGTGCATCGGTGACCCTTTCCTGAAACCGTATCAAGTGTAGGTATCACCGACTCGCAAGTGCTAGATAACTAAAGTTCTGGCGGAGAGGGAGGGATTCGTTCCCTCTGTCCGTATTGATAACACGTAACTTGTTGATTCCATACACCGCTTGAGACGCTCTCACCGCTCACCCCTCAAGATCATGACACAAAAAGGGCACAATTTCGGTCGCCCTGCGCAGATTCGTAAAACATTTTCCGGCAGTTCTCCGCCAATCGCGTAGCAGCGTGGTCCGCATCGGGAATTCTTCCGAGCCATGCGGAAGTGAGGAGGAAGCGTCTCCAAATCGCCTTCTGTATCATGCACCGCGCGTCCACACTCCGAGGCATCGTTGGCGGGTACACGGGAGCCGGGTCTAAAATTCTCAATGAGTGTAATCGCCTTCCATGAGAAGGCCGGTCGGAGTCAAGTGGGTTCTTTTGTTTTTTCGTTGGACAATGTTTTTTCTCCCCGCCGAGTTACTACTGTCGCCACCCTTCCATCCGCACTCT
>Ga0181539_1003992_pt1 | contig 12997 bp, 14 predicted proteins | sample PEATcosm2014_Bin_46_FD_119767 | JGI IMG/M metagenome (GOLD analysis project Ga0181539, IMG submission 119767) | Peatland microbial communities from MTU Mesocosm Facility, Houghton, MI, USA - PEATcosm2014_Bin23_60_metaG | ecosystem: Environmental > Terrestrial > Soil > Wetlands > Peat | place... | reverse complement strand
GGCGCTCCCAGCCTGGAGTGAGAGCGTCGTGATGGAGCCCGCGGGGAGGCGATCCGTGGTTGATGTCGCGTTACAGAGCCGTGCTCTGGTGTCGGCCGAGGCGGTCACGCGCGCCAAGGCGCTCGACCGGCTGCGCCTCGGCGACGCTGCGTTTCGTCTGATGACGCGGAGCGCGGCCATGGGCGTGCTGGCGCTGCTCAGCGCCGTCATCATCTCACTGATCGCCGGCTCGCTGCCGGCGATCAAGACTTTCGGCTTCGGCTTCCTGGTGAGCGAGAGCTGGAACCCGGTCACCGAAAAGTTCGGCGCTCTGCCGGCAATCTACGGCACCATCCTCACGTCGTTCATCGCCATGCTGATCGCGGTTCCGATCGGTCTGATGATCGCATTCTTCCTCACCGAACTGTGCCCGCCATGGCTGCGGCGCCCGATCGGCATCGCCATCGAGCTGCTCGCCGGCATCCCGAGCATCATCTACGGCATCTGGGGCCTGTTCGTGTTCGCCCCATTCCTCCAAGAAACGCTGCAACCCTTCCTGATCAATACGCTCGGCAACGTGCCGGGGATCGGGTCGTTGTTCGCCGGGCCGCCCTACGGCATCGGCATGCTGACCTCCGGGCTGATCCTCGCCATCATGGTGCTGCCGTTTGTGACCTCGATCACCCGGGACGTGTTCGAGGCGGTGCCTCCCGTGCTCAAGGAAGCCGCCTACGGCCTCGGTTGTACGACCTGGGAGGTGGTGCGCAACGTGGTGCTGCCCTATGCCAGAGTCGGCGTCATCGGCGGCGTCATGCTCGGTCTCGGCCGGGCGCTCGGCGAGACCATGGCCGTGACTTTCGTCATCGGCAACGCGCACCGCATCGCGGCGTCGGTGCTGGCGCCCGGCACCACGATCTCCGCCACCATCGCCAACGAGTTCACCGAGGCGGTCGGCGATCTGTACACCTCAGCCCTGATCACGCTCGGGCTGATCCTCTTCGTCATTACCTTCATCGTCCTCGCGATCGCGCGCTACCTCTTGATGCGCATCGAACGCCGGATCGGGTGACGCATGCCGAACCAGATCATAGCCTCGCGCTACGCCGGTCGCCGCCGCAGTAACAACGCGGCGACGGCGCTGGCCTTCGCCGCGACGATCGTCGGCGTCGGCTGGCTGGTGCTGATCCTGGGCTCGTTGCTGTGGCAGGGTTTCAGCGGCCTGTCGCTCGCGGTGTTCACGCAAATGACGCCGCCGCCCGGCTCCAGCGGCGGCCTGCTCAATCCGATCGTCGGCAGTCTGATCCTGACCTTCATCGCCGTCGCCATCGGGACGCCGATCGGCATCCTCGCCGGCACTTATATGGCCGAGTACGGCCGCTACGACCGCTTGACCAGCGTGGTGCGCTTCATCAACGACATCCTGCTCAGCGCGCCGTCCATCGTCATCGGCCTGTTCATCTACGAGGTGATGGTCGCGCCGCTGGGGCATTTCTCCGGCTGGGCCGGCGGCGTGGCGCTTGCCGTTCTCGTCATTCCCGTGGTCGTTCGCACCACCGAGGACATGCTGACCTTGGTGCCGGACGCGTTGCGCGAGGCTGCGACCTCGATCGGCTTGCCGCGCTCGCTTGCGATCAGGCACATCTGCTATCGCGCTGCGCGGGCCGGGATGGTGACGGGCGTGCTGCTGGCCGTCGCCCGCATCAGCGGCGAGACCGCGCCGCTGCTGTTCACCTCGCTCAACAATCAGTTCTGGAGCACCAATCTGAACCAACCGATCGCCAGCCTGCCGGTCATCATCTTCCAGTTCGCGCTCAGTCCCTACAAGGATTGGCAATCGCTGGCTTGGACCGGCGCACTGATCATCACGCTCGCGGTGCTGGCCCTGAGCATCAGCGCGCGCGCCCTTGTCGCAACGGGAAAACAGTCATGAGCATGAGTGCGGCTTCCGTCACCGTTCCCTCTGTCAGCCACGTGCCGACCGATCGGGCCGGCTTGGCCGAGAAGATCACGATCCGAAATCTCGATTTCTTCTATGGCGAGTCCAAGGCCCTGAAATCGATCAGCTTGCCGCTCTACGAACGCAAGGTCACCGCCTTTATCGGTCCGTCGGGCTGCGGCAAATCGACCTTGTTGCGGGTGCTCAATCGGATGTACGACCTCTATCCGCATCAGCACGCCACCGGCGAGGTCTTGTTCGACGGCGGCAATATCCTGTCGCCGAAACAGGATCTCAATCTCCTGCGGGCGCGGATCGGCATGGTGTTCCAGAAGCCGACGCCGTTCCCGATGTCGATCTACGAGAACATCGCGTTCGGCATCAGGCTCTATGAGAAGCTGCCGAAATCGGAACTCGACGGGCGGGTGGAAACCTCGTTGCGCCGCGCCGCCTTGTGGGAGGAAGTGAAGGATAAGCTCGCCGCCAACGGCCTGAGCCTGTCCGGCGGCCAGCAGCAGCGGCTGTGTATCGCCCGCACCGTCGCGGTCCGCCCTGAAGTGATCCTGTTCGACGAGCCGTGCTCGGCGCTCGACCCGATCTCGACGGCCAAGATCGAAGAACTGATCGACGAATTGACCGACGACTACACGATCGCGATCGTCACGCACAACATGCAGCAGGCCGCGCGCGTTTCGGAGTTCACCGCCTTCATGTATCTCGGCGAGCTGATCGAGTTCGACGCGACCAGTAAAATGTTCACCGCGCCGCAGGATCAGCGTACGCAAGACTATATCACCGGGCGCTTCGGGTAATCGACATGACCGACATCACCACCAGAATCGATCACACCGCCAAGGCCTTCGACAGCGATCTGCAGGAGATCACCCGCAAGGTCGCCGAGATGGGCGGCCTGGCCGAGCGGCAGATTTCCGATGCCGTCCAGGCGCTGATCGATCGCGACGTCGAATTGGGCGGGCGCGTGATTGCCGCCGATCCGACGATCGACGGCATCCAGCGCGAGGTCGAGGACAAAGCCATCCTCACCATCGCGCGGCGGCAGCCGATGGCGATCGACTTGCGCGACATCATCGGCGCGATGCGGGTGGCCAACGATCTCGAGCGGATCGGCGACCACGCCAAGCATATCGGCAAGCGCGTCGTCGCGCTCGACGGCGACTTCTACCCGCAAAAACTGATCCGCGGCGTCGAGCACATGGCGGCGCTGGTGCTGGCGCAGCTCAAGCAGGTGCTTGACGCCTATGCCGGCCGCGATCTGCAGTCCGCGCTCGCGGTCTGGCACGGCGACGAAGAAGTCGACTCGATGTGCACGTCGCTGTTCCGCGAACTTCTCACCTACATGATGGAGGATCCGCGCAACATCAGCTTCTGCATGCACCTGATGTTCTGCGCCAAGGACATCGAGCGCATCGGCGACCACGCCACCAATATCGCCGAAACCGTCTATTACATGATCGAAGGCCGTCCGATCACCGACCAGCGTCCGAAGGGCGATACCACGAGTTTCCCGACCGGCCTGACCCAGAAATAGGAGACCGGGATGGGTGCCAACATCCTGATCGTGGAAGACGAGGAGCCACTGACAACCTTGCTGCGCTACAACCTCGAAGCCGAGGGCTACGAGGTCGACGCGGTCACCCGGGGCGACGACGCCGATACGCGGCTCAAGGAAACCGCGCCCGATCTGGTTGTGCTCGACTGGATGCTGCCCGGCCTGTCCGGCATCGAACTGTGCCGGCGGCTGCGGGCGCGACCGCAGACCCAGTCGCTGCCGATCATCATGCTCACCGCCCGTGGCGAGGAAAGCGAGCGCGTGCGCGGGCTCGCCACCGGCGCCGACGATTATATCGTCAAGCCGTTCTCGGTGCCGGAACTCTTGGCCCGGGTTCGCGCGCTGTTGCGCCGCGCCAGCCCGGAACGCGTCGCCACGGTGCTGACCATCGGCGATCTCGAACTCGACCGCGAGAAAAAGCGGGTGTCGCGGTCGAGCCGCCCGGTCGATCTCGGTCCGACCGAATTCCGCCTGCTCGAATATCTCATGGAGCGCCCGGGCCGGGTGTTTTCGCGCGAGCAACTGCTCGACGGCGTCTGGGGCAGCGACGTCTATATCGACGAGCGCACCGTCGATGTCCACGTCGGCCGCTTGCGCAAGGCGCTCAATCGCGGCCATTCGACCGACCCGATTCGTACCGTGCGCGGCGCCGGCTATTCGCTCGACGACCGTTTCGGCAAGGCGGCGGGCTGAAAAGGGCGCCATTTTGCTCCTCGTCTTTGCGAGGAGCGAAGCGACGACGTTGTTCAGAGCAGCGCCGCTACGGGATTGCGTCGCTTCGCTCGCAATGACGGCCGCTTACCGCGGCGGGCGTTTGTCGCGGCGACGGTCGGCGGCAGGCTGATAGGCGACGCGTGAATGGTAGGCGCAATAGGGCAGGCCGGTGAGCGTGTTGCCGCCGCAGAAGAAGAAATCGCTGCTGCCGGGATCGCCGACCGGCCAGCGGCAGGTCTGCTCGTTCAGTTCCAGGATGGTGCGGCGCTGGCCGATCGGAATGATGTTGTCGATCAGCTCCGGTTCGGCCTCGGTTTCGACCTCGTAGGCATGCGCAAGCGCGGTGTTGCCGCGCACCGCCGGCCGTCCGATGCGCACCATATGGGAAGGCGCGCGCGCCTTGCGCGGGCGCGGCGTGGCGTTCGAGGTGCTCTTGGCGCGGCCGGACAGGCCGAGGCGATGCACCTTGCCGATCACGGCGTTGCGCGTGATGCCGCCGAGTTCGGCCGCGATCTGGCTCGCCGACAGGCCGTCGGACCACAGCTTCTTCAAAAGCTCGACCCGCTCGTCAGTCCACGACATACCCAATCCTCCATGAAACGGTGCAGGGAGAGCTTTTGAGTGAATCCTTTACCGAGCCGGGCGGCGCGTAGCCGCCCAACACCAACGCTTCACTAAACGCTTGAGAAAAACTGTCCGCCGCACGAGATGTCGTACTTGACAATCAAAAGGCTACAATATGGCGGGAGTCGGGCGCAAGAGTCGCGCCCTGTGCGTCCACATTTTCCTCCACGGTGTGGATGAACTGGGTACAAAACGTGTTCGCGAGGGGTAATTATCCTGTGTTGACAGTGCGCCGCCCGGAAATACAATGTGCACCCGTGCCGCCCGGAGAGGCGGCACATTTCGTTTCTGCTGCTCGGATTGCCGCCATGCAGCGCTCGCGGGCTTGAAGCCGTGACTTCGCATCTGATGTCGACCTTCGCGCGCGTTCCCCTCGCTTTCGAGCGGGGCGAAGGCGTTTGGCTGGTGGCGACGAACGGCGATCGCTACCTCGATTTCACCTCGGGCGTCGCCGTCAACGCGCTGGGCCATGCCCATCCGCATCTCATCGCCGCGCTGACCGCGCAAGCGCAGAAGCTGTGGCACGTCTCCAATCTCTTCGAGATCCCGGAAGCCGAGCGCGTCGCCCGCCGGCTGTGCGATGCAAGCTTCGCCGACGTCGCGTTTTTCTGCAATTCCGGCGCCGAAGCCGCCGAATGCGCGATCAAGACGGCACGTAAATACCAGGCCGCGAGCGGCCATCCCGAGCGCTACCGCATCATCACCTTCGAGGGCGCGTTCCACGGCCGCACGCTGGCCACGCTAGCCGCCGGCGGTCAGAAAAAATATCTCGACGGTTTCGGACCTGTGGTCGAAGGTTTCGACCAAGTGCCGTTTGCCGATCTCGAAGCTGTCAAGCGCACGATCGGCGAGGCAACCGCGGCGATCATGATCGAGCCCTTGATGGGCGAGGGCGGCGTGCGCGTCGTCGCGCCGTCGTTCCTCAAGGCGCTGCGCCAGTTGTGCGACGAACACGGCCTTCTGCTCGTGTTCGACGAAGTGCAGAGCGGCATGGGCCGCACCGGCGAACTATTCGCCCACCAGCGCGCCGGCGTTGTTCCCGACGTCATGGCGCTGGCCAAAGCGCTGGGCGGCGGCTTTCCGGTCGGCGCCTGCCTCGCCACGCGCGAAGCCGCCAAGGGCATGACCGCCGGCACGCACGGCTCCACATTCGGCGGCAATCCGCTGGCCATGAGCGCCGCCGACGCGACACTCGATGTGATGCTGGCGCCCGGCTTCCTCGACCACGTCAAGCACATCGGCCTCCTGTTCAAACAGCGGCTTGCCGAAATCAAGGATCGCTACCCGTCGGTAATCGCCGAGGTGCGCGGCGAGGGTCTCTTGATCGGATTGAAAGCGCTGGTTCCGGCCGGCGCATTGGTCGACGCCTTGCGCGCCGAACACATGCTGACGGTCGCGGCCGGCGACAATGTCGTGCGCCTGTTGCCGCCGCTCATTATCAGCGAGCCGGAACTGGCGGAGGGCGTCGCGCGGCTCGACCGCGCCTGCGCCCGATTGAGCGAGGCCGCCACCTCGGCCGCCCCCGCTGGCGGGGGAGGGAAGGGAGGGGGCGGATGAGCGCCATGCGGCACTTTCTCGATTTGATCGACATTCCGGCGGCCGAGCTGCGCCATATGATCGACGCCGCGCGCGCCATGAAGGCCAAGCGCGACCGCGCCGATCGTCCGCTTGCCGGCAAGACGCTGGCGATGATCTTCGAGCGCCCCTCGACGCGCACCCGCGTCTCGTTCGAGGTCGCGATGCGCCAGCTCGGCGGCGATACCATTCTGTTGACCGCGGAAGAGATGCAGCTCGGCCGCGGCGAGACGCTCGGGGACACCGCGCGCGTGCTGTCGCGCTATATCGACGCCATCATGATCCGCATGCTCGATGCCGACGCGGTCGCCGAACTCGCCCGCCACGCCACGGTCCCGGTGATCAACGGCCTCACCCGGCGTTCGCATCCGTGCCAGGTGCTGGCCGATGTCATGACCTTCGAGGAGCACCGCGGCCCGATCCGCGGCCACCGTGGCCTGGACCGGCGACGCCAATAACGTGCTGACCTCTTGGATGCACGCCGCCGAGCGCTTCGCCTTCCGTCTGCGGATAGCGACGCCGCCGGAATTGGCGCCGAAGAAGCCGCTTATCGACTGGATCAAATCCTCCGGCGCCGCCATCGGCATCGGCACCGATCCGGACGAGGCGGTGAAGGGCGCCGATTGCGTCGTCACCGACACCTGGGTTTCGATGGGCGACCGCAACGGCGCGCGGCGCCACAATTTGCTCAAGCGCTATCAGGTCAATGATCGGCTGCTGGCGCGAGCCAAGCCCGATGCCATCTTCATGCACTGCCTGCCGGCGCATCGCGGCGAGGAGGTTACCGACGCGGTGATCGACGGCCCCCATTCGGTGGTGTTCGACGAGGCCGAGAACCGGCTGCACGCGCAAAAGGGAATTTTGACCTGGTGCCTGGAGGCCAGCGACCGCTGAGGCCCATCCTGCGTCAGGCAACAGCGCGTTTCCCGGACGCGCTGCAGCGCGATAGCGATGCGCCGCCGATCCGGGACCTTCGCAGGCTCAGCATGCCCCCCTGCCGCTCGCGCCGAGGCCTCACAATTTGCCTGCAGCGGCCTATATTTTATCGCTATGACCGATCCCGATTTCGCCATTCCTGTTCGTGAGCCTGACCAGATCGGGCTCGACGACGCCATCCTGCCGTTCGCGGTCAAGGCGCTGGATTTGCGCGGGCGCATTGTGCGCCTCGGGCCAGCCGTGGACGCCATCCTATCGAGCCACGACTACCCGGTGCCGGTGGCCAAGCTGCTCGGCGAAGCGATCGTGCTCACGGTCATGCTGGGTTCGAGCCTCAAATTCGAGGGCCGCTTCATCCTGCAGACCCAGAGCGACGGCCCGGTGCGCATGCTGGTGGTCGACTTCACCTCGCCCGGCAAGGTGCGGGCCTGTGCCCGTTTCGACGCCGAACGCGTCGCCAAAGCCATCGCCGCTGCCGAAGCGACGCCGGGAAAGCTTCTCGGCCACGGCCACCTCGCCATGACCATCGACCAGGGGCCGGAGATGAACCGCTATCAGGGACTGGTGCCGTTGGAAGGTGGCGATCTCGAACGGGCGGCGCACGAATACTTTTCGCGTTCGGAGCAGATCCCGACCCGGGTGCGGCTGGCGGTTGCCGAGGAGTTTCGCGGCGGCGAGGACGCCGCCCGCCGGCATTGGCGCGCCGGCGGCATTTTATTGCAATTCCTGCCCAATTCGGTCGAACGCCAGCGCGCGGCCGACATCGACCCCGGCGACGCGCCGCCCGGCACCGCGCCGCACTTCGTCGCGGAAGACGAGGCCTGGGTCGCGGGCCGCTCGCTGGTCGCCACCGTCGATGACATCGAACTGATCGATCCGGCGCTGTCGAGCGAGCGGCTGGCTTATCGGCTGTTCCACGAACACGGCGTGCGCGTATTCCGCGCTACGCCGGTCAATGCGCAGTGCTCGTGCTCGCGCGACAATGTGGAGAATATGCTGAAGAGCTTCCCGCAGCACGACCGCGACGACATGGTCGAGAACGGCCGGATCACGGTGACGTGCGAGTTCTGCAGCTCGACTTACGTGTTCGTGCCGCACGAAGTCGCGGCGACGAACACCTAGACCGTGATCCAAGTTAATTGAATCGGATCACGGTCTAGGTCTTTAGTGGAGCATGATCTTTTCGGAACACCGGCATCCACTTTTCCGGATCACGCTCTAACGCTGCGCGATCGCCCGGTGTGAACGCTCGTAGGGCCCGCGCGACCGCTCGGCCAATTTTTGCACGAACGCGGGATCGAGTTCCGCCGCGACCAGATCGGTGGGAGAGATCTCTTCCACTGCGCTGTCCACCTCATGATGGCTGCCGGCGGCGCGCACATATTCGGCCCCGATCAGCACCGCAGCCAATGCCAAGCCTACCGACAAAAGCTTCGCCCCGGCCGTCAAAGTCCGTAAAATCCGCTTCGTCATTGCCCACTCCATTGATTCGTAATCTGGGCGCCAATTTAGCCTTTTTTGTGCACTGCAATGTGACGCCGGGAATATTTCCCCAACGTCAACATAACTACTTGATAATACGAGTAGAATAATTTTGCTGCGGTGCGATGAAAACGCGCCATTTTTTGCCGCGCCTTGGCAAGGGTCGCCGGCCGTCATTGCGCGTCGGGGACCACGGGATCGCGGTCCGGGCGCGGACGTGCCCGTGCCGGGGGGGCTTCGAAGTCGGCCGCTGAGCGGCGCCGACGGCGACCGGCGCGAAACCAGGTTTCGTCCAACCGGGTCGGCCGTGAGGCCGGTGCCGAACTCGCCGGACCTAATTGATGGTGCGTTTGCTTTCCACGCTGTCGAGCGAGAAGGCGGGCACCTCGATATTGAAATGTTCGCCGCTCGCGCTCACCATGCCGAAGCTGCCGACCATAAAGCCGGACGGCGTCTGCAATGGTACCCCGCTGGTGTATTCGAAGGCTTCGCCGGCCTTGAGCACCGGCTCTTCGCCGACGACGCCGGCCCCGCGCACCTCCTGGCGCCGGCCGTTGGCGTCGGTGATGCGCCAATGACGGGTCTTCAACTGCACCGTCTCGGTGCCGTTATTGGTGATCGAGATCGTATAGGCCCAGAAGAAATAATTGCTCTCCGGCGACGACCGGTCGGCGACGAAACGCGGCGTCGCCACGACCTCGATATTGTGGGTCACCGTACGGTACATGATGCTCTTCCTGCCGCCCGATCCGGGTGCGGCTTTCCCGGCATGCGCCGCCACAAATAAGTGAATACCGCCGCGCCGATTGTTGCAATAACCGCGCGGACGAGCTTTCTCAAGCCACACTTGCCGGATTAGATTGCAGACCGTTGCCCGGGCTCGGGCAATCGGCGTACGGCTTCGCCGCCACGGACGGAACGATCGTAATGTCCGGACCCGCACGACCTCACATTGCCAGGCAGCGCCCCGCCAGATGTTCGCCAAGCCGATGTCCGTAAGCCCCATTTCCGGAGAGCCGATGTCGGCACGGCCGGCGGCGGCGACGACTGCGCTCGCTGCGGTCGCGGCCGGACGCGATCTGCGACTCGATTTGTTCCGCGGCGTGGCTCTGTGGTTGATTTTCCTCGACCACATTCCGCAAAACATCCTGAATTGGTTCACCATCCGCAACTACGGCTTTTCTGACGCCACCGAAATCTTCATCTTCATTTCCGGCTATACCGCAGCCTTCGTCTACGGCCGTGCCATGCGCGAGCGCGGCATCGTCATCGCCAGCGCGCGCATTCTGCGGCGCGCCTGGCAGATCTACGTGGCGCACATCTTTCTGTTCACGATCTTCATGGCCGAAATCGCCTACGTCGCCGCGACCTTCGACAACCCGCTCTATGCCGAGGAAATGAACATTCTCGATTTCCTCAAGCAGCCGGATGTCACGATCTTTCAGGCGCTGCTTCTGAAGTTCAAGCCCGTCAACATGGACGTGCTGCCGCTCTACATCGCGCTCTTGTTGCTGTTCCCGCCGATGCTCTGGCTGTTGCTGTGGCAACCGGCTTTCGCGCTCGCCGGCTCGGCGCTGGTCTACGTGCTGGCGTGGAATTTCGACTGGAATTTGCCGGCCTATCCGAACGGCGTCTGGTTCTTCAATCCGTTCGCCTGGCAATTGCTGTTCGTGTTCGGCGCCTGGTGCGCGCTCGGCGGCGCGCAACGACTGTCCGGCGTGCTGCGCTCGCCGGTCGTGCTCGGCGTCGCGATCGCGTATCTGGTGTTCGCCTTTGCCATCACCTTAACCTGGTATATCGAGCCGCTCGCACGCTTCGTGCCGGCTTGGTTAAGCGATTGGATGTATCCGATCGACAAGACCAATCTCGACGTGCTGCGATTCGCCCATTTCCTGGCGCTTGCCGCGGTTACGGTGCGGTTCGTGCCGCGCGATTGGCCGGCGTTGAAATCGCCGTTTTTGCAACCGGCGATCCGCTGCGGGCAGCATTCACTGGAAATTTTCTGTCTTGGCGTATTCCTGGCGTTTGCCGGGCAATTCATCATCAGCGAATGGTCGGGCGGTCCCCTGGTGCAGACCTGCATCAGCCTCTTGGGTATCCTCGTCATGATCGCGACAGCCAGCCTGATATCGTGGTACAAGCACATCGAAGGGCGAAGTCCCACCACGCGCGTCAAATCCCCGGACGCCGACCTCGCGGGAGGCGAGGCATGAAGCTCGGCAACACGCTAGGCATCGAGCTGAACATCGGCGTCGTCGCCACGACGGCGCTCGTCGCCGCTTTTTTGGCGGCCTTTTCGGGCGGCGCCGTGCCGGCCGCGCTGTCGCCTGAAGGCTGCGACGTGCCGCAATCCTTCGTCGAGAGCGATACCGACCTCAGTCAGGTCACGAAGGAAGCCACGGGGCGGCACCGCCTCGATATCAGCGTGATCGGCACCGGATCGTCGGCCTTGTCCGGTCCCGACGGCGCGCGCTTTGCCTATCCGGCGCGGCTCGACGAGGCGCTCAAAACCCGGCTCCATGGCATCGAGGTCAAAGTCACCGCGCATGTGCAGAGCAAGGCGACGACCGCAGTCATGGCCCAGGGCTTGGGCAAGGTCCTCGCCGACGACAAGCCGGCTCTGGTGGTCTGGCAGGCCGGCACGGCCGATGCGCTGAGCGGCATCGAGCCGGAAGACTTCCGCACCAGTCTCGACGACGGCGTCGCCGCCATTGAGGCCGCCGGCGCCGACGTCATCCTGATGAACATGCAGTACAGCCCGCGCACCGAGTCCATGCTCGACGTGTCGGCCTACGCCGACGTCATGCGCGTGGTCGCGCAGCAGCGCGGCGCAGTGCTGTTCGACCGCTTGGCGATCATGCGTAATTGGAATGATGCCGGCACCTTCGACCTCTATACCCCTACCAAGAAGTATGATATGGCGCGTCGTGTTCATGACTGCATTGGTCGGGGCTTGGCGTCGCAGATCATCAATGCCGCTCATCTGGACGCCGTGAGAATGCAAACGACGCGGTAATGACTACCAACAAACAAACAATAATCGCCGGCTCGAGGCGAGCCGGAACTGCCGCCGCGATTTTTTCGGCGCAGATCTTTATCGCACTGCACACGCTTGTTGCGCTGCAAACAGAGGCGCGTGCACAGGTGTCCACGCCCGCGCTTTTTGTCGCACCCGCTGTCGCGCTGACGCCGGTCGCGGCGACCGCCGCCGCGCCGACGGCGGTCCCGGCGGTCGCGCTCCCGGCCTCGCGTCCCGCGTCACCGGCCGATCCGGCCAAGCATGCCGCCGTGCCGCCATCCGTCGCGCCGCTGACGCCGCCGACCGCCTGCAGCGCGCCTATGGAATATGCGCGCTTCGATCGCCCGCTGTTGCGCACCATGCGGCATTTGGCGAGCGGCGCGCCGCTCACCGTCGTCGCCATCGGTTCGTCCTCGACCGCCGGAGCCGGCGCCAGTTCGCCCGCCGCGAGCTATCCGAACCGGCTTGCGGTCGAGCTGCGGCAGCGTTTTCCCGGCCACGACATCACCGTGCTCAATCGCGGCGTCAACGGCGAAGAGACCGACGATATGATGGCGCGGTTTTCGGCCGATGTTTTCGCCGCCCATCCGCAACTGGTGCTGTGGCAGGTCGGCACCAATTCGGTGCTGCGCGATCGACCGCTCGATGCGCATTCAACCAGGCTGCGTCAGGGCATCGAGGCGCTGAAGGCCGCCAATGCCGACGTGGTCCTGATCGATCCGCAATTCGTGCCCGCGGTGATCGCCAAATCCGAAACGCCCGCCATGGTCGAACAGATCGCCGTCGCCGCCAAGGAAGAGAATGTCGATCTGTTCCGGCGCTTCGCGGTGATGCGCGACTGGCACGACGTGCGGCATATCGGTTTCGATCGGTTCGTCGCGTCGGACCAGTTGCACATGAACGATTGGAGCTATGCCTGCATGGCAAAACTCCTCGGCGCGGCGATCGCCGAAGCGGCCAGCCGACCGATCGCGTCGGCCGCGGTCCATCCGGCGCGCTGAATTGTTCAACCGCTAGCGAGCGTGGGGCGGCAAAGCGAAGCGTGCCCACGGCTGACTTGCAGCATGGCTGACTTGCAGATTGCGGTGACGGTGACACAGAGCTGCCCGCTTTCCAATTGAGTGCGCTTTCACCGGTAATTCCGTTCTCGCGACGCAAGCGC
>Ga0181539_1003991_pt1 | contig 12999 bp, 10 predicted proteins | sample PEATcosm2014_Bin_46_FD_119767 | JGI IMG/M metagenome (GOLD analysis project Ga0181539, IMG submission 119767) | Peatland microbial communities from MTU Mesocosm Facility, Houghton, MI, USA - PEATcosm2014_Bin23_60_metaG | ecosystem: Environmental > Terrestrial > Soil > Wetlands > Peat | place... | reverse complement strand
GTATCGGCGGCTCCGCGGCAAGCCTGGGCCTGGGAGATTGTCGGACTGTGAGCATGCTGCCTCGGACAGCCGACGTCCAGAGATCGGCCTCCGCCAGGGGCAACAGGTCCAGATCCTGAGCGAAGATCCTCGTCGTCGGTGGCTGGCCGCCACGAACCTAGAGCCCCGGCAGCCCTACGACATCGTGGCCCCGTTGCAGCCGCTCAAGCAGCGACGGAAAGACCGCCTCACTCTTGCCGCAGACGCCATAGTCGGCGTCCAGGTACGCCAGGGCGGCCTCGGGGAAACCGGCCGGAGGTACGCCAAAGGTTCAATGCGGGGATGGTCATGACGGTCTGGTCTTTGTCGGACTTGACTTCCAGCGGCACGGGCTGCGAACGCTGCCTGCCCGGCGGTCCAATCCCCAATCCCTTCCCTTTTCCCTCACGCCCCGAACTCTTGTGTCCAGTAGACGCCGACCCGACCGAGGCCCTGACGCTTATGCCCCTCACCGAAGAGGTTCTTGTGATGTCCGGGGCTGAGGAACCAAGCCTTGATCGCCTCGGCCGGCGAAGAGGAGCCTTTGAAGATGTTCTCGCCGGAGGCGGTCGTGCCGGCCAGCTTGGCCCGGTCAACGAACGACGCCTTTCCCGACACGGGCGACTCGTGGGCAAAGAAGTTCAGCCGCTGCATGTCGGTGCTATGGCCGAAGGCCGCCTCGCAAAGCTTCGGATCGTAGACCAGCGCATTCAGCCCACACATCACGCGGATGGCGTTGACTTCCTCCATGCCGGCCACGGCGCCTCGATCGAGTTGGGGAGCGACTTTGGCGTTCTCCTCGGCGACCTGGCGAATGGCCTCGTCGGCCGGCGTGGTGGCGCCGGCAATCATCTTGTCGGTGTCGGCCAGATACTCGTCCAGCGGCAGGGGGGCAGCTTGTTTCCACTCCTTTTGCAGCAGTTGGAAGATCTCCGCATACTGCCGCAACTGAGCCGCGGCGGCCGCCACCTTCTTCTTGTAAGGCGCCAATTGCCCTTGCTGCTGCCGATACACGACCGTCAATTGGTTCAGCGCCGGCAGGCCGATCTTTTCAGTTTGCTCGTGGGAAAGGTTCGGGTCCGCACGGAGTTTGGCGAGTGTCTTTCGCAACGACTCGATCTGCTCGTCGAGGGCGGACGTCGGCGGGACGCCGATCTGCGACTTGACCCGTGCCAATTCCTTGGCCAACATCTCCTTGGTGACGGCGACGCCTTCCGGCCCAACCTCGGCCGCCTGTTTCAGGAAGGCGGCACGCCGCTCGACACTCAGCCGCGGCAGGCGGAACTTGGCAAGGAATTGCCGCACCTTCTTACGCTGCGCCGCCTCGCTGCCCTGGGAGGGCTTGGCGTCCTCGGATTCCTCCTCCGCAAAGCCACGGGCTGGGAGAATAGCGAGAAACGCGGCCAAGACAACAGCACGACGGAACGAAGGCGACAGCGCCATGGTAGTTCTCCTGGGGAAAACGCGATTCCGCGGGGTACCGACGCTTATGTCCCCCGCTCTCCTGGTTCATTCTTGCAGCAATGGGAAAATTCCCGTTCCAATACAGACAGAAGATAGATCGACCCGTACGCCCCATTCACACGCGCCGACGACCTGTTCCGAAGACTTGCGCGCCGGCGAACCTAGGGACGGCTGGTGCTGGTACGATCCATTCAGGATGCGCAGATTCGTTCGGTTTGGCAAGGGCTTGACCCGGGCGATGTGAATGAGACTGACGAGCCGTTCGAGGGCTGGGCCAGCGGCCGGGACTCTCGTCCATTCGTCTGGCACAGCGATCCGCCAGGCCATCGGTGACCGTAAAGGCGGAAATGAAGACCTGATGGCTCACCATCCCGGACATCGTGTCCGTCTTGCCACCGCGATCGCTAAACCCAGGTGTGCGATCATGTGTGTCCAGAAGAGACCTCAACAGTTCAAGCTGCGCCGAGCCGTACCGCTGGCGCCCAAGAGCTACCCCGAATTGCGTGCCGAGGTGGGCCCGCCTTCCCACCTCGCATCCCGCCTCCTTCCCCCGGAGGCAATACACGATCCGCTGGCCAACCCGACGGCCGACGTGAAGAGCTTCGGCAAACTGCCGTTCGATGCTCTGTGCGACAAGGGCATTGCCCATGGCAATCAAGTCAATCCAAGCCCACTCCGACATCCGCGCCAGGTCGCCGATGCGGCGTCAGATCTGCTCGTCGGCGTCGAGGAACTCGCGCAAGCGGGCAATCGCATCACGATCACCGTCGTTGGCCTGGCGGACGGTTTCGTCGAGAGCCCTTAGATCCTCCTCGGGGGCTTCCGTGTTCTTCGAGGCTGGGGATCAGCCATGAAGCTGCCTCCGTTTTTTCCACCGTCGCGCGTACTGGTGGTAGGCCGCAGCCAGTAGATGTAGTTTCCAGGCCACCCCGAAGCCAGGGTATCCGAGAGCTTCTTCGCAGAGATCACCACGGCCCCTTGCCCCAGCAGCGTCGTGATCGCGGCGAAAAAGGCTGAGGAAACTGGCACCGATTTCATGGACTCGTCCTTGCCGAGATTACCGGCGCGGGCGGGCGGATCGTGGCGGGGCCGAGCGAAAACATTATAATTGACCGCAGCCCAGCCCAGGCGTCGCCCGGGGGTGGAGGAACCAGCGTCCCTCGGGGCGGGAAAAGTCGGTTACTACAAGGGGGTCTATGGTGGTCCGTTTTCTGACTCGCCGCCGGTTCGTCTGCGGATCTGCGGCCGCGGCTGCCGCCATCGCTGTGCCGAGGCTCGCCAGCGCCCGCGTGCAGGGTGCCAACGACGAGATTTGCATGGCCGTGATCGGCTGCGGCGTGCGGGTGCAATCCTGATTTCGACCCCTTCCGGCGGCTGCCGCTGACATGGTTCTACAATTACCCGGGTGAAACGGACGACGGACTGAACTGGGTCAATAGCCATGTGGTGAACATCCCCAAGGAAACCTCGCCGACCCATTTCCATCCGTCCAAGCCTATCGGCCCCGCGGGCGGCCTCCCGCAGCGGGAGATGTACCTGACGCTCGCCCCGGCCGCCTATCGGCTCAACACTTGGGGCCGCAGGGCCTCGCTGCTGACCTTCCCCGATCTGCGGGACCTCCGCTGTTACCAGCAGCAGCCGCTGGAGCCGAACATGTTCGTCTACATCCCGCCCGGCACCGGACACCGCGGGCTGGACGTTTTCGTCAACGTGCTGACGGTCCCCGGTTTCAAGCCGCACAACGAGTACTACCTCGATCATGACATCCGCGACACGGCCGGCGGCACGGTCCCCTTCAATGAGAACCTGCTTGGGGCGAAGAACTACCAGCGGATCGAGGACCTGTTATGAATACGCACACCGATGGCCGTGCCGTGCTGTTCCGCCGTCGCTTTGTTCTGCTGCTGGCGATCCTCCCGGTTGCCGCCGGCACCGCCGCCGCATCCGATCAGAAGACGATCGACGAGCTGCTCAAACGCCAGATCACCGGCGCGACGCTGCCGCTGGTGGAGATGCAGCGGTACTGCGAGGCGCGGGTCCCGCGGCTCAAGGTGCCGGCCACCGCGGCCGCGTGGGAGGCTGAGGCAAGCCGGCTTCGCGCGGAGGTGCTGCAGAAGGTCGTCTATCGCGGCGAAGCGGCCCGCTGGCGCGATGCGCCGGCCAGGGTCGAGTGGCTCGGGACGATCCCCGGCGGGCCGGGCTACCGCATCAAGAAGCTCCGCTACGAGGCCCTGCCTGGCATGTGGATTCCCGCCCTGCTCTACGAGCCGGAGAAGTTGGCCGGCAAGGTGCCCGTCGTGATGAACGTCCACGGCCAACCGCCAGGCCTTCTACCAGGCGATCGGCGACTTCTTCTACCCCGGCGACAAGACGTTCGCCGCCAAGGAGATTCCTTGCGCGGCAGAGACCAAGACCCGGGAGCAACTGCTGGTCGATCTGCCGGCCAAGAACGAGAACTTCAACAGCCTGGCTTTGGCGCTGGCCAAGAACCTGCCCCGCGAGCCCGAGCTGCCCAAGGACAAGCCCTCGGCCCTGAGGTGGCAAGAAGCGAAACGTGCGGCGCTCGGCGAGATTGTCAAGGCCAAGCAGTTCGACGTCGCGCCGATCAAGTTCGGCAGCCGGTAGCCGCCAGTATCTTCACCTGCTAATGCGCCAGGACGGAGAAGTCGCTCCAGCAGGGCACGCCCCAAAGCGGACGCACGACGGCGCCGCGGGCTTGCTGCTCGGGGTCGTGGTAGGCCCCGAAGAAATTGCTGTTGCAATCGAGCCAGAGCGTAATGCGCCGGAGGTCGTCCGGCGACAATTTGACGTCATAGTGCCCGCGGGCCAGCAGCCCCCAGAGCCGGGAAACCCGCGCCCCCTGCTGGCCGGGCAGGGAGTATTGGCGCTCGTGGAGTGCGGTGCCGTTGCCGCCGCTCATGCCCCAGGCGTAGGGCCGCAGCGACTCGAAGGCCTGCGAGCGCCCGTTCTTGGCCAGGCGGTCGCCGTGCAGCTTGGGGGCCTTCGCCTGGCGGTCGTGACAGGCCACGCACTGGGCATCGAGAACCGGCTGCACCAGCCGCGGAAAACTCAGCGGATAAGAGCCGGCCGCTTCCGGCTCCAGCGGCGACGGCGCACGGCGCAGCGCCAACGGTGGGGCCTTGGCCACCGAAGGCGGCCTCTCGGGCGACTCGTGGCAGCCCGCGCAGATGAGCCGCTCGCCCGGGTGCGCGTAGGTCGCCGATCGCATCGTCTGCACCATCAGTCCCTGCTGGTCGAGGAGCTGGAAATAGACCGGCGCACCGGCGGGCAGGGTGAAGTGCGCGCTGCCGTCGGCCTCGACCGGCACCACGCCCAGCACGCCACGGCAGAGCGATTGGGCGGAGGCGCCGACCGGCGGCACGTCGGCCACCGCGTTCTCCTTGGGGAACAGGTTCACCACCCGCAACTGCTTGATCCTCATCTTCTTCGGCCACGGCTGGCGGCTCTCGTAGACGTTCATCACGGCCACCTCGGCGGTCGCCGGAGCCGCGGCCTCTTGGCGATCGGCTCGGGCCTGGGCCGTGGCCACGGGAATCACCGGCGGACGCCGCCGCGCCCGCAGCGGGATCGGGCTTAGACAGGAGATCTTGGGATTCCGGTACAGCAACTCGCGGTTGCCGAAGCTGTCCAACAAGTACAGGCCGTAGTTTCGCTGTCCGAGATCGTACACGCAGAGGTAGAAGTCCTCGCTGAGCGGCCAGGGCGTGCCGTACACCTCGCCCTTGGGTGCGTGCCTGCCTTGGCCGGAGTGCGGCACACCGGGGGCCGATTCCGCCTCGGGGAACAAGGCCTCGGGAGTAATCCGCCGGATCTGGCCCGTGCCGCCGTCCTCACGCCGCTCCAGATCGATCAACACCAGCGATCCGTAGGCCTCGCCGTGATGGGGCGCGGCAACCCCCACGTATTTCGTTGAGCCGGGAATGGCCCGCAGCGACAATTCCATCCACGGCCGCGACTCGCGCACGTCGGGGTAGTTGCCGTGCGGACTCCGCGGGTCGCGCCCGTCGGGATAACAGCGCCACAGGTGATGGGCCACGTCCGAATCGCGGTCCACGTAGTCCCATCGCGTATAGACCAGCATGCCGCTGTTGTCCACGCTGGGCTGCCATTCGTTGGTGTCATGCCAGCTCAGTTGGATGATGTCGCTGCCGTCGGGCATCATCCCGTGCAAGGTGAAGGTCGGCAGCGGACGAGCGCCGCAGCGGCACTGGCCGCCGCAGCGGGAAGAGACGAACGCGATCCGGCCGCTGGGCAGGAAACAGGGATCGAAATCCTCAAACGGTCCGTCGCTGAGCTGGGCCAGGCCGCTGCCATCGACGCGGGCCTTGAAAACGTGGTAGCAGCTCTCCGGGCGGAAGACATAGTGTGCGGGGGTCGGCACGCGGCCCGCGGCCCGCGCGTCCAGGGCCGTCCAATAGTTGGCGTCGCAGACGCCGGCCGGCACCTGCCACCGGGCTTCGCTGAACGCAAACAAAATGCTGCGGCCGTCGTAGTCCAGGTCCAAGGACACGAACCCGCCACGGTCATCGAGGATTTGGCCCTTGAGACGCCCGTTCTCGACCCGGCAGTGGCCCAGTACGCTGCGCACCCCCGGCTGCTGCGCAAACGCCCGATCGAGCACGTACACGCCGCCGCGCTGCTCGGCGTTGCAGCCCAGGTATTGATCGACCATGTGTACGTCGCCGCGAACCTGCTTGTTGTGCTCCAGAAAGATGATCGAGTCGAAATCCAGCAACGGATTCTTGAAGGCCACACGGCGGCGAATCCCGGCCAGCTTGGCGAACACCGCACGCTGCCGGGCTTCACCGTCCGACCGCACGGCGGCGACTTCCACGCCCAACGACTCCAACTCGGCCGCCTCGTCGCTAAGATTGGGCCCTGCCGGCATCCCTCGCAAGTGCCTCAGCAGCGCCTCCGTGCGCCGTAGGATCACGTCGCACGGGCCGGCATCGGCCGCCAGTATCAACGCCTTCCGGCGTAACGCCTCGCGCTCCAGCCGCGCGTTGTTCCACTTCCAGCGCTCGTCAATCTGGCGTTTCAGCTCGGCGAACTCATCCGGCGCTGCGGCCGCGTTGGATGCGCGGGCCAAAGCCGCCGCCGCCACCGTGCCCAGCAGCGCCGCCAGCAACCCCGCGATCACGCCGATGGTCCGGTTCTTCATGGTGCGCCCTTCACCTCCCCGTTACAGCAGGCCGCACTCCCCAGCATAGCCACCGGCCTCCGGGGGTGCAAACCGCCCTCGCTTCCGGATCTGGACCACTTCCAGCCGTGTAACGGTCGGCCGCGTCAGCAACGAAGGCCAGGGACCGAGGCGGCGGTGCCATGCCGCAAGGATCTGTTGCCGCCGCTGGGTCCAGTCCGCGGCTGATTGGACCCGCCTGCCATCCTCAAACAACAAGGGCGACCGCCTGCTTTGACATGATACGACACTCCTGTGAGACGGCAGATCATCCCGCTCTTCAAGAACCGCTTGCCGCGATACCAATCGCGGAAGACCCGGCGTCGGCGTCAGAAGTCAAACTCACCGATCGTCTTGAGGAGAAAAGGTGCCAGGAACCATTATTTCATGGTCCGCAAACGACAGTTCCTGACGCCGTTGTTTGCCGATTGACACCTTTCCCCGATTTTTCCCGATCTTCTTACCGACCCATAAACCCCCTCACCCCAACCCTCTCCCGGAGGGAGAGGGGAATCCTAAACCTCCCAGAACTCCTCCACCGCCTCCGACATCACGGCGGTGTCCAGCTCGATCCCCGTCCAGAGCTTGAAGCTGATCGTGGCCTGGCCCACGAAGAGCTCCAGCCCATCGATGGTCGGGCAGCCATGCTCTTGGGCTTGGCGGAGCAAACGCGTGCGGGGCGGATTCTGGGTCACGTCAGCCACCAGCGCGTCCGGGCGAAGTTGATCGAGGACCACCGGCACACGGTCGTTCTCGCCGGCGCCTAGCGTGGTGGCGTGGATCAAGAGATCGGTCTCGGGCGGGACCGGGTAGTCGCCCTCCCATGCAGCGAAGGCGGCGGAGGCCCGCAGACGGTTGGTCAGCAACTCGGCCAACTGCCGGCCCGCCGGCTCGCTGCGGTTGACCACCGTGATCGGTCCCGCCTGGGCCCAGGCCAATTCGGCGCCGATCGCCCGGGCGACGTGGCCGGCCCCCAGGATCACGACCCGCTTGCCGGCCGGATCGATCCGCCGCCGCACGGCCGCCAGCAGCGACTTGCCTTCGGTGTTCTCGCCCACAAGCTGGCGATTCTCGTGGAGGATGCAGTTGACGCTGCCGGACAGTTCGGCGGCTTCGCTGTTGCGGTCCAGGTGCAGCAGCACGGTTGGCTTGTGCGGCTCGGCGCAGTTGCCGCCATGGAAGCCCATGGCCCTCATGCCGCGAACGGCGTTGGCCAGGTCCTCCGGCAAGACATCCAGCGACAGGTAGCGCCAGTCGAGTTCGTGGTGGGCAAAGGCCTTCTCGAACATGAACTGCGTGGGATTACCCGCCACGGGATGCCCCATTATGGCCAGGATCGGTTGCAGCAGCGACGAATTGTGCACGTTTCGGTCCCCCAGGAGAGAAGCTGGCATTGTCTCTTCCCGAGCGGAGAAATGCAACGACCCCACCAGCCAGCAGGATCGGCACGCCAAGCGCTGCCGCCGGGGGCAAGAAAAGGTCGATCCGCTGAAGGATCCAGAAGACGGCCGCCATGCCGATCGCGTTGGCCGACAGCGAACGTCCCAAGGCGGCGTAAGGCGTGCGGCGGCCAAGGACCAGCACCGCCAGCACGCAGGCCACGAAGATCAACTGTCCGGCCTCGACGCCCAGGTTGAAGGTCGCCAGGCCTAGCAGCAACTCGGCGGGGCCAATGCCCACCTCCTTCAAGGCCCCGGCGAAGCCCAGGCCGTGCAGCAGGCCGAAGGCCAGCACCAGACCGGCGTCGTGGCGCCGCGCCCCGGGCGGGAGCAGGGCCTCGCGGGCGACGAAGGCGATCGACAGGGCGATACACGCTTCCGTGGGCGGCGAAGGCAGACGGACCAGGTCGAAAGTGGCCAAGGCCAGCGACAGGCAGTGTCCCAGCGTGAATCCGGTCACCAGCTTGAGTAATCGCCATCCCCGGGCCAGGAGGCAGAGGCAGAAGACAAAGGCCAGATGGTCCCATCCGGTGAGGATATGCTCCGTGCCCAACAGGAAGTAGCGTCGCGCCACGTCGGCCGCCGCCAGCGGTTGGCTTCGCAACTCATCCAGGGCGACAAGGATGCCTCCTTCGCCCGTTGGCTGCGGATCGCTGCTGAAAAAGCGGGACCGCGACGTGCCGTCGCGCCAGTACGCGGCCACCAGCGCCCCTTCGCGCTTCCAGGGCAGACGCAACACGTCGCCAGGGCCCAGCGGCCGGCCCGCACAGCGGAACCTGAAGTGCAGCACGGCGACCCCCGGTCGGCGAAAGACCGATGGCGGGCCGTCCAGCGTGCAGCGGCTGGGCAGTCCCGGCCGCTGATCCACAAGTTCCGGATCGGCGTGAACGGCCACCTCCATGTCGTAGCGCCCGCCCTCCCCTTCTCGCAACTCGACCCGGGCCACGCCCAGGTCATGCGCGGCCGCATAGTGATCGCTCGTCAGCGACAAGGCAACCAGCACGAAGGCCGCCAGTAGCATAGATCGGGTGCCACTGCTGGCTTGTCCAGCAGTGCCGACAACACGGTTGGGCAAGCCAACCGTGGCACCCTCACTATTGGCGATGCAAGGGGCCATCGTCGAGCTTTTCCCCGGGAAGGCGGACAGTGTATTGCCGGCGAATCTCCTCGATGCCGCGATGGAGGTTCTGTTGGCGCTGGTCGGCCGCCCATTGCCGCTTGAGCACAGGCTCCAACTCCTCGAAGGCCGGCAACTCGGCTTGCCGCGACGTCCCCTGGGGCAAAAAGCGTTGGCGGTTGGTCTGGAGGTACGTCCGGAGTTGCTCCTGCGTCGCGGCCGGAGGCTCGCCGGAAAGGAGAAACCGCATCTTGTCCGCCAATCGTGAACGGATCACCACGTCTTGCCGGTCGACTCCCTGCCGCAGGGCCTCGCGGACCAGCAATTCTTCCTCGACCAGTTCGGCCAACACGGCGGACCGCTCCAGCGCGGTCAGCGGTCGTCCGATGCTATCGGCACGCAGTTGGAAAGCCGCCTCGGCCGCCGCCGGCGTGATCACGATCGCGTCGGGAGGGGCGTCCGGAGAGTAACAGTAAGCGAGGAAAATCAGTCCGCCGCCCAAAACGAAATGGGCCAGCGGCTCGCGCCACACGAACCTACCCAGGCGGCGAAACATAGAAAGAACCCAGTAGCTCCGGCTTCTTGGCGATCAGCTTTCAGCGATCAGCGTTCAGCAATCAGGTACAGCAGGGAATCTTTAGGCAGGCGCCCCGCCGAGGCAAGGGGACAACGATCCCCCTCTCGCTCCGGGAGGAACGTAGGGTGGGCACCGCCCACCACAATACCTTCCATCGGTGGGCGATGCCCACCCTACTCCTCGGGAGAGGGTAGGGGTGAGGGGATGCAACGCAAAGCGTGCAATCACACGGCTGGCATTGGGCAATCGCGCGGCTACAATCCCTAACTGCTACAGTGTTGTCCCCATTTCCCGCAAGCGTTGCCCCGAGGCCCATCGCAAGAGGGGATAGGCACCGTGCCGGCGATCGTACTGGCGAGGACGTATTCCTCGGGACGATGGAGCCAATCCCCTTTTTGCGGCTGCCGATTCCGCCCTCATGACAATCATCGTCCGACCGACCGCACGCCAGCTCTTGGAAGACCTCTGCGGAAAGCGGATCCTGATCCTCGACGGGGCGATGGGGACCATGATCCAACGGTTGCAGCTCGCCGAGGCCGATTATCGCGGCTCGTCCCTGGCCGATCATCCCCGCCCCTTGCTGGGCTGCAACGACCTCTTGTCGCTCACCCGGCCGCAGTCGATCGAGGAGATCCACGTGGGTTTCCTCCAGGCCGGGGCCGACATCATCTCCACCAACACCTTCAACGCCAATCGCATCTCCCTGGCCGACTACGGCTTGGCCGACCGTGTCCGCGAGATCAACCTCGCGGCGGTCGCCTGCGCGCGGCGGGCGATCGGCAGCCTCGACGCCTCGGGCGACAACCGGCCGCGGCTGGTGGCCGGCTCGATCGGACCGACCAACCGCACCGCCTCAATGTCGCCGGACGTCAACGACCCGGGTTACCGCGCCGTCAGCTTCGACGACCTGGCCGCCGCCTACCACGAGCAGGTCTCAGCGCTGGTGGAAGGCGGCGCCGACATCCTCCTGCCCGAGACCACCTTCGACACGCTCAACCTCAAAGCCTGCCTGCTGGCCATTGAGCAGTGCTTCGACGAGCGGGGCGTGCGGCTGCCGGTGATGGCGTCGGTGACCATCAGCGACCGTAGCGGGCGGACCCTCTCCGGACAGACGTTGGAGGCCTTCGTGATCTCCGTTTCGCACGCCGAGCTGTTCAGCTTGGGGATCAATTGCGCCTTGGGGCCGGCCATGATGCGGCCCTACGTCGAGGAGCTGTCGCGTTTGACGCCGCTGCGGACGAGCTGTTATCCCAACGCCGGGCTGCCCAACGAGTTCGGCGGCTACGACGAGACGCCCGAGGAGATGGCCCGGGTGTTGGGCGAGATGGCCGGCTGCGGCTGGCTGAACATCGTCGGCGGCTGCTGCGGCACGATGCCTGACCACCTCCGCGCCATCGCCCGGGCGATGGAAGGCCGGCCGCCGCGCAAGCCGCCGGCCATCGAGCCCTACAGCCGTTACAGCGGTCTGGAGCCGCTGGTCCTGCGGCCTGAGAGCAACTTCACCATGATCGGCGAACGGACCAATGTCTCCGGGTCGCGGAAGTTCGCCCGGCTGGTCCGCGAGGGACGTTTCGAGGAGGCCGTGGCCATCGCCCGGCAGCAGGTCGAGGGCGGGGCCAACGTGATCGACGTCAACCTGGACGACGCCCTGCTGGACGGCCAACAGGCGATGACCCGGCTGTTGAACCTCATCGCCGCCGAGCCCGACGTGGCCCGCGTGCCGCTGATGATCGACAGCTCGCGGTGGCCGATTCTCGAAGCCGGACTGAAGTGCGTGCAGGGAAAGTCGATCGTCAACTCGATCAGCCTCAAGGAGGGCGAGGAGGTTTTCTTGACGCACGCCCGAGCGGTCCGCCGCTACGGCGCGGCCTGCGTGGTGATGATGTTCGACGAGCAAGGCCAGGCGGTCACCGTCGAGCACAAGGTCCGCATCGCGCGGCGCGCGTATCGCCTGCTGACCGAGAAGGCCGGCATGTCGCCGTCGGACATCATCTTCGACCCCAACATCCTCACCGTGGGCACCGGCATCGAGGAGCACAACCGATACGCGCTGGATTTCATCGAGGCCACGCGCCAGATCAAGCAACTCTGCCCCGGCGTGAAGATCTCCGGCGGCGCGAGCAACGTCTCCTTCGCCTTCCGCAGCCACGAGACGGTCCGCCGCGCCATGCACGCGGCCTTCCTCTACCACGCCATCCGCGCCGGCCTGGACATGGCGATCGTCAACGCCGGGCAGTTGGACATTTACGAGGAGATCCCGGCGGAGTTGCGGGAACACGTCGAGGACGTTCTCCTGGACCGCCGCCCCGACGCCACGGAACGGCTGATCCAACTGGCCCAGTCGCAGGAGCAGGGCGGGCGGCAGTCGCCCGAGGCCGAGCAGGCATGGCGCCGCTGGGAGCTGCCGCAGCGGCTGGCCCATGCCCTGGTCAGGGGGATCGTCGACTACATCGAGGCCGACGTCGAGGAAGCCCGCCGGCAGTATCCCTCCTGCCTGGCCGTGATCGAGGGGCCGCTGATGGAGGGGATGAAGATCGTCGGCGACCTGTTCGGCGAGGGCAAGATGTTCCTGCCGCAGGTGGTCAAGAGTGCCCGGGTGATGAAGAAGGCCGTGGCCCGGCTGATGCCCTTCATGGAAGAGGAGCGGCGCGGTACCGGCACGGTCGCTTCCGCCAGGGGCAGCATCGTGATGGCCACCGTCAAGGGCGACGTCCACGACATCGGCAAGAACATCGTGGCCATCGTGCTGGCCTGCAACAACTACCGCATCGTCGACCTGGGCGTGATGGTCCCCTGCGAGAAGATCCTCCAGGCGGCCATCGAGCAGGGTGCGGACCTGATCGGCCTTTCCGGCCTGATTACGCCCAGCCTGGACGAGATGGTCCACGTCGCGCGGGAGATGCAGCGGCGGGGAATGACGCTGCCGCTGTTGATCGGCGGGGCCACGACCAGCGCCAAGCACACGGCCGTGAAGATCGCCCCCGCCTACGGCCAGACGACGGCCCACGTGATCGACGCCTCGCGGAGCGTCGCTCTGGTGCAGCGGCTGCTGGAGCCGGAAGGCCGCCGCAAGTTCGACGCCGAGAACCGCGCCGAGCAGGCCCGCCTGGTCGAGGCCTACCAGCGCCGGCAGCAGGTCGAGCTGGTGCCCTATCGTGAAGCGGTCGCCCGGCGATTCAAGACC
>Ga0181539_1003984_pt1 | contig 13022 bp, 6 predicted proteins | sample PEATcosm2014_Bin_46_FD_119767 | JGI IMG/M metagenome (GOLD analysis project Ga0181539, IMG submission 119767) | Peatland microbial communities from MTU Mesocosm Facility, Houghton, MI, USA - PEATcosm2014_Bin23_60_metaG | ecosystem: Environmental > Terrestrial > Soil > Wetlands > Peat | place... | reverse complement strand
CGCGTTCAGCAAATTCCGGAGTGGTGATCCGTCCCACTCCGATCACCGGGATGCTCACGGCGCCCTTAATAGCGGCGGACAGATGGAGATGGACTCCCGGGCCAAGAGGTAGTGGAGGGATGATCAGATGCGGGGTTACGTAGACTCCGCCCGATACGTTGAGGATGTCTACGCCCTCGGCTTCCAGCACCCTGGCTATCTCAATTGCGTCAGCGATGGTCAGGCCCCCGGGTATGTAGTCGTCGCCATTCATTCGCACAGAGATTATAAAATCGGGCCCCAGCTTGAGCCGGGCGCCCCGGATTATATCGACCAGGAGCCGCAGCCTGTTTTCCAGGCCCCCGCCGTACTCATCGGTTCTTTTGTTGGTGTACGGTGAGAGAAACTCAGAGACCAGATATTCGTGAGCGGCGTGGAACTCCACCCCGTCAAATCCTGCTTCTTTGCCTCTGGAGGCAGCTTCTATGAAGGCCTCTTTTATTTCGGCGATCTCCTGATGGGTCATCTCCTTGGGCATGACCCGAGATATGGGACAGGCAACGGCCGAAGGAGCAAGGGGCTGAATGCCGGAAATCTTCGGGTTGGCCTGCCGTCCGCCGTGGTGAAGCTGGATGATGCTTGCGGCGCCATTGGCCCTGATGGTCCGGGCCAGACTCTCCAGCCCTGGAATGAAACCGTCCTCATAAGCTCCGAGTTGGTTCACGAAGGCCTTTCCGCTGAGGTGGACACAAGTTCCCTCAACGATTATCAAGCCTGCCCCCCCACGCGCCCTCGCTCCATAGTGATCAAGAAGCCGCGGCGTCACCTCCCCCTTGGGAGTGGCAAAATTGGTGCTCACCGGCGACATGCAGATACGGTTTTTCAGGGTAAGATGCTTGATTTCCAAAGGGGCAAAAAGACGTGTAAACGTTTTGGACATGGTCGTATGGCCTCCCAGCCTGCAAAGTTGGCTTCAGATTTTTCGTGCAGGGATAATCAAAGGGCATTAAACGCTTCGGCGGCTCCGGACTCACTCCTCCCCTGAACCTGCAGATCTGTTTACACCTCGTCCCATTTCGGGCAGCAATAAGGCGATCACTACGATCAGGGCAGTTTGAGATATACTCCGAGCATCCTGATTTTGGAACCAATATTCTTTTGGAGAGTGTATAACTGGAGCCGAACAGGCAAAGACGGTGTCATTCGAGTCATATCGCGAAAGTCCAGGTAGGCAAGCTTTGAATCATCCTTCCGTTGGTTGTTCTTGACTCCTTGGTGGATACGTCTATACTATGTATCTATAATTTGTGTGCTTAATTTATCCCGCGAAAATAAGAGGAGCAAAACAGCCATGAGGGCGCAATTAAAGAAATGGGGAAACAGTCTTGCGCTTCGAGTCCCAACTGGGCTTTTGGCCGAACTTAATTTGTCGGAAAACTCGACTGTGGATCTCAGGGTTGAAGATGGAAAGCTCATCATCGCTCCCATGCAAAAAAAGAAATGGAAATACTCGCTTGAAGAACTGCTGGCGGGTGTCAGCGAAGAGAACATCCACCCCGAAACAGACTGGGGGAGCGCTGTTGGAGAAGAATTGTGGTGAACCAAAAGCTTTTTTTCCCAAGGCGTGGTGATGTTATCAAGATCGACCTCGATCCCGTGAAGGGTCACGAGCAGGGCGGACGGCGACCGGCGCTTGTCTTGTCGGCAGACGACTATAACAGGGTCGTCGGGCTCGCTATCGTCGTCCCGATTACGATGAAGGCGAAGGGCTACCCCTTTGAGGTGCAGATACCCCTAAGATTCAAGGTTAAAGGAACGATCCTTGCCGACCATATCAAATGTATTGACTGGCGCGGAAGGAACGCCGAGCATATCGACACCCTGCCTGCCGAAGTGCTTGAAGAGGTCCAGGAAAAGCTTGGCCCGCTGATTTTTCCATGATTGCCTCGCAGAGCATCTTCGCGGCACGGCGGAAGACTGTTAGAGTGCAGAAAGCCACACTGGATTCAATCTAATTTTTCCTCAATAATTGTGGGCCATGGTGTACTGCAATCCACCCCACAATTTAACAGGGGTTTCTATGCGATCCATGCAATGGCTTGGTCTTGCTCTGAGCGCGTTATTCCTTCTTCTCTGCGGGTGTAGCGGTTTCAGCACCACAGCAAATGTCACGGCCCCCTACATCCGGGACCTGCCCAATATGAGCCAACAGATTACGCCGTTAGCGCCCAAGGATTGCCGGTTCGAAATGTTGAACCCCGATCTGTCCGACAATCCAGCCTGGCTGGCCGGGCAAGCGGTCACCACCGTGGTCAGTCCGGATCACAAGACCCTGCTGGTTCTGACGAGCGGGTACAACCGCTTCTACAACACCAACACCCCCATACCGTACTGGCCTGACTCCAATGAGTACGTGTTCATCTACGACATTTCGACGCCCACGCCGGTCAAGAAGCAAGTCGTACAAATCCCGAATACCTACAACGGGATTGTCTTCGATCCATCCGGTAAGGCTTTTTACGTGCCCGGCTGCAGCAATGACAACGTTCACATCATTGCTCTGAACCCCACCGGAACCTGGGAGGAGCAGCCTGGAACCGCGCTTGCCTTGGGCCACGGCACGGGCAATGGCCTTGTCGGGAAGACTGACGTCGGAGCAGGCTCGATAAACCTTCAAGTCGGTGTGAAGCCTTGCGCCGCGGGCGTGGCTATCTCGAATGATGGCAAGACGCTGGTGGTGGCCAATTACTACAACGACTCGATAACGGTGTTCAACGGAGGCTTGGGCAACTGGTCGAAGGCAAGGGAAGGCGACCTGCGCCCCGGCAAGAGCCTCGCCTCGCCTAAGCCGGGCGTGCCGGGCGGCGAATATCCATTCTGGGTGGTTGTAAAGGGCAACGGAGCGAACGCGATAGCTTATGTATCGAGCATTCGCGACCGCGAGATCGTCTCGGTGAACCTGAACGGGGCGCCGTTACCGGAGGTAACGGACCGTATCCGAGTGAAAGGCCAACCGAACAAGATGACGCTGAACGCGGCCCAGTTGCTCCTGTATGTCGTCGAAGACCAGTCGGATACGATTGACGTAATCGACACCACGAAGAACGTGGTCGTCGAAACCATCCCGGTAATCGCTCCCATGTCAGTACTGCCTGAATCGCTGGCGCAATATACGGGAGCGAATTCCAACAGCGTGACGCTCTCCCCGGATGAGAAGCAACTCTACGTAACGAACGGCAATCTGAATTGCATCGCGGTGGTGGCGCTGGGCGCAACGAATAGCAGCGGCCGGGTAATTGGTCTCATTCCGACCGGTTGGTACCCGAACTCCGTGAGCTTCAGCGGCGATGGCAACTGGGTGTATGTGGTCAATGGGAAGTCTCCGACAGGCCCGAATCCCGAATGGTGCTATGGCTACGGCCCGGCGCGGTACCCCGGTTGCTATCCGGCGAATCAGTATAATCCCCAGTTGCTCAAAGCCGGCCTCCAGAGCTTCCCGCGCCCCGGCACGACGCAGCTCACGACGCTTACGGCGCAAGTAGCCTTGAACAACCGGTTCGCCCACACCCAGAGCGCCTACGACGCCGCTGTCATGGCGGCCGTACGTCAAGGGGTCAAGCACGTCATCTTCATCATCAAGGAAAATCGGACTTACGACCAGATTCTGGGTGACCTGGAAATCGGCAATGGAGATCCTCATTTGGCTCAGTTTGGACAGGCGTACACGCCGAATCAGCACAACCTGGCGCGAAACTTCGTCACGCTCGACAACTTCTATGACACCGCCGAAGTCAGCAATGACGGCTGGGCGTGGACCACTTCGGCTCGCGCCCCAGACGTGGTGGAACGCCAATTCCCGGTGGCCTACGCGATGCGCGGCCTCAGCTTGGATACCGAAGGTGTGAATCGCAGGGTGAACGTTGCCTATCCAACCCTCGCCGAGCGCCGTGCCGCCAATCCCCTTACACCGGACGATCCGGATCTGTTACCGGGCCAGACCGACGTGGCTGCGCCGGATGGACCGAACAATGAAGTGAATAGCGGCTATTTATGGGACTCCGCGTTGCGGGCGAAGCTCACTGTCCGCAATTATGGTTTTTTTGTGGATACGACCCGCTATATATTGCCCCCCGGCTCCCCCTACAGCATTCCTCCGCTGCCCGACCCGCACTCAACCAAAACGACCGTGGCCTACCCGGCGAGTGCAGCCCTTGCCCCGTACACCGATCCGTACTTCCGCGGTTTCGACAACTCGTTTCCGGATTACTACCGTTACAAGGAGTGGGAGCGAGAGTTCGACACCAAATACGCCAAAGCTGAAGGAGAGGCACTCCCTTCCCTTAGCCTCGTTCGCTTTATGCACGATCACACAGGAAACTTCGCTACCGCGATTGCCGGCGTGAATACTCCGGAGCTGCAGCAAGCCGATAACGACTATGCGGTCGGTCTGCTGGTTGAGAAGATCTCAAAAAGCAAGTACGCAAACGATACTCTGATCTTTGTCATTGAAGACGACTCGCAGGATGCCGGCGACCACGTCGATTCGCACCGCAGCATCGCGTTCGTTGCGGGCGCCTGCGTGAAGCAAGGCGCGCTAGTCTCCACGCAGTACAACACCATCAACTTCCTGCGCACGATTGAAGAGGTTCTGGGCCTCCCGCCGATGAACCTGAACGACGCGCTCGCAAGGCCCATGGCCGACATCTTTAACACGACGCCGAGCCCGTGGAGCTTTACGCCCGCTCCTGCACCGATTCTCTACCACACGACACTGCCGCTGCCTTCCAAGTCCGCAGGCCTGATCGTACCAAAGCCAACGCACGATGCGAAGTATTGGGCGCGGGTCACGAAGGGAATGGACTTCACGTGCGAAGACCGCTTCGATTTCGCGCGCTACAACCGCATTTTGTGGAAAGGGTTGATGGGCAACAAGCCTTATCCCGCCGCGCCAACCGGAATGGACCTGCGCCAGAACCGCGAGGAGCTCCTCGCGCGTTACCAGCGGCTCTCTCCGGAGTAAAAAGCGGCGCGGGGATCGAGCAATAACGCGTATCAACCGGGTAGCGCGAAAGGAGATCGCAACTTGGTTCGATGGCCTTATTTTCCTGGGGTTAAATAGCCTGTAACGTTAACAATGTTAGCTCGCGAATTACCTTGTGGTTCGATGTGGTAAACTCCTCCAGCCTCTCCCCGGAGCATAAAGAACTTATTTTGCGCCGCATTGCCAGCCGCATCGGCAAGGACGGGTTCTTCGCATCATCTCTCAGCAGACCCGCAGTCAGGCAGCCAACCGGGAATTGGCTATAGAGCGTTTTGTAGAACTGCTGCGGGATGCAGTAAGGCAGGTCCCAATAAGAAAAAAGACATGAGTCAGCAAGGGAGCGAAGCTTCGCCGCCTGGAGGAGAAGAAGCGGCATGGCAAGCTAGAGCGTAAAAGGTCGCAAAAAGTACCCATTCAGGAATAGGCAAAAGAAAACCCCGCCGGCCATGACCAGCGGGGGCATGGGGAGGAATAGTTTATTTTGTCATGGCCGCGGAGAGCAATGCCGACACGATCTTTTGGCCATCTATTCCAATTGGTCCAACACTTGTCTGACTCTCGCCGCAAGCTCATGCCTTCCGAAAGGTTTCTGAATGAAATTTACTCCTTCGTCCAGAATGCCGCGATGTGTTATCAGGTCGGCGGTATAGCCTGACATATATAGGCACTTGAGGTTCGGGCGGACGGCGCTAAGCTGTTCTGCCAGTTCCCGGCCGTTCATCTCCGGCATCACCACGTCCGTGATAAGCAGGTGAATATCTCCCGGATAATCTTCGACAAGATGAATGGCGCGTCCTGGAGTCGGCGCTGCAAGGACCTTGTAGCCCAACTCTTCGAGAATTATCTTACCGAGATTCAGAATCGCTTCATCGTCCTCGACCAGCAGGATGGTTTCCTTGCCTGTCCGGCGCTTGCCGGCAACCTCTCCAGAGGGGACCTGTGCAGTTTCAGCCTTGAACCTCGGCAGGTAGATCTTAAACGTGGTTCCTTTCCCCGGTTCGCTGGCGACATAAATAAAACCGTCGTTTTGTTTAACGATGCCGTAGACTGTGGACAATCCCAGCCCGGTTCCCTTGCCCAGTTCCTTGGTGGTAAAAAAAGGCTCGAAGATCTTCTCGCACACTTCCTGGCTCATCCCCGTTCCGGTATCGCTCACGGTCAGCAGGACGTATTCACCGGGAATGAATTCGGGCGTCTCGGCCCTCTTGGAATCATCGATCACAACGTTCTCGGTCCTCATGGCGATGGCGCCTACTCCGGAAATGGCGTCGCTGGCATTGACCACAAGATTGGCCAGAATCTGGTCCACCTGGGAAGGATCAATTTTGACTTTCCAGAGATCGACTTGCGGCCCCCATAAAAGGTCTATATCCTCGCCGATAAGCCGCCGCAACATCTTCAGCATGCCCAAGATCGTGCCGTTCAAATCCAGTATCCTCGGAATGGCGACCTGTCTTCGGCCAAATGCCAGCAGTTGCCGGGTAAGGGCCGCTGAACGCAGGCCTGCTTTGAGGATTTCCTGGAGGTGGTGTTGAAGTTCGTCGGCGGAAACGTCCGTATTCAACGCCAATTCCGCCCGGCCGATGATCACGCCCAGCATGTTGTTGAAGTCGTGCGCCACGCCGCCGGCCAGCCGTCCCACCGATTCCATCTTCTGAGCATGGAAGAGCTGTTCTTCGAGTTTTTTTCTTTCCTTCTCTCCCAGCTTGTATTCCGTGATATCGCGAAATGTGACCACGGCCCCCACAACCTCACCCTCTTCAATAATGGGCGCGCTGCTGTATCTGACCGGAAAACTCGTCCCATCCTTTCTCCAGAATACTTCTTCGGCAACCTGGCGGAATTTGCCGTCCCTGAAAGCTTGAAAAATAGGACAATCCTCTTCAGCGTACAGCCCTCCATTTTCTCTGGTGTGATGATAAAGGTTATGACCCTTCCGGCCGATAAGCTCATCGGCCATATACCCCAACATCCTGGTAGCGGTAGGGTTGACAAAGGTGTGTCTTCCCTCCTGGTCCAATCCCAGAATCCCTTCTCCTGCCGAGTTCAAAATGAGCTCGTTATGACGCCTGAGCCGTTCAAGTGTTCCCTCCGCCTGTTTGCGTTCGTCGATTTCCTGATACAATTGTTCATGAGAAGCTTTGAGGGCGGCCAATGCCTCCTTGACGCCACTTAGGTCCCTTGCGACGCCAGCACTCCCGAGAGTTTCGTTTCGGCTGTCTTTCAGCATGGCAATGGAAATTTCAAATGGGACAATGCCGCCATCCTTTCTCTTCATTCTCATTTCCCATTTCTTAACCGAGCCTTCCCGGCGCAAGCTCATAAGCATTTTTTCGAGCTCATCTTTATCCGCGTATAGATCAAACGCAGACTTCCCCTTCATGTCTTCAAAGGTATAGCCGTAGAGATCCTCCGCCATTTTGTTCCACCTGATAAACCTTCCATGATTATCCACAATGCCGATGGCATCGGGAGAATTCTCAAAGATGTTCTCAAGGTCGGCATTGGTTTGCCTGATCTCGTCCTCCATCAACTTGCGCTCGGTAATGTCCTCATAAGTTCCCAGCAAGCCAATCACCTGGCCGTCCCGGTCATACATGGGCACCTTGCTGATGACATGCCAGGCCTGAGAGCCATCCGGCCTGATTTGCAGTTCTTCATAGTTGATCTTGGGCCTGCCGCTCTCCATCACCCTATGATCATCGGCACGATAGAGGTTGGCAATTGCTGCAGCGGCGGTCTTGTAATCGGTCTTGCCCACAAGCTCATTTGGGCCCTCATAGCCGCAATCCTGGGCGAGAGGTTTGTTGCAGCCAACAAAGATCAGGTTTCGATCCTTCCAGAACACTCGCTGTGGCATGTTGTCCAAGACTGACCGGAGCATCTGACGCGAATCGAACAGCTCGTCCTCCGCCCGCTTGCGCTCAGCAATCTCGTTTTCCAAGCGGAGGGATTCCTGTTTGGCGATCAGGTTCGAGTATCCAAGTTTTGAGATGAAATAGGCCATCTCCCCAAAGAATGCGGTCACGCTCCTGAGCTTTTCTTCCGAAACCACAGGGATATCTTGCAGTACCTCAAGATATTCATACGCATCGAAACCGAAGATCTCGGCCTGCAGCTTGAAACGATCGATATCCGGTTCTTCAAGAAAAATCTGCCCGGTGACAAGACTGGCGATGTGCTTTGCCTGAACAATGATCGGGACCGCGCAGTCCACCAGTCCGTTATCACATTGTTCGATAACCAGATCGTGCGGTTCTTTCAACTGATCCAACAGGTGTAGATTACTCTTTGTGCAGTAGGCTGCCGATGTGGGACATGTTCGGTGGAACTTTGTACAGATGTCCCTCCACCCGGCGGCAATAAGAACGTTGAAGCCGGGATGATCCAAGAGGCCCACGGCAAACCCCGTGGCTTGAGTGAATTTCTCAAAGATACTACGAAGCTCGCCCATATCGACCAGATCGCCAATGCCGTATTTTCCATCAATCAAATAGGCTTTGGCGGCATCAACGCTACTCATGGTGGCCTCCGGGAAGGCAATCCGAAAAATTAATTACTTGCCCTGAGAAGATATCTCGCGTTCGGCTCCGAAGAGGCGAGGGAAGGCCTTTCAGTCCTTCGAAGACTGCGCCCCCGAAGGACTTCTGCAAGAAACCAGGATAGAGGACCCCGATTATGCAGAGAGCCAATACGGTCATCGCAGTGGCGAGTAATGAAATCTGTATCCGAAGCGCGATAAACCTCTCCTCTTGGAAGGTTTCATCAAGCACACATGAAAGCTGCCGTACAAGATTTCCAAGCGCAGATGAAATTATTGGAGCCGCAGTGCAGCGCATACGGGTAAGATCTGCTGGAATCATTCAAAATCAACTAACCTGAATCCGTGATTTCAAAATGAGCGAAGCAAGTAGAACGGGCAACCTGGTGCTACGACTTGGTCACCTTAGGGTCAAATAGTTTCCGTCCGGATTTGTTGTCGTAAAAGAGTCTTTTTCCGCCCACGGATCAGAACCTGCCCTGGACACGATCCCGGATCCGTGGCAAGCTCTCCGGGAATTGGCTGCAAAACATTTCATTGAACTGCTGCTTGATGCAGTAGAGCAGGTCCGCTATTGCTCCCACCATCTGAGCAGGGCGCTTCCCCACGTAAAGCCGGCCCCGAAAGCGGCCATCACCAGATAGTCGCCCTTTTTAACCCCATGGTCTCTTTCCAACACTGCTTCGTAGAGGGCGAGCGGAATGCTCGCTGCAACCGTGTTACCGTAGCTGCCAATGTTTGCGATCACCTTTTTGTTTTCGATATCTATGCGTCTCGCGGCGGCTTCTACAATGCGGTTATTTGCCTGATGCGGGACCAGGAAAGTGACGTCATCGCCTGTAAGGCCGTTTTTTTCGAGAATCTCGGCCGTAACACTCGACATTTCGCTTACTGCTGCCTTGAATACATTACGGCCATCCTGAAAGACGAAATGTTCCCGGTTATCCACGGTTTCGTGCGTTGCCGGCCTGCGGCTCCCTCCACCTTTCATACAAAGGTATTCCCCTCCGGAACCGTCAATATGCAAAATAAAATCGAGAATACCAAATCCGGGTTCGGTGCATGGTTCCAGGAGCACGGCCCCTGCGCCATCTCCGAAAATAACGCAGGTGTTCCTATCGGTGTAATCGATGAGGGTGCTGATTACGTCGCTGCCTATAACAAGCGCCCTCTTGACTCTTCCTGCCTCTATAAGCTGGGCCGCAGTCGAAAGGGAGAAAAGGAACCCGGAGCATCCGGCTGACAAGTCGAACCCCCAGGCATTTTTTGCCCCAAGCTCATCCTGCACGAGGCATGCGGTTGCGGGAAACATCATGTCGGGAGTCACCGTGCCTACAATGATGAGGTCAACCTCCTCAGGGCCGACTCCGGCTCTTTCGAGGCATTCCCGTGCGGCACGAACCGCCATATAGGAACATCCCAGACCCGGTTCCAGAATACGGCGTTCCCGGACCCCGGTCCGGCTTAAGATCCATTCGTCGCTGGTGTCCACCATCTTTTCAAGATCGCTGTTTGTGAGCTTCCTTTCAGGCAAAAAGCGGCCGACTGATCGAACATATGCGGTGCGTTTAGTCATCAGATCAATACCTCTACATTACTCCCTTGTAGTATCCACCATCTATCTGAATGGAATCACCCGTAATGAAGCCGGCCCGCTCGGACGCAAGGAAAGCGATCAGTGCGGCCACTTCATCGGGTTTGCCCATTCGCCCGATGGGCATTTGAGATTCCCATTTGCGGATAATCGCATCGGGCGTTGCACCCTGCTTTTCCGCGACATCGATCGAGAGCTTGCGCACGCGTTCGGTCGCGATATACGCCGGGCAGACATTGTTTACGGTTATGTTGTAGGGAGCCAGTTCGTTGGAGAGTGTTTTGGCAAGTCCCACGACTCCGATTCGCATCGTGTTGGACAGGATTAGCCCTTCGATCGGCTGTTTTACGGAAACTGAGGTCATGTTAATTATCCGGCCCCAGCGTTTTTCCATCATCACGGGAACGGCTTCGCGGGTCATCGTGATGGTGCTCAGCAGATTGAGGCGAAAACCAAACTTCCACAATTCTTCGTCAATTTCCAGGAATTTCCTATCCGGAGGGCCACCGGAGTTGTTTACCAGGATGTCCACCGTACCGAAATGCTCCAGGCCCTTGCGGATGAAATTCCTTGCATCTTCGCTCACGGTGAGGTCGGCCGGAATGCCGATGACCTCGTTACCGGTAATCGACCGGATTTCTTCAACGGCTTTGGGCAGTTCCAGATCATCTAAGGCGCAGAGGGCAACTTTTGCCCCTTCTTTGCTCAGTTCGATTGCAGTCGCTTTGCCGATTCCCTGGCTCGCACCGGCCACAAATGCAACTTTGTCTTTCAATCCAAAATCCATTTTTCGAAACCCTCTCACAGAATGAACAAAAAACGATTGCAGGCCACATAAAACAGGCGACTGCAACTCCTCTGATACCTTCTTAGTTTTTTTGCAAATTGAATGCGAAAATCGACACCGGGATGTTAGATGAGATTAAGCTTTGTTTCAATATCAATCTTCAGGTGGGCGCTTTTAAAATTTGCTGAAGCCGGACGGCCTTTTTCCAGTGGAGCTCCGGAACCCTCGCAAGATTGCTCGGACTAATAAAAAAATGCCTGCACTGGCTGTGACGCCTCAGCCCGGTTTTTGAAAATGGAGCGGGGATTGTGAAGCGGGAAGCGCTTCTTGTTCCTCGTATGATAGACTTATATAATACCTCGTATGACAGACTTGTTAACAACACTGAGTGATCGCTTGGTGAAATGCTCTCTCGGGCATGCCTTAGCGATAATCTGGTCATTCCTTTTACCGCCTTTAGGCGGAAGATCAATTTTCCGCCTTTAGGCGGAAGGTACTTCGCGTGGGTGGGCGAGAGGGCTGCGGAAGGCATCCCGCTCATTCTCGACGCTTTCCATGACCTGTCTATGACCAGAGACGGGGCAGTCAGCGGGATGCCTTGCTCGAAAAAAAATCGCCTGACATGATAAGGGCGGCGACCGTGCATGCAGCCATGCAGAACGCACAGACATTAAACGTGGTGCGTGTGAAGGCAAGCCAAATGTTAAGCGCATCAGAAAGTAAAGTGAAAATGGTGTCAAGGTCTCGCTTAGCGGGGCTTCGCCCTACTTCACTTTGTGAAGTGGGCTTGCCAGGCCTCACTTAGCGAAGTGCGAACGCGTAGCGCGGAGGCTGACCGCTCATTCTCGACAGCCCGCCCAACCCACCCGCGAGACGGGGCGGGAGCGGGAGGCCTTGCTTCCCGCTCCACGCAGTGTAGACACAGCTATTTTCCCGACTGATAGGGGTCCCAATCGCATCCCCAGATTTCGCTGTTGAGCGGCAGTTTGTATCCCCTTCTTTCCGTGTAGGGAGGATACCTTCTGTCTCCGTTTTCTCCGCAACGCATGGAGACGGGGAATTTAGGCGCTAACAGCCCGTGCTTTCGCGCTTCTTTTTCCAGCCATTCCCTGTCGTCAGGATGGGCAATCGAAATCAACGCGCTCGCCCTCTCGTAGCCGCTGAGTCCTCTCAAGTTTACTATGCCATACTCGGTGCATACGTAGTTAGCCAGTTGGGCAGGCACATCCACGGTCGATCCTTCCGGGAGGAAAGGCACGATCCTTGAAGTTCCATGTTTGCTTCTGGACGTCATGGATGCAACACCCCTGCCCCCCCTGGACATCGCGCAGAAGCTGACAAACTGAAAATATCCGCCCGAGCTGGAGATGGGCCGTTTTTCATAGAAGCCGGCACACTGCTGTCCGAGAAGGTCTACGGCGACACAGTTGTCTATGGCGATCATGTTGTCGATTCGGCTCAGAATCTGGAAATTGTTCGTGTAGCCGATGTCATAGGCAGCCAGGTGCTGATTGTGATTGACCGTATCGTAGTACCATTGCACGTCCACCGGAAAGGCAAAGGTCCACACGCTCTTGTGCCGGTCGACACTTTTGTATGCATTGGTGACCTGGCCGGATTCGATCAGCTTGATCAGACCGAAATTGAGCATTTCCGTGTGAATCCCGAGGTCTTTAAAGCCCGCGTTTTCCATTGCGGCCACGCAAGCGGAGGGAAGTGAGCCGATGCCGAGCTGAACTATGTCACGGTCTCGCATTATGCTCATTACGTGCTTTGCAATAGCTTCTTCTTCGGGCTTTGGTTTGATAGCGCGCTCGTTAATCTGAGGCCACCTGTATTTTTCGCAGTCGACTTCGACCCAGTAATCTATGTCGTCGATATGTATGGTATTGAAGCGCCCTCCTTCTGCCCAGGGGTAATCGCTCCTAACCTCGAAAACGATTTTCTTGGCGGTCTGCTTGAATATGTTACAGTTGTTTGTGCCGTAGGACATGTTGAAAAAGCCGTGGTTGTCCACCGCTGTTGCCGCATTGAACCACCAGTCGATACCGCGCTTTTGGCGCTCGGCATTGATGAACCT
>Ga0181539_1003982_pt1 | contig 13032 bp, 11 predicted proteins | sample PEATcosm2014_Bin_46_FD_119767 | JGI IMG/M metagenome (GOLD analysis project Ga0181539, IMG submission 119767) | Peatland microbial communities from MTU Mesocosm Facility, Houghton, MI, USA - PEATcosm2014_Bin23_60_metaG | ecosystem: Environmental > Terrestrial > Soil > Wetlands > Peat | place... | reverse complement strand
CGAGCAGGCCATGTCCGCATAACCCGGATCGAAGGCTTGATTCCAGTCGTTCCAGATCCCATCCTTGGAAATCAGATGTTGCACGCGGACAGAACGCGCAGGCTGTCCCCATGACGTATCGATGGCATTCGTCGCGAGGCGGCGGACTTCGTCCCGGTAGCCAAAGTTCCAGATCGCGTCCACCACCTTGCGTCCTCCGGGGTTGAAGGGATCGTTCGCGGTGGTCACAAACCGGCGATTGGAGTCTTCGGCAACGACGGTGAAGGGTTTCCCAGGAAAGAGAGCCTGGCTCTTGGCGGCGGCGCGATCATGAAACTCCTGGACGAAGTCCCAATTATTGATGTCGGCAAAGTCATCGATGCGGAAACCATCGACATGGTATTCAGACACCCAAAACTCCGCCATCTCGCAGAGGAACTCTCGGGCCGCAAAGTAATTGTCATAGGAAGGCGTGTCAAACAGGAATAAATCCTGGCCCCAATCCTGCCGCCCTGCCGATGGGAGCTCGTAGAACCACTCCGGTGCGAGCGCAGCCAGAGGGCATTTCGGCGCAAACATATTCATCACGACATCGAGCACCACCCGGATGCCGCGTTGATGGCACGATTTAATGAAGAACTTCGCATCCACAGGCTGGCCGACGTCGTAATCGGGTGCGAAGAAGAACCTCGTTCCATAACCCCAGTTCAGAGTCTGGGGCGAATCCTCGATCGGCAACAGTTCAATGCAATTCACGCCCATGCCGGCCAGATCATCCAGGTGCTCGAAAATAACCTCGTCAAAGGTGCCGAGTTCCACCAGCGGAGCGTTCTCTCCGGGATCAGAGGACATCCACTTGATCGGCATCTCGTAAATCACCATCTGATTGTTCTGCGGCAGGCTGGTTCCGGGAGGAATTTCCCCGTCCCAACGGAAGGGTTTCGATACTCGGGCGCCGCCAGCAATGGTGAATATGCCGCGGTATCCACCGAAGCGCGTGATTTCTTCGGCATAGGGGTCTGCCACTGCGGTCGTTCCATTGACCACAAATTCATATTCGTAGTCGCCGTCATTGAGCGCCAGCAGATCTAGATCAATCTCCCACCAACCCGCGAACGTTGTGCTTTCTGTAAGCGCATGTTGCACCCATGAGGATGGGTCGAACTCATCGCGGTCGGAAAGAGGGGCGAAGCGTACCGAGAGGGCGCTCAAAGCCGGTCCGGGAACACGTAGCAGTCCTAGGTGATCTGTTGGATGTGGCAGCATGGATTCCTCCGAAGCCCTCAGAGACTTTGCTGAGCATACCACACAACTCGGAGAATTGATCGACCAACATTTCACGGACCCCCGCTGGTGTGGCGTTCGGCTGATAGGCTTACTTATGCGACATGCATCAATTTGTTGTAGGGCCGGGCTTTAGCCCGGCAGGTGCCGACCTAAAGGTCGGCGCTACAGGTAAACGCATTTTCCAAACGCGACACTCGGCACAATCACGGGCCGCAGCGTAGATTTAACCTCAGGGTCACCGGGGCGGAAGGATGGGTTGATACGCGCCAAAACGAGGCTGTGGCCGACGTGGTCTATTTTGAACAGACAGCTCAAGTACCAGGCTGTTACGTTGTTAAAGGTTTTTAACTATGGGGAGTGAACATCCCAACTGATATGGGATTGGACAATGGAAACCCCGCTTAACAAGCCCGACGGAGGTTGGGACATGTCAGCGCTAAACCATGACTCTGCTCTCCCCGCGGTCGCCGTTGGCACGCTGGATGTCGCGACCGACGTCCAACGCAAAGAGGCTCTGCTCAAAGCGGGGGCCTTGCAGGACGCGATTTTCAACAGCGCCAACTTCTCGAGCATCGCCACCGACGAGAAGGGCGTCATTCAGTTGTTCAATGTCGGCGCCGAGCGCATGCTGGGCTACACGGCTGCCGATGTGGTGGACAGGATCACCCCGGCCGACATTTCTGATCCGCAGGAAGTGATCGCGCGCGCCAAAGCGTTGAGCCTCGAGCTCGGAACCACGATTACGCCGGGCTTTGAGGCCTTGGTCTTCAAGGCCTCGCGCGGGATCGAGGACATCTACGAGCTGACCTACATCCGCAAGGATGGCAGCCGCTTTCCGGCGGTCGTGTCAGTCACGGCGCTGCGTGACGATCAAGACGCCATTATCGGCTATCTGTTGATCGGAACTGATAATACCGCGCGCAAGCAGGTGGAAGAAGAGCAGAAGAAGCTTGACCAGCGCTTACGCGACCAGCAGTTCTACACGCGCTCTCTCATCGAATCCAATATCGACGCGATTATGACCACCGATCCCTCCGGCATCATCACGGACGTCAACAAGCAGATGGAGGCGCTCACCGGTTGCACGCGCGACGAGCTGATCGGCGCTCCCTTCAAGAACTACTTTACTGATCCGGAGCGGGCCGAGGCGAGCATCAAGCAGGTGCTGAGCCAAAAGAAGGTCGCCAACTACGAGCTCACCGCGCGCGCCAGGGACGGCAAGGAAACCGTGGTGTCCTACAATGCCAGCACCTTCTACGACCGGGATAGGACGCTGCAAGGCGTGTTCGCCGCAGCGCGCGACGTCACGGATCGCAAACGCTTGGATCAGGTGCTACAGGAGAAGAACGTCGAGCTGGAGAGCGCCAAGTCCCTGGCGGAAAAGGCGAATCGCGCGAAGTCGGATTTCCTTTCCGGCATGAGCCATGAGCTGCGCAGTCCGCTCAATGCCATCCTCGGTTTCGCCCAGTTGATGGAGTCTGACTCCCCGCCGCCGCCGCCCTCCCAGAAGGAAAGCATTACCCAGATTCTCCAGGCGGGATGGCATCTGCTGAAGTTGATCAACGAAATCCTGGACCTCGCGAAGATCGAGTCCGGGAAGGTGCCCATGTCGGCGGAACCGGTTTCGCTGGCCGAAGTCATGCGCGATTGCCAAGCCATCATGGAATCGCAGGCACAACAGCATGGCATTCGTATCACCTTTCCCCAAGTCGACAGCACTTGGTTTGTCCATGCCGATCAAACCCGGGTGAAGCAGGTTCTCATCAACCTTCTTTCCAACGCGATCAAATACAACTGCGAGCAGGGCGCCGTGGAGGTGAAGTGTACCGCCAGCACCCCGGAACGCATTCGCGTCAGCATCCGTGACACCGGTGCAGGATTGCGCCCGGAAGAGCTGGCGCAGCTATTCCAGCCATTCAATCGCCTCCGCCAGGAGGCCGGCGATGAGGAAGGCACGGGCATCGGCCTGGTGGTGGCCAAGCAACTGGTGGAACTGATGGGGGGCGAAATCGGTGTGGAAAGCACAGTCGGGACCGGAAGCGTCTTCTGGTTCGAGCTGAACTCGACTGATGCGCCCCAACTTGCAGTGGAAGTCGTCAAAGCCGCAGCCCCTGCCGAACCACAAGTGCCGGAGGGTACGCCGCTGCGCACCCTGCTCTATGTTGAGGACAACCCGGCTAACTTGAAGCTGGTCGAGCAAATCATCGCGCGCCGCGCCGACCTGCGCCTGCTAAACGCGGTGAACGGGCGTCTCGGCATCGAGGCGGCGCGCGCCTCCCAGCCGGAGATGATCCTGATGGACATCAATCTGCCTGACATCAATGGTTTCGAAGCCCTGAAAATTCTGCGCGAAGACCCCGCCACGGCGCACATCCCCGTGGTGGCCCTGAGCGCCAATGCCATGCCCCGCGACATCCAGAAGGGGCTGGACGCAGGATTCTTCCGGTATCTCACCAAACCCATCAAGATCATGGAGTTCATGGACATGCTGCACGTGACACTGGAATTTGCCGCCAAGGGATTGGCTAGAGCAAGGGAAGCAGGAGGCTCGCTATGATCAGCTCATCCGACATCTTTAACTCCAAAGTCCTGATCGTTGACGATCAGGAGGTCAATGTCCGTGTGCTCGAGCGCATGCTGCGCGGCGCCGGCCATACCTCCGTTGCGTCCACGATGGATCCGCGCCAGGTCTCGGAGCTTCACCGGCGAAACCGCTACGACCTGATCCTGCTCGATCTCCACATGCCCGGCATGGATGGATTCCAGGTGATGGAAGGCCTGAAGGAAATCGAAACGGAGGGCTACCTTCCCGTGCTCGTGATCACCGCCGAACCGGCTCACAAGCTGCGCGCGCTGCAAGCCGGCGCCAAGGATTTCATCAGCAAACCGCTCGATCTGGCCGAGGTGCGGGCGCGCGCTTATAACATGCTGGAAGTACGCCTGCTGCATATGGAAACGAAGAAATACAGCAAAGTGCTGGAGCAGACGGTGCGGGAATTGGAGGCAAGCCGCGAGGTGATCCGTCTTAAAACCCTGGAGGAGCGAAAGAAGCTCGAGCTGGAATTAGCCTTGGCGGAGGAGACGCAGAGAAGCCTGCTTCCCCGTTGCTTGCCGCAGTTTGAGAATTATCGCATCCATGCTTTCAATAGTCCCACACGCTATGTGGGAGGTGACTTCTACGACTTCGTGCCACTGAGTTCTGGGGATTGGGTGGGGGTTCTGGCCGATGTCTCCGGCAAGGGGATCTCCGCCGCCCTTTTAAGTTCGATGTTACTGGGCGCTCTCAGCACGGAATTTCGCTACGGGACCGAACCGCAGGAGGCCTTGAACCGGGCTAACCAGCTCCTTTGCGAAAAATCTCTTCCCTACCAGTTCGTCACGGTCTTTCTCTTCCTCCTGAGCCCGCAGGGCTCGGGGCAATTCATCAGCGCGGGACATAATCCTGCCTATTTGTTCCGTTCCGCCACCGGAAAGATCGAAGAGCTGTCCTCCGGCAATTTGATCCTGGGAGCTTTCCTTTCCGTCTCTTACCAATCCTGCCCCATCCATCTCCACCCAGGAGATATTCTGGTGGTTTATTCCGATGGCGTTACGGATGCGCGAGACCCGCAGGAGGAAATGTTCGGACAGGAAAGACTGCTGCAAATCATTCAGCAAGAGGCCCCCTCAGGAAGTAATGCGCTCCAGCAGAAGCTCTTGCAAGCCATTGCAGAATTCACTCAGGGCCTGCCGCAAACTGACGACATCACCTTCCTGGTCGTGGAAAAATACCAGTGAAAAAATCCGTGCCGCAATAGGATCTAACCCGTGAAAAATCCATTTCCACGCCAAGCTGCTGCGAATCCTACGCAGCACAACATTGATGCCATCGCCAAGCTGGAGCATGAGGCCCTTGATCGCCGGACTCCCACGGAGCGAGTTAGCGACGTCATTACAAGACTTGTCGGCAATGTGGGATGGGGAAGGATAAACGCCCGTATTGAAATTGGCCAAGCTGACCCACTACCCAAATTGGCAGGGGGACATTTTATCCCTTAGGTAATCTCATCCGCAGAAACAGCTTGACCACACCTTTTTCAAGAGATACATTCTGCGTGCCGGACGGCTCCGGGGCAAGACGTGTTTCGTCGGGGCCATTGACGGGGGGAAAGAAAATGGCTCCCCACGAACTGATCGCGCCCGAGGCTTGTTCCCTCGGCATCCGAGCCGAGTTGAAGGGCACCGAAGCCAACTCAGATCACGCCAGCAGAGTTCCTAAACATTACCTTCAACAGAAAAACGAGATCGTTACCAAGGAGAAATTACGGCAGAAATGCATCCTCGCGGAAGTGTAAGCAACCACCGCTCGCCTGCGGCGAGCTCGCTCGCATTCGGGGTGGGCGGTCGAAGACCCATCGCACAAAGGAGGAAAGCTCATGGAAAATGAAGCCTTGAGTATCGTAGACAAACGCACCGGAAAGACCTATGAAATCCCGATCACCAATGGAACTATTCGCGCCATGGACTTGCGGAAGATCAAAACCGGTCCCGACGATTTTGGGTTAATGACCTACGACCCGGCTTTCATGAACACCGCATCGTGCCAGAGCGCCATCACCTTCATCGATGGCGACAAGGGTATCCTGCGTTATCGGGGCTATCCCATCGACCAACTGGCAGAGAAATGCAGTTTTCTGGAAGTTGCCTATCTAGTGTTGAACGGCGAGCTGCCCACGGCGGCGCAATTGAAAGATTTCGTTACCAACATCACTTACCATACCATGCTGCACGAGACGACCAAGCATTTCCTGGAGGGTTTTCGTTACAATGCCCATCCCATGGGTATGTTCATCAGCACCGTGGCGGCCCTCTCCACGGTTTACCCGGAGGCGAAGAATGTGCATGACCCCGAGGTGCGCAAACTTCAAATCTATCGCCTGATTGGAAAGGTCCCCACCATCGCCGCCTACACGTATCGCCACAGCCTGGGTTTCCCGTATGTTTATCCCGACAACGACCTCACCTACGCCGAAAATTTCCTGAATATGCTGTGGAAGATGGTCGAGCCCAAGTACCAGGCGAATCCCGCCCTGGCGCGTGCTCTCGACATCCTTTTCATCCTGCACGCCGACCACGAACAAAACTGCAGCGCCAATGCCATGCGGGCAGTGGGCAGCTCGCTGTCGGACCCGTTTGTGGCGACGGCCGCCGCGGCCGCTGCGCTTTCCGGCCCGCTGCACGGCGGCGCCAACGAAGAAGTCCTGAAGATGCTCGACGAGATCGGCTCAAAGCAAAACATCCCCGCTTACATCGAGCGTGTGAAGGCCGGGCAGGTCAAGCTGATGGGCTTCGGCCACCGCATCTACAAGAATTACGACCCCCGCGCCCGCATCATCAAGCAGGCCGCCGACCAAGTCTTCGAAGTCACCGGAAAGAATCCCAAGCTCGAAATCGCTCTGGAGCTGGAACGTATTGCCCTCCAGGACGAATACTTCATCAAGCGCAAGCTCTACCCCAACGTGGATTTTTACTCGGGCATCATCTACCAGGCGATGGGGTTCAAGCCGGAAATCTTCACCGTGTTGTTCGCCATTCCGCGCACGGCGGGGTGGCTGGCGCAATGGCAGGAAATGCTCTGCGACCCCGAGCAGAAGATTGCACGTCCGCGACAGATCTTCACCGGTCACGACGTGCGAGATTTCGTTCCGATCGAGGAGCGCGGGCCCAAGGAATTTCCTGCGGCCGCATAGGATGCACTTCCATTCTGGCATGACGTGCCCCACCGCGGACCGGTCCGCGGTGGGGCACATGCCAGTGAGGAAAGCTCCTTGTCCTCCTCAGGCCGACCAGGGTCTAGGGGAGGGAGGTGAGCACAAGATCATATGTGGGCAGTCTTCGATTCGAGACCATGAAGGAGACTCAGATGAGAAAAAAGGTTACAGTTGTGGGAGCAGGAAACGTGGGCGCTAGCTGCGCTCTCCGCTTGGCGGACAAAGGGTTGGCAGACGTCGTGGTCGTCGATATTCTCGAGGGTATCCCGCAAGGCAAGGCGTTGGACCTATTGGAGGCCGGCCCCGTGGCGGGCGTCGACGTCAAAATCACGGGGGGCAATGACTACGAGCCGACCGCCAACTCCGACATTGTCGTGCTGACGGCCGGTTTCCCCCGCAAGCCGGGGATGAGCCGGGATGATCTGCTGTGGGCCAATTATGACATCGTCAAGAACTCCGTGGAGAACGCCATCAAGTATTCTCCCCACAGCATTCTGATTGTGGTCACGAACCCCCTCGATGCCATGTGTCACGTGGCGTACCGGGTCAGTCACTTTCCCAAGAACCGAGTGATCGGAATGGCAGGCATCCTGGACACAGCTCGCTTCCGCACCTTTGTCGCTCAGAAGCTGGATGTATCCATAAAAGACGTCACGGCCTTTGTCCTGGGTGGCCATGGCGACACCATGGTGCCTTTAGTGCGGTATACGAGCGTGGCCGGTATACCCCTTACGGACTTGCTGGACGCGGAGACGATTCAAAGCCTCGTAAAACGTACGCGAGATGGAGGCGCTGAGATCGTCAAGTATCTGAAATCGGGCAGCGCATACTATGCTCCCTCGGCGGCCGCAGTCGAAATGGTTGATTCGATTCTCAATGACCGGAAGCGGGTGCTCCCCTGCTCCGCCTTCCTGGAAGGCGAGTACGGGATCCACAACCTCTTCGTCGGGGTGCCCGTGAAGCTCGGGGCAGGAGGAATCGAGAAAATCTTCGAAGCCAAGCTTACCGAGGAAGAGAGTGCGGCTCTGCTGAAGAGCGCTGCCGCAGTCAAAGAGCTTGTGGACGTGATGGCATCCAAGCTGGACCAGCCAGCCGCCGCAGCCTAGGTGGCTGGGCGGTTCCAGCCTCGGTGTCCCTCAATCTTTCCTGCCAGGTCGGCAGTCCAGGACCGGATTGTGGATAGTCCACAAATGCGCGCAATTGCCCCATAGTCTCCAATTGAGGACACTATGTCACTGATGAGAAAAACATCATTTATTTGCTGATCAACCGGTCAAAATGGATGGAGAAATGCTCGACATATTGTAGGGGCCTCGAAATCGGACAATTAGCCCCTGTAGGTTCGCAAAATGCCGCTCTGCTATCGAGGTTCAAATGCCTGAGGTTCCCGCAGCCCTGAAAGCGCGAAAGTTCCGCGGGCAAGTCTTTATTGATTGGAACCGTTGCAAGGGCTGCGGCTTCTGTATCGAATTCTGCCCGCCGAAAATCCTGGTTTTTTCGGAAGAGTTCAACAGTCATGGATACCACCCGCCCTACCTGACGAAGGAAGAGGCTTGCACGGGTTGCGATCTATGCGGGCTCTACTGCCCGGACTTTGCCATTTTCGGAGTGCGCGTGCCCAAGGAAGGATGATTGGTGATTGATGATTGCCGATTGTCGATTGACGATTGTTGCCATCGACCCTCGGCAAAGAAAGGGTGATTGAAGAGTATAGACGGAGGACGATTCCTGCAATCGGCAATCGACCATCGTCAATCGAAAATTCGAGATGACTCTAAACCATGCCAATCCTCAAGCCGTACTTACCGGGGCGCACTTCCTCGATGGCGATTGCGCTTGTAGCGAGGGGGCGCTGGCGGCAGGCGCCAACTTTGCTGCCGGCTATCCCATAACTCCCTCCACCGAGGTCGTCGAGCATTTTGCTTCGCGCATCCCCACCGTCGGTGGCGTCTTCCTCCAGATGGAGGATGAACTCGCCTCCTCGATTGCCATCGTGGGCGCGGCCTGGGGCGGCGCCAAGGTTTTCACGGTCACCTCCGGCCCGGGCTTCTCGCTGATGATGGAGCACCTGGGTTACGCCGCGATGACGGAAACCCCCCTGGTGCTCGTGGACGTGCAGCGGGGCGGGCCCTCCACGGGCTTGCCCACCCTGCCGGGGCAGGGGGATATGATGCAGGCGCGCTGGGGGTCGCATGGCGACTACGAAATCATCGCCCTGTGCCCCAACTCGCCGCAGGAATGCTTCAACCTGACGATTGACGCGTTCAATCTTGCCGAGGAATACCGCACGCCGGTGCTGGTCATGATGGACGAGTGCGTGGGCCACATGACGGAGAAGGTCATGATTCCCCCTGCCGAGGAGATCAAGATTTTTCCCCGCCGTTACACTTCCTTGCCCCCTGCGGAATATCTACCTTTCCGGCCGGGGCCTGACGGCATCCCGGAAATGGCAAAAGCAGGTGAGGGGTATCGCGCCGAGGTCACCGGCTTGACCCACGACGAACACGGTTATCCCGCTATGAACTGGCAGGCGCAGCACAAACTGGTGAGCCGCCTGGTCGGGAAAATCCGAGGCAACGCGGACCGCATCGCCCGTTGGGAAGAGCGAGGGTTGGAAGACGCGGACGTGGCGGTGGTGGCGTATGGCATCACCTCACGCGTAGCGGAGCGAGCCATGCAAATGGCGCGCGCCGAAGGGTTGCGGGTGGGCCTGCTGCGGCCCGTGGTGGTATGGCCTTTCCCGGAAAAGCGCATCCGTGAGCTGGCCGCGCGTGTTCACGCCTTCGTGGTGGTGGAGATGAATTACGGCCAGATGGTTTATGAGGTGGAGCGCTGCGCCGGCGGCCAGGCGCGTACCCTGTTGTTAGGGCACGGAGGCGGCACGGTGCACGAACCGGAAGAAATCCTGCAAGCGATTCGCGAGGCGGCGGCATGAGCACCTTAATCAACCCGGTCGAACCCTTCCTGCGCGCGGACCGCATGCCGCACATCTGGTGTCCGGGCTGCGGCATCGGAACCACCGTGAACTGTTTTGCCCGGGCGCTGGTGGAGTCAAAGCTGCCGCTCGACAAGGTCGCCGTGGTCTCGGGGATCGGCTGCACGGGGCGGGTGGCAGGATATTTGCACCTCGATTCCTTCCACACCACCCACGGCCGCGCCATTCCCTTTGCCACCGGCCTCAAACTGGCTAACCCCAGCCTGCACGTCGTGGTCTATAGTGGCGACGGCGATCTGATTGCCATCGGCGGCAACCATTTTATTCATGCCGCGCGTCGCAACGTTGATATTACCGTTATCTGTGTGAATAATTTCATCTACGGTATGACGGGCGGGCAAGTGGCGCCCACCACGCCACTGGGGGCCACCGCTACCACCTCACCTTATGGGTGTTTCGAGCGGCCCTTCAACCTGCCTTTCCTGGCGGAATCGTCGGGGGCCGTCTACGTGGCGCGCTGGACGGCATATCACGTCCGCTACGTTGCGCACGCGATGGTAGAAGCCTTCCAGAAGAAAGGATTTTCGTTCATCGAAATTCTGTCGCCCTGCCCGACACTTTATCAGCGGCGCAACAAGATGGGCGACGGGCTCGACACCATGCGTTTCTACAAGCAGCGGAGCATCATCAAGAACGGCGCGAACACACGCGAAGTCGATATCAACCTGCAAGGGGACATCATTGTGGGCAAGTTCGTGGACATTGAGCGGCCCACGTTGCAGCAAAGCATGGATCAACAACTCCGGCAGACACTCAAAGACCGTTACGCCGGTTGGGGAGGGGCCTGATGGCCAGCTCAGGAATCCGCATCGCAGGTTTCGGCGGACAGGGCGTGATCCTGGCGGGCATGGTGATCGGCAAAGCCGCTGCCATCTACGACGGCAAATTCGCCACCTTGACCCAGAGCTTCGGCCCGGAAGCACGTGGCAGCGCGTGCAGCGCGCAGTTGATCGTCTCCGACGAGCCCATCCTTTATCCCTACCTCAACCAGCCCGATATCCTGGTGGTGATGTCGCAGGAGGCCCACACGCGCTTCGGGTCAGACGTAAAGCCGGCGGGAATGCTGCTCTACGAGCAAGATCTGATTCATTTGGATAATACTACTCAAGGCATACGCCATTATGGAATCCCGGCGACGCGCTTCGCGGAGGAGTTGGGCCGCAAGCTGGTGCTCAACATGGTGATGGTCGGCTTTGTCACCGCGCTCGCGGGACTCGCCACGCCCCCAGCCGTCCGCAAAGCGATTGCCGATTCCGTGCCCAAAGGAACCGAAAATCTGAACCTCGCCGCCTTCGAAAAGGGCCTGGAATTCGGCCAGGGCCTGCTCTCCGTTACGCACGCAGCGTAATCACGGCGTCTTCACAGCCGCCAGCCTGGGAATCGGTTCATCGGGACATCTGGCCATCGTTTCAGAGGCATTGACCGGTGGCAAACAGGCCCCTCGCCCCGTCCATTTCCACTTAGTCATTCTGCCGTACGCTGGCCCCCCCCGACGAGGGCCTCACCATGACGGCGCAGACCACATCTACGGTTTGGCGACTACACGTCCAAGTGACCGCAGGTTTTGAATTGGTGGCGCGGACCTGTTCGGTGGGTCCGCGGCCCGTAAGCGTTAGCCGGGAGCAAAAGCCGCGTGCCGAGCAGTTCCGCACTACTTGCGTTTGCCGCCTGCTGTGTAGCGAGGTTGGCACGATCCAAATCAAACAATGGGCTAATCCAACCCGCCGGGGCTATTTGCGGAGTTCGCTCAATCGCACCCGGTCGCCAGGGGCGCGCTCGTATTTCCAGAAACCCCAGCCGTCAACGGTGTATTTCGTGGCGGGCATTGCAGTCCATAGCGCCTCAGACCCGATCAGGACAGCGCTTGCTTGTAGCTTTGAATATGCGTATGCTCGTAGTCAGGATACAACATCAGCAGGACCGCAAGGAGCAACCGTCATATGCCTGGAGTTACTACCAAGGAGTTCGACGAATTTGTGAGGCGAGAGAAATCCTCTGCTGCCGCTCAGTCACAGATTGACTGGGATAAGGAACGCAGTGAATGGATTGCTTACTTGGACTCACTTTATAAGAAAATCGAGTCGTTTCTTAAGAAATACAAAGGCGACGGTTCGATTCAGACCGAGTACAAGGAAGTGGACCTTTACGAGGAGAACCTTGGCACTTACCCGGTGAGAAAGATGCTCATCCACATTGGACGGCGAGTCATCAAGCTCACCCCCGTAGGGACGCTGTTGATCGGATCGAAGGGCAGGGTGGACGTGGAGGGACCATCCGGTAAGGCGGCGCTCGCTCTCGTGGATAAGAACGCCGTTGGTCTGCGTCCGGTGATTCGCGTTAGCATTGTTGAGCCCAAAGAAAAACGCGAGCCTGAAGTTGAGAGTCCGAGGAAGATCGTATGGGTCTGGAAAATTGCGACCCCGCCCCCCGCAGTTAAGTACATCGAGTTGAGTGCAGAGTCATTCTACGAGCTGATCATGGAAGTCAGTAATGCCTGACAGGCTGGCCTTTTCCAAACAACACCCCGAATTACAGCACCTTGCACGATGGTACAAGGACGCGGAAAAGTCGCTGAGGCTTTACTTTAAAGGGAAAAGGTGTCAGGTACCTTTTCTCCCACCTGACGGACTGATAGATACTCGTGCGCTAACCGCTCGGAAAAAACCCCTGACAGGTTGTTTACGCCTCGCACACCCGATATATTGGCGCCATGGGATCACGGGTCGTAGAGGCTGAATACGAGAAGGGCATGCTCAAGCCGAGCACGCCGTTGACGCTTCGTCCTGGGGAGCGTGTCCATCTGATCGTGATGCGCCAGCCGGATCCGAAGCGATGGGACCTGTCCCGTCTGGCGCAGAGCCCTGCGGCCGATGAAGCGGTTCTCGCCGAGCAGGGCCTGGAGGGCTGGGCGGCGAACCTCGAGGCAGAGGATCGCCAATCAGTTACGTGCAATTCCCCAGTCGGCTCTCCAGAAAAAAATCCGGGACTTAACCGAAGAGGAAACGGCTGAACTCGAACTGG
>Ga0181539_1003980_pt1 | contig 13034 bp, 13 predicted proteins | sample PEATcosm2014_Bin_46_FD_119767 | JGI IMG/M metagenome (GOLD analysis project Ga0181539, IMG submission 119767) | Peatland microbial communities from MTU Mesocosm Facility, Houghton, MI, USA - PEATcosm2014_Bin23_60_metaG | ecosystem: Environmental > Terrestrial > Soil > Wetlands > Peat | place... | reverse complement strand
GATCAAGAGCGAGACCGACCTGCCGTTGCTGCAGCTTCCCGATCCGTACGAGGACGTTCTGTACGCCTTAGTCCTCGCGCGAAGAACCGGCTGTAAACCCGCTTTAAAAACTCTGGCGGGCTCTCGTCTTTGTTTTTTCTTCGGTGGTATTTTGGAATTGGAATCAGGAAATTGAAGGGCTTAATGTGCCGGCGCCTTACGATCGCAATCTTCTTCGTTACCTCGGCCTTCAACGTGGACAAAGCGACAAGAGTTTCCTTCTTGGAAATGCGTCCATCTTCTACGATATATTCTAGTAGCTGAAGACATCTTTTGATGTAATCATCACTCGTTGCCTCGTATATTTCTCTATCTCTAATTTTCATAGCAAGCAGAGCCGTAACACAGGCATTCAAGTGCGTGTCATCGTCTCTCTTTTCTGGGTCAACTATGCCATGCTCGCGCAAATTGGTGATAAAGTTTGACATGACATAATTGGCATGCAGGACGGCTTCCACTTCCAACAACGTCAGCGGCCCATCGGCGAGCACGCCCTCGGTCAGGACGGTCATCAGGTCGTAAATTTCCTTAATCGGCTCGAAAGCCTCATACACCTCTTCGGGGTATTTGCGCGTCGGATCGAACATAATGCGCGTTGGGTTTATCGGTTCCATCGCCATGAGTCCCTCCCTGTAAGAGAAACGAATTTTCTCCCTCTTTTATCTTAACGGGCAATCGCCGAAATTGATCTCTCGAACGCACATCCAACCGGCGTGCGCTGGTGCGAGGAGAACAACATGCGCGAGCCTGCATTCATGAGCTGCCCTTCCAGAGATTTTCGCAGTTACCGCATTCGCGGATCGCTTGTTGCCAATTCTCGATGCAGTAGGTGTGTGCGATCCAAGTGCTGATCATCGTGCGCGGCAGCCCGCGTGTTAGCTGGCTACACCAGACGACGCACTTGAGTGCCTCCGGAACAAACTGAGCCGCGCATAACGACGAACTCGTAAACGTCCATATCGGAATGAACGACTGATGCCCTTCGTGGCAGCGGGAGGCGTAGCTATGTCTGACGATCAAGACGATGGGAATGATTGGGAATCTCTTGAAATAGGGCGCGTCGTCACGGTGTTTGGCGTCACGGCGTCGGGCCAACTGTTTATCGAAGGCCGCGCGCGCATCGAGGCGGCGTGTGCGGCTCCTCATTATTACCGCGTGCGTTTTGAAGGCGAGCGGGTTTCGCGCATCCGTTTCGTTCATCCCGACTGGCAACGCGATCCCCACGACGCTCTCGAACTCATGAATTCGTTCCTTTGCGCGAACGACGCTGCTCCGTCGTTCGACGACTTCTTCCCCGACGACAACACCTGACAGCGACGAGGTTCGCCATGAGAATACCTGATGAAGAAGGTCCCAAGTTCGGGAGCATCACAAAGACGTTGTTGTACGTCGCTTCCGTGGACGAGGCGACAATTCGTAACGCTCCACCAATGGATTTGGTTCACGCCAAGGCAAGTGGATGGCTGCTCATTTTCACGATGCTTTATATGGGATGTCTGTTCTCCCTCATAAGCCATCGGCTGTTCGCTGTTCCCGGTCAAATCCGCCCTGTCTTGGTGATCGCGAGCTTTTTCATCGCGATATTCATCATGCTGATCGACTCCTATTGCGTGGTCGGATCGCAATGGTTTCTCGAAGGCATCGAGCAGATTCATCGCATGGGAGGTCTCGATATTTCCGGAGGCAGGGGTGCGAAGCTCAAAGCCCGCATATTTTTGGCCCTCCGGATCATGTTCAGCATCTGTCTGGCGCAGCTGACCGCGATCTGTATGTCATTGATTTTATTTGGTGATGACATCAATGAGCGGATTCAGAACGCCTATGCGACGGCCAACGCCGCGTTGATCAATGACGCCACGCGGCTGGTTGATGGTGAAATCGAGCGCACCACGGCGGCGGTAACAGCGCAAAGCGCTCGGGTTGAGGCATTGTCTTCGCAAACAAGCACGCTGCGCCAGCATGAAATCGATCCGTCCTCCGCCGATCCGCAGGTTCAGGCGGTTCAAAAGGAAGTCGACCAGCTTCTCGCGCAAAAGACCAAGGCGGACGATGATCTGCGCGAGGCGGAGAAGTTCGCGAGTAACGAGCTGGGCGGAATTCGCGGCGCGGCGGAGAATTCCGGCCATGCCGGCGAAGGCCCACGCTATCGCGCCGCCAGGGAGCGGGTCGCGAATGCGAGAACGCATGTGCGCGAAATCGCCGAAGCGCTTGCGGCTGCGCGCAACCGTCTCGATGCGCTGCATAAGCTAACGACCTCGAAAATCGACGCCACCAAGCGCGAGACACAGAACCGGTTGCCGACATTCGAGGCGTCGCTCTCTGCCGAGTCCGACAAACTTGCGAACCTCAAGGAGCAACTGTCGAAGCTCGTCAATGGCCGCAACGACGCGATCCGCAACGCGATCGATTCCGCGCCGAACCATGTCGATTTTGATCGGGGTTTTCTGGCGCAAATTCGGGTTCTGGACGAAATCGCGCATGCCGACTTGAAATTCGCTGGCGTCATTATGCTAATCGACGTGACGAGCTTCGGGTTCGAGCTGGCGGCAGTTTTGGCAAAGATTACAACATTTTCCCCAACAACCTATGCTGCGTTAATCGCTCGCGACTCGTTTCTTCGCAGTGTTCGGATCGCCGATGAGATCGTGCGCGAACTCGATCTGTGCGCGAAAAAGGTCGAGAACGAGGCTGAATTATTGAGGCGCAATACGCCAGCTGATCCGGACGCGGAACCGGGCGAGGAAGACCATGACGAGCCGCCCGAGTCGCCGCCGCAACCGCCGAAGCGGGGGCGCGGGCGTCCACGCAAGAATCCGCCCCAAGACCCCTAAAGGTGCCACTCCGCGAGGAATCGGAGCACCATGATTAGCGCGGCAAACGCCAATGTGAGATAGGCGATTTGCCGCGCTTTGCTGCGGTTATTCAGGGCCATTGGTTTTTCCCTTCCTTATCCTTGTGGTGCCGGCTTGAGCAGGCGGCGGCGCAAAAACCGCGCATGGCGGTCGCGGGCGCGCCGTTCATGCAGCGCGAGCAAGGCAAGCTGGCGCTGCTCGCGCGCCGTCCTCAGCGCATGGGGACGGTCGCGGCGCGGCATGCGGCGCAATCCGGCAATGCGGCGACGGAAGTCGGCCTCGATCTCGCGTTCGGCGGCTTCGAACTCGCCGGCATTTTCGGGCTCCAGGTCGAGCGTAGCCTCGCCCGGCGCAGTATCGGGCCGTGATGAGCGAGAGCGGTTATAGGGTGCCGAGGAATCAGGGGACGCGGACGTGGCTGGCCCGGTCCCGCGATTATTCCCCATAATCTCCTCTTTGCTTTTTGCGCCACTCGCGGTCGGCCTCTTCCTGTTCGGCCTGCTGGCGCTTGCGCGCTTCCGCGATCACGTCGTCGAAGGGGCTGGCCGACCTAGGCCGTTCCGGTTCCGCACGGCGCGGGCGCGGAGCCGGTTTCGACGCGATCAGGCCGTCGGCGATGCTGTCGAAGATCGAGAGCACGCCAAAGCCGAGCCCGGTCGCGAGGCTCGCGCCGATGTCGGCTTCGGATTTCATGCCGCTGCGTTCGGGACGTTCGGGCGCGGACGTGGCGTCGGTGGTCGCAACCTCGCGTTCCTCGCCCACGGGGCGGGTCGTGCCGTCGGCAGCGTCCCGGAACTGGGCGGAGCGTTCAAAGCCCAGTTCCTCCACGCGAGCGAGAAACAGCGCATTGTCGAACCCAGATTCCTGGCGGTTGTGAAGCGCGAAGCGGATTTCGCGCTGGCCGTCGAGCAGCTCGCGGTAAAGCCCGTCGCGGGAGTCGCGCAGCTCGGCACAGGCGGCGTCGCGGCGGGCGTCGAGTTCGGCTTTCTGCTCGGCGACAAGCTCGGCCTTCATGAGCGCGAGCTTGTCGTCGTCGAGGCCATTTTTCTTGGCCTGGTAAAATTCTGCCCAGCGGTCGCGAAATTCCTCGCGAATTTCCGAATAAATTTCGCGGCGTAATTCGGAAAATGCCGATTTTCCGTCGGCGAAAAAATCCATGCGCTCACGCTTTTGAATTTCCTTGAGCTTTTTCCACTCCTCGGCATGCGGCGACTTTTCATTTTCGCGAATTTCCGAAAATTCGCCGTCGCGCGCCTGAATTAATTTCTCCTCGCGCTCGAATTTTTTCTGATTTTCGTGGAACGCCATCCAGACATTGCGCGGCATGGCGTCTTCACGCTCCTCCGGGTTCATCAGGCGCTGCTCGCAATAAATCCGCCCGCTCTCACGCTCATAATTGAGCGCCCATGCCTGGGCGCGGCGGCGTTCGAAATTATCGTCGAGGCGCAGGCCGGTTTCGGGATGAACCGTATTAATCATCAGATGGACGTGGGCATGCGGTTTGTCGTCATGCGCGACCAGCATTGTCTGGTGCTCGTGCCATTTCATGTGCCGCAAAAAATCCTCCGCGCTCTCGATCATGTGTTCGCGCGTCGGCTTTTGGTCGGGAGACCAGTTCAGGCTCAAATGCTTGACAGAATTTTCGGTCGCGCGTCCGCCCGCGCGAATGCCGGCTTCCTGCTTGAGCAATTCCGCGTCGCGCGCCGTCCAGACCATTTCTGAAACGGCACTCGGAATATGCTCGTTCGCCAAATTAAGCGTGTGCGTCCAGGCGACGCGCTTTTTGGTTTCGGCGTCGGGATCGTGGGTCAGATAAGTCGCGAGTCCCTTGAACGACGTGCCGCGCGAGAGAATCCTAACGATCATCGCGGCACCTCTGCGCAATAATCTGACGAATATCGTTGAGCAGCGGCTCCAGGTCGGGCGGCAGTGGGTCGCCGGTGCAATGCAGATGCCGCACAAGCTGGTTCAAATTATTCCCGAGCCTTGCCAACTGGTCGTAAATAAGCCGCGATAGAGGACTGCCGGGCTCGGTTTTCGCGAAACCGACTTTGCGATTTTCGTCGAGCAACAAGGTGCGGCTGAAATGCACCGGGCGCATGCCGACGGCTTCGGCGCGACGCCGGATGCTGTCGAGTTCGCTCTCCGTCAGACAGAGATTAAGCTGCCGGTCGCGCGGTTCATTTTTTCTTGGCCGGCCCATGGTCGCTTCCTGACTGCTCGCTTAGGGGCAGAGCGCATGCGTCCTGGGGTTTGGGGACCATCTCTCCGGTCCCCAACGAGACCTTTTGCCTAAGCAAAAGGACATCTCGCTACCCTCTACCGGCCAATTTAATTTTTATATTGAATCAGAGACATAGTAAGGAATTGTAATCGGCAATCATTGCCATCTTTGACCATGTGTTACACGGTGCCTTTTTAGCTCTGAAAATTTGGAAGGCGACACAAGGTCGCCTCCCGTTTTGCTGTACCTCTACTCAAGGAACGTACCGTAAAGCTCGCCGCACAGGGCGCAGATTTCGGTGAACCGCTCATGGGCGATTAAACCGCGTTCGTCAGCCTCACGCCCGGTCTCGCGGAAGATGATGAATTCGCTGAGGCGGCAATAGTCCGCCGCCTGGCAGGCGAGAAGCAGCAGCAACCGCGACGGAGTCGCGGGCAGCGCGTGCGTGATGACGTTCCATGGATTGGCGCGTAAGGCGTCGATGGTCAATTCAGGCATGAAATCCTCCCCTTGGTGATGCGGCACGGAATGTGCCGTATGGGGGTGTTGGGCGAACGGGTGCGCCCGGCGTCACAGGCCGCTTCGCAGGGACCCGGAACGCATGAAAATTGACCGCAGGGCAGTTTTCTTGCGTTCTGGGTGGAAGCGCGCCTTGACGCCATGAAGGGCGCGCACGGGCGCACAATACCCCCATACTTTCTTGTCTCTCGCTTGATTGACAGTCTTTGCCATACCTTCCGAAAGCATCGCGCGGCGTCGCCCGCTATCATCATCGGCATGAAGCGGCGATGGACATGGAACTGGTTCGAGAAGCCGGAGCGCGAGAAATGGGCTGCGCCCTTTGCGCTTTCCGACACACAGCTGCGTCTCGGTCTGCCAGCGCTCGATCCGCGCAGCCGCGAGCTCTACGAACGGGCGCTGCCGCGCGGCGTGCGCGTGCCGCGTTTCACGCCGGATCGTCCGCCGCACAATTATTGGATGCCGCCGCATGAGTTGGCGCGGTATGCCTTCATGCCGGGACAAATTATCCTCGGCAAATTTGCGGGGGGCTTTCTCGGCCATCTCGATGACCGGCCAATGGTGACGATCGCGGGCGCGCGCGCCGGCAAGACCACGACGATTCTGGAACCCAATCTCTGCCTCTATCCCGGCTCGATGCTCGTACTCGATCCCAAAGGCGAGCTGTCGCGGACCGCGCCTTTGCGCCGCGCGCTGGGGCATCGGGTCTTTGTCCTCGACCCGTTTGGGCAGTCGGACGAGGCCAGCGCTTGCTTCAATGCGCTGGACGAACTCGATCCCGAGAGTTGGACGATCGTCGATGATGTCGCCGCGATCACGCAGGCGCTGATCGTCGACGATGGCGATACGCGCTCGCGCCACTGGAACGACAGCGCGCGCACGCTGCTGATGGGAATTATCCTGCTGACGCTGACCTTGCAGGAAAGCGAGCGGCATTTGGTCACGGTGCGGCAGCTGCTTTCGCTGACCTATCCGCCATTGATGCGCGCGGTGCGCGCCAAGCCGCGTCGCGGCGAAGATGGCGCGCTTGATGAGAAATATTTCAACGAGAACGCCGTGGCGGTCGAGACGCTGCTTCAGGCGATGAGCAAGGCGGGCGAGCGGTTCGGCGGCATTCTGGCCGCCGTCGGCAACCGCTTTATCAGCACGCCGTCGACGGAACGCGGCAGCGTTTTTTCGACGGCGGCGGCGCAGACCGATTTTCTTGATAGCCTGCCTTTGCGTGAAATCTCGCGCCGGTCGGATTTCGATCTCGCCTCACTGCGTGACGAGCGTCCGACGACGATCTATCTCTGTCTGCCAGTCGGGCGCATGCAAAGCCATTATCGTTGGCTGCGCCTTGTCGTGCAGATGGCGTGCCTTGTGCTCGAACAAATGGGGACTTATCCGCGCAACCGCCCGCCGATCTTGTTTATGATGGAGGAGTTTGCGACGCTCGGTCACATGGAAATCATGGAGCGCGCGGCGGCGTATTTTCCCGGGTTCGGTGTGAAACTGTGGGCCGTGCTTCAGGACACGACGCAGCTTCAGCGCTATTACCATAGCAGCTGGGAGACCTTCCTCGGCAACGCTGGGTTGGTCCAGTGCTTTGCGAACGGCGATCAGACGACGCTCGATTACATCGCGCGGCGACTCGAACGGCTCGTCGCGCCGTTCGAGTTGCGCACCCTGTTCGCGCGCGAGCGGTTCAGTCAATTACTCATGTTTGAGGGCGAGCCGCCGGCAGCGGCGATGCGGCTGGAGCATAACGACGTTACAGCGATCCGAGATCACGTCGTACAACGCACGACGAAGTTTTTTTAGCGCCCTGGCGATAGCGCTTTCCGGCCCTTTTAACGTTTGTCGTAAATTTACTCCCCCGTGCACCGCGCCCGTGGCATATTCCCAAGTGGTGAGGAGCACATGAGCCTGGATCAAATCGCATATCCTGAGTGGACCGAATACCGCAGCAAGTCCGGGCTCGATCCGCTCGGCATGCAGAACAGCAGCATCAACCTCTACCAGCGCTTGCTGCCCGGTATTAGCAACGTCACTCTGCGGATGCGCTATTACGGACTTTATGCTTGGCTTGCCGCCGTTCACGCCAAGGAGGGCTCGCGAACTACCGACCAAAGAGACTGGCAACAACTCGTTCGCAGGGCGGAGGCCCTGTACGCGCTTGCCGCCGTGCTCGGCGGCGACGAAGCAGGCGTGGCCGGCAGCCGATGGGCAAGGCGTAAACTCGACGAGGGCAGCGACCAAATCTCCTTTTCGGAAAACGCCGATCCCGACGGTTCCGGCGTTCCTTATCTCAAGCAGGCATGGGGCGCGTACGGGGCAGCATATGGCAGTCAGCTTTTCGAGATCGGTGTGCTCGCGCAGGCCGAACAGCATGATGTTCCAGTTCCGAGCATGGAAGTTGGCGATGCGCTCGCGGACGCTTTCTTGAGTGCGGTCGGCAACGTCGCCGATCGCTATTATGGAGCTGTGCAGCGCGGCACAGTTACGCGCAAGGAGCTGGATGAGTTAGCACCAGTTCTGCCATCTGGAATCGGCAGGACCAGTACCGAGCGGCGGCTCTATGAGACGCTTCTGTTTGCGCGGGGCCACATCCAACGTCCCGAGGATTTTGCGAGGCGTGACACTCTTATGCTCTTGCTCCATGCCGCAGGTCACTTTCGGGAGATGCCGCAGATCGATGCCGTGCGCTGGCTGCTTTACGCGTCGTCGAGCGCGGACGGGCGGCGGTTGTCGCTCTCGGCTGAGAATTTGCGGCAGCAACAGGTGCGATGGTGGGTGTACCAAGCGAATGACTTGCTGCATTTCAGCTATGAGACTCTGCTCAAGTTCGTTCTCGATACACTTGCCGATCACCCTACGGGGCTGACGGTCAGTGCGCTCATAGAGGAATGTGTCGCCGCGATCTCCGAAGCCGCGCCGTCCTGGCCAACGAGCTGGGAGGAATTCTGCCGGCAGACGAAGCCCGCAGGGAACGCTGCTACCGAAGAGGAAGACGGAGAGCGCTATTTGTCGTCTCTTGATGGAATGGACGATCGAGCTGGCGCGCGATGCACGGCAGAGTGCGCCTGGGCCGCTCTAAAGTTGCTCGCGATAGTCGAGCAGCGCGCCGCCACTGATCTTGCCGCAATCAACCAGGAACTCGGCTTGCTCGATCCGCACTTTTTCCGTTCTCTGGTCACCGAGACATCGTATCTTTCAACTCTCAAAAATCAGGATTTCGCGGGCTCGGTCGGAAAGATAATCGAGAGGCGGGTCGTCAACCGCCACCTCTGGGTCGCGCACCGCAAATTCCGGTACCAGGGCGACTACACTTTCCTGATCGAGGCCGACGATGGCCGCGTACGACTACGAGACACGAGCGGGCCGGTTTTCACCAATCCGCGCCTCGGCCCCGCCCTTTCTTTCCTTCAGGACATTCACTTAATCGACGAGCAGGGACTTACTGAGCTCGGCAGGAATCTGGTAGCAGAGCAATGAAGCTATACGAACTATTTGGGAAGCGCGGCTTTCATACGAGCATTGTGACGAGCTTCGGGATCGATTTCGGGGCGTATGAAAACGTAATGCTCGCGCGCTTGCGCGGTGCGGGGTGCTACAACAACCTTCTCACGGTCGACTCAGGAATGCTGAGCCTTGCCCTCGAAGGCGGATCGGAACTGCCCCGCCATGCCGGGCGCACCTACACGGTGACCCCAGCAAGCCGACTTGGCGTCTTCCATCCGAAGATCGTACTACAACTGGGGCGGTCGTCCGCGCGGCTGATCGTGAGTTCGGCCAACGTCACCGCAGCTGGCCTTGCCGGGAACCTCGAAGTGGCGGGAGTAATCGAAGCGGAAGACGCAAACACAGGAGAAGCCCGCCTCGTCGCTGCTGGGTGGAACTTCCTGTCCACGTTCCTCGACCAGAAGCTCGAAGGTGTGCGCCGGCAGATCGAGTGGATGCTAGCGAGAACACCATGGCTCCGCCACACAGAGCCAGCCGAAGGCGTCGTGAAGCTCTTGGACGGTAGCAATGCTGCCTTCTTCGGCACCGATGCCACGGCCGGGATCGCAGAGCGCTTCCTAAGTTGCTTCGAGGGCGACAAGGTCCACCGGCTGATCGTGATTAGTCCTTACTGGGATGAGAATCTCGCGTCGTTAAACCTGCTGCTCGAGAGAATCGCACCCTCCGAATGTTATCTACTGCTGGATCATGGCCGTCACGTATTCCAGCCGAAGAGGATCGCGCGCGAGCAGCAGCCGCGCGTAAAGCTGATCGACTTCAAATCGAAGGACAAGTCGAGGTTCATTCACGCGAAGATAATAGTCGCGCAAACCGACAGACGCGACCATGTTCTTTATGGCAGCGCGAATTGCACGCAAGCGGCGCTGGGCGGCGAGGGATTCGGAGGAAGCAATGCGGAAGCTTGCCTTTATCGCGCGCTGCCGGCTGGAGCAGCGGTCGAAGCGCTCGAGCTCGGGAATGCGTTGAAGGTCGAGCCGCTGTTACATCACGAATTTCAGTCACCCTCCCCGCCACCCGACATTCCGCTGGAGGAAGTTACTGCGCGTTTTCCGGGCCACTTCACAAGTATGTTTGAAACGCTGATCTGGTCGCCCCCTCCCGGAGCTGACCCAGCGAAGGACCGGATCGAACTTCTCGACCAGGATGGAACGCCGATTGCCTCAGACCTCCGCCGTATCGATGACAGCGGCGACGGCGCTATTCGCTTCCAACTAAGAGGGAAAGAAAGGCCGGCCTTTGCGCGGGTCCGGCGACATAACGGAAGCCTGTCCGCGCCAGCTATCATCGTGGTTCTAGATGAGCTGCGCGATGCTGTAAGAGATGCGCGTAACCGACGTATCGACGCGGCACTCGCGCAGCTCGATGGGGAAACCGATCTTGGGCTCTGGCTGCTTGAGACATTGAACGAACTGGAGGCTGCGGAGGCAGCTCTCGCGGGAGGAGAACGGACACCATTTCGACGCGCGGGAATGAAAGACCACTCGACTAGTCAAGCCCCTCCGCCCGAGCACTATCTTACCTACGAGCAGTTTATGGCCGGACGCCGGCTGCGCTCGGAGGTCGAAGGACTGAACCGGAACAGCCTTTCAGGCAGCCATCTATCCCATATCCGCGGCTTTCTAAACCGGCTCCTCCAAGTAGGCGGATCGACTTCATCTCACGGAGAAGAAGAAGCCATCGCTCAAAAGAATGCCTTCAATCTTGGTGATGAGACACCCGACGCGGAAGGAGCAATCGAAAGCGGGATTGAATTTAACAAACGGCCTTTGCCTTCCGAATCTCCTGGTGTGAGCGCCAATAAATTGGCTGCTGAGCACGTCGCAAAGCGGCGGCGGGCGAACCGCGAGCAGCTCATCGCTGCAGTCGCCGACCTTGGAGACGCGGTCGTAGAGAAGGCAAAGAGCGAAGGGCTGCGTTGCCTCGACTTGCTGCGGCTGCGTGCGATGCTCATGATCCTTGCAACGGCTGCTTGGGATGGTGCAACCCCGCCAAAAAACTCATTGCAGGTTTTGCCGCCGGCGGGGGATTCCGAGGCAGCCTGGCCGCGCCTTCTCGGCAAAGTGCTGTTCATATATTTTGGCGGGCGCAAGATAGCGATCCAGACGCTCGTGCTCGATGGTTTTTACGATCAGATACCGGACGACATTCTTGAGTGTTGGGCAAGCTGCATGTGGGCCATTCAGGTGGCTCTCTTAACCGCCGCACGGCACCGGGAACATCGGGCGCTTTCACGCGGCCTCGAAAGCCTTCGGGACTCGATCTATCGCGTGGTGGCTTTACGCCAGGAGGAGATGGGTGATGCGCGCATTCTTGGTGTGCTCGACGCTCTAAACAAACGCTTCGCCAGCAGCCTGTGCCTGGATTGCGACGCGATTTATACCGCTCACTGGCAGGCCGTGAAAAACGTTCTGAAAAAGGGCGGGTCGCTGAAGCAAGCGCTTTAGACTATGACTCAGCTTCGGCTGGCTAGCCAGTTTAAGCAGATTCCGCGCACGGTCGGGGTTCTCCAAGCTCCTAGCCTCGCAAACCGTAGGTCTTGACCGTCCCATCGACGAAGAAAACCTTTTTCACCTGGAAAACGGCCTTGAGGTTTTCTCGATCCTCGCCGAGCAATCGCTTGCCTTTGTCGTCGAGCTTGCCGGCGTCGAGGTGCTCATCCCACTTCAGGCTGGCTCCCTGTGAAATCATGGCGCTCACTGAAATTTTAGAACTGTAAATTTTCTTATCCAGCTGGTCAGTGAATTTGAGAGTGCCCTCAAAAGCGCGGATTGGCTTTCCCGCGAGATTCTCAAAGTCGACGGAAAGCGTCACTTTGTTCGGATTATCCTGTCCTTCGGCAGCCGCTTGAAAGGCGTCTTTCTCCAACAGCGTGATGCTCAACGGCGGCTGTTCTTTGTCTTCGGTCCCGGTGGTGGATGTTGCCACAGGTATTGGCTCGGCAGCCGTTTTGATCAGGCGCGCCAGTCGGACCTTATCGGTCGGCTTAACGGCACGGGCTGCGACATGCTTAGGCTCCGGTGTCGTCTCGGGAGCCGGCTTGGTTGACGGCGGCGGAACTGTCGCCTTTTTCACGGGCGACATCAAGGAGGCGATGTTGTCTTCGATTTTGACGTTTTTTTTGACGACATAGTAGCCGCCGGCGGCGCAGATGGTCGCCAGCACGCAGGCCGATCCAACCGAACGGACTTTCGACGGCCGCGCCGCCTTCGCCTTCGCCACTGCCGAACTCCTTTGGAAGAGGGATTTGACGCAATTTCCCGCCTCTTTGTTAAAAGTGCGGCACCTAAAATTGGTTAATGGAATTTAAGCCTGCCGGAGGGTGTCGTTGGCATTCGCGTGGGAACATGCACCGGGCAAAAGAAATCCAGAAATCAATAAATCCAAGGAATGAGACGATAGGTACAGGCGCGATAAGCGGCATAGCGGCGCGCGCAGGACGCAAACTCAAGCGTAGTACCGCTGCAAATTTTGACAAGCGCAAAAGAAGGCCAGAATTTTTCGTCCAAGAGCTCCAGCTCATATCTGGCCCCCGGTCCACAACTGCCGCATCGCGTCCTGTAAATGCGCGGCCATCACCTCCGGCATACGATCGAATTCATCGAAGCGGCGAGCGGTGAGAAATTCCACGAACCGCGTGCCGTAGTGGCCGCACAAGACGAAATTGCCTTCCTCGTCGGGCCGAAAAGCGGGCCAGCCATTTTCCATGAAGCGCGTCCAGAAAACCTCCGAGCCTTCGAGGATCATGCAATCGGGCCTGACCTCGACGCAGCGATAGAGTTCGACGGGCTTGGCGACAATGAACCAATTCTCGACCGCCAGGCCGAGAAGTTAGCTAATGTATTGAAGTGATAGACGTTATTGGTCATCAATTTCGTTGAACAATGGCGCGGTGTATG
>Ga0181539_1003973_pt1 | contig 13050 bp, 6 predicted proteins | sample PEATcosm2014_Bin_46_FD_119767 | JGI IMG/M metagenome (GOLD analysis project Ga0181539, IMG submission 119767) | Peatland microbial communities from MTU Mesocosm Facility, Houghton, MI, USA - PEATcosm2014_Bin23_60_metaG | ecosystem: Environmental > Terrestrial > Soil > Wetlands > Peat | place... | reverse complement strand
GAGGGATCGCTGGTGAAGTCCGTGGACCAACCGCGGCAAGCCGATTGGCTGGTGCGTTGGGACCAGGGCAAGATCTTCTTGGTTCCCGCCGCCGGTGTTACCGCGAGTTCGGCCGGCGGCGTGCCGCCGTTGTACGGCCCCGTGCCGGAAGGCGAGCCGCCTGGTCCCTGGCTCGGCCGGCGATTGACGCAGATTGCGCGCGTGCAGAACCTCAAGCGGCTGGCTTCCTCCGCCGACGAGGTCGTCCGCGGCGACGCGGGGATCAAGATCGGCCTGGAGGTCCGCGTGCGATCCGGCCAGGACGACCGCCAGGGGCAGCCCGTGCAAGCCAGCGGCCAGGGCTTGACCTTCCACAATGGCGATCGGTTGTTGTTGCGCCTGACGAACGCCAATCGGGTGCCGGTCGATGTCACGCTCTTGTACGTCGACAGCGGATTCGGCATCGAGGCGCTTTATCCCGGCCAGGTCGGCATCAACCGTCTGCTCCCGGGAGAGACCGTGCCGGTTCCGATTCGCGTGGACAGCAAGACCACCGGGCAGGAGAACCTGGTGGCGGTGGTCGTCCGCGCCGCGGACGGCTTACCGGCGGATTTCACGGCCCTGGCTCAGCCGACTTTGGAGGCGGCTCGCAACAAGGCGCAAACCCGCGGCGACGGCGCCTTGGCCACGCCCTTGGGCCGGCTGCTGGAACACGCGATGTTCGCCTCCGGTACTACGCGATCGGCCGACCGCTCCACGTTGGACGAGTACCGGCTGGAGATGTTCTCCTGGAACATTGCCGGGACGCGGGGCCCTTAGCCGGGATTATTCACGGTCCTACACTAGCCCGAAGCGCAAGCGAGGGAAGCACAACAACTTACCCTCGCTTGCGCTTCGGGCTAGTGTTATGCGCTCTGCGCCGAAGCACACGGGCCGTGAATAATGCGGGGTTAGAAGCGGTAGTTGTAGAAGGCACGCAGCTCGCCGTTGAAGAGGCGGTCTTCACCGCTGGTCAGCGGTGCTACGTAACCGATCGTCATGTTGCTGTTCTGACCGATGTCCAGGTGCGCTCCAGCGACGAGATCCACAAAGGAGTAATTGACGGTGGGCGGCAAAGGCCCGGTGCCGTCGCTGATCACGCCGCCGGATCCCACAGACTGGTTGACGTGAATCTCGCCGATGCAGGCCACGCCCGTGATCCACCGCGAGCAGTCTCCGCGGCGCAGCCAGTAACCGGCGCCGACATCGACGTAGAGGAAGGTCGAGTCGTGCAGACGGCCGATGGACGTAAGCGGCCCACCCGTCGTGCCCCCCAGCACCTCGTTTCCGCTGGCGTCCACGTCCACCTGGACGTAACCCTGCATAAAGAAACGACAGGAAGGCATCCAGAGAGCGCCCACAAAGGGAAGCAGATGAACCGACTGGTCCTCGATGGTGATGGCGTGCGAACCACCCTCAAGCCCCGAGGTAACGAAGTTCGGCGCGGTTGGGACGTTCATGCTCATGCCGGCACAGATCGCCAGATCGCATCGGTTGATCAGCAGACCTTTCAGCGCGACGCCCATGTCGCCGAAGTTGGTGCCCACCGTTTCAACGTCGGAAAAAGGGCCTCGCACCTCGATCGATGCCGCGCCGGAGAGGAAGGTTTTCTCGAAGCCCGCTTCAAAGCCGTAGACGCCCAATCGCGTCGTGCCGCCGGCGCCGTTCGCGGAAAGCGCGCCGCCGAAGTAGCTGCTGTCGGTCAACACGCGGTCCTGCGGCAGCGGGCTGGTGTCGTCGGCCATCTTGAAACGGCCAAACCCGCCGCTCGGAGAGGCGACGGTATCAACAACGTAGCCAAAGGTCCCCGCCGTGTGCCCCACCGTCACAAACGTCGGAGCGAGGAAATCGCCGATCATGTTGGGCGCGAAACTCTCCGCCGCCATGGCGAACTGATCGCCTTGACTGCCTTGCGAGAAGAGGTTGTTCTCGTTGCTGGCCGCCGGCGAGGGGACGGCAGGAGCCGGCGCCACGGGCGCCGCCTGGGGTGCCCGCCCCGGAACCGCGGGAGCTTGCTCGGGCGTGAAGGGCGTCGTGCCGGGCGCCTGGTAGGCGAGGGCCGGGACGGCGACCTGCGGATAGGCCGGATAGTTCTGCGCCAGCACGTTGGAAAGCCCGCCCATCGTCAGGGCTACCGCAACGGCGCCCAAAAGTAAACGTCTCGTCATGTCCCCCCTCCTTGGCATCTTGCCGATCCGTCGAGCAACGTTTCTTGGGGGCCTGCCTGGGCAGACCAGCTTCGGGTAACCCGCCGTCCTTCAGACGGGTTGTCTATATTAGGTTCGGAATGGGGTGCTTACCTGCTGCAATCGATTTTTTTATGCCAGTACAACTTATCGTCGTTTCCCGCAAATCCGTCAAGTTGCGCACGTTGGATGGACATTGCCAGCCGAGCGACCGGGGTACGGTTCGATGCGCCCGGCGCAGTGTGCCGTTTCTCGCACCTTGCCGGATTGCGGCCTCGGCGACTTCGGCTAGACCTGCCGTCGCGCTAGCGCCGGTCGGCAGTAGGATAACAGGTCGAGCGCGATCAGTTCTTCTTCCAACGCGTCGTGCGTGGGCTGGTCCAGCGAATGCGCCACCTCGTCGATCAGGGCGTCGGCAAACTGCGACCGAGCTCGTTGAAGGGTCTTGCGAATGCCCGTTTCCGTGAAGGGGCATGGCGGGTGGAGCTGCTCGCTCAAGCGGGCAGCCATGGCCGCCGAGGACGCCTCGGGATGCTCGGAGCGGAACCGCAGCACGCTGTGGTACGGTTGCCCGCCCTGCCGCTCGGCCCGCTCCAACGCCGCCCAGGCCGCGGCCAGCAACTCCTCGCGCCAACTGGCGAGGAACAGCTCGTCGGTTACCCCGGGCTCCGGCATTGGCGCCGCCGCTTCGGCTGCCATCCGGTCAAGCGGCTGCCCGCGGCGCCGCTTGCGATTCTGAAGATCCGTCACCAGATGGATCAGCGTGGTTCTCAGGTAGTCGCGAAACCGTCCACGTTGCGGATCGACCCGGTCAAAGGCGCCTTGGACCACGCGAAGGGCGAACTCCTGGAACAATTCGTCGGCCGCGTCCGGATCGCGCGTGGCCCCCAGCAGATAGCGATACACGGCGCCCTGGTATCTCTGGATGAGGGCCAACTGGGCCTGCCCGGCCTGGCTGGCGGCGCCATGCGCCTGGCCTAACACCGTCCACATGGTGGAAATGCGGCTCAATCGCAAGTTCAGAGCGGACTCGTCCATTGCGGGGGCTCCAACGTGGAAGCCCATTGTAACACTGTGCCGGCGCATTCGTCCAGGAGCAGATTTGCCGGAGGAGGTGTCACGGCTCATGGCGCAGGTACTGAGACAGTTGTCTCCTTTCTCTTCTCTTGCTGACCGTCCCGAGGGTAACCGCTCACGGGGGATCGGCCAAGGTAGCAGGCACACGCCGTGTGCCGTCCGCTGTGTTCTCCGCCTTGGGCGGACGGCACACGGCGTGTGCCTGCTACTTTATGGGCCTTGAACGGTTGCGTTGTGAGGGAATCCCCCCACAGGGTTGACAAACTCCAACGCATGTGGATTACCACGTAACTTGTTCTTGACAGAATCGTCGGAATCTATCACCAATTGCTTGCAAGCGTCGCAAAAGTGGTAATACTCAAGCGCTGTTCAGGAGGCGTGGAGTCCGCCGGTTTTGCCTGTTTTACGACAGAAGCACGGCAGTTCACGGGAAAGCGATGTGACAGAACCTGGCCACATGGAGCGTTACGTAACCGTTAACCCCAAGCACCACAGAGGACGCGAACATGATTGGCAAACAGCGCAGCAACCGCCGCAATGGGAATCGCAGGACGCTTCGTCTCGAGGGGCTCGAACCGAGACAGTTGCTCTCGGCCGGCATTCCGAGCTCGACGGCTCTCAGCGTCAATCCCAAGGATCCTTCGATTGCGAAGATCGGCGCCGATCTGGCCGGACTTTGGGATCAATATCAGGCCGGGCTGGCGCAGGGCGATTCGGCCGCCGTCGCAAGCTCTTCCGCCGCCGCTTCCGCCGCCCAACAGTCGCCGGTGGCGGGCGGTAGCGTGGTCGTCGACGCCGTTGCCTGCGGAAGCACGGCGATACTCGCCGCCGACTTGACGCGCTTGGGCGCCGTGATTACCGGCCAGGCGGGCCGGATCGTCTCGGCCCGCCTGCCGATCAGCGCGATCGGCGCCGCCAATTCCTTGGCCAGCCTGGATTTTGTCAGCCCCTCGCAATCGGCGGTCAGCATCGGCGCCGTGACGAGCCAGGGCGATCAAGCGATGGGGTCGGATATCGCGCGGAGCAGTTACGGTTACGACGGCGGCGTGACCGTGGGCGTGCTCTCCAACAGCTATGACAACCAGCTCGGCGCCTCGAAGGACGTTTCCTCGGGCGATCTTCCCGGCGTGGGAAACCCGGACGGCTTCACCACCCCGATGAACGTGATCCAGGACTACCCCAGCGGCGCGGACGACGAAGGGCGCGCCATGCTGCAGGTCGTCCACGACGTGGCGCCGGGCGCCAACCTGGCCTTCGCCACCGCAGCAGAAGGACAGGCTTCCTTTGCCAGCAACATCGAGAAGCTGCAAGCCGCGGGCGCCAAGGTGATCGTCGACGACGAATATTACTACGATGAGCCCTACTTCGAGGACGGCGTCATCGCCCAGGCCGTGGAAACGGTGTCCGCGGCCGGAGTGGACTACTTTTCCGCGGCGGGAAACCAGGCCGACAATTCCTACCAGGCCACCTTCAACCCGGGTGCCACGTACGCCGCGGGGGCTTTCGGCAAGGCGTTCTTTGGCGGGGTGGCCCACAACTTCGAAACCGCGCCAAACCCGGAGAATGATTTCCAACCCGTCACGATTGGCAAGGGCGACGCGGTGCGATTCGCCTTCCAGTGGGACTCGCCCTATGCGTCGTTGGGCAACCCGGGCGGCTCGCCCAACGACCTGGACCTCTACCTCATCGATCCGTCCACCAGTAAGGTGGTAGCCAGCAGCACGACCGACAACCTCGGACAGGATCCGATCGAGGATCTCCAATACACCAACAACAGCGGAGCCTCGCAGACCTTGGACTTGATGATCGTCAAGTACGCCGGCCCGAACCCGGGAACCATCAAGTACATCGACTACGGCGGCGTGACGCTCGGCGGGTTCGATACGCACAGCAGCACGGTGATGGGCCATGCCAACGTCGTCGGGATGTCCGCGGTCGGCGCGGCCGATTACGTCGACACGCCGGCCTTCGGCGCGACCCCTCCGGTGCCGGAGTCTTTCTCGGCCCTGGGCGGCACTCCCATCCTGCTGAACACCAGCGGCGGCACGCTGGGCACCCCCATCATCCCTCAACAGCCCAATATCGTGGCGCCGGACGGCGTCAGCACCACCTTCTTCGGCTCGGGGGACAAGTTCTTCGGCACGTCGTGCGCCGCGCCGCACGCCGCGGCGGTGGCCGCGCTTCTGCTGCAAGCGAACCCCGCGCTGACAATGGCGCAAATCCAGTCCGCCATGGATACCACGGCCACCAGTTTCGGCACGCCCGCGCCCAACTACTCAACCGGCTACGGGCTGCTCAGCGCCGACGCGGCCCTGAGCTCGCTGAGCCCTGCGGCGCTGCCCTCGGGCGACATTGCGGTCAGTGCCACCGTCTCCCCGGCGAAAGTGATCCCCAGTTCTTTCCTCACCTACACGGTGACCGTCACCAACCATGGTCCGGCCGACGCCCAGGCGGTCGCCCTGGCGGACGTCGTGCCCGCCCATACGACCTTCGTCTCCGCTTCGACCGTCGCCGGCTGGAGCAACATTCATCCGCTGTCGGGTTCGACGGGAACGGTCGGTTACACGACCGCGGCGCTGGCGCCCGGCGCATCGAGCACCTTCACCATTCGGGTCCAGGTCGACAACAATTTCCCTGCCGGAACGATCAGCGATACGGCGGTGGTCAGTAGCAGTCCCGTGGACGTCAATCTGACCAACAATTCCAAGACCGTTCTGGCGACGGTCGCGCCCGGCGCGGCCCTGCTTCCCGACCCCGCCAACCCGGCCCTCACCGATCTGGTCGTCAGCGGCACCTCTTCCTCCAACTTCATCGTTTTCCTCCCCGGCCTCGGCAGCATCGTGGCGGCCTACCTCAACGGCGTCCTGCTGGGCAACTTCAATCCCACGGGCTACATCCTGGCCTACGGTGAGGGGACCAGCAACACGATTTCCGTCAGCCGGCTGGTTACCTTGCCTGCGATCCTCCACGGCGGTCCGGGCAACAACTCGCTGTTGGCCGGCGGGGGCAACAGTGTGCTGGTGGGAGGCGCCGGCAGCAACTCGCTGGCAGCCGGGGCTGGGTACAACATCCTCATCGGCGGCCTTGGCCCTGCCAGCATCAACGGGTCGTCGGGCAACAACGTCGAGATTGGCGGCTCCACCGTCTACGACGGCAACGACCTGGCGCTGATCAAGTTGTTGGCCGAGTGGAGTCACCCGGCCACCAGCTACAGCACTCGCCTGGCACACCTTCGAGGCAATACGGGCGGCGGACTGAACGGGGCCTATTATCTTAACGCAACAGCGACGGCCTTGTCGCCGACGCCGACCGTACCGGCCAACACGGCCGTAGACTACCTGTACGGCGGCTCGGGCATGAACTGGTACTTCGCCAACAACAGCGGCTCCGGTCCCCAGGATCGGCTCTTTTTCCGCAAGCCCATCGAGGTCATCGACACTATTCCTTGACGAAAAAGAGCTGTCTCAGAGCCTGTGCCGTTACGCGGCACACGGTTCTGAGACAGCTCCATCAACTTCGACCACCCGTTCGGCGGAGCGTTCAGTTGCCCGGGACGGGGTTGGAGGAATCCGCCGTGACCATCCCGACGGTTTGGGACGTTTCGTGGACCAGATCCCAGGCCCCGTTGGCGGCTGCGAAGTGGTAGGCCCCGTCGGTCAACTGGTAGTGAGCCCACCCGGCCACCCCGCCGCGGTTGAACGAGATGACGGCAGCCTGGGTGAGGGCGACGGAGGTGCCGGCCGGCAGCGTCTGGATGTCGCCGCTGTCCAGCCGGAATCTCAACGCCACGCCGTTCCTGGCCGGATTGATCAAGCGGATGTCGGCCAGCGGGGCGGGATTGGAGGCGTCGGGGGCGTCATACACTACGTTGGCGACCGGGTAACGCACGACGGCTACCCGGGGGCCGTAGAACACCGGCGGCTGATGCCAGTGCTCGTAGTGGGGATACTTGTAATACGGTTTGGGCGGGGGCCCGGCCAGCGCGGCACAGACGCCACCAAACACCACGACGCTCGCCACCAGACCAACCATCCAGTTCTTCGAGAGAGATTTCATGTTTCGCTCCTTTCGTTGTTGGGGTTCGGGAATCGCTCTCTCCATCCTCTCCTACCGGCAAGGCGGCGTCCGTGACAAGAAAAGCGAAGGAACTCCGCGGACGCTGCCAACGACTATCGAGGGTTGCCACACCCCCAATGGCAAACCTCGTACCGCTCCATGGCTCTTGCTACTTGCCTCCCGGCGGCTTATGGTGACTCTCCATGGGAAACGAGGTGATTTATGCCTTGGAAGAGCGTTGCCCGGTTTGTGTGGCCGTTGGCCGCGATGTTGGTGCTGTCTGTGCCCAGGGGCTATTCTCAGTCGCCGACGTTGAGCCATCGGACCCAATGGTTGCGAGACCACTGGACCAGCGCAGGCCGCGAGCTGCCCTTCAGCTTCAAGATGAATGGCCAGCCCGTGGATTCTGCCGCGCTGGGCAAGTGGGAAATCCAAGCATCCGCTGGCAACCCTGCGGGCGATAAGCGACTTTACGAGATCATCTTGAGCGACCGGGCGACCGGCCTGCGCGTGCGCTGCGAGTTGACGGAGTTCACCGGGCATCCGGCCATCGAGTGGGTGCTCCACTTCGAGAACCGTGGCGATCAGGAAACGCCCGTCCTGGCCGACATCCTGCCGCTGGATGCCGTGATGACCTTGGCGGCCCGGCCACCCATCCTGCATTATGCCAAGGGGGCGTTGTGCTCCATGGATGACTTCGAGCCGATGACCGTGGCGCTTGGACCCGAGACAAGCGTGCATCTCGAACCGGGCGGCGGCCGGTCGTCGAGCGAGGTCTTGCCGTTTTTCAACCTCCAGTGGCCCTCGCGGGGCGGGACGATCATCGGCATCGGTTGGTCGGGCCAATGGGCGGCCCACGCGGAATCCACGAAGGACGGCGGCGTCCGTTTCCGCGCCGGTATGGCCTTGACCCGCCTGAAGCTCAGGCCGGGCGAGTCCATTCGCACGCCTTCGGTGGCCATGCTGTTCTATGACGGCGATTGGATACGCGGGCAGAACCTCTGGCGGCGGTTCATCCTCGACCAGCACCGGCCTCGCGTGGGCGGCAAGCCGTTGGCGCCGCTGCTTCTGGCGGGCAATTGGGGCGCGACCCCCGCGGCGACCCATTTGGCCAACGTCAAGGTCCTGTCCCAGCGGGAGCTTTCCGTGGATTTCTACTGGATCGACGCCGAGTGGTTCGGCCGGGGGCCATGGTTCCTCAATGCCGGCGATTGGCGTGTCAAGGCCGATCTCTATCCGCAAGGTTTTCGGCCCATCAGCGACGCGCTGCACGCCTCCGGCCGCCGGCTGCTGTTGTGGTTCGAGCCGGAACGGGTCTGCGAAGGCACGCCGTGGGCCAAGCAGTTCGAGAAATGGCTGCTGGCGGTGCCGAAGGAGCGGAAATTCTATCGCTGGGGCGACCGGCAGACGCTGCCCGACTGGTACAAGGCCGAGAGTCTCCGCAATCAGATCAAGGAGGGCGACCGGCTCTGGAACCTCGGCGATCCCGCGGCGCGGAAGTTTCTGACGGACTTCATTTCCCAGCGCGTCACGGAGTTCGGCCTGGACTGTTATCGGCACGATGCGAACATCGCGCCGCTGGAGTTCTGGCGGGCCGCCGATGCTGCCGACCGCCAGGGCATGACGGAAATCCGTTGGATCGAGGGCCTTTACGGCTTCTGGGACGAGTTGCTCCGCCGTCACCCGGGCCTGATCATCGACAATTGCGCCAGCGGGGGCCGGCGGATCGATCTGGAGACCCTCTCGCGCAGCACGCCGTTTTGGCGGACGGATTTCCCCGGCGACCCGATAGGGCGCCAATGCCATACCTACGGCATTTCTTTCTGGGCGCCGATGAACTCGACCGGCGGGCCGACACCCGGCCGCGACGACGACTACGCCTTGCGGAGCACGTTCTCAAGTTGCATGGTGATAAATCTCTTCGGCAACGGCGACGCCCCGCAGGTGAAAGGGCCATTGCCCGATTTCCCTTACGCGCGGGCCAAGGCCGCGCTGGCGCAGTACCGCAGCTTACAGAGGGACTTTTTGGGCGACTATTACCCGCTCACTCCGTACTCGAAGACCGCGGACACGTGGCTGGCCTGGCAGTTCCACCGGAACGACCTGGGCGAGGGGCTTGTGCAGGCATTCCGCAGGCCCAAGGCAGCGCAGGATGCGGTCACGCTGAAACTCTCGGGACTCTCACCGGCCGCGCGATACACGGTCCTCGATCTCGACGCGTCCCAGCAACCGCGCGAAATGACCGGTCGCGAGCTGATAGAACAAGGCATCCAGGTGAAGGCGGCCACTCGCCCGGCGGCTTTGCTGCTGACCTACAGGCAGGTGGGCGGGCAGAAGGTCGATACGCCTCCCTAGCCCGGATTATTCACGGCCCCGGAGCTTCGGCGCATAGCGCATACACTAGCCCGAAGCGCAAGCGAGGGTAAGTTGTTACGCGTCCCTCGCTTGCGCTTCGGGCTAGTGTGGGGCCGTGAATAATCCGGGCTAGTCGGTGGCGGGTGACCGTGGTAAGCGCCGATGTTTCTCCGCGTCATGGCCGCTCGATCACCGGGGCGGTGGCCACGCGGGGACGAATCGGCAGCCGCTCGATGCCCGGAAAACTGGGGTCGCCTTGGGCGCGGAGCTCTTCGTCGCCCATGAAGGGGCAACAGGCATCGACCCAGGCGATCAGCCGATGGAGGTCGGCGCCGCCGGCCTTCACGCCGTAGTGCTTGCCGCTGGACGCCAGCTCGACCAGCCGGCTGCGGTACGACAGGTACTGCATCGGCGGCAAGGTGGCGTAGCGTTGCGACTCGGTGACGGGCATGCTTTCGACGGGGATCGCCCCGGCGATGCCGTAGCCGGGCTTTCCGCCGCCGATCGGGTTACCCCAGCCCGCTGGCCCCACCAGCGTCAGGTACGGCTCCTTGAACACGCTGACACCCGGCCGCAGCGCCAGGTTGGGTTCTACCGAGCCCTTGACCTTGCCCTGGTGGCACTTGAGGCAGTAGCGATCCAGGACCGGCTGGGCGAAGCGCTCGTAGCTGATGCTCTCGGTGCCCCAGGGAGGCGGAGAGAGTTCGGTCGGTGGGCGGCGCAGGGCCAGGCCGCTTTGCCGCGGAGGGCCGCTGCTGTGCATTTCATGGCAGCCCACGCAGCCGCGTTGTTCGCCCGGCATCAGCCCGGTGAAGCTCCGCATCGTTTGCAGGCAGCGGCGATCGCGGTCCAGGAGTTGGAAGAACAGCGCGCGGCCGGCCGGGGCCTTGAAATAGACCGACCCGTCGCTCTCGACCGGCACCTCGGAAAGGATCCGCTTGACGCCCTCTTCCTGCACGATCGAGACCGCGGGGCCGGAGTGGCGATAGGTCTTGTTCCAGGTCGAATAGGTCTTGTAATCCAACTGGAAGACCCGCAGGTACTTGACGGCGCCGCGGGGCAGCTCGGGCACGCCCTCGCACACGTCGGCGCTGAAGAAGACGCCGGGCTGGACCGGCTTGCGGTCCTTGCCGGTGCCGGGCCAGGCCACCAGGTCCGGTTCCCGGGGCGGCGCCGGCCGCGTCCTGACCGGGATCGCGTGCCAAACGTTATAGGCCCCTTCGTAGATCAGATCACGGTTGCCATGCACGTCCATCAGGTAGAGGCGGAACTTCTCCCCGGCCCCGCGGGCCGAAACCAGGAACTCCTCCGCGGTAAGCGGAAAAGCCGTCTTGTAGCCGGTGAACCGGCCCGAGGCGTGGTAGTCGGCCGCTTCCCGCGGGTCTTGCGGCGGCGCGCTGACTTCCGGCCACGGCTGATCGGCCGTCACCTTGGTCAGCCCGTGCGGCCAATCGCGGCCTTGGTCGGGGTCGATGATGCCGATGGATCCGGACCACCAGTCATGGTGCGCCACGCCGGAGAACATCACGCGGCGGCTGCCGGGGATCTGGCGGGGCTCGGAGAGATGATCGGGCCAGACCGACTGGTTGCCCCAGAAATGGGCCGTCCCCGTGCCGTCCTGGTGCGTCGTCCACAGCTTCTGGAGCCGCCACAGCGGCTTGTCCGAATACTCCCAGCGGGAATAGATCACCCGGCCGTCGTCCAGCAGCGAGGGCACGAAGTCCGGCTCGCCGTTGCAACTGATCAGGTAGACGTTCCGGCCGTCGGCGTCGCAGCGGGCCAGGACGTAGGAGTAGATGAACGGCCCGCAGCGCACGTACGAGTTGCCCCGCGTCGTAGTGAAGAGGATGTGCCCGTCAGGCAGGTAGAGCGGGTCGATGTCGTCATACTCGCTATCGGTCAGTTGCCGCAGGCCGGCGCCGTCGAAACCCATCTCGTAGAGGTGGAAACTCTTCTCGTCGCACGGCTTGAAGCAGAAGAGGACCTTCCTGGCGTCCGGCGACAGCTCCGGCCGCCAGAAGCTGCCGGGCTGCTGGGGCGCCAGCTTACGGGGCGTGCCGCCGGGATGCAGCCCGTCGAGCACCAGCAGCCGGCCGCCCGGGACCGCCATGATGCCCATGCGATGGATCGCCTCGTGCCGCGACTCCGGCCCTTGGGGCAACGGCTGGTCGATGAAGAGCAATTGCGTGAAGTCCAGCGCGGGATTCTTGAACATGATGTTCCGTTTCAACCGCCGCACGGAGAGATAAAGATCGCGCACGGCCGGGGCGGCCCCGGCATACGCGGCGACGGGATCGTCTTCGACGGCCGGAGAGTCCAGGCCGGCGATCTTGCCCCACGGCCCGCCGCCCAGCGGCGCGGCCACCAGCGCCGCCTTCCAGGCCGAGTCGTCCAGCGTCATCTGTTGCCAACCGGAAAGAGCCCTTTTCTCGGCCCGCCAGGTCTCGCCGGTGACGACGGCCAGCTCCCGGCCATCGGCCAGGGTCACGGTCAGCCGGGCAATCAATCCCGCCGGGTTCTTGCTGGGGACCGGCCGGTTCTCCGCGCGAACCGCCAGCAGGTTTCCGCCGCGGACGAGCAGCTTCCCCACGGCGAAGACGGCCGCCTTTCGCCATGTGTCGTGGGCGCCGACGCGAGTGCCGTTGAGAAAGACCTCGCAGGCGTCGTCGGCCGCGATCCGCAGCTCCGCGGTCCGCACGGCCGCCGGCACTTCGAACCGGCAGCGAAAGAACCTCGACTCCGCCGGGGCATCCTCGGCCGGCCGCCCCTCGGGATACCAGATCCAGCTCGCCGCGGCCCTCACGCCGGCGGCGGGTTGCACCGGGGCCGGGCTGCTCGCCAATCCGGCCAGCCGCTGCTCGAGCAAGTCCAACTCCCGAAGTTCGGCCGACAGATCGGGCGCGGGCCGGCAGCGGGCAAGCCGCCCGGCCAGGGCCCGGGTCCAACCGATCTCCCGGGCGGTCCTCTCCGGCAACGGCTCCCCCATCGCTTGAAACAGCCAGTCTCGCGTGAGGACTGCGGCGGCCTCGTCCGCGCTGAGCGCCCGAGTTTCCGGCGTCTGTGCCGCGCCCTGGGCAGTCTTGCCTTCCCAAATCGGCAACGCGGCGACCACGATGAGGACCTGCGCCACCGCACAACTGATTCCCGGCATGGATGACATAAGCCATAACCTCGAAAGAGCAGTAACCGACATTTGCCACTGGGACCGCGATTCGCTCGTTGACTTCCCCGTAAGTGGTTATCCAGTTAACTCAAGTGACCGGCTAGTCCACGTCGCGTAGCGACGATGCGATGGTAGCCGTGGGTTTTAACCCACGGAACGTATGGCCCCACACCTTCCGTTCGTCGCGTAGCGACG
>Ga0181539_1003971_pt1 | contig 13054 bp, 8 predicted proteins | sample PEATcosm2014_Bin_46_FD_119767 | JGI IMG/M metagenome (GOLD analysis project Ga0181539, IMG submission 119767) | Peatland microbial communities from MTU Mesocosm Facility, Houghton, MI, USA - PEATcosm2014_Bin23_60_metaG | ecosystem: Environmental > Terrestrial > Soil > Wetlands > Peat | place... | reverse complement strand
GGCGGCGGGATTGCCGCCTTGGCCCGCGGCATCCCCATTTCGCTCAGCGGGCCTACCGGCGGAGTGACCTCGGGCACGTTCACCTTGACGTACAGCTCTAGCGACCTGGCGATCAGCGGGGCGGTGGTCGATCCGAGCTTGGCCGCCAGCTATGGGGCAACCCTATCGCTGGACGCCTCGTCCACGGCGGGCAATGCGATCATCGACTTCAAGACCACCACGCCCTTGCCCACCGCCGGCAGCACGCCGATCCTGCTGGGCGGCCTGATGGCGACGGTGCCCAGCACGGCCTATTACAAGGCCAAGGACCTGCTGCACTTCAGCGGCGTGTCGCTCAGTACGGCCACAGGTTCAGTACCGACCATCGGCAGCGACGCTCTGCACCTGGTGACCTTCCCGGGCGATGCTTCCGGCGATGGCACCATCACCAGCGCGGACGTGTTGGACATGGCCAGGGTGGTGGCGGGGGCGGACGCGGGCTTTGCCGCCTGCCCGCTGGTCGATCCGGACGTTATCGGCGACCTGTTGGGCGACGGGACGGTGGATGGCCCGGACGGCGCCTTGCTGGGCCGGTACGTCAACGGGGTCACGACACCGCAGGTGCCGGTCTATCCTGGCACTCCGGTGAACAAGCTCAGCGTCGTGGGCTCGACCGTAAGCATTCCGTCGGCGTTGCAACTTGGGGTTGGTGGCAATGTGACGGCGTCGGTGACTGTTGTCGACACGGCGCTGCCGGTGCTGCCGCAGTTGACCACCAACGTGGTTGCCGGTCCGGTAGCCCCGGTGAGTGCGGGGGCCACAGTAAAGGGCCTGGGCGGCGTCTCGCTGCACTTCGGCGCGTCGGCGGTTCCTGCCCACGTGTCAGAGCACGTTGCCGACGGTCTGTTTGCGGCCCTGGGCGATGCGGTGGATGCGGCCGAGTTGGCGGTCCTGGGCAGCGGCACGGAGCAAGCCGTGGGTCAGGCGTTGGCCGCGCAGATGAGTGCTGCCGGGTCGGCCCAGGCCAATCTCGACAGCCTCCTCTGGGAGAGCGAGGATTCGAGTTGGCTGGATGGCGAGCAAGACTGGCTCTTGTAACAGCATTAGCCGGGGTGAAGCTCACGCGGTCCCCTTCCTGCAAGACCTGGTCGGTGGCGACCGGTTGATGGTTGACGCGGTGAAAGAGGCGGCCGGTCCGTTGCAGTAGCCCTTGCACTCCCGACTTGTCTTCGGTACGGTGGGACACAGAAACGGAGTGTGTGCAAGGACTTCTGGAGTCGCTTAGCCAATGGGTGTCAAATGCAGGGATGCTGCTTCTAAGCGTTCCCGCGGCCGCCAGATCGAGTTTCATACTGCGGAGGAGAACAAATATCCGCCAAGAAGATCCTGACGCGCGTGGGTGATTACGCCGAGGACTAGGAGGTTATGATGACCGAAACGAAGCGGCGGTCGTTTTACCTGACTGTGGTGCTGCTGGCCGTTCTCACATCAGCGGCACAAGCCGATTCGATGCTGGACTTGCAGTGCCGCGCCTGGTTCTACGGTCGGGACTACTATGTACTGCGGAGCGGCCGGACGAAGATGGTCCACAATCGCCGCGAGTTCTGGGAATGCACTTTCACCGACGCCTACGAGCTTGCCTATCAGACCTGCCTGATCCTGGGCCTCCGCGACGCGGCCGACTTGGCGCCGGCCCTGGGCGCGGAGGACCGCGCCGCCGGCTGGCGACGTGAGGCGGATCGCACGCTTCACGCCATGCTGTCGCATCCGACGTGTTCCCTGGTGAGCGACGGCCACCTCATCAAGCGGCGTAAGGTGACCGGCGAGGTGGCCGACTACCCGGACGGCCTCGGCGGCTTTCGGGACGACGTGCCGATGTCCGTCGAGCGGCATCACAAGCTGATGCCGGATGCCACGATGGCCCTGCCCATTGCCCTGGGGCTCGTGGACCCTCGCAGCGATCTGGCGCGGCGGACACTGGACGACCTGGAGGCCCTCTGGAATACCCGTTGGTCCGACGGCGGCTACGACCGCTATCACACCAGCGGCCAACCGGACCAGCCGGGCCCCTGGACGTTCGCCACCACCTTCATCCTTCGTGCGCAGCACGATGCCGGTTTACTGGACCGCAGCCGCCGTTCGCTGGAGTGGCTGAACACGATGGCAGGCGGGCGGACCGGCGCATGGCTGGAGGAGATCCCGGCAGTCCGCTCCCAAGAGGCTTCGGCGGGCATCCTCCCTTGGACTTCGGCCGAGGTAGCCCTGTTCGTCGTGCGGCATTATCTCGGCGTTCGCTTCGACGGCGATCAGATGGTTCTTCGCCCGGCTCTCTATCCGGGAAGTCCGCCCGTGAAGGCCGATTTGCGGTTTCGCGGCAGCCGTCTGCAACTGGTGATCGACGGAGCCGGCCCCATTCGCGAGGCGCGGATCGACGACAAGCCAATCCGCGCAACCCCGGAGAGCGCTTTGCGACTCCCGCCGGATTTCCGGGGCGGTAGGGTCGTCATCCATGCGTCAAACTCCGTATTTCGGCCCGGATTCCAGTAACCTTCGGACCCTTTTGTTCCACCTCCCTGGTATCGGCTATACTGCCGTCCGGAGGGACGCATCCTGAAAAGGGGAAACGCCATGAAAGCGGCACGTGCGGCGTGGTGGCTGGTGGCGGCGGGAGTGCTGGTGGCATTCTGGGCAGGCCGGGCGATGGGCAACGCCGGGCCGTTCATCGTCAAATATCCCTCTGGCGGGAACGTGGCCGCAGAGGGCGTGTTGGCCCGACTCGACCCGACGCTCAAGCCCGCGCGTGAAAGCCGCCTGCGGGTGGTCAAGGAGGACTTGACAATCGACGTCGACGACCGCGCCCACCCTCTCGTATACTATGTGGAAGGATCGCCGCCGTTGGCCTCAGTCCGAGCGGCCTACGCGATCGAAAACCGCACCGACGAGCGAATCGAAGTCGATTTCGGTTTCCCCATCCTGCGCGGCAACAACCGTCCGCTCTTCTTCAATGCGCTGGTTCAGGTCGAGGGGGCGGGTGGCGAGACCTCGATCCAGCCCGGGGTGATCTCCGATTCCTTGATCTATGGCATCATCCGGCGAGACGCTCAGAAGGTCATCGAAAAGGGCATCGGCTCTGATGGAGAGCTATCGCGGCTGATCGCCGCGATTATCTGACGCGCAAACTGCGCTGGAATCCTCGCGATGCGGCGCTCTTGGTCGAGTACGCCAGTCTCAACGTGGGCGACAGCCTCCGGGTCCCTCGCGACTGGCGGTTCTCCCAAGCACATGGGGTAGTGGTGAACAGCCGCAGTGGACAGACAGTCGAATTCGATGAGGCCGCAATCGAAATCATTTCGTCCAACTCTGATTTGGTGGTTGCCATCGGCGAGAAGAAGGCCACGCAGTTCTTTGCACAACTTGCTTCCTGCTTCGACAAGAAAGCCACCACGAATTTCGAGGCGATCTTTGCTGCCTGGGGCGGCGACGTCCGCGAGCGCTCGGTCGATCTGGCCAGCGGGCAGATTCGGCCGCGGGAGTACGCACTGCTCCCACCAGACTCGCGGAAAGCGCAAGCTTATGAGGCCGATCCATCTGACGATTTCGGTGCCCAAAGGCGTCGTATGCAGAGCGTCGGTGCCGATCCGGGAGGGCGACGTAGATATCGTGTCCGCGAAGGACTTGCCGAATCACAAGGGTTACCGGGCGACGTTGACGGAGGCCAAAGACAAGACGGGCGAACTGTTCATCGGCATCGACAGGGCCGCCTGGGACAAGGGCGCCCCGGGCAATGTCCGCTAGCCCTTCGGAGTGCGGCAACTTGTCGTCGCCTTCTTGTCAGTACGGAGGGGCCGAGCGAGCAACAAGCGGCGACAAGTCGCCGCACTCCAAAGGCCGCCGTCTTCAGACTCGGAGAGCAAATGTGCGTGACATGCGGACCAACCGCCGCGAGTTCTTGCGTGCCGCCGCGGATACGAGCGCGGCCGTGGCGGCCGTTCTTGGTTCCCGCTCAATCGCCACGGCCGACAACGCTGCCCTCGACGCGAAGCCGCCTCTCGACCAACGGAAGCTGATCCTCGTCGTCTTCGGCGGCGGCACGCGATCGAGCGAGTCAATCGGCGACCCCGACCACGGCCGCCAACTGGAGCAGCCCGGCGGTCCCGGCTTCGTCCATCACAGCGATTTCTATACGGGCGAAGGGGCCGGCGAAGGCTGCCGCCGCGTCTGGATGCTGGCCCTGGGCCCGGCCGCGACGCTTGGCCGGACGATCGACCGACCCACGCCCATCACGGCCGCTGCTGCCACCGGACTACATTTTCTCGGTCTTCCTGTTTCGGAGGGTGCGGCCTCGCCGGCAATAGAGCTGTAACATCGCAACTCGATTCCCTTTCCAACCGCTACTTCGGGATTCCGTCCTCTCACTGGCGCCCGCCCAAATTCGACCCTGCCGGGGAGAGCCATACATCATCGTTGACCTGAGCCCTGCCATGGCGCTAGGATGGGGGGCGCTGGTGGTTTTTCGGAAGGACGGTGGGTGCATTGCGTCTTCCACAAGGGTTGAGACTTTCGGCAAGGGGATTATCGAAGGAACGACCCATGAGACTGCTCACTGCGTTGCTGACCTTCGCTCTTTTCGGCGTTTGCCTTGCAGCAAAACAAAGCCCTGACGCCATGTCAGCAGACAAGGAACCGGTTTATCAGGGGAAGACTCTTGGCCACTGGATAGCGCTCGCTAGGAACAAGGCTCCCGCGTTGCGGCTTGAAGCCGTTTCGGCGCTTAGAAACATCGGTCCGAAGGCCGTTCCCGCCCTGGCGGAATTACTCAAGGACAAGGATCGACAGATCCGGCAGGCCGCCGCTTCGGCGCTGGGCGAGATCGGTTTCGACGCAAACCCAGCCGTCCCGACCCTCATCGAATTGCTCAGGGACGAGGAGAAAGAGGTTCGTCAGGCCGCTGTTTCGGCACTTGGGAAGGTTCATTCCCGGTGAGAGGTAGTTGTCCCAGCAATTATAGAGTCACTCAAAGACAAAGATGGTCAGGTTCGACAGGCGTCTGTTTCGGCATTGGGGAACCTCCGGTTCAACGCCAAGGCAGCCATTCCGTCCCTCATCGGATTGCTCGGAGACGAAGAGCATCGACGCGACGTCGTTGTGGCCTTGGGGAAGATCGGTCCCCAGTTCATGGAATTGCTCAGCAACGCGGACGAGGGGACGCAGACGATCATCGTTTCGGCCATAGAAGAGATCGGTCCCGGGGCCAGCCCAGCCGTTCCAAGGCTGACAACACTGCTTATTCACGGAAGTGTGTCGATGCGACGTGCCGCCGCAAGGATCCTGGGAAAGATTGGCCCGAAGGCGCGAGCAGCCGTCCCAGCGCTTTGCGAGTCGGTCAAAGACAAGGACGTGCTTCTGTGTTGGACTGCCGCCAAGGCCCTGGGAGAGGTCGGCCTCGACGCGAAGACGAGTGCCCCGGCTCTTACGGAGTTGCTCAAGGACAAGAATGGGGAGGTTCGCGACGCTGCTGCTTCTGCTCTGCGAAGGAACACTCTTGAGGCGAGGACGTCGGAGGTCGATGCCAAGAAGATCAGGCGTCTTATTGCCGAACTGGCGACGGTCGACGAGCCCGACGTGGGCTTCTCACCCACCGTGGGCGGAAGTGCCTTTGCTCCTATTGCGTCGTCGGAGCAGTTAGGGACGTTCTTGGTCACCGACCCCGGGTTGAAGCGAAACACCGCGTTCACCTCGCTGGTCGAATTGGGTCCCCAAGCGTTGCCTTTCCTCCTCGAATCGCTCGACGACAAGACGCCGACGAAGCTGATCATGGGCCATCCCACGATGATGGGCGACATGTGGCTCAGCCACGAAATAGAGGGAAATCCTCTCAACTCGCACGAAGCAAACGTGCTGGCCGAGGTGGGCGCGCCGCTGGAGGAGCAGGGTTACGAAACACACGTCAACCGGTACACCGCGAGGGTCGGCGACATCTGCTTTGTCGCTATCGGCCAGATCGCGAATCGGCCCTACATGGCCGTCCGTTACCAACCTACGGGCTGTACCGTCGTCAATAGCACGGTGTTCGATAAGACGTTGGCCGCTGAAGTGCGGGCGATTTGGGGCAAGTCGGATCACCGGCAAAAGCTGCTGGACTGGCTCCTGGTCGATTTTCGCACCCTAGACTGCCGGTTCAACGGTTTTCCAGCCGGCGCGGCCATGAGGCTGGCCTACTATTTTCCTGACGCCACGGAGGACCTCATCATCGCTCGGCTAAATGAACTGGAGGCCGCTGCCGCCGGCAACCCGCAACGCAGCGATGACGTAAGCCGGTAGATGGACGGTTCTCGGCCGAACTGCCATCTGGGAAATACGGGGTCTTCGTGAACGACGGCACGAAGCATCTCGCGCAGGCATGGGGGATCGTGGTTGCGCCGGGGGAGACAGCCGCGGACGTCGTCCTCAAGCCGGTCGCAGTCGAGGATCAAAGCCAGAGGTCTTTCCGGATCGCGCGTCCGGGACAGGAGCAGACGATCACTTGGGTCAAAGGCACCGTGCGCGACCAAGCAGGACGACCCGTGAAAGGCGCAACGGTCCTCGCTTGCGCAACCTATCACGGGGGCATGCGCATGTATGAGATGATCAACAAAGGCGTGAGCGACGAACAGGGGAAGTACGAAATCCGAGGCGAAGGCGGGCTGTCCGCCTTCTCCACGTCCCTAGTCGCGTACGCACCCGGGAGGCCGCATGCCTGGAGTTGGCTCAACCGCGACGACTTTGAGGGAGAATGGGTGGAGGTGGGAAAGACGCAGCCAACGAAGAAACTGGAAGAAGCACCGACGATCGACATCACGATTCCGGCGCGCGGAGGCACGCTGGAGGTCAAGGTCGATCACGATGGCAAGCCGGCCCGCAGTGTACAGGTGAGCGTTTCTCTCGAAGACGTGAACCTGCGAGACATCTGGGCGGCAGGAGGTGGGAAGAAGCGAGAGGAACTGGATGCGATTGTCGAACCCGTGGCGCAGACCGGTGAAGACGGCATCGCGCGATTTGAGAACCTGCTGCCGGGACTGTACCGCGTGATTGTCACGGCGGGGGAAAAGGAGGCCCTTTATGAACTGCGCCGCGGCCGGGGGATTGGTGGAACCGGGCAAGGTGACGCGCACCGAGATCACGGCGTCGGAAAAGGTGGTCAGGCCGCCGGCATTCCAGGGCAGCGCGTTCGTCGGGATGGGTGGGATGTCGGTGCTCGGAGGCGGAGCGGAGAAACTGGTGGGACGGGTCCTGCTGCCGGACGGAAAAACGCCGGCCTTGGGGGCGCGGGTGATGTATTTCGAGCCGGGACAATGGCAAGCGCGACTTGCGGGAATGACCGATGCCTCAGGCACGGTGCATGCGCGGGGTGTCTGGTACTCGGCAAACGCGACCGACATGCGGCCGCCGGACTACCCGGACCAGCCGTTTTCGGTTGCGTGGCTTCCCGGCTGCTACGGTGCGGTGATTCAACCGGTGGTGGAGGGGAAGGCCATGCAATGGGTCTTGCCCGAGCCGAAGGTGTTGCGTGGGACGGTCAACGTGAGTGGCAAGCCGCCTGGACTTCGCGGGCAGATCCGGGTGGTGGCAGCCTATCAAGGAAAGGGTGCGCTCGGCGGAGTGCTCAGCGTCCAAGCCACCGCTCAGGCGGATGGCTCGTTCGAGTTGCCCGGTCTGACGGAGGGATCGTACAAGGCCCAGGCGGCGCTGGATGCAATCTGGCTCTCGCCGACGCTTGAGGTGAAAGTGGACCGGAGCGATCCTCGACCGGTGAAGCTGGCCATTGGCGCGCCGTCCGGTCCGGTTGTGGTACGACTTGTCGGAAGCAATAAGCAGCCGCTCTGCGGCCGGGAGGTGACACTCCAACGGCCTGCGGGACCGTTGGATGCGCTCTGGCCGCGCGTGCTGCTCTCGGATGGCGCCGGCGAGGTTTACATTCCGGCGTTGGAGGCGGGGACTCACAAGCTGAGGGTGGCCGGAACAGGGGTGGAGTGCGAAATCAAGGCCGAGGCCCTGCCTGCTCAGCAGCATGGGGTTGAGCAAATTGATGTGGAGCCTGGTCGAGATACTCGCTGATCCCGGGCCTTGTTCATCACCACGAATCACCCGCGTGCTAACACCGTAAGGGTACATCGCTGGGCGGTCTGCTCATCGGTCCCCCTGTCTACTTGCGTCGCCCGCCATCCCGTAAAATGGCATTTCCAGAAAAAATCCCTTCAACAGATTCCGCTGCTGCGCAAATAAGAGGGTAGGGACCGCGGGAGGCTGACCATGAGCTGCGACCGCGCAAGAGACGAGGATCTGATGATGCGAGTGGCCGAGGGCAACCGTGAGGCCATGAGCCCCCTGCTTCGGCGGTATGCCAGCCCACTGTTGACCTTTATCCGTCGAATGACCGGCGACTGGCATCGTTCTGAGGAACTGTTCCAGGAGGCATTTCTGGCCGTTTGGCAGAACCGCCGCGGGTACGAGTTACCTGCTGCGGCACGACCCGGCGGCGATCGACGATCCCTATGTGTTGGCGCTGGTGATCCGTGCCATCCTGGCGATCCAACCCGACGCCGCCCAGGCCCGGCCCTATCTCCAGCGGCTGGAAGCGATGAGCCGTCGCTCGGAAGACGGGAAGCTGGCGTGGTGGGATTCCGGCGCCGGCCGCCGCACGATGTTCTACGGTGCCGGGCAAAGCGGCAGTATCGAGATGACGGCCCTGGCCGCGCTGGCGATGATCGAAGGCCGGGCGAGTCCGGCCACGACCCGGGGCGCGCTGGCCTGGCTGGTTGCGCAGAAGGACGCCTGCGGCACCTGGCACTCGACCCAGGCGACCGTACTGGCTCTGAAGGCCCTGCTGGCCGGCACCGATCGCCCGCTGGGTGAGGCCCGCCAACGGCAAATCGACGTGACCCTGGATGGAAAGCCAGTCAAGACGTTTACGATCCCAGCCGACCAGGGCGAAGTGATGCAGCAGATGAGCCTGTCCGCCCAGTTGACCCACGGCAGCCACCGCCTGGAAATCACCGATCGTACGGGGGCGGCCACCGGTTATCAGGCCGCCTTGACCTATCACGTGCCCGGCATCGATCGTACCGAAGAAGCCGGGCCGCTTACGATCCGGCTGGTCTACGACAAGACCACGTTGGCGGTTGACGACCAGGTGCAGGCGACAGCGACGGTCACCAACCGAACGGCCGATGTCATTCCGATGGTGATCCTCGACCTGCCGATTCCCCCTGGCTTTGCTATGGAAGCGACGGACCTGGACGTTCTCCAATCGGCCCGCAAGATTGCCAAGTATCAGGTAACGCCGCAAAGCGCGATCATTTATCTCCGCCAGCTCGCTCCCTCCGAGCCGCTGGAACTAGCCTATCGCCTGCGGGCGACGATGCCGGTCAAGATCGTCGCCCCGTCCGCCCGAGCTTACGAATACTACAACCCAGACCGCCGTGCCATGACGGTCCCGACTCCGATGACCGTCGCTGCGGCGAAGTAGGAGATTGGCCTATTTCAGCGGTAGTTGACGCTGGCCACGGCGCAGCCCTTGGGCACCAGCGGCACGGCCCGCCGCCAGTCTTCGTTGCCGTCCTTCCAGCCGCCGCCGTGGACCCAGACGATGACCGGCAGCGGCCCGCTGGCCTTCTCCGGCAGGCAGAGGTCGAGCTTCTGCCGCTCGTGACCGCCGGGAACGTATTCCAGGTTTCGTAGCCAACCCCTAGGGAACCGTCGTTTCCTCCGGCGGCGCCAGCACGGCCAACACCCCCGTCAACACCCCGCTGCTGACAGATATCCTGTGGGCAGAGGCAAGGAGGAAATCTACCACCCCCCACGTCGGTTTATTGCAACTTCCGACTCCGGAGACTATAAGGGAGGGCAACAATACGCACCGTTGAGGGGGCGTCCCTTGAAAGCGCCCTCGTGGACGGGTCCCTAACCCGCGTATGGTTGTTGGGTCGTCCGGGAGGTTCGATCACCGACGCCGGCCGAAGATTCCTTCTGGAGGGGTACACTGCCATGAGGTTTCTCACGCTGTCCGGGCAAACGCTGCGTCGCAAATCGCCGCTGGAGTCTCACAAGAAGCATCCCTTCGGCCGCGGAGGCTCGTCTCGCAAGCTGCGTTTGGAGAATTTGGAGCATCGTTGCCTCTTGGCCGTGACCTTGACCTGGTCCGGGCCGGGTAGCGCACTCAGTCTGACGGAAAGCACCTCCGGCGCGACGCCCACGGTGGTCATCTCCGAGCCCACGCCCGGCGTCAACACGTTGGAGATCAACGTGGGCACCGGCTACACTTTCGCCGCCGGTTCCACGACCTCGGCAACCGGGCTGACCTACCAAAACGCCGGCTCGCCCACAACTTCGCAGTACGCGACCATCAACATCAGTTCGGCCGGCAACGTCAGCTCGCTCGTGGCGGCGCTGTCCTGCGACTATCTGACGCTGGGCCCCATTCGCGACTTTGCCGGCGGGATCGGCAGCATTACCGCCGCGGCCGGAACGATCGAGGTCGCCGGGATCACCACTGCCAGCGTCAACGGCAATGTGAGCCTGGCAGCCACCGGCAACCTCACCGTCGACCCCGGCGCGAGTACCCTTACCGGCACGGGGACGATCTCTCTGGCCGCGGACGTCAACGCCGACGGCACGGGGAACGACGGCGTAGGGACGCTCTCCATTGGCGCGGCGGCTGTGGTCACGTCGAGCAATTCCACGGCCAGTGCGATCACGTTCCGTGGGGCGGGCATCAACATCGACACCAGCGCGAATCCATCCCTGGTGGGGGCCCAACGCGGCTCGCTAAACGCCACGTCCGCCGCGACTCTCAAGGGGTTGAACGATCCCGTCGCGATGGACTTCGATGCCAGCGGCAACCTTTACGTGGCCAACTGGAGCAGTGGTACGGTCAGCAAGTTCTCTCCCGGGGCCACAACGGCCCAAGCCACTCTTACCGGGCTCTTTGAACCAGATGGCCTGGCCTTCGACTCCAGCGGCAACTTCTACATTTCCAATGAGGGCGGTACTACCGTGAGCGAGTTTGCTCCCGGGGCCACAACGCCGACTACCACGCTCAACGGTCTGAGCCGTCCGAGCTGCTTGGCTTTCGATTCCAGCGGCGACCTCTACGTGGCCAACTATGGCGCCGGCACCGCAAGCGAGTTCGCCCCAGGGGCCACCACGCCCATGGCTACGCTTAGCGGGCTGAACTATCCCCAAGCCATGGCCTTCGACTCCAGCGGCAACCTCTACGTGGCTAATTCCGGCGCCGGCACTGTGAGCAAGTTCGCCCCAGGAGCCACCACCGCAACCGCCACGCTTTCCGGCCTGAGCGCTCCCGAAGCCTTGGCCTTGGATTCCAGCGGCAACCTCTACGTGGCCAACTATGGCGCGGGCAAAGTGAGCAAGTTTGCTCCGGGAGCCACCACGTCCAGCGCCAGTCTCACGGGGCTGAATCATCCCCAAGCCCTGGCATTCGACGCCGGCGGTACCCTCTATGTGACCAATAATTCTGGCACTACCGTGACGGAGTTCGCGCCGGGGGCGACCGTGCATGGCCCCTCCCTCGTCGGCTTGAATGACCCCGGCGCGCTAGCCTTCGACGAAAGCGGCAACCTCTACGTGGCCAATTCCGTGAGCGCCGGCACCGTTTCCAAGTTCGTCCCCATATGCACTCCCACGGCCGGCGGCGTGGTGATCCGTTCGTCGCTTCCCGCCCGGCCCATGAACATTGGCGGCAAGGGCACCGTGGCCGGCATCAACCTTACCAGCGCTGAGCTGGCTCAGATCTACACTACGTCCGCCGGCACGATCACCTTCGGCGACAGCTTGCAGGCCAGCAACATCGCCTTCACCACCGCCACGCCGGCCGTTACGCCGGGCGCATCGGTGGCGGTGGTCCAGTCCACGACCGGCACAGGACAGATCACCCTCGACGACGCGGGCGGCGGGACCGGCCTGAACGGCAACGGCGGCGCCGTCGCCCTGACCCCGGGCACGGGCGGAATCCTGATGCCACTGAATGCCTCCGGCACGCCGCTGGCCACCAAGGGCTTCAACGCGACCGGCCTGACGCTGAGCTTTGCCCTCAATTTCGCTCCCTCCGTCGGCGCCCAACTGACGCTCGTTAACAACACGGCCACGCCGATCACCAGCCATCCCATCGTCGGTACCTTTGCTGGCCTGCCGCAGGGCGGGATAATCTCGCTAACCTACAACGGCACGCCCTTCCTCTTCCAGGCCAGCTACGCCGGCGGCGACGGCAACGACCTAGTGCTTAGCGATATCTCCTCCCTCACGACGACCAGCCTCGTTGCTTCGCATGCTTCTGTGACGTACGGGACGCCCATTACCTTCACGGCCACCGTGACCGCCGCCAGCGGCTCCGCCGCACCCACCGCTGGTGGCGTCGACTTCTACGACGCCACGACCGGCGTCAACCTCGGCAATGGCGCCTTGAGCGGCAGTACGGGCACAACTTCCACGTGGACGCTGACCACTGGCGCGAAGGCTTTTAACGTCACGCTCGGGGATACGGTCACCGACACCTATACGCCCGGCACGGGCTTCGCCGGCAGTTCGGGCACAGCCACGGAGGCGGTGACGGCGCTGGCGATCACGGTTACTGCCGCGGCGAGCACCAGGGCCTACGATGGCACGACCTCATCGACGGCCAAGCCTAGCATCACGTCCGGCAGCCTGGTGAGCGGCGACACAGCCGCCTTCACCGAAACCTTCGACAATCGCAACGCCGGCACGGACAAGACGCTGAGCGCGGCCGGCTCTGTCAGCGACGGCAACGGCGGTGCCAACTACGCAGTGACCTTCGCCACCAACGCTAGCGGCCAGATCATGCCCCGAGCGCTCACGGTCACCGCGGCTACCGCCACCAAGACTTACGACGGTACCACGTCGGCAACGGCCACGCCAACGGTCACCGCCGGCGGCCTGGTCGGCGGCGACACGGGGGCCTTTACCGAGACCTACGACACCAGCGCCGTCGGTGCGGATAAGACGTTGACGCCTACCGGCTCCGTCAACGATGGCAACGGCGGCAACAACTACGTGCTGACCT
>Ga0181539_1003957_pt1 | contig 13083 bp, 19 predicted proteins | sample PEATcosm2014_Bin_46_FD_119767 | JGI IMG/M metagenome (GOLD analysis project Ga0181539, IMG submission 119767) | Peatland microbial communities from MTU Mesocosm Facility, Houghton, MI, USA - PEATcosm2014_Bin23_60_metaG | ecosystem: Environmental > Terrestrial > Soil > Wetlands > Peat | place... | reverse complement strand
TGTTACTGCCGGAGATCGAGCGCCAACAAGAACTCGGTAAGGAAGTGGTGTTTCGCGCCGATGCCGCCTTTGCCAAGCCGGAGATTTACGAGGCTCTGGAGAAGCGGAGCTTGAAGTATGCCATACGTCTGCCGGCGAACGACAGCCTGGAGCGGGACATCGCGGAGTTGCTGACGCAGCCCGTAGGAAGACCGAGCCACAAGCCCGTGGTCTGGTACAAATGTTGTCGACAACATTTGTACCATTATGTAACCTTGACAGTAATGTGGTGCAGAATTCCCCCGCGCCCTGAAATTGTCCCCTCATCGATGTTTTACGCCACATAAGTTCCCTCCAATATAGTGGGGTCGTTGTTCATACCATCCCATCTGGAGGTCCGATTATGTTCGATCAATTCTTCAAGTCTCCGCGTGCGGTAAAGCGTCATTCCACCAGCCCGCTCTTAGAAGAGCGGCTTCGCTACCTTGCTCGTTGTGCCAGGCAGGGAAGCACTAAGAGTTCTCTACGTCAAATTGCGCAGCATTTGCTGGTGTTCATCGACTACCTGCACCTGGAAGCGGCCGATGAAATCAGTGTCGAGCAGATCCATGCGGCTGCCGACCGATGGGTTAGCCGTCAGCCCCAACCTCACAACGTGACCGATTACCCGTACGCGAAAATGCGCTTCATCTCCGACGCCAAGCATTGGCTCAGCTTCCTCGGCCGTCTGCGCCAGGTTGAAGTCCCGCGCCGCCCATATACACACCTGATCGAGGAGTTTGCAGACTACATGGTTCAGGAAAGGGGGTTGTCCCAAGACACCATCCGCAGCCGCCGCTGGTACCTGGAGCAGTTCCTCGGTCGCTTCTGGCAGGAACATCGACCCTTCAATGAGATCTGCATCGCCGACATTGATGCTGCTATTACCCGCAAGGGTGATCAGGATTCTTACGCTCGGACATCGATCAAAGCATACGCAAGCACACTACGAGCTTTCTTCCGCTACGCCGGGCAACGCAGGTGGTGCGCTCCGGGTTTGGCAGCGGCGATCATGTCCCCGCGCCTGTTTGCCGACGAGGGTCTACCGAAGGGTCCGTCCTGGACCGATGTGCAACGCCTGCTCACCAGTACAGAAGGCAATCAACCCAAAAACATCCGGGATCGCGCCATCCTCATGCTGTTCGCCGTATACGGGATGCGAGTCGGTGAAGTTCGCGCCCTAAGGTTGGAGGACCTGAACTGGGAGAAGGAGTTGATTCACGTGACTCATCCCAAGCCGCGCCGCCAGCAGGCTTACCCACTCTCTTATACCGTGGGGGAAGCCATCCTTCATTACCTGAAAAAGGTACGGCCGCGCGTCACCCCCCGTGAGGTCTTTCTAACTTTGAAAGCACCATGGCGACCCCTCAGCAGCGGTTCGTTCTATGACCTCGTCAGTGATCGTTTGCAGGTCCTGGGTGTCTCTCTCAAACACCATGGCCCACACTCTTTACGGCATGCCTGTGCCACACGCCTTCTCGCCGAAGGCTTCTCGATGAAAATGATCGGCGACCATCTTGGACACCGCAAAACGGACACGACACGTGTTTACGCCAAAGTGGACCTCGCGGGCCTGCGTCAAGTGGCCGATTTCAACTTAGGAGGCTTGTTATGAAACTGAAAACACTGATCGCTCAATACGTGGCATTCCGGAAGTCGATGGGGGAGAGTTTTGAAAGCCCGGAGAGTCTGCTGAAAACCTTTTGCCGACGCATGGGAGCAGAGATCGACTTGAGGGACGTCCGCGCCAAGCGAGTGCAGGCCTTCCTCGCCGGAACCGGTCCGGTCACTCGCTATTGGCATTGCAAGTATGACACCTTGCGCGGCCTTTACCGCTACGCGACCAGCCGCGGCTTTCTGGCTGATGCACCGCTGCCTGCGGCAGTGCCCAAGCTGCCCGAGCGTTTTGTGCCCTATATTTACACACGCCACGAAATGCGCCGACTCTTGAACTCTACCGCCTCTTTCCCGAAACAACCCCGTAAACTTGAGCCCCATACAATGCGAGCGATTGTGCTGCTGCTCTATGGCGCCGGCCTACGGGTCAGCGAGGCTGTGGCTCTCACGGTTGAAGATGCGGACCTGCCTAATGCCGTGATCACCATTCGCGATACGAAATTTCATAAGACGCGAATGGTGCCCCTCGGGCATCAACTAAATCAGGTGATGAAGCAATACGCCGCAAGGCGCAGGGACGCTGGTCACTTGCAACATGGTAGCGCACCCTTCTTCGTCTTGCGCCGTGGTGGGCCCGTGTCGGTCCAGCTCGTGCAGCAGAGATTCCGATGCCTGCGCGGGCGTGCCAGTGTCCGCCGTACCGATGGCGCGCGCTATCAGCCACGGCTGCATGATATGAGGCACAGTTTCAGCGTCCACAGACTCACCTCCTGGTATCAACAAGGCGCGGACGTACAAAAGCTGCTGCCGCAGCTGGCGACTTACTTGGGGCACGTCAATATCGCCGCAACCCAAGTGTACCTAACGATGACCCCTGAGTTGCTGCACGCAGCCTCGGTGCGCTTTGAGCGCTATGCCTTTCAGGAGGTGCACCATGCGTGACACGGTCAAGCTGGGCCCTTGGGTCCGGCGCTTTCTCCTGGAATATCTGGTGGGCGAACGCAATCTGGCGCGCAACACCCAACGCAGTTACCGTGATACGCTGGCTCTGCTCATCCCTTTTCTCGCCAGCAAGGTCCACAAGGCGATTGATCAGCTCGACCTCGATCATGTCACCGCCGAGCGCGTGCGGCAGTTCCTCCAGGACTTGGAGCAGACGCGCGGGTGCGGCGTGACCACGCGCAACCAAAGGCTGGCGGTAATCCATGCGCTGGTGCGCTTCATCGGGCAGCATCGCCCTGAGCATATTGAATGGTGTGGACAGATTAGAGCCATCCCTTTCAAGCGAGCCGCCAAGACTCCAATTTCTTATCTGGACAAGCCCGAGATGGAGGCACTGCTCGCTGCACCCGATCGCAGCACCGCGCAAGGGCGCCGCGACTATGCGCTCCTCTTGTTCTTGTACAACACCGGAGCCCGCGCCGATGAAGCGGCACAGCTCAATATCGGCGATCTTCATTTCGCTTACGCGCAACAGAGAGATCATTCCTCCGTGCAGATCCGCGGCAAAGGCAATAAGCTGCGCCCTTGCCCCCTGTGGCCGCATACGGTGAGGGAACTCACTGCCATGATCGATGGGAAGGTCGGCACCGAGCACGTCTTCCTCAATCGATGTGGCCGACCGATCACGCGGTTCGGCATTCACACGATGGTTAAACGCTATGTCGAAAGAGTGTCAGCTACGATGCCGGAATTAGCAACGAAGCGGGTAAGCCCCCATTCGATTCGCCATACGGCAGCCTCACATCTGCTACGTGCCGGGGTGGATATCAACACGATCCGGGCATGGCTGGGCATGTCTCGCTCAATACCACTAACATTTATGCGGAAGCCGATCTGGAGATGAAGGCTAAAGCACTGGCTCATTGTGAAGTAAAGGAGGCCGGGCGGAAGAGGAGGTGGGGCAAAAACACTGGCCTGATGACGTTCCTGCGATCGCTGTAGGACATCCGTTATGTGGCGTCTGGATGGTTCACACGCTTACACTGCGTTGTGGTTCCAGGCTGGACGCCACATTACTGTCAAGGTTACATAATGGTACAAGGGCTTCCTCTACCAAGCCGCGAGCTGGAAGACGGCGCGGCGTGTGGTGGCGAAGGTGGAGTTCCATGCCGGGGAGTTGTTTCCGCGCCTGGGGTTCATCGTGACCAACCTGGAGACGCCCAGCCGGGCGGTGGTACGGTTCTATAACAAGCGGGGCACGGCCGAGCAGTGGATCAAGGAAGGCAAGCAGGCGGTGAAGATGACTCGCCTCTCTTGCCATCGGTTCCGCTCGAATCAAGTGCGGCTCGCGCTGAGCCTGCTGGCCTACAATCTGGGGAATTTGTGGCGGCGGCTGGGTTTGCCGAGAGGGATTGAGAACTGGTCCCTGACGAGCTTGCAGCAACGACTGGTGAAGACCGGAGGACGGCTGGTCAAACATGCGCGTTACTACTGGCTATTGCTGGCGGAAGGACATCTGACGCGGCGGCTCTTTGGGGCCATGGTCAGGCGCATTGCTTTGCTGCCCTTGCCGGCGGGATAGAATCCGCAACCGGCAGAAGAAAATATGGGGAAGCAGGCAGGGGGGACGGAGAGGTGTCTGAGAAATCGCATGGGAAGCGGGTCAAGGTGCCAGTTGACGCCAAGCCGAAGGCACCCATTTGGCTGCCAGATGCCGAGCTGGCGTCAGGAGTGCAAGATTGCGGCCGCAAACAAGCCGGCAGGATGCATACTGTTGTGATTCGGGATGCCAAAATGGAAATCCCGGTTGAAATCGAATAGCAATAAAGAAAGCCAGGATGACATGGAATTCATCGACTTGAAAACACAGTACGCCGCCCTGAAGCCAGCCATCGACGCGCGCATGCAGGCAGTATTCAATCATTGCCAGTTCATCATGGGGCCGGAGATCGCCGAACTCGAACAGAAGCTTAAAACGCGGGTTGGCACGGAGCATTGCATCACCTGCGCCAGCGGTACTGACGCGCTGCTGATCGCCCTGATGGCAGTCGGCGTCGGCGCCGGCGACGAAGTCGTTACCACCCCGTTTAGCTTCATCGCTACAGCGGAACCGATCGCGTTGCTGGGGGGCAATCCGGTATTCGTGGACATCGATCCACAAACGTACAACCTGAACCCGAGTTTGCTGCCGGCCGCCATCACACCTCGCACGAAAGCCGTGATCCCCGTTTCTCTTTACGGGCAATGCGCCGACATGGACGCCATCAACTCTATCGCTGAGCCGCTGGGGATCGCCGTTATCGAGGATGCGGCTCAGAGCTTTGGCGCCACCTATAAAGAACGGCAATCGTGCAATTTGTCCACGATCGGCTGCACGAGTTTTTTCCCATCCAAGCCGCTCGGCTGCTACGGCGATGGGGGGGCATGCTTTACAAATGACGACACACTAGCCACGCGCATGAAGCAGATCCGCGTGCACGGGCAGGACCGGCGCTGCCATCACCCGGTCATAGGAATCAACGGCCGCCTGGACACGCTACAAGCAGCGGTGCTGCTGGCCAAGCTGGAGGTGTTCGACGCGGAAGTCGCGGCCCGCGCGCGCATCGGCGCCGCCTACACTGAACACTTGAAGTTGCTGGTCCGCACGCCGGAGATCAAACCGCACTGTACAAGCGTGTACGCGCAGTACACGATCCAGGTGGACGATCGCGCGGCCGTGCAGGCGAACCTGAAGTCCGCGGGCATTCCGACCGCGGTGCACTATCCGACACCGTTGCATCTGCAGCCGGTGTTTGCTTACCGCGAAGTGGGGCCGGGCAGCTTCCCGCACGCGGAACGCGCGGCGGAGCGCGTCCTCAGCTTGCCCATGCATCCGTACCTGACAGGCGAACTGACGAAGCGGGTGGCCGATGCTGTCGCAGCAGCAGTGGCGCGCAAGCAAAGTATGGCGGCACATTGAAAAGCGATGAATAACGAGGTACCGGAACCCGCTGAGACTTTCTAGGATGGCAGAAGTGGACGCAACGACCGCAGCGACAATGGCGCAACCGGCACGCAAGCCTACGACGTTCGCCGGGGATGCGCTCAAAGTGGCTTTTGGCGCCTCGTCGTCGCAATTGTTCAGCATTCTCGCCGCTCCGGTGCTGACTCCTGCGGGAAAAGGCTGGCGTAAAACCGCAGGATTTGAGCAAGGAAATCGACCTTAAGAACTTCTCGACGGCGACGCTGCCTTAAGACTTGCTCCAGTCCTCGGTTTTTAGCTGCTTCACGCGCCGAAATGCCTGATCGTTGGTGACCAACACGGCTGGGACGGCAAGAGCGTGGGCAGCAATCATTATGTCCAGGTTGCCCATCGGCTCTCCGTCGCGTTCGAGCTGGGCGCGCACTCGGGCGTATTGCCGCGCCGCCTCCGACTCCCACGGCAGAATCTCGACACGTAACAGAAACTCCTCGACGGCGTTTTGCAACCGCGTCGCCCCCGGTTTGCGAGCAACCCCAAAGCGTAGCTCTGCTTCGGTGACAGAGGAAATCGCGATCTGGGCCATGGGAACCTTCAGCAAGCGCTCGCGAACTCGGGGCATATTGCCCCTGATAACGTAGCTCGCCGTGTTCGTATCCAGCAGGTAGTGGGCTGACATCAGAACCTATCTCGCTTTTGTGGCGGTTGATCATTGCGGTCGGCCAGGAAATCCTCAGGCACATCAATGGTCTTCATCAACTCGAAAAAGTCCTGCCACGACTCTGGTCTCCGCGACAAAATGACATCACCGGTGGCCGGATCGTGGCGGATATATACCTGCGTGCCCTCAAAGCGATACTCGGACGGCAAGCGGACGGCCTGACTGCGGCCGTTACGGAATAGCTTGGCAGTGTGAGGCATTGGGTACCTCCAGCGATATATACCATGATAGATTACATCGACGGCCTGCATCAAGGTATAGATTTACAGCCCCCGGGCGGCAGGACGATGACGCCCGAGGCGTTTTATGAACGTATCGCTTACCCCCGAGCTTGAACAGTTTGTCCAAACCAAGGTGCAAAGCGGCCGCTATAACTCTGCCAGTGAGGTGGTGCGGGAGGCGCTCCGCTTGTAACGACTTGACGCGGGTTCCGTAGTTCTTGTGCGTACGGTCTACAGAGCAAGCTCATTCGGAAGGGTTAGGTTTCAGACGGGCTAAGTGGTCGCACGCATGAGATCGACGATTGGCCTGTCTCAGTGTCTGCCGATCCGGAAACAGCTCTCCAAGAAGGCCCATGAAGCGATCCGCCAGGCAAGCCAGAGCAACGCACGCCGTCGCGACAATTACACTTTGGGAACTGGGCGTTGCTCGCGTAGCGCTGGCGCATCCAGGTTTCCGGCACGGTCGAATCGTTTGTCCGCGAAACCGTCTCGAGAGTCATTGTCCGTCCTATGACCCCTGAGATTGCCGCCCTGGCTGTACGGCTCCCCGCAAACTATCCAAAAGATCCCGCAGACCGTTTGATTGGTTCCACCGCGATCGTTGAAGGATTCCCGTTGGTTACGGCCGACGAGTGTATCCGGGCAGCAAAAGTCGTTGACACCATTTGGTGAATGACGTACCGCGATCGACCGCGGTTCCTGCCATCATAGAAATATATTAACAACTGTAAATACCGATAATAAGCTTTGGGCTGAGCGGCAAGCATGCGCTTTGAATGGACCGAAGAAAAGAACCAGAAGAAGAACCGGAGAAACACGGCGTGAGCTTCGAGACCGCCACGCTGGTGTTTGATGATTCGCACGCCTCACAAAGCGCGATGCCATTCCCGAGGACTGTAGCGCTAGCGAAAAACGAAGCCATTTCAGCCGGAATAGGCCGGAGCCAGTGAGTCCTGTTGACGGCGACGCGGTAGCACTCCTTCACAAAAGTCATCGATGAGCTTGGCCGCGTTCTCGGAGGTGTAAGCCTTCATCGTTCCCTTCCTAACACTTCTAACCAGCGGCTAGGCGCTCAAGCCGTTCGAAAGTATCAGGGTATTTGCGAACGAGTAATACAAGAGTGGCTGCTTGCGGATTCGGCTTTGCTCGCCCTTGCTCCCATTTTTCGAGGGTGCGCTCGTTGATGTGGAGCTTTCTGGCAAAGACAGCGCGAGAACACTGCAGTTTCTTTCGCGTGTCTTTAATCAGCTTCGAATCGACTTTCGGGAGCGGAGCAGCTGTTACTTTGTAGCTACGGAGCGTGAGCTTACCCGCGCGATGGCTCTTCATTGCAGCTACGCCTTCTATAAGCTCGCCAAAGATGTTTCGCTTGGCCATTACCGTGCACTCCTTTTTCGGATTCCTTTTCGCGCAATTCGCGTTTTTTCCCGTGCTTTAAGTTCCGTGCCCAGCGCAGCCTTGAGCATCTTCTTCTCTGCCGTGGTGAGGTCTGCAGCTTCGTCCTTGTCGTATAGCGTCATCAGCCAGATCTGGTGATCGGACAAAAAGTGAAAGTAGACAATCCGCAAACCCCCTCTACGCCCTTTGCGACGTCTCGCATCTGCCCAGCGGAGCTTCCTAAAACCTCCAGTGCCCGGCATCAGGTCGCCGAGAGCAGGGTTTTCTAGCAGCGCATTCTGCAGCGACTGGTATTCGTCGCCGTCGAGATAGTCCGAGATGTGCCGAGTGAACGCCGGAGCTTCTATAAATTCCATTTAAAATCAATGTACGCCATTGGCGTATAGACAGAAAAGATACGCTACTGGCGTATAGTTGTCAAGCATGCTTCGGGTAAGGATTTATCTTGAACGGATTGCAAATCGCCGCGCCAAGCTGCTCGAAATCACTGGTTGCAACAGTCAGTGCGTGCACACGAGCAGTATGCAAGTTTTCCTGTCCCCGGCGCGGGCGCACGAGCGGCTCGTGATCAGCAGTAGAGTCCGTACGGAGAATTCCCTTCCCCCTACGGCCGATTACGGCAGAGATCGCCATCCTCGCCAATCAGCTACCGGAACATTTTCCTGAGGATCTCTGTGATCGCCTGATTGGAGCCACCGTCCAGGCCGAGGGGATGCTGCAGGGCCGAAATTGCGATCCTTTGTTTCCGAGCACCGCGACTACAGTAGGTTCTGTATTGACTGTTTTGGGGCAAGCCGCACGCTCAAGCTTTTTTCAGTTTCTGCGTGAATATATACTGTTATGTTCTTTCCAAAATGAAGCCTCCCCCCTCAATTCCGCGCCGGCGACCAAAGAAAGAAAAACCGCCCTCCAAACTCGTGGTGTATCTCTCCGAAGAAGAAAGCGAGCTTATCGAGCGTGCGGCATCCGTTTTGGGCCGGAGCAAGAGTGCATTTGGCGCGGACGTCATTATTGCCGAAGCAACCCGCATTCTCAGCAAACACCCTAGAAAATAAACGCTTCCTTTACTCTGAAAAGGGGTTGACATTTCTTCATAATAAATCCATAATGTATATGTTATGTATTCATTATGGTTGGAGGTTTCTACCCATGCGGTCAAATAAGAATAAGAAGCTCCCGGGTCCCAAGAGTGAACAGGCTGACAAGTTCAGTCAGACCCTCTTGCTTGCAAAAGAGCTCTGGCCCGGGTACACCAGCTCTGCTCACGACGAACAGCTGAAGCTGCTCGTCGGAGAGCACGGATTGTCTTTGGCAGCCGGAGATTTGCTTCTCATCGATGGCAAATTGTACGTCAGTCACGCTGGTCTTTTGCGAATTGCAAAACGAAAACACTGCTCTGGTATACATACCGAAGCTATCCCCGAATTTTGCGATCCGCACCGTAGCCGGTGGGTCGTCAAGGCCACCGTTTTCAAATCGGCAAGCTCGAAGGGCTTCGTGGGATACGGCGATGCTGACCCGTCGAACGTCTCCGCGCTGGTGCGTGGCGCCGAGATGCGAATCGCCGAAACCCGGGCGGTGAATCGCGCTCTGCGCAAGGCCTACGGCATTGGCCTCTGCTCGGTCGAAGAAATCGGTAGTCGCTCCGGACTGATCGAGCCCAGGAACGGCAACTCGAAAAACAACGCGGTTCTGCCGGGCAATGGCCAGCCGCTGCTTCGTGATCGTCTTTGCCTGCTCATCCGCCAGCACAATCTCGATGCGGCCCAAGTAAAGCGCTATGCCGCCGAGTTCTGTCACGTTGAATCCCTCCGAGAAGCAAGCCGCGAGCAGATCGAAGGGCTCATCAACCACCTCACCAGTCTGGCTGAGCAAGGCGGCAACACGCTTCTTGAACAACTCAACCCCCACGCCGAAAACAACACAAAACCGACGGAGGCAGCATGAGACGCCACATCCCCGGGTTACACCAAGCCGCCGCGACCCAAGAACAGGAAATTCCCGACGGCTTCTTTCTCGTACGCGTCGAAAAAGCCACTTATCGCGCCTACAAAGACAAGCCCTTTCTCACTCTAGCGCTCGCGGTGGAAGAGCCTCGGCAGTTCGCCGCATACCGCTTTTCCGCCCGCATCTATTGCACCCCCAAGGCGCTGTGGAAACTCAGTTGGTTTCTACGCGATTTCGGCTATGACATCGATCTGCTCGGGCGCGACGAGATCGACGACAAGTCTATGACCGGGCTTCAGGGCGTGGTCAAGATCAGCCACAACCACCTGAACGGGCGCAGCTACCTGAACCTCGATGGTTTCGCACAAGCCACCGATTGGCATGACTTCCAGTTGGAGAAAGCCGGGTGAGGTATGAACTTCAGCTACACCCAGGTCAGTCAACCTTTTGCCTGCCCCCGTCACCACCATTATCAGTATCTGGATGGCTGTGAGCAAAACGATAGGCGCGCCGCTATGCTGTTCGGGCGCGCCTTTGAGAAGGCTCTGGCCACCTTCTTCCTGCGTCAGGACGCTTCCGAGATCCTGTTTAAGGAGTGGGCCCGGTATCGCGACCTCGATCTTCAGTACTCTGCCAAAGATAACTGGGACCGTATGCTGCAGGGAGGGATGCAGCTGCTTGACCGTTTCGCCCAGGAAGACCGTATCCGCATTCCTCAGCCGCAGACAAATCTGCAGGTCAAGATCCTACGTCGGCTGCCCGGAGGCAACACCTTCGTCTCCTACGTCGATGCCATTGGCGAGTTGGACAACGAGCTCTGCGTAATCGACTGGAAAACCAGTACCAGCTGCTATCCGACCGAACCCGCCGGTCTGGGCGCGCTCGCCCCGCAGATGATCTGCTACTCGTGGATGACAGGCATTGAACGGGTCGCACTAGTTGTCTTCGTCCGCAAACGGATGCCCGAGATCCAATACCTCAAAGCCACGATCAGCGATCAACAGCGGCAGGAATACGGCCGGTTGGTGGAGGAGACGGTTCGTCAGATCGAGGAGGCACAGTTCCTGCCACATAGCGGCATCCGCTTTCCACAAAACCCTTGTGTGAGTTGCGCCTACCTTGGCCTTTGTCTCGATCGGCGGGACATGGTCAATTTCAAACTGACACACCAGCAAGGAGCCGCTCTTGATTGGCTTGACGAGCTTGCTTTCTAGGAATCCGCCAATGGAACCAAAGCTCAATCGCAAACGGGCTCAGTTCGTCCTGGCCAAGATCGATCAGATCCTCGACTGGGAGAGACGGGTGAACGCGAACCGCGATGTTCACTTCGTGGAACTGGGCCGCTATTTGTGCGAAGTACGGGCGGGACAATACTGGCGCCTGGAGAACTTGAAATCATTCGACGAGTTTCTGGAGAGACGGTTTCCCGGCTCGCGGCGGAAGGCCTACTACCTGATGTCCATTCACGAACGGCTGCCCAAGCAGGTGCGCAGCCAACTGAAGGAGGTCGGGTGGAGCAAGGCGACGGAACTGGCCAAGTTAGCGCGCCGCCAAGGCCAGGACTTCGATTGTGCAAAGTGGTTGCACAAAGCTAAGGCTCTGCCATTTGATCCGTTCAAGCAGGAAATCGAACGGGCGCTCAATGGACCGGATAGCGAGCCCTGGGACATGATTTACTTCAAGCTCTACAAGAGCCAAATTCCAGTCGTCGAGCAAGCACTGGAAATCGCCGCCCGAATGCTGGGCTCGGACAAATCCCGCGGTTACTGCCTGGAGATGATCTGTGCCGATTTCCTGGCGGGAGCAAACCTGGGACAAGACGAACCGGAAATGCTCCTAAATGCTCTTCACCGTTGCTTTTGTCTGCTGCCCAATGCCCAACAGGCCACCTTCCTGCAGCGGCTTACTGCCGCATGAAAAGTCGCCGGCTCGACTGCGTCGAGTACCACGAGCTACATCGCCGTGTCTTGAAGCGCGATGGCTGGCGGTGCCAAGTCTGCGGGAGCCGCACCGATTTACAGGTTCACCACCTCCGGTCACGTGCCCAACTCGGAGCCGATGCGGAAGACAATCTCTTTACCGTTTGCGCTTTATGCCACCGAGCCATTCATCTCAATGAAAGCAAGGATCCTGTTCCGCCCACCGATTGAGTGCTGATTAATAATAGTGACATATGGGTAGCGGAGCGAAGCAGAGGGCATGGCTGCTGATCTTTAGGCCTTGTCACTCCCTCTCGCCCGTCCTCCTTAGCTTCCGGAACTGATCGATTTCAACCTTACCTTCCGGAAACACAGCAAAAATCTGAAGCGTGCCGCCCATTGCCTTGATCATGGATTGAAGCGTGCTGACGTACATATCCGCCCTGCGCTCCATTTTGGAGACGGCGGATTGCCTGATCCCGAGTAGCTTTGCAAGGTGCTCTTGGGTCATGGCGCGGGCCTCGCGCACTTCATCCAAGGCCATTTCGGCCATGTCCTTGTGGGCCTTTTCCTGGGCGCGTGCGCGGGCCTCGGGCGACATTCTTGCTCGGAGCGTATTAAAGTTCTTTGCCACGAGATTCCTCCAATTCCCGTAAATGCTTGTCGAGCAGGTCATCGGCAATGGGTACATACCGGTCGTACCACCCTGAGTCGCCAGTTTTGTCGCCTCCTATCAGCAGAATAGCCGTGCGCCTCGGGTCGAAAGCGAACAGTACCCGCAATTGCCGCTCTTCAATCTTCCCACGCAGCTCCTTCATATTGGAATGCCGGGACTGCGCAATAACATTCGCATGAGGACGGGGAAGCGTAGGGCCGCACTCTTCAAGCAGGTGAACCTTGCGGTCGATTTCTTCCTGCTCTTGTTCGCTGAGGGCGTTCCACCAACTTTCGAATTCATCGGTGTACTCCACATCCCATGCCATAGAAGGAATATAACCTAAGAGGACTTATCTGTCAATCGATCCTGCTTCCGTAAGTGTCCACGAAAAAAATGGCTGTTGAAAAAGTCCGTTTTGCCGAAATCCGGCTCAAAATGGGTGACCAGAAATGTATCCGAAGTCGGAGAAAATCGCTTATAGGGCATCCTGAAGCGATGTCCTCGTACATGATGTATTTCAAGCTCTACAAAGGCCAAATCCCGGTCATCGAACAAGCTCTGGAAATCGCCGCCCGGATGCTGGGCTCAGACAAATCCCGCGGGTACTGCCTGGAGATGATCTGTGCCGATTTCCTGGCGGGAGCAAACTTGGGGAAGGACGAGCCGGACACGTTCCTGAATGC
>Ga0181539_1003948_pt1 | contig 13109 bp, 10 predicted proteins | sample PEATcosm2014_Bin_46_FD_119767 | JGI IMG/M metagenome (GOLD analysis project Ga0181539, IMG submission 119767) | Peatland microbial communities from MTU Mesocosm Facility, Houghton, MI, USA - PEATcosm2014_Bin23_60_metaG | ecosystem: Environmental > Terrestrial > Soil > Wetlands > Peat | place... | reverse complement strand
GCGCCGATGTACGCTCCATCGCCGACGGTGACGGGCGCGACCAGCGTGGAGTCACTGCCCACAAACGCGCCTTTGCCGATGCGCGTCATGTGCTTGTTGACGCCGTCGTAGTTGCAGGTGATGGTTCCGGCGCCGATGTTTGTGCCTTCACCGATCTCCGCGTCGCCGAGGTAGGTGAGATGGTTGGCCTTGGCGCCTTTGCCGAGACGCGCCTTCTTGGTTTCGACAAAGTTGCCGACGTGCGCGTTCTCGCCGATCTCGCTGCCGGGGCGCAAGTGCGCGAAAGGGCCGATCTGCGCGCCATCGGCGATGGTGGAATCCTCGAGCACACAGCTCTGGCGGATGAGAACGCCGTTGCCGAGGGTGCAGTTTTCGATCACGGAGAAGGAACGGATGCGGCAGCCCGTGCCCACGCGCGTCCGGCCCAGCAATTGCACGTAGGGCTCGATGACGGTGTCCGCGCCAACCTCCACCTCGGGATCGATCACGCAGGTTTCGGGGCGGTCGATCGCGACTCCGGCGGCTATCAATTGTTGTGTCTTCATCGCATCATCTCTTGCGGTTCGGTTACTGCTGCTGGCCCGGCTCTGGGTGTGGCCGCGGCGGGCGCGGGATGGTAATGTCGATCGGTTGCGGCGCGCCCATGCCGAGGGCATCAATCGGGGGCTTGATCTCAGAGCCGTTGCCGACCACGAGCACAGCCAGTTTTTCAGGGTGAATGTACTTTTTCGCCGCGGCCGTCACGTCCTCGAGCGTGACTTTTTCAAGGGCGGCGCGATAGGCCTCAAGATAATCGGCCGGGTAGCCATAGAACTCCAGCTTTTCGCGCTCCTGCAGGATCTTGACGCGCGTGTCATAGCGGAAGAGGAAGGAGTTGAGAATGTCGTCCTTGGCGCGTTGCAACTCGGCTTGCGTAAACGGTCGGGCGATGAGGCCGGCAATTTCGGCTTTGGCGGCCAGGGTCGCGTCCACGGTGGTGGCGCTCTTGGTAAGCACCTCAACGCGGAAAGTTCCCGGATGGTCGTAGGGCAGGTCGAACCCGCCACCGACGGCGTAGGCCAGAGCCAACCGCGTGCGCACATTTTGAAAGAGCCGGCTGCCAAAACCGCCGCTGAGAATTTCGTCCATGACGACGATGGCGGGCACGTCGGGGTTGTGGCGATCCATGCCGAGGGCCACGATCTGCACGTTGGACTGATTCACGTCTTCCTTGTCGATGAAGTACGCGCCGGGCTTGGGTCCGGCGAACTCATCGTGACGCGGCGGCTCGGGAGTGACGGGCGGCAGGGCCTCGAAGACCGCGCGCACTTTAGCTTCCATGGCGGCGGCATCGAAGTCGCCGCTGATGCCGACGATGAGCTTGCCCTTGAGGGTGCGATCGTGCCAGGCCTGAAGATCGTCGAGGGTGACGTTGGTGATGGTGGCGAGCTCGGGCTGGCGCGTGTAGGGACTGTTCGCGCCATAGACCAGCTTGGCAGCTTCGCGCTCGGCAATTTCGCCTTCGTCGTCGTTGCGGCGCACGATGCCCGTGGCCTCCTGCTGCTGCGCCAACTGCAGTTTCACCGCACTGAACTTGGGATGGAACAGGAGGTCCATGGCCAGCGAGAACACCTGGTCGGCATCCCCTTTGAGCGAATCCCAGGAGACCGCGGTCGAATCATCGTCGCCCTCGGTCTCAATGCGCGCGGCCTTGGCTTCGAGCAGATCATCCATGGCGTCGCCGTCCATCTTTGCGGTGCCGCTGGTGCGCCACGCTTGGCTGTAAATCCCGATGAGGCCGGCCTTGGAGGGATCGACGTCGCGCGAGCCGCCGGGGATGAGCACGCTGCCGGAGACGAACGGCAGCTCGTGGTCTTCCTGGAGGAAGATCACGATGCCATTCTTGAGCTCAATGCGCTTGGGCTGCTGGGGATGAAACTCGTGCAAAGTGGGGATGGGGATTTTCTCCCAGGGCTTGGATTGCTGGGCGGAGAGCGGGGAAAACGCGAACAGGAGCAACACGGATGCAGCAAACTGACAGGCTCGTGCTATCCCCGGTCCCCAGATGCGAGGGACCGGGGGCACCCGGTTATCAAGCTTCGCGAAAAAGGCGTCTCCGCGAGAGAAGAATCGCGCCGGGGCTAAAGCCCGCATTGATTTTGTTGTGCTTTCGGCACGACTAAAGTCGTGCCCTTTCGCGGTGTAATTCTCACCACAGGCTCCCAACTGACCACTGACCACTGACCACTGACCACTGTTTTTCGTCATTGCGCGCCTCCATCCTTCTTTGCGTCCGCGGCCGGGGGTTCGGTGTCGATTTCGGCGCTGGTGCGGTTGGAATCTATGAAGACCTTATTCGCGACACGGCGGATGTCGGCCTTGGTGACCTTGTCGACTTCGTCCAGCTCAAGGAAGAGCTGACGCCAGTCGCCATAGCGCGTCTGGTACTCGGCCAGCGAGCTAGCCAGTCCCTGATTGTCGGCCAGGCCGCGGAGCAGATCGGCGCGGGTGCGGGTCTTGTACATCTCGAGCTCCGCATCGGTGACGTCGGTGGTTTTGAGCTTTTCAATCTCCTTGTGGATAGCGTCGCGCATCTCAGCCGGCGTGTGGCCGGGGAGCGGCACGGCGTAAAACGCGAAGAGGCTCGGGTATTTTTCGCCGGGGAGGGGGCTGAAGCCCTCGGCAACGGCGGCGATCTGCTGCTGCTCCACCAGGCTGCGATAGAGGCGCGAGACGCGGCCGTTCGACATGATGTCGCTGATGGCGTCGTAGACCGCGTCGTCGGGATCGCGATAGCTGGGCCGGTGATAGCCTTCGAGATAGAACGGTTGCGTCTGCTCGCGAATGACGATGGATTTCTCAGCAAACTGCGGCGGCTCGACGGTGGTCATCTCCTCCGGCTTGGGGCCGCCGGGAACGCGGCTGAAGTATTTCTCCAGCAGGGGCATCGCGGTCTTGGTGTCCACATCGCCCACGACGGCGACCACGATGTCGCCACCCACGTAATACTTTTTGTGGAAGGCCATGGCCTCAGTGGCGTTAATCTGGCTGACCTCGCTGGGCCAGCCGATCTCACTGCGCTTGTAATTGTGGGCCACATAGGCCGTGGCGACAAATTGCTCGACCATGCGCTGGATGGGGTCGGAATCGACCCTCATGCGCCGCTCTTCCAGCACCACATCGCGCTCCTTGTAGAACTCGCGGGGCACCACATCGGCCAGACGGCTCGACTCCATCCACGCCCACAGCTCCAGGCGATTCTCCGGCATCGACCAGAAGTACTGCGTGTCGTCGAGGCCGGTTTCGGCGTTCAAATCGTTGGCGCCGTTCTCTTCAGCCACCTCAGTGAACTGGTTGGGGATGACGTATTTATCGGCCTCGGCTTGCGCATCGAGAAAGGCCTGGTGCAGCGCCTTCAGCTTTTCCTCGCTGCGGCCGATGGGCTTCAGATACTCGGCCTCGTAGGCGTCGTTGGACGCTTCCACTTTTTCGAGAGCGACTTTTTCTGCGGCGTAATCGGTGGTTCCGATTTGCGTGGTTCCTTTGAAGGCCAGGTGCTCGAACATGTGCGCGAGGCCGCTCTCCCCGGAGGGGTCGTTGACGTCGCCGGCATCGATAAAGGTGGTGTAACTGAAGACCGGCGCCTCGTGGCGCTCGCAGATGATGAGAGTGAGCCCGTTGGGAAGCACCTTGACAGTGGTGCGCTGCTCAAAACTCTTCAGATCCTGGGCATGAGCGCCGCTCCAGGCGGCAATGGCCGCCAGCACCCCCAGAGATCCAATCCAAGACCAGGAAAAACGCATCCAACCTCCTCGAGCGAAGGAACCCGGTTCGCTCGCATTCGCTCTCTTCCAAGCTATTGCCCTTGGGCGGGGCCGTCAAACGCAAACAGGGCGGTCTCCACAGGCTGCGGAAAAACTCAGCTCTAGGAGTTTTGTAACAAGGGCACGGCTTTAGCCGGGCCGATAAAGACAGCAGAATCAGTCGGGCTTTAGCCCCTGCCACTCCATTCTTTGCAGAGTTCGCTTTTCATTTGGACTTTTCCGTAGCCTCTCCAGACCCGTGCCCGCGGAACGAACTCCTTGTCGGCAGGAGCCGACTGCAGGTCCATGAGGCGCATCGGAAAATTCATCCAACGGTATAATCGAGGCTATGGCGAGCGCGGAGACGGAGACCCCGGAGGTTCGAGGAGCGGCGGACGCGGCGGCAAAGCTGCGCGCACTGGAAACGCAGCTCGCGGAGCTGGGAAGCGTAATGGTGGCCTACTCCGGCGGAGTGGATTCGGCGTTTCTGGCGGGAACGGCACATCGCGTGCTGGGCTCCGCGATGCTGGCAGTGCTGGCCGATTCGCCCTCGCTGGCGCGGCGCGACATGGAACAGGCGTGCGCTTTTGCGCAATCGCTGGGCATGCCGCTCGAAGTAATTGCGACCGATGAACTCGACCGGCCGGAGTATGCACGCAACGACGCCAACCGCTGTTTTCATTGCAAGGACGAGCTTTTCCTTGTTTTAGAGAACTTGAGCGCGAAACTGGGATTCACGCACATCGCCTACGGGATGAATGCCGACGATACGCGGGATTTCCGGCCCGGGCAGCGCGCGGCGGAGGAGCACGCGGTGCTGGCGCCGCTGGCGGATGCGGGTCTAACCAAGCTTGAGGTGCGCGCCCTGGCCAGGGCGGCCGGCTACCCGGTGTGGGATCGTCCGGCGGCGCCGTGCCTTTCGTCCCGCGTGGAATACGGACGCACGGTGACGCGCGAGGTGCTGGAACAAGTGGAACGCGGCGAAGAGAGCCTGCGCGGACTAGGCTTCCGTGAGCTGCGCGTGCGGCACCACGGCGAACTGGCGCGCGTGGAGATAGCGCGCGAGGAATTGCCCCGCGCGCTGACCATGGAGATGATGGATGCGATCACGACGGCGCTGAAGCTGGCCGGGTTCAAGTACGTGACGCTGGATTGCTCCGGCTTTCGATCGGGTTCGATGAATGCGGTTCTTCCCGTCGAAGTGCTGGCGCGGAAGGGCGCGTAGAAGCCGCATAAATAATGTCCTGGCACCCGCGCCGTAGGCGCAGTGGTTGTTAGCCCCGCGCTTTAGCGTGGGGAAAGCGAATCGCACAAATGAAATCCGGGGTCCCGTAGGGACGGTGGAAGGGCATTTTTATTGCAAGGATCCACAGCCCTCCGGGACAGCTTCCTTCAAACTGACCCACTCCCACTTCACCACTCATGCCTCCGGCGATTTAGAATCACAAAGCCATGCGAATCGGTTATCTGGAGTGCTTTTCCGGGATCAGCGGCGACATGCTGCTGGGCGCGCTGGTGGACGCGGGCGTGCCCTTCGACGTGCTTGCGGGTACGGCGGCAGCGCTCGGCGTAGGCGCGCGGCTCGAAGTGCGCAAGGTCATGCGCGGCGGGCTGGCGGGGATCAAAGTCGACGTGGTCACTGAAAAGCAGGGACCAGGGAACAGGGAACAGGGAACAGAAAGCGCGCACGCGCACGAGCATACGCACGAGCATCACGAGCACCACTCGCATGAGGCGGAGCAGCAGCATTCCAGCCACGGGCACGCGCCGCATCGCTCGTTGTCGACGATTCTCTCCATCATCCAGGCTGCGCCGCTGAAGAACACTGTGAAGCAGCGGGCCTCGCGCGCCTTTCAACTGCTGGGCGAGGCGGAGGCGGCGATTCACTCCATCCCCATCGAGGAGGTGCATTTTCACGAGGTGGGCGCGGTGGACACCATCGTCGATATCGTGTGCGCGGCGGCGGGAGCGGAGACGCTGAATGTGGATCGCTGGAGGTCGTCGCCCTTGAACGTGGGCAGCGGGACGGTGAAGTGCCAGCATGGCACGTTGCCCGTGCCAGCGCCGGCCACGTTGTCGCTCGTGGGCGATGCGCCGGTGTACGCGGCCGGGGCGCCGATGGAGCGAGTGACGCCGACGGGCGCGGCATTGCTGCGCATGTTGAATGTCGAGTATGGGCCGCTGCCGGCGATGCGCGTGACGGCGCGCGGCTACGGAGCCGGGGGGCGCGACACCCCAGGCGAGCCGAATCTGTTGCGGCTGCTGGTGGGCGAAGCCGACGACGAGGCCGCCGGAATGGAGCCGATCGCCGTCATCGAGACCGTGATCGACGACTCCACACCGCAGTTGCTGGCCTATGTGAGCGAGTTGCTGCTGGAGGCGGGCGCGTGGGATGTTTACCGCTCCGCGGTGCAGATGAAGAAAGGCCGCACGGGCGTGCAGATGACCGTGCTGTCGAGCGAGGAAAAATTGCCGGCGTTGCGCGATCTGCTGCTGCGCGAGACCACGACGATCGGCTTGCGTTGGCGCCTGGAACACAAGATGGCGCTGGACCGCGAGTTCGCGGAGGTGGAAACGGAGTGGGGCAAGGTGCGGATCAAGGTGGCGCGCTGGCCGTCGGGCGAAGTAGCCAACGCATCACCGGAGTACGAAGTGTGCCGCAATCTCGCGCGCACGCACAAAGTTCCGCTGAAAGAGGTGATGCAGGCGGCGATGCGCGCCTGGGCCGAGCACGAGCGGACGAAGAAACTTTAGGGCGCAAAGAATTCCCTCAGGGGCTGAAGCCCCCGTCGCTTTGCTTGAGTTTTTCGGCACGACTAAAGTCGTGCCCTTTCACGACAGGGAGTTTTTCCGCAGGCTTTGAAGTCGTGCCCTTTCACGCTTGCTTTCACAGAGAAGTCTCGCGGGGACGGGGATCGAGGAGTTCTGATGGATCGCACGCAAATTGAAGCGCTGTTGAACGAAGTGCATGCGGGATCGACGAGCGTGGCCGACGCGCTGGAGCGGCTGCGCAACCTGCCCTTCGAAGACCTTGGATTCGCCAAGGTCGATCACCATCGGGCGTTGCGCACCGGCATGCCGGAGGTGATCTTTGCCGCGAGCAAGACTCCGGCGCAGGTGGCGGCGATTTTTGCGCGCATGGCGAAGGCCGGAGGCAACGTGCTGGCCACGCACGCGTCGCGCGAAGTGTATGCGGCGGTGCGGGCTGCCGGAGATTTCGGCCCGCGCGCGGAGTTCCACGAAGCGGCGCGCGCCATTACGCTGAAGCAGACCGAAGCGCCCGCGGGCAAGGGAACGGTAGGCGTGGTGTGCGCCGGGACCAGCGATCTTCCCGTGGCTGAGGAGGCCGCGGTGACGGCGCGGCTGATGGGCAACACCGTGGAACTCGTGGCCGATGTGGGCGTGGCCGGCATTCATCGCCTGCTGGCGCAGCAGCACACGTTGCAGTCGGCGCGCGTACTTATCGTGTGCGCGGGCATGGAAGGCGCTTTGCCCACCGTGGTTGGCGGCCTGGTGAACGCGCCGGTGATCGCGGTCCCCACCAGCGTGGGTTACGGCGCGTCGCTGGGCGGGATAGCGGCGCTGCTGGGCATGCTGAACACCTGCGCGCCCAACGTCTCCGTGGTCAATATCGATAACGGATTCGGCGCGGCGTGCATCGCGTCGCTGATCAACCACCTCTGATCAATCACCTGGGGGATTCATCCAGCGCGGCGCGGAGGGATTCTCAAATGTTCCTGCGTGCGGAGTCTTGGATTCTGCATAGATGCAGGGCATTTCGATCATCCACAGAACGACCAGAAGAGCCATAAACAGAAGCTCGAGCAGAGAAACCTTGTGAATGCCGTGTCGGGTCGGGCTGATAAGACCTCTCGCCGTGAGCCAGGCCGGCATCAAGGCCAAATTCCTGCATGCACTCCAGATCGTTCCCAGGAAAACTGCCAGGAATGCACAGTGCACCCCGACGACAGTGGAGCGCTTGCGTGTATTTTGCGGCGAAAGAATCTGCGGGCCTGCTTTGGGCGCTAAATAGCCGACGAAAACCATCAACGTGTAAATTGCCGCGATGGCGAGGTATTCCAGCCATGTATAGGGCTTCATGGGGTCGCCGCTGATCCAGTCGGCAAAGGCTACCAGGGCATAAGTTCCAATGGGAGAAGCCATTGCGCGGCCTCCAGCGCATGGGCGATCCGCTCCAATATAGCAGGCATCGGCTCAAATCGAAAGCTCAGGCGGTCCGGTGGACCCAGGCGATTCAGGCTCGACTGTTCATTTCATTGGCCGGCGCTCTAACCCCCGGTACGTGATCCGGATCACTGTTAAGCGTTCACCCGAGCGCCGATCATCGTCCACTACGGCTTAATTCTCTTATAGGTTTCACGCTCGTATGCGGCGTGCGGAGGAGCTTGTGACCGGTTCCCGATGGCAGCGATGGCGCAGGACTTCGCAGATCTTCTTTCTGCTGCTGTTCCTTATGCTGCTGGTGTTTACGGCGCTGCGCGCCATGCCGGGCACGACCAGCGACATTCACCTGCGCGGGCCGGTGCGGCTGTTCTTCGAGTGGGATCCGCTGGTGGCTCTGACGAATGCCATCGCGAGCCACGCACTCTATCGCGGCCTGTTGTGGAGCCTGATCATCCTGGTGCCAACGCTGTTTCTCGGCCGCTTTTTCTGCGGCTGGATCTGCCCCATGGGTACGTTGCAGCACTATGTGGGCGACGCGCCGTCGGAGTCGAAGCGCGGCAAGCGGCGCATTGAGTCCAATCGCTACAAGCGCTGGCAGACGATCAAATATGTAGTGTTGCTGGCGGGCCTGGTGGCCGCCGCCTTCGGGTCGATGGTGATTGGCTGGCTCGATCCATTTAGTTTGTTAGTGCGCTCCATCGGGCTCTCGTTGTTGCCGGCGTTCAACTACGTGGTGCGCGCGGCGCTGGCGCCGCTGGAGCACAGTCACATTGCCGCGATCAAAGCCACGGGCGGGTTGATCCACGCGGTGCTAGGAGCCTTCCTTCTCGAATTCCGGCAGGCGCACTTTACGCAGGGGCTGGTGCTGGGGATTTTGTTTCTGGCGATTCTGGCGGCGAGCCTGCGCGTCACGCGCTTCTGGTGCCGCGCCATCTGCCCACTCGGCGCGCTGCTTGGCGCGGTGTCGCGGTGGTCGGTGCTGGGACTGCACAAGGATCCGGAAGCGTGCAACAACTGCAACCGCTGCCTGCTCCACTGCCAGGGCGGCGACGATCCTATCGGGAGCTCGCCGTGGCGCAAGTCGGAGTGCCTGATGTGCATGAATTGCGTGGGCAGCTGCCCCGATCATGCGCTCACGTTCCGATTTTTCCGAAAAGAGAAGGAAGTGGCATCGCCCGACCTGGGACGCCGCCGGACGATTACCGGCATTGCGGCGGGCGCAGTCGCGGTGCCATTGATGCGCGCCAACACGGGCCTGGGCAAGAGCCGCAACGAACGGCTGCTGCGGCCGCCGGGCGCACTGGATGAACCAGAGTTTCTGTCGCGTTGCATCCGCTGCGGGGAATGCATGAAGGTGTGCCCCAACAATGCGCTGCAACCGGCGCTGGTCGAAGCCGGCCTGGAAGGACTTTGGACGCCGACGCTGGAGCCGCGCATCGGCTACTGCGAGCCGAGTTGCGTGCTCTGCTCGGAGGTTTGCCCCACTGGCGCCATCTGGCAGATCACGCCCAGGGGAAAAGGCTGGGTGGTGGGCGTGGGCGCCGCGCAGAATCAGCCCATCCGGTTGGGCACGGCATTTTACGACCGCGGGCGCTGCCTGCCGTGGGCCATGGCCACCGATTGCATCGTGTGCGAGGAGTGGTGCCCGGTGTCGCCCAAGGCGATTTATGTGCAAGAGGCCGAGGTGGTGGATTCGGCGGGCAAGACGAAGACGCTGAAGCAGCCGCGCGTGGATCCCAGCCGGTGCGTGGGCTGCGGCGCATGTGAATACGCCTGCCCGCTGCAGGATCGCCCGGCCGTGTACGTGACAAGTATTGGCGAAAGCCGCTCCCCCAGCAGCCAAATCCTGCTAACTCGCAAGTAAAGGAGACCGATCAAAGCATGTTTGGGCCGGAAAGATGGAAGTCAGGAATTGCGGTGATTGCGATTGCGGCATTGACCGCGAGCGTGGGATGCAAGAAGAAAACCGTCGACCCGCTTCCGCCGTCGGGAGCCGTGGCGGGATGGGAGAAATCGAGCGACACGCGCGTCTATGTGGCCAAGGACCTTTGGCAGTACATCGACGGTGACGCCGAGCAGTACCTCGCCGCCGGCGTGGTTTCCACCTCGACGTCCGACTACAAGTACCAGAATCAGATGGACGCGGTGGTGGACGTTTACACTATGGGAGATTCGGCGGGCGCGCGCAAGATTCTGGAATCGGGAGGTTCGAGCGGCGCCAAGAACGTACAAGTGGGTGATGCGGGCATCGCGTACGAGCAGAGCGTGATCTTTCGCAAAGGCCCGTACCTGGTGCGCATCGTGGCCTATGAAGCCACGCCCGGCACCGAGCAGGCACTGCTGGCGCTGGCGCATGGGGTGGAAGCAAGGCTGTAGCGTAGTGGGTTTGAAGTTCGTTGAAAACAAATGCAGGTCCTTCGACTTCGTTTGCCGCCCAAAACGCGGCAAACTCCGCTCAGGATGACCAGTCGATCGTTGAACGAAGTTCAGACTCAAGACACTAGCGCACTGATGTCGATGGGAGTGGTCGAGGCCGATGGCGCATTGTCCGATGAAATTTCGCATGGTGCGCGGGAGGCTGATGATGCCTGCGCCGCGCATTCTCGACATCGGATGCGGCAACGGCTCGCCCATGCTGACGAAGCGATGGTTTCCCGGCTGCCACTATGCGGGCGCGGACATCCAACGCTACAAGCTGAGCAACGCGGACGTGGCGGCGATGGACGCGTTTTATCCGGTCAATGTAGACGGATCGGGCTACGATGCGATTCCCAGCGCGAGCTACGACTTCGTGATCCTGAATCACGTGGTGGAGCACATGCGCGATCCGGCGCCGGTGGTGGCGACGCTGTGCGCCAAGCTCAAGCCGGGCGGATACATGTGGATTGCGTTTCCTTCGTTGCGCAGCTTGTCGCTGCCGCATGCGGAGGACGAGACGCTGCAGTTTTGCGACGATCCCACGCATGTGTACCTGCCGGATGTGCGCGAGATGGCGAATCTCCTGCTGGCAAATGGAGTCGCGGTATTGCATGCAGGACGTTCGCGCGAGGGATTCTGGACTACGCTTGCCGACGTGGTGAAGCTTTGCAAGCGATGCGTGATGCGAGTGTTTACGGGGAAATTTTCCGGGCGCGGGATGTGGTATTTGCTGGGATTTGAAGATCACGTGTTTGGGCAACGCAGGATGAACGAAGGCGGCTAGAGGGGTTCGGGGATCGTTCCCCGGTCTCAGAATCGAGACCGGGGGCACCCCGCTAGGGAAGATCGGGGATTGCACCCCAAACGTTCGCGGGAACGAAGGCAAGGGAACGATGAAGAGTCGCAGGGAATTTCTGAAAGATGCAGCGACGGGCGCGGTGCTGCTGGGCTCGTCGGCTGCCGCGGACAGGCTGGCATTCGCCGCAGCGCCGGAGCAGCATGCGGCAGCCAAAGCGAAAGTTGTGATTGCACGCGACCCGTCGCTGCATGGCGCGGGAGCACAACCCGACGAGCAACGCGTGCTGAATCTGCTGGACAAGGCGATGACCGCCTATACCGGACGACAGAAACCGGTTGAAGCGTGGAAGAGCATCATTCCCACCAATATTCTTGCCGGCAAAACCATCGGATTGAAGGTGAACGGGCTGGGCGGGCGCGGGATTTCGACGCACGCGGCGCTGACCCTGGCCGTTGCCGAACGCCTGCAGCAGGCCGGCGTGCGCGCGGGAAACATCCTTGTGTGGGACCGCAGCGCGCGCGACCTTGCGGCCTGCGGCATGACGGTGAACACCGATGCCAGCCGCGTGCGCTGCTACGGCAGCGATGTGGCGGGTTACGAAGACGAACAGGTCCAATGCGGCTCCGCGCGGCTGCGTCTGTCGAAGATTCTGGCGCGCGAGTGCGCGATGGTGATCAACCTGCCGATCCTTAAGGATCACGAGATGGCGGGCGTCACGTTCTCGATGAAGAATATGTACGGCGTGATTGACAAGCCGTTTCTGCTGCATGGCAACAACTGCAATCCCGGCGTGGCCGATGTGAATGCGATTCCGATGGTGCGCGAGAAAGTGTGGTTCACGATTGGCGATGCGATTTCGTCGGTGTACGATGGCGGGCCGGAGTTCCATCCCGAGCGGCTGTGGTATCCGAATGCGCTGGTGGTGGGCGAGGATCGCGTAGCGCTGGATCACACGGCGTGGCAGATGATCGAGCGCCAGCGCGCCGCGGCGGGAGTGCCGTCGCTCGAGGCCGTGGGACGCAGGCCCGATTACATTGCCACAGCGGCGGGTGCGGCGCACCGCCTGGGAACCAACGATCCGGGACGCATCCGGTTGGTGGAAGTGTAGCGAGGAGAGCGAAGATGGCCGGTGAAGGCGACGCTGCGAAGAACCCCAAGGGACAAACGGCGGAGATTGCGACGAGTCCGCGTAATCCCACCCTTTCCGCAGAAAACGCGGAAAGGACGGAGCAACCTCGCATTTCCGGCATGACGCGGCGCGAAGCCATGCTGCAACTGCTGCGCGTGGGCGGCGTGGCTGCGGGCGCGGCGGGCCTGGGCGTATGGCTGAGCGAGCGCAGCAGCCGGCCCATCCCGGAGCAGGCCGCACAAGCGCGGCGCGATCATCGCGTGGCTGCGGATGCCGAGTGGCCGCAGATCACCGTCGTGCAGAATGGCGAACCGCGGGCACTGGCCGCGCAGGCAATCGAAAACCTTGGCGGCATGAACCGCTTCATCAGCAAGCAGGACGTGGTGGTGCTGAAGCCGAACATTGCATGGGACCGCACGCCGGAGCAGGCGGCGAACACCAATCCCGATCTCGTGGCGGAGGTCGTCCGGCAGTGCTGGCAGGCAGGAGCCAAGCGCGTGATCGTGACCGACGTGAGCTGCGGTGAGCCGCAGCGGTGCTTTCATCGCTCGGGAATCCAGGCGGCGGCGCGAGCCGAGGGCGCAGAGGTGATTTTGCCCGATCCCGATCGTTTTCGTGAAGTCGATATGGGCGGCGTGGTGTTGAAAAGCTGGCCGGTCTTCACGCCGTTTCTCGAAGCGGACAAAGTGATCAACCTGCCCATCGCGAAACAACATGCACTCACCGGCGCCACGCTGGGCATGAAGAACTGGTACGGGATTCTCGGCGGGGAGCGCAACCGGTTGCACCAGCAGAT
>Ga0181539_1003938_pt1 | contig 13146 bp, 10 predicted proteins | sample PEATcosm2014_Bin_46_FD_119767 | JGI IMG/M metagenome (GOLD analysis project Ga0181539, IMG submission 119767) | Peatland microbial communities from MTU Mesocosm Facility, Houghton, MI, USA - PEATcosm2014_Bin23_60_metaG | ecosystem: Environmental > Terrestrial > Soil > Wetlands > Peat | place... | reverse complement strand
TGTTTGTTGGCCGCACGGATGTCCGTGTCGCTCCACAAACAAACAGGCGGGCCGGACGAGAGGAATGGGTCCACGCATCGCAGCGTAGTGCTGCATGGCTATTGAAGGAGAAGCGGATATGCCGTGCACTCTGGACCGCAGCGACGGCAAAGCCTCTGAATCCACGCCTTGTGGGAGAACTCCAGGATTTCCTAAAAAGAGTGCAGGGACTCGGGGTTGAACTTCGTTTGCCGCGTTGGTGGCGTCGCTCTTTGAAGGAGCTGGGGATCACCGAGGAAGAGCCAGAAGCGTAGCCCTGCGTCGACTGCTAAAGGTACCGAACGAACGGCCGGCGAAGGAATAGCGGGCATGGTTGATGTGGTTAGACGTGAAGCGCCAGTCGCGCCCAGGACCGTCGAGGAAGCGGTTGCCCTGCTCGCGGGCGGCTATCCGACGAGGACAAGTCCCTGGTGCGGAGCCTGCCGGAGGACGAACTGACTGAGCGGCTGCACTTCACGCTCGGGCAGGCGATCCGGAACGGCTTCGGTCTCTGGGGCGGCAACACGGACTCACTCAGGTCGTGCGGTTCTGAGATGATGTCCGCCGATGACGCCTCGTCGGTTATCATCAGGGCTTTGCGGAAAAACTGAGGGAGAAGTTCTGTAACTAGTTAAAGAAGTCCTCTCGCCACAACACGCCCCGTCACAAGGCCCCATCATCGCGACGATAGTGGCCCCTGACCAGCGGCTGGCAACGCAGGGTCAGCCAAACGCCGTCCGCACTTCCCCAGGTAGCCGATAACCCTCCGATCAGACGCACTACTCACATTTTCAATTCGAGCCAGCGCTGCCCGCGGAAGGCATATACGGTCCGAGCCGCAGTTGGCCTGGTTTTAGCTCTGACGGTTTGCCTAAATCCACCAGTGTGTCTTCCCCGCTCTCATCTTTCATGACGAACCACCGACCATCAAAAAGCCGCCCATACACCGTTTCTGCGTTTATGTTTTGGACACACAGAACGTCGATCGAAAATTTCATTGATTGATCCTGAAGAGATACAACGCCTGCTGGCGGCTTGTGCTGAGGATCTGGAGCTCGAAACGTTCGTCCAAATTGCCCTCGACACAGGTGCCCGCGCGGACGAAATCGCACACCTGCAATGGGCCGACCTCGATCTCGCCGAAGGGGTGGGCGTGATCCGCTTCACGGATACCTGGCGCACCAAGACCATGGAGAACCGCCCGATCGCCTTCACGCCGCCGACCGTTGACTGCCTCAAGCGCTGGCGCTTGCAGCGGGCGGTCAAGACCCACGTTCTTTACGACGAGGGCGACCGCAGGCGGAAGGTTTACGAAAAGATTCGGGAGAAGTTCCAGAAGGCCGTGACGAAGGCGCAACTGAATCCGCCTCGTCGTCTTGACGACCTGCGGCGGACGGTTGGCACGCTCCTAGCCGAGCAGAACATCAACGAGAAGGTCGCTGCCGCGATCCTCGGTCACCGCGACATCGCTACGACCAGCCGCTTCTACCAGAAAATCAGGGCGAGTGTCGTCAAAGAGACCGTGCTGGGTCTGCGGCGTATGGGAACGACACCACATTCAGATTCCACGTGACCCCGCTTGTGACCCACGACCGTTTTCGCCATTCGCGTTATCGCGTCAACGAATAAGGCCGGACGGCATAACCTGCCGTTCGGCCTTGGCTTATGGCTGGTGCCGAAGGCGAGACTCGAACTCGCATGGGGGTGAACCCACTAGGTCCTGAACCTAGCGCGTCTGCCAATTCCGCCACTTCGGCGCTTGGATGGATTCTAGCGGCGAACACTCGAACTGTCAACCGTGCCGATGCCGGCTCTATTTCCCAATGCAGAAGGTGGAGAAAATGCTGTCGAGCACGTCCTCGGTCACGGCGTCGCCGGTCAGTTCGCTCAGCGAGGCGAGGGTGTCCGCCAGATCGCACGCGACGAGGTCCAGCGCCTGGTGGCGGCCCTCGCCCAGGAGGTGTTTCATGGCGCCGAGGGCGCGGCCGAGGAGATGCGCCTGGCGCGCGCTGACCATGAGTCCGCCGGCGCTTCGGTCCACGCGCCCGGATTCGACGCGCTTGCGGATGAGTTCGAGCAGTTCCCTGACGCCCGCTCCGGTGGCGGCGGAAACGACCGGTGTCTCGACGCCGCGCGGCAAACTTTCCGCCAGGCGCGGATGACACGGGCCGAGGTCGCACTTGTTCAGGACGATCATGCCGCGGCCGGGCGGCAGGGAATGGAGCGATTCGCGCGTTTCAGCGCCGGGCGGTTGCGCCGCGTCGAGCACGCAGAGCGCCAGGTCTGCGCGCTGCACGGAGCCGCGCGACTTGGAGATCGCCGCCCTTTCGAGTCCGTCGCTCGACGGGCGCAGGCCGGCCGTGTCCACGAGGAGCAGTTCCAGCGAGCGGTACGCCAGCGTGGCCTCGATCGCGTCGCGCGTAGTGCCCGGGTGCGCCGAGACGATGGCGCGGCGACGCCGAAGTATGGCGTTGAACAGGCTGGATTTCCCCGCGTTGGGCGGGCCGAAGAGCACGGCGCGCGCGAAGGAAGGCGACAGCCGGCCCTCGCCTCCGGCGGCGATGAGATGGGCGACCTCGGCGCAGATCGGCGCCAGGCGCGCGGCGATTTCCTCTTGCGAGATGCACGGCACATCCTGGTCGGAGAAGTCGAGCGAGGTCTCCACCGCCGCGGAGAGTTCGAGGACGCGCGCTCGGATGGCGCGGATGCGCCGGCTCAGGGCGCCGCCGAGGAGATCGAGCGCGGAGCGGTATTCGGCCTGGCTGCGCGCGCGGATGAGCGCGGCGATTGACTCGGCCTGGGCCAGGTCAATGCGGCCGTTGAGGAACGCCCGGCGGGTGAACTCGCCCGCCTCGGCCGGGCGCGCGCCCAGGCTCGTCAGCCGGTCGAGCAGGCCGCGCTGAAGCGCCGGGTTGCCGAAGGTATGCAGTTCGACGATGTCCTCGCGCGTGTAAGAGGTTGGGGCGCGCATGACGTAGACTCGCGCGGGGACCGGCGTGCCGTCCAGGACGAGCCGCGCGGAGAAGGCGCGGTAGTTCCGCTTCGAGAGCGCGCCGGGCGCGGCGAGGATGCGCGAGAGGCAGCGGAGCGCGCCCGGTCCGCTCATGCGCACGATGCCGCGCGCGGACGGACCGGCCGCCGAGGAGACGGCCACGATGGTATCGCCGGCGTGGATGTGCCGCATCCGGGAATCTCTCGCTCGAGAAAGGCGGGGCAGCGGCGTAACCAATCGTACTCGTCCTCGTCGTCGTCCTCGGCCGTTCAGAAGAGAAGTTCGAGGACGATGACGACAACGAGGACGAGTGCGATGCGATTACCGTGAGCTATGGAACAAGCTTCACTTCCGTTTGAACTTCTGCCGGCCGCCCCTCTCCGTCTCTTCCTCTTCGGGCGCGAAGGCGCCGCGGGCCTCCATGTGCTTGATTTGCAGCTTGATCATCCGCTGCTCGGCGATGCCGAGGGTGGTGCTGGTCAGCCAGTAGAGCGTCAGGCCGGAGGCCATGCCGTAGAACATGACGCACATGAGGACCGGCATGAACATCATCATCTTCTGCGTCTGCGCCTGCTGCGGGTCCGCCGGCTTGGGCATGGTGAACTGCTGCACGAGCGAGGCGATCGTCATCAGGATCGGAAGGATGTTCACCGGGATGCCGCCGAGCGCGGCGATCGTGTCCGGTTTCGAGAGGTCGGTGATCCAGAACACGAACGGCTGCTGGCGCAGGTCAATGGAGTTCTGGAGCATCCGGAAGAGGCCCCAGAGGATGGGCAATTGGAAGAGCATCGGCCAGCAGCCGCTCATCGGGTTCGCGTTGTGCTTGCGGTAGAGCTCCATCATCTCGCGGCCCTGCCGCTGCCGGTCGTCCTTGTATTTCTCCTGCATCTCCTTGATCAGCGGCTGGAGTTTCTGCATGCGGTACATGGCGACCTGCCCCTTGCGCGTCATGGGGAAGAGGCAGAGCCGGACCATGATCGTCATCAGGATGATCCCGACGCCGTAGTTCGGAATCACGCGGTGAAGGCCGTGCAGGACGGCCAGGAGGATCTTGCTGATGAAGCCGAACCAGCCGTAGTTGAGCAGCCCGGCGATGTCGGGATACTGCGCGAGCACGTTCTGGTCCATCGGCCCGAGGAAGTAGGTGTACTCGTCGGCGACCTCTTCGCCGGCCTTGAGGCTTCGCTTCTCGGTCATGAGTTTGACGACGACGTTGTCGGCGAGGCTGATGTGGCCGGCGGCGCCCTGGATGACGTCGCACTGCGGCAGAAGCTCGACGGAGGTCGAGGCGATGAAGCCGAAGGTCGAGTCGGTCTTCGGCTTCGGGCGGAGGATGGCGGCAAAATAGCGGTTGCCGGCGCCGGCCCAGATCAGCGGCTCGCGCGGGTTGTTCACCTCCAGGAACGGCTGCTTCCGCACCGAAGCGGGCATCTCGCGGTCAATGCCGACGCTTTCCGGCGATGTGCGCCGGCCGATCGCCCCGTACACTTCCGTGCTCAGGCCGGCTTCGGCAACGAGCCGGCCGGCCGCGACAATGGCGTACTGCGCCTCCAGCGGCTGGTCGCGGCTGTTTTTGAGCGTGATTTTTACGCCCAGCTCGTACTTCCCGGGTTCCGGGATGTACTCCTTGGTCACGCTCAGCCCGTTGGGGAAAGTCGTCTCGAACTTCAGGCGGCTGTCGCTCTTCTCCAGCAAATCGTAATTCCGGCTGTCCAGCGGCAGCAGCCCCTTGGGATCCTGGAGCGCGAACGTGGCGGCGCCGTTTGCGGGGGCGTCAAGCAGCAGGACGCCTTCCGGTTCATTGCGGCGCTGGCGATAATCGGTGAGGCGCGCTTCGCAGAGGCACGCGCCCTGGTTCGACCAGCGCATCTGATACTTGAGTCCGGCGGCCGGGAGAAGGATGTCGTCGCTGAGAGCCGGCTGCGGTTCGGCGGCGATGGCCGGCGCCACCGGCTGGCTGGAGGTGCTCGCGGCCGCGCCGGAAACCGGTTCAGCGGGCGCCGTCGCGGCGGTCTCGGCCGGAGGCGATGCGGTTTGGAGCCGCCGCTGCTGAGTCCAGAAGAAGATGACCGTGAGAAGGCCGATCAGGGTGAAGGCGATGATGGTCCGCCGATCCACCCGTTATCTCCCCTCGCGGAGCCGATCGCCGAGCGAGCGGTCGAGATCTTCAATGGCGTAGATCTTTTTGATCGTCGTCTCGAAGTCGTAGGGCAACTTCACGAACTGAACGAGGCTGCCGTCGAAGAGGGCGTAACACGCGCGCGGGTCGTTGTCGCGCGGCTGCCCGATGGAGCCGACGTTGACGATGGTCTTGCGCGGCGTGATCCGGTATTGGTAGCCCAGTTCCTCGGGTGAGCGATACGTCATGTCGTCCGTCCAGACGCCCGGCACGTGCGTGTGGCCGACGAAGCAAAGGTGCTCGATCTGGGAGAAGAGGCGCTCCATTTTGTTCGGGTTGCGAACGTCAGTCGTGTAGATGTATTCGCGCGTCGGGCCGCTCGGCGAGCCGTGCACGAGCAGGACGCCGTTGCCGGAGTAGGTGGACAGCAAGCTGCCCATGAAGTCCCAGCGGGGCGCGTTCTCGTGTTTGACGTCGCCGAGCATGTCGAATTGTTTGGCGGTCCACCGGACGGCGGTGGTGGCGCGGGGATTGAAGCCTTGCCTGTGGGCCTCGACGAGCACGGCTTCCTCGTGATTGCCGAGCAGGCAGAGACGGAATTCGCGCGCGCGATCGAGGCATTCGCGCGGGTTCGGCCCGTAGCCGATCACGTCGCCGAGGCAGATGATCTCCGTCACGCCGCGCCGCTGAATGTCGTCGAGCATCGCGCAGAACGCTTCGAGGTTGCTATGGATGTCGGATATGATCGCCTGCATTTCTCTTTTCCACGATGCCGCGGCCGAGGTCCGGCGATCCGCCGCCCGCGAACGATGACCGGTTCCCGTTGATCGTCCGGCGTTCCACCAGCTTCCGCGCCTTTATCGCGAATCGCCGGTCGGCGGCCGCCTGTCCATCCGGAAGCGCCGCCCGCAAGTCGCGCACGCGGCTTCGCATCCTCGCTTTTCCAGCGGCGCCTTGCACTGAGGGCAAAAGAGGTCGGCCTGTTCCACGAGCATATTCGGCATGCCGTCGCGGATCGAGTAAACCGCGCCGCATTTCCCGCACTTCAGGCGTTCTCCAGTGCGTTCCAGACCGCCCAGGCACCACGGACAGGCCAGGATGCTCAGAAGCCGGCTATCCACGCTCGTTCCAGTTGCGGATTTGCTCGGACCCTGACCGACCACTGGCCGTATTCTAGCAGCGGACTGAGACGATTGCAACGATGCCCTGCGAACGTCGGACGAAGCGGCGCCCGATCGGTCCTCGCCGGCTGCGTTGACGCCCTTTCCGCCAGCCGGTATACTCTGGCTGTTTGGGCTCGTTTCGGACGACGAAAAGGACCGGACCATGCCGGGCGAAATCCATGTGGCGGTGACGCGCGAGGGAGCGCTGGGCGCGCTCAAACTCCTGATGATCGTGCTCGCCGGCGTCATCTTCTGGGAGTCCGGCGTCGGCATCAACGCGGAGCTCAACGCGCGCCGCCTCGTCACCGCGCCGCCGTTCCTGAAGGCCGCGTCGAAACTGCTCGTCGGCACGGAGACCACCGCGGCGATCCAGCAGCGCGCCGGCGACTTCTGGGTGCGGAACCACCGGCTCATCGGGCTGATCGCGATCATGGCCATAACGATCCTGCTGACGATGCGCTACCTCCTGATGGGCCGGGTGCTGGACTACCTGTACCTGGAATCGCCGGTGAGCGACCGGCGGATCTACTCCGGCTTCGTGGCGAACGTCTTCCTCGTTCTCACTCACGCCGGGATCATCTACGGCATCGTCCTGGTCAGCCGCGAGGGGCGCGCGGCGTTCATGCCGCTGGTGCTGGCCGCATTCTTCGCCTTCAACCTGCTCTGGTCCATCGGCATTTTCCTGAGCGCGCGGGCGATCGAGCGGCATGCGCTCCGCGGCATGAAGTTCCTCGCCCTCACCTCGGCGGCGGCCCTGCTGATTCTCTTCATGGCCACCGGGGCGATGGAGGGCCCGCCGAAGGATGCGGCGCTGCGCGGGTCGGAACTGATGATCGTGGGGGCGGCCGTTGCGCTGGCGGCGTGCGTCGCGGATGCCATCATCCAGGGAACGATCTATCGCCGCTCCAGGCCGCCCCCCTCGAGCGCCGTCTAGCGGTTGCCCTCCGGCGCCCGCCTGCCTGACAAACGACCACGCTACTCCGGTGAGGCGCAGATGCGGTTTCGGCCGGCGTGCTTGGCGCGGAACAGGCGCGAGTCCACTTCCTGGATCATCTCGAGGACGGTTCCGGTCCGCCCGTCCGCGGGAAACCGGACGACGCCGGCGCTGATGGTGATGGGCGCATCAACCTTGTTCGGGCCGTTCAGGATCGGGTCGCGCTCGATGGCCTGCCGGAGCCGCTCGACCACGCTGATCGGATCCAGGTTCACCTTGCCGGCCTCCCGGGTCTCCGGCAGGAGGAGGATGAACTCCTCGCCGCCGTAGCGCGCCACGGTGTCCATCCGCCGCGTGTTCTTCTCCAGCACGCGCGCGAACTGCGCGAGCATCTCGTCCCCCTTGACATGTCCGTAGGCATCGTTGTACGTCTTGAAATGGTCAATGTCGAGCATGGCAACGGCGAAGCTCGACTGGTCGCGGCGGGCGCGGTCGAGTTCGTTATCCGCCGCGCGCATGAACTGCCGCCGGTTGTAGAGATCGGTCAACTCGTCGCGGATCGCCAGTTCTTCGGCGTTCTTCGCCCAGACCCTGAGCTTCAGGCACTGGTCCTCGACTTCCCGGATGCGCTCGGCTTGGGCCCGCATCTGTTCCTCCACGGCCCTCAGCTTTTCGCGGAGCGCGCGCTCCGCCGAGCGAGCCTCCCGCACCGATCTGCCGGCCGCCACGGCCACGGCGAGCTCTTGCGGGGTGGCGCCGCTGCGGAGCACGGCGTCCGCGCTGGCGTCGCCGTCGCCGTCGCCGATGCCGACGACGAAGGCATCCGGGCAGAGCCGGCGCACGACTTTGATCACTTCGACCCGATTGGGTTGCTCGCTCAGTTCAGGAAGCACGACGGCCGCCGCCGCGCCGGCCGAGAGAACATCCTCCGCCTCATGCGCGTCGCCGTACGCGACCGATTGCCAGCCGTCGTTCCGCAGCGCGCGCTCGACCGCCTCGCGCGCGGGCGCGTTGGCGGGGATGAGCACTTTGTTGTCCGAAACTTCAACCATTCGACGCCTTGGATATCCGTCAAAACTGCGAGACGACTTTCTCGCAGAAAACCTTCGCAAGTTCCGGGTCGAACTGGCGGCCGGCGCCGGCATCGAGCTCCTCGGCCGCGCGGCTTTTCGTCATCGCCGGGCGGTGCGGCCGCTCCGAGGTCATCCCGTCGAAGGCGTCGGCGATGCACAGCATCCGCGCGAGCAGCGGAATGCTCTCGCCGCGCAAGCCGTCCGGGTAGCCGCCGCCGTCCATCCGCTCGTGGTGAGAGCGAATCAGCGGACGCGCCGCGCGGAGCGATTCGATCGGCTCGATGATCTGCTCGCCGATCGCCGGGTGGCTGCGGACGATCCCGCGCTCCTCCAGCGTGAACGTGAAAGGCTTCTCCATGATCCGGTCGTTGATGACGATCTGGCCGACGTCGTGCAGGTCGGCGGCCTTATGGAGGATTTCGATCTCATCCGCCGAGACGCCGGAGGCCTTCGCCAGCGCGCAGGCGTATTCCGCAACGCGCCGCGAATGGCCGATCATGAATCTGTCCTTGGCTTCCACCCGGGCCACCAGCGCCTGGAGGACCGAGACGCACTGCTCCTGCGCGAGCTTGCGGCAGCGCGCCAGCTCGGCTTCGGCGACCTGCAATTGCGCCGCCAACTCCTGCGTCTGCTGTTGGACCGTCGCTGACTGGAGCGATCGCGCGATGACTTTCCGCAGTTCGTCAATGTTGAACGGCTTCGTCACGTAGTCGTCCACGCCGTACCGCAGCGCCTGCACGGCGGTCTCGACCGTGGCGTAGCCGGTGATCATAATCACCGGCAGATCCGGCCGGATCTTCTTCAGCCGGGTGATCAACTCGAAGCCGTCCATCCCCGGCATCTTCAGGTCGGTCAGCACCAGGTCGTACGCGTTCCGCTCGATCAGCGCCAGCGCGTCGGACGCGCTGTAGGCGGAGGCGGTCCGGTATCCTTCGCGGCCGAGAAGGATGCCCAGGAACTCGCAGATCTTCGGCTCGTCGTCCACGACGAGGATGTGCGTCTCTTTCGCCATGCTCTCTCCGGAATTCACTTCGGGCACGGGAGCCAGACGGTGAACTGCGTCATCGGCGAACTGTCGCTCGCGGCCTGGAGCTTGCCGCCGTGGTTTTGAATCATCCCGTGAGCGATCGCCAGCCCGAGCCCTTTGCTGTCGCTGATGCGCGTCGGCGCGAACGGGTCGAACAATCCCTTCACCCGCTCCGGCGGAATCGGCGGGCCATTGTCCCGGAAGACGATCTCGACCCCGTCCGCCTTCGGCCGGGACACGATCTCGAGCCTGCAGCGCTCGGTCAGGGCGGCTTCCGTGTGCTGGAGGATCGCGTCGAGCGCCTGGCGCAACTGGTTCTCGTCGCCGAGCACCGGCGGCAGGTCGTCGGGGACGTCCGTCGCGACCAGCACGCCCTTGTCGCGGCAGCGCGCCGCGTAGAGGCGTCCGAGCTCGGCGAGGAGCTGCGAGAGGTCCACGCGCTCGTTCCGCGGCGGCGTCTGCGCGGCGAACGCCAGGAGTTGGCGCGTGGTGTCCGCAATCCGGTCGGCCTCCTCCTTCATGACGTGGAGCTTGTCCGCGAGCGAGGGATCCGAGGCGTAGTCGTGGCCGAGCAACTGCAGCCAGCCGCTGACGACCGCCAGGGGCGTGTTAATTTTCTCCGCGATGCCGGCGGCGAACCGCGAGAACACCTGCGCCCGTTTTGCGTCGGCGCTCTCCGCGTCCGGCAACTCACGCCCGAGTCCGATGCGCGAAACCGCCTCGAGGAGTTCGGCCGTGCCGACCGGCTTGAGCAGATAGAAATCGGCCCCCAGGCAGAACGCCCCCGCTGCAACATCGCGCTGATCGGGGTTCACGAGCACGACCAGGCCGCTCTGAGGGCGGACCTCGCGCAGGACACGGAGCATCTCCAGGTCCTGCTTGCGGAAACCTTCGGCGTCCACGATCGCCATGTCCGGCTTCCCGGCGGCGAAGGCGGCCACGAAGCGGTAGCCCTCGCCGATACATTGCGTCACGACGCCGCGCTTCGCCAGCGCCTCGAGCGCAGTCTCGATCTGCTCGATCGAGGAGCTGAGGACCAGAATGTTCCGGGGCAGGCTCATGGTTCAGCGCTCGCCGGAAGCCGGATGGTGAAGCGGGCGCCGTGGCCCGGCTCGCTTTCCATTTGGATCACGCCGCCATGGTCTTCGACGATCTTCTTCGTGATCGGCAGTCCCAGGCCGGTGCCGCCGGCCTTCGTGGTGAAGAACGTGCGGAAGACAAGCGAACGCAGTTCCAGCGGGATGCCGCAGCCGGTGTCCTGCACCGACACGGCCACGCCGCCGTCGCGCTCGCGGCCGGCGGTGAGGAGGATGTGCCCGCCGTCGGGCATGGCCTGGCGCGCGTTGACGAGCAGGTTCAGCAGCGCCTGCTTCAGGCGCCCGGCGCTGCCGCAGACGGTCGGAAGGTCCGGCGCGATCTGCGAATCCACGACGATGCGGTTCCTCTCCATCTCGCGGTGAACCAGGCCGGTGACCTCGCGCAGGAGTTCGTTGAGGTCCAGATCGCGCGGCGTCTCAGATGCGCCCCGCGCGACCTCCTGCAGATTGCGCGTGAGCTCGGCCGTGCGCGCCGCCTCCTCGCGCACCAGGTTGATGGTCCGCAACTGCGGGCTGTTCTCGCCGAGTTCGCCGCGCAGCACTTCGAGCCAGCCGCAGACGAGCGTCAGCGCGTTGTTCATCTCGTGCGAAACGCTGCACGCAACCTCGCCCACGGCGCAGAGCTGCTGAAGCCGATGCGGAAGCGCAGTCACTTCATCGGAGCGAAAGAGGGCAACGATGGGCCGGTCGGCGGCGGTCTGAGGCAGGCGGAGCATTTCAACGAAAACCGGATCGCCTTTCGGAGTGCGGCCGCGGAGGAGGAATGGATAGGCTTTGGGATCTTCCGGGAGCGCCGACGGCAGGCTCCAGCCGGAGAAAACTTCCGCCCAGGTTCGGCCGACCAGATCGTTCCCGAGGACAATGCCGCAGGCGGCGCCGTCCACTGCGCTGATGACCCCACCCTTGTCAACGACGACCGTCGCGAGTGCGAGCGACTCCATAATTTCGGGGCCCCGACTGCGTTCGCCCCTTTTCCCTGGCGTGAAAAGGCGCTGGCCTGACGCCGCATGATCGCAGGTATTATACCCCATGACCTGCACCGCGTCAATTCCTGTTTTCAGGGGAGCGCTGTGCCGGGCAATGTTCTGCTATACTCTTCCTAGTTGGCGACTTCCGACCGATTCTCCGACCGTGGGCGCGCCCGAGGGAGGCGAGCGAGATGGAAAACAGGCCCGCTGCGCTTCAGAAACGCATTCTCCTGGCCGTTGAGGGCATGAGCTGCGCCGGGTGTGTCCACACGGTCGAAACGGCCTTGACGAAATTGCCCGGCGTCGCCTCCGCCGCAGTCAACCTCGCCACCGGCGAAGCCGCGGTGGTCTTCGATCCGGCGCGGCAGACTCCGAGCCAACTGGTCGAGGCGGTCCAAGGCGCCGGTTACTCGGCGCGCGAAGCGGCCGGGGCCTCGGCGGAGCCGGATGACCAGAAGTCCGAGCGCGCACTGCGACGCTCCCTCGGCCGGATGGCGCTCGCCTGGGCGCTGACCGGTCCGGTCATGGCGCTGATGATCCTCCACATGACCGGCCTTCTGCCGATGCGACACCACGATTGGGTCGAGGCGCTGCTGGAGACGTTCCTGGCGATGCCGGTACTGGCGATCGCCGGCGCGGAGACTTATGTCCGGGGCGTAAAGACCGCGGTTCACCTCGGGCCGAGCATGGACACGCTGATCCTGCTGGGCACGGCCGCGGCGTTTGTCACCGGCCCGCTTTCATTGGCCGGATTGCCGGTGGCGAACTACGCCGCCGTCGCCGCCATGATCATGGCTTTTCACTTGACCGGCCGCTACATCGAGACGCGCGCCCGGACGCGCGCGGGCCGCGCCCTGCGGTTGCTCCTTGAACTCGGCGCGAAGACGGCGCGCGTGGAACGCGACGGGCAGGAAGTCGTCATTCCCGGCGAAGCGGTCAAAGTCGGCGACGTGCTCGTCATCCGCCCGGGCGAGAAGATCCCGACCGACGGCGAGGTCATCTCAGGCGAAAGCGCCGTGGACGAATCCGCCGCGCGCGGCGAGCCCCTGCCGGTGGACAAAAAAACCGGCGACGCGGTCATCGGCGCCACGGTCAACCTGAACGGGTTTCTCCGGGTCCGCGCCACGCGCGTGGGCCGCGACACCTTCCTCGCGCAGGTCGTCCGCATCGTCCGCGAAGCGCAAAACTCCAAGCTGCCCATCCAGCAGTTCGCCGACCGCGTCACCGGCCTCTTCGTCCCGATCATCCTCGCCACGGCCCTGGCGACCTTCCTGCTGTGGATCATCTTCCCGGATCCGCTGCGCGCCATCGCGGCGTGGGCGGCGGGCTTTCTGCCGTGGGTCAAGGTGTCCGGAGTGACGACGCTGTCGCTGGCCGTGTTCGCCGCAGTCGCGGTGCTCGTCATCGCCTGTCCGTGTGCGATGGGACTCGCCACGCCGACTGCGTTGATGATCGGCGCCGGTCTCGGAGCGAAGCACGGAATTCTGATCCGCAACGGCGAGGCGATCCAACGGATGCGCTCGCTCCGAGTCGTGATACTCGACAAGACCGGCACCATTACTCACGGCAAACCGGAAGTGTCGGAACTTGCGCCCGCCCCGGGAGTTGCGTCGGAGGAGGTTCTGCGGCTTGCGGCGTCCGTCGAGAACGCTTCGGAACACCCGATCGCGCGCACGATTGTCGCTCACGCCCGGCGGCAAGGCCTCGCGCCGCAAGAGACAGCCCGTTTCGAGGCGGTTCCCGGCCAAGGGGCGC
>Ga0181539_1003934_pt1 | contig 13160 bp, 15 predicted proteins | sample PEATcosm2014_Bin_46_FD_119767 | JGI IMG/M metagenome (GOLD analysis project Ga0181539, IMG submission 119767) | Peatland microbial communities from MTU Mesocosm Facility, Houghton, MI, USA - PEATcosm2014_Bin23_60_metaG | ecosystem: Environmental > Terrestrial > Soil > Wetlands > Peat | place... | reverse complement strand
CGAGATGTTCGTCGGCGTCGGCGCATCCCGCGTGCGCGACATGTTCGAGCAGGCCAAGAAGAACGCGCCCTGCATCATCTTCATCGACGAAATCGACGCGGTCGGGCGCCATCGCGGCGCCGGCCTGGGCGGGGGCAACGACGAGCGCGAACAGACGCTCAACCAGTTGCTCGTCGAGATGGACGGCTTCGAGCAGAACGAAGGCATCATCATCATCGCCGCGACCAACCGGCCCGACGTGCTCGATCCGGCGCTGCTGCGCCCCGGCCGTTTCGACCGGCAGATCGTCATCTCCAATCCGGACTTCATCGGCCGCGAGAAGATCCTGAAGGTGCATGTCCGCAAGGTTCCCCTGGCGCCGGACGTCGATCTCAAGGTGGTGGCGCGCGGCACGCCGGGCTTTTCGGGCGCCGATCTGATGAACCTGGTCAACGAATCGGCGTTGCTGGCGGCGCGGCGCGGCAAGCGCGTCGTCACGCGCGCGGAATTCGAGGACGCGCGCGACAAGATCATGATGGGCGCCGAGCGGCGCACGCTGATGTTGACCGACGAGGAGAAGCGGCTGACCGCCTTTCACGAGGCCGGCCACGCCCTGGTCTCCGTCAGCATGCCCGCGAGCACGCCGATCCACAAGGCGACGATCATTCCGCGCGGCCGGGCGCTGGGCATGGTGCAGTCGCTGCCCGAGCGCGACCAGATTTCGCAGAGCTACGAACAGTTGATCGCCATGCTGGCGATGTCGATGGGCGGACGCGTCGCCGAGGAGCTGGTGTTCGGCAAGGACAAGGTGACCTCGGGCGCCGCCGGCGACATCCAGCAGGTGACCAAGATCGCGCGCGCTATGGTGACGCGGCTCGGCTTCTCCGAGAAGCTCGGCGCCGTCATGTACGGCGAGAACCAGGAGGAAGTGTTCCTCGGCTATTCCATGGGCCGCCAGCAGAACATTTCCGAGGAGACCGCGAAGACGATCGACGAGGAAGTGCGTCGGCTGGTCAGCGAGGCGCACGAGACCGCCACGCGCATCCTCACCGAACGGCGCGCCGATCTCGAAACCCTCGCCAACGGCCTGATGGAGTTCGAGACCCTGACGGGCGAGGAAATCATCGGGCTGCTCAAGGGCGTTCGCCCGGTGCGCGACGCCGTCGACAAGGAGCCGCCGGCGCCGCCCCGCCCCGCCGTGCCCGCGACCGGCAAGCCCCGCGCTTTCGGTCCCGACGCCGGCTTGGCGCCGCAGCCGCAGACCTGAGGCGGCCACTGACTTGAGGAAAACGGCGGGCGTCCTTCGAGACGCCCGTTTCGTTTGGGAAAATCGTCAGGCCCCTCCGGGCGCGCCGTCAGATTTCGACGCCATGTCGGCGAGCGAAGCCCTCCACCGCGGCGACGTACTGGCGCATCGCTTCGTCTTTCGCCATGCCCTTGTTGCCGAGCCAGGCGTCGTGCTTAAACCTGCCGAGGAAGTCGAACGCGCTTGGTCCGTCGTCCGGCGCGTCGCCGTCCCTGGCCTGGCGGAACAGGCCGTAGAGCTCGAGCTTCAGCTCGTTGGACGGCTGCGCGGGTCCGTCGCTCGGCAGCGACCTGATCTTGGCGACGACTTCGTCGAAACGCTGCTCGAGGGTTTTCATTCGCTTTCGCTCCTGCCTGCCGGGGCGGCTCGCCCGCATCGGCGCATCGCGCCGCGCGCGTCGCCCGAGCCGAATTTACGCCGCGGCGGATGAGGGTCACCCCCCCTTCAGCGCCTCCACCACCTTGGCGGCGTCGGCCGAATCCCAGTCGACCGGGCCGGCGACGACGCCGAGCTCGCAGCCGTTCTTGTCGATCAACAGGCTGGTGGGCAAGCCCAGCGCCTTGCCGGCGACGCGCAGACTCTCAAAGGAATCGGCGCTCGGGTCGGCGTAGCGCGTCAGGGACTTGACGCCGATCTGATCGAGAAAGGCCTTGGGCCGATCGAGCCGCGCGGTGTCGACGTTGAGCGCCACCACTTCGAAATCCTTTGATCCCGCCTTCGCCTCCAGGCGGTCGAGCGCCGGCATTTCGGCGCGGCAGGGGACGCACCAGGTCGCCCAGAGATTGAGGACGAGGGCGCGGCCGCGGAAATCGGCGAGCGTCAGCTTGGCGCCGTCGGCGCGATCGAAGGCGATGGGGATCGCGGGTTTCGGCGTCGCCTCGACGGCGAGCGCGGCGATCTCGCCGTGCGCCAGCGGCCTGAGCCGCGCGCTGGTCTGCGCCGAAGACGCCGGGCAATCGCCCTCGGCCTTGCCGGGCGGCGGCGCTTTCCCGTATAGCGTCGCGACCGCCACGACGGCGGCCAACAGCGCCGCGGCGCCGCCGGCGACTTGAATTCGGCGGTTCCGCTTGTCGTTTTCACTCATCGTTCGATCCGGGGCCTTGCCGTCATGAGCAACACAATGTGGGGCGGGCGCTTCGCCGGCGGCCCGGCGGAGATCATGGAGGAGATCAACGCCTCCATCGACTTCGACCGCAAGCTGGCGATGCAGGACATCGCCGGTTCGCAGGCGCACGTCGCCATGCTCGCCAGGCAGGGCGTCGTCAGTCCGGCCGACGCCGAGGCCATCGCCGCAGGTCTCGCCCAAGTCAAGGGCGAAATCGAGGCGGGCGTCTTCACCTATTCGCGCGCGCTCGAGGACATTCACATGAACGTCGAGAAGCGCCTGGCCGACATCGTCGGCCCGGCGGCGGGCCGGCTGCACACCGCGCGCTCGCGCAACGATCAGGTGGCGGTCGATTTCAAGCTGTGGGTGCGCGACGCCATCGACGCGCTCGATGGGCAAATGGCCGAGCTGCAACGCGCGCTCAGCGCGCGCTCGCTCGAGTGCGCGGGGCTGGCGATGCCCGGCTTCACCCATCTGCAGTCGGCGCAGCCGGTGACCTTCGGCCATCACCTGCTCGCCTATGTCGAGATGCTGGCGCGCGACCGCGGGCGCCTTTCCGACGCGCGCGCGCGCCTCAACGAATGCCCGCTCGGCGCGGCGGCGCTCGCCGGCACCTCCTTTCCGATCGACCGTCACATGACGGCCGAGGCGCTCGGGTTCGACCGGCCGACCGCCAATTCGCTCGACAGCGTCGCCGACCGCGACTTCGCGCTGGAGACTCTCAGCGCCTGCGCGATTTGCGCGACGCATCTCTCGCGCTTGGCCGAGGAAATCGTGTTGTGGACGACGCCGCAGTTCGGCTTCGTCCGGCTTTCCGACGCGTTCTCGACCGGCTCCTCGATCATGCCGCAGAAGCGCAACCCGGACGCGGCCGAACTCGTGCGCGCCAAGACGGGGCGCGTCGTCGGCGCCCTCGTCGGCCTCTTCAGCGTGATGAAGGGCCTGCCGCTCGCCTACGCCAAGGACATGCAGGAGGACAAGGAAGGCGTCTTCGACGCTCTCCAGACGCTGTCGCTGTGCCTCGCCGCGATGACCGGCATGGTCAATGACATGACGCCCGACGCCAAGCGGATGAAGGCGGCGGCGGGCGCCGGTTACGCCACCGCGACGGATCTGGCGGACTGGCTGGTGCGCACGCTGAAAATGCCGTTCCGCGAGGCGCATCACGTCACCGGGCGCATCGTCGCCATCGCCGCCGAGCACGGCGTGCCACTGGAAAAGCTGAAGATCGAATACATGCAGAGCGTCGAGCGGCGCATCACCGCCGAAGTGTTCGACGTGCTCGGCGTCGAGCGCTCGGTCAAGAGCCGCACCTCCTATGGCGGCACGGCGCCGGCGAATGTGCGCAGGCAGGCGCGGGGGTGGATCAAGCGGCTGGGACGCCCTTAGGGCTTCAAAATCAGGAGACCCGATTTTGAGAATCCATCATCTCAACTGCGGGTCCCTGTGCCCGCGCGGCGGCCGTTTCTTCGGCGGCGAGGGCGGTCCGCTTTCAACCGCGCCGATGTGCTGCCATTGCCTGCTGATCGAGGGCGAGGACGGACTGACTCTCGTCGACAGCGGCCTCGGGCTCGAGGACGTCGCCGATCCGAAACGCCTCGGATTCCTGTTCAACGCGTTGACGCGCCCCAAGCTCAGCCTCGAGGAGACGGCGGCGAGGCGGATCGGGGCTCTGGGATTCCGCGCCCGCGATGTGCGGCATATCGTGCCGACGCATCTGGACCTCGATCACGCGGGCGGGTTCGGCGATTTTCCCGAAGCGAAGATCCATGTCTTCGCGCCCGAGCTGCGAGCGGCGCTCAATCCGACCAACCCGCGCGAGAGAATGCGCTATCGCCCGGCGCTGCTCGCCGGCGTTTCGAACTGGGCGCCCGTCGAGACGCAAGGCGAGCGCTGGTTCGGATTTACGGGCGTGCGGGCCTTGCCGGGATCGCGCGACGACGTGCTGTTGATACCGCTGCCCGGCCACACGAGCGGCCATTGCGGCGTCGCCGTCAACGCGGGCGAGGGCTGGCTGCTGCACTGCGGCGACGCCTATTTCCACGCCTGCGAGGTTGCGCCCGAGGGCGGCGCGACGCCGATCGGCTTGCGCGCTTACGGCGCCCTGATGAGCGTCGAGGGCGACAAGCGGCGCGCCAATCGCGACCGACTGCGCGCCCTCGCGCGCGACCACGCGGGCGAGGTGAAGCTGCTGTGTTCGCACGACCCGGCGGAATTGGCCGCGTTTCGAAGCTGAACGGAACCAGAGCCGGCTGAGGCGGTTCGACAAGACGTGAGCGCGAGGGTGAGCGGACTTCGCGTCACTCCAACTCGAGGCGCTTCTTCCTTCGGATGAACGGCGAGTAGGCCGGCGCGCCTGGAACGATGCGGCCGTCCTCGCCCCACTCCGCCATGCGGTTGAACGGGATTTTGGCGCGCTCGCCGACGCGCGGCAGCGCGGCGCGGAATTCGTCGACGATTCCCTTGAGCCGCGCCTCGATGGTCGCCGGGTCGGAATAGCGCAGGCCGCCCTCGACGCCGTAGGCGACGAAGGGAGCGAGCACCTCGTAGCCGACGTAGGCGAGCGAGAAATTCACCGGCCACAGCATCAGCTCGATGTCGCCCGAGCGCCCGTCGTGCTCGTAGGTGCCGCGGCTGGTGCCGACCGTCACCGACAGCATGGCGCGCTTGCCGACGAAGCGGCCGTTCTCGAATCGTTTCCTGCTCGTATAGGCCGCGCCGTAGGCGAGCGCGCGGTCGAACCAGCCTTTCATCATCGCCGGCGGCATATGCCACCACATCGGATATTGCAGGACCAATAGGTCCGCCCGATCCATCGACGCCAGCTCGTCGCTCACCGCCTTCGGCAGCGTCCCGGCCTCGCTGGCGCGCCGCTGCTCGGCCTGCGCGTCGAAGCGGGCGGCATCGGCGCGATCCCGATAATGCTCGGGGCGTTCGCAGGGGTCGAAGCCCATGGCGTAGAGGTCCGAGGTCGAGACGGTCCAGCCTTCGGCTTCGAGCGCCGCCGCTCCCGAGCGGACGAGGTGGGCGTTGAAAGACTGCGCTTCGGGGTGCGCGAGGACGAAGTGAGCGTGCATCGGGCGGCCTTGGCGTTCGTGAGCGCTTCCAGAGTGACAGCGGCGGCCGACGTTGGCCAGCGTCCTTCGCATCGGGTTGCGCAGATTGGCTGACGCCCCCTCCCGGTCAAGCGGGTCGCCGATGAGACGCCCGCGTCACCCGTCGCGGACACCCCCCGATCCTCGCTTCCCGCACAGATTCGGCGATATCGGCCATCGAGCGGAACAGCAGCATCTCGTCGTCCCGGCTCGGCCGGAAGCCGCGACGGCGCCAGAAGGCGGCGGCTTCGTCGTCGATGGCCTTGACGACGAGGGCCCGTCCGCCGACGAGTTCGGCGGCGCGAACGCTGCGTCGCAGCGCGTGCGCCAGCAACGCCGCGCCGAGGCCGCGTCCCGCCCATTCTCGATCGGTCGCGAGTTGCCCGAGCAGAAGACCGGGCACGGGATTGGGCGGCTGGCCGGTTCGCAGCGGGCGCGGCATCGACGCCGGCAGAATTGCGGTCGGCGCCAGCGCGTAAAATCCCGCGATCCGGTTGGCTTCGTGCGCGACCATCACGGCGGCGAAGCCGTTGCGCTGATTGGCGAGCGCTCTCGTCTTCAGCCAGGCGTCGAGCGCGGGTTTGCCACAGGAGAAGGCGTCGGTCCGATGATGCGCGGCGATTGGTTCGGGCGCCGACAGCATCGCGGTTGGTCAGCGTTTGGCCGGCGAGGAATCCCACGGCGCCGGGCGCTTCAGCGCCGCAACCATTTCGGGCGCCGCCTCGGCGGGCGCGGCGATCGCCGCCAGGAATTCGGCGAAGCCTTTCTCGCTCATGCGCACCGGGTCGTTCTCCAGCAGCGCCGCCTCCGCCGCGCGCACCGCGGCCTCGCGCACGAAATCCGTGCGCGAACGCCCGCGCAGCGCCGCGGCGCGGTCGATCACCGCGACGTCGGCCTCGGGCAGGCGCATCGAGAGCGGGTAGACTTTGCGGCGCGTGGGTCGGCTCATGGCGTGACGCTCCATTGCGTTTGAGCCTAGCCGAACGTAGCGCATTCTGCAATACAAAGTCGCGAGTCGCTCATAAGGCCGTTCGAGCGGACTGCGTATCAGTCCGCTCCCGCCTTGCCCCTGAGCGCCTTCACCGCGCCGCGACGGCTCTTTTCGTCGAGGCGGCGCATCTTGGACGCCTTCGTCGGCTTCGTCGGGCGGCGCGGCTTTTCGCGCTCCTGCGCCTTGGTGAGCAGGGCGATGAGGCGCTCGCGCGCGTCCTCGCGATTGCGCGGCTGGCTGGAAAAGCGCTGGGCGAAGATGACGATGACGCCGTCCTGCGTGGCGCGCGCGCCGGCGAGCTTGATCAGTTTCGACGCGACGTCGTCGGGCAGGCTCGGCGAGCGGCGCGCGTCGAAGCGCAATTCGACCGCGCTCGCCACCTTGTTGACGTTCTGCCCGCCGGGGCCGGAGGCGCGCACGAAGTTTTCGACGATCTCGCTCTCGTCGACGAGGAGGGCGCCGGCTTTCATCGAGCAGCTTCCACGAATTAGGCCGCGACGACGAGTACGCGCCCGGTGTCGCGGGAGCGCGGTTTCTTCTTGATGGTGATTTCGATGTCGCGATCGAGGGCCGTCAGAAAGGTCATCAACCGTTCCACCGAGAACCCCTCGAGCTTGTAATGCGCCAGCGCCGAGATTTTGGGCTGGCCGACGCCGAGGCGCGCCGCCGCATCCGTCTGGCTCAAACGTTTGGACGCGACAATCGTATTGATCGCATGGGCCAGGCGAAGTTTGGTCTGCCGTTCTTCGGCGTCGGCATAACCGAGATCGGCAAAAACATTGCCGGTTCCGCGCGTGATCGTCTCGCCTGGGTCGGCGGAACTCGTCTTACGTCGATTTGCCATAACGGGCCTCGTAGTCCTGGTGGGCAGCCTTCAAGCGTCGTTCGATGAGGTCGACGACGAGTTGCGCGGTTCTCGTTCCGCTCGGCGACTTCTTCTGAAAGGCGTGCAGGACATAGACGACTTCCTTGAAGCGCACGGCATACACGGCGCGATAAGTGTCGCCGTCGTGATCCTCGACGATCTCGAAAACGCCGGGTCCCCGACCCTTCCATGGTTTCGCCGCGGGGCGCCTGCCGCCGAGTTGCGCCGCGCCCATTTCGTCTTTCACCGGTTCGGGAAAGTCGAGGAAGTCCTTCTTCGACGACCCGACCCAGTCCAGCGGCTTTTCGCCTCTCGTAAGGGTGCGCGCCATCGGCGGCGTATCCCATAATTGGGATAGTGCGTCAAGCGATCGCGCGTGACGCCGGCTCGTCGACGGTCGCTCCTTGGGCGAGCATCAATCGATGCGAAAGCGCTTGCTCACCGCCACACCCTCACGTCGACGAATCGCCCCGCGATCGCCGCCGCCGCGGCCATCGCCGGCGAGACGAGATGGGTGCGGCCCTTGTAGCCCTGGCGTCCCTCGAAATTGCGGTTCGAGGTCGAGGCGCAGCGCTCGCCGGGGGCGAGCTTGTCGGGGTTCATCGCCAGGCACATCGAGCAGCCGGGCTCGCGCCATTCGAAGCCCGCCGCCTTGAATATCTTGTCGAGACCCTCGGCCTCGGCCTGCGCCTTGACCAGCCCCGAGCCTGGGACGACCATCGCGTGGACGCGCGCGGAAACCCTATGGCCTTCGACGATCTTGGCCGCGGCGCGCAAATCCTCGATGCGGCCGTTGGTGCAGGAGCCGATGAAGGCGCGGTCGATCGCGATGTCAGTGATCTTCTCGCCGCCCTGCAGGCCCATGTATTCCAGGGCGCGCTTGATCGAGGCGCGCTTCGCTTCGCTGGCGCCGTCCTCGACGCGCGGCACCAAGCCGCTGATCGCGACGACGTCCTGCGGGCTGGTGCCCCAGGAGACGATCGGCGGCAGCGCGCCGGCGTCGAGGCGCACCTCGGCGTCGAAATGCGCGCCTTCGTCGGTGAGCAGCGTCTCCCAGTAGGCGCGCGCCTGATCCCACAGCTTGCCCTTGGGCGACTTCGGCCGGTCCTTCAAGTAGGCGTAGGTCTTCTCGTCCGGCGCGACCATGCCGGCGCGCGCGCCGCCCTCGATCGACATGTTGCACACCGTCATGCGCCCTTCCATCGACAGCGCGCGGATCGCCTCGCCGGTGTATTCGATGACGTGCCCGGTGCCGCCCGCCGTGCCGATCTCGCCGATGATGGCGAGGATGATGTCCTTGGCGCCGACGCCGTCCTTCAGCGCGCCGTCGACGGTGACGCGCATGTTCTTGGCCTTGGACTGGATCAGCGTCTGCGTCGCCAGCACGTGCTCGACTTCCGAAGTGCCGATGCCGTGGGCGAGCGCGCCGAAGGCGCCGTGCGTCGAGGTGTGGCTGTCGCCGCAGACGATCGTCGTGCCCGGCAGGGTAAAACCCTGCTCCGGCCCGATGATGTGGACGACGCCCTGGCGCGGGTCGAATTCGTTGTAATACTCGATGCCGAATTCGCGCGCGTTCGCCGCGAGCTGCGCCACTTGCAGGCGGCTCTCGGGATCGGCGATGCCGTGGCTGCGGTCGGTGGTCTGGATGTTGTGGTCGACGACCGCGAGCGTCTTCTCCGGCGCGCGCACCTTGCGGCCGCTGAGGCGCAGCCCCTCGAACGCCTGCGGGCTCGTCACTTCGTGCACGAGGTGACGGTCGATATAAAGCAGCGACGAGCCTTCGGCCCCGGTCTCGATGACGTGGTCGTCCCAGATCTTGTCGTAAAGCGTGCGCGGCTTGCCCATGAACTGCTCCGGCGCCGCTGAGGCGCGTAAGGGATGGCTTCGAGCGGCCTTCTAAGCCGAATGCGGCGAAGAAAAAAGAGGGAGCGCGGAATGGCCGATCCCGGACGGACGAAGCGCGTCGCCGCTATCGCTTCGGCGCCGTGAATCGACCGAGGTCCGGCGCGCCCTTCGGCGGCGTCAGGATCGCCTGCTTGAACGCCTGCGCGCTCTCTCGCGGCAAAACGCCGTCGAGAATGAGATGGGAAAGGCCGTGGACCAGCGACCAGGCGGCGATCGCGGCGGCGTCGACGCCCTCGCCTTGGCCTTCGCCGTCCGCCGCGCGGGACTCTACGCCGCGGCGCAACGCCGCGAAGGCCTCGTCCGCGGCCGCCTTCAATTCCGGATGAAGCTCGCCCTTGGCGATCAGCGGCGAGAACATCAGCCGGAACATGCCCGGCCGCGCCAACGCGAAATCGACATAGGCCGCGCCCATCGCCGAAAGAGGCTCGCTCGCGCGCCCGGCCTCGGCGAGCGCCGCGCCGAATTCGCGGAAGCCCTCCGCCGCCACGGCGGCGAGCAGCGCCTCCTTGTCGCGGAAATGCCGATAGGTCGCGGTCGGCGAGACCCCGACGCGGCGCGCCGCTTCGCGCAGGCCGACGGCGTCCGGGCCGCCCTCGTCGAGCAGCGCCCGCGCCGCCGCGATCAGGGCGGAGCGAAGATGGCCGTGATGATAAGTGGATCGCCCAGAAGTTGACATGGTTGACATTATGCCGTAGTTTACATCGTAAACATAGTCCTGGCAATGCCCTTGTCCCGCCTGTGGAGAACGCCGTGAAGACCTTCCTCATCGCCAATCTCTGTTTTGCCCCGCTGATCGTCTTTTGGCTCCTGCTGGGCTTTGCGACGCCCGGGGCGGCGGTCGCGGTCGGCCTCGCCGCCTCGCTCGCGTTCGCCGCCTGGCGCTTCGCCCGGCGCGAATTCTTCATCCTGGAAGTCGGCAGCCTGGCGATCTTCCTCGTCATGGGCGCCCTGGCCCTCGCGGCGCCCGCCTTCTTCGCCGGCGCGGCGCTGTGGCTGTCCTTCGCCGGCCTCGGCCTCACCGCGCTCGTCAGCGTCGCTATTCGACGGCCCTGGACGTCAGACTATTCGCGCGCCGCCTTCGCCGCCGAATCGGCGAGCCCGCTCTTCGAAGTCGTCAACATGCTGATTTCCGGCTTTTGGGGCGTCCTGTTCTTAGCCGACGCGCTGGTCCTCGCCTTGCACGCCGGAGCGCTCGCGACGACCGCGCTGTTCGCCTTCGGGGCCGTCGTCTCGATCTTCGGCCCGAAAGTCTTCATCCGCGCGATCATTCAGCACAAGATCGATACGGCCGAAGGCTATCGCTGGCCGGCGCCGCGGTTCGCGGGCGCCAAGGGCGAAGGCGAGGTCGACGTGGCGGTGGTCGGCGCCGGGATCGGCGGCCTCGTCGCGGCGGCGCTGCTCGCCGACGCCGGGCTGAAGGTCGCGGTGTTCGAGGCCCATGTCGTGGCGGGCGGTTTCTGCCACACGTTCCTGCGCAAGGCGCGCCATCAGGGGCAGCCCTGCCTCTATCGCTTCGACGCCGGGCCGCACGATTTTTCCGGCCTCCATCCCGGCGGCGCGCTGGCTTCGACGTTGCAGCGGCTCGGCGTCGCCGACCGTCTGGATTGGCGCCGCCTCGACCATAGCTATACGTTCTCCGGCCGCACGATCGACGTGCCGCACGACTGGCGCGACTACGTCGCCCTGCTCGGGCGCCAGTTTCCCGGCGAGGCCGCCGGCTTCGAGACGCTGTTCACCGAGATCCGCGCGATTTTCGACGGCATGCAGGCGACCGGCCGCGACCGCGGCGGCATTCCTGGACGGCCGCGCGACGTCGACGCGATGCTGGCGTTCCCGCGCCAGTATCCGCTGGCGGTGCGCTGGATGGACCGGCCGTTCGCCGAACTCGTCGCCCGCCACCTCGGCGATCCCGAGGCGCGGCGCGTGATCGGCGCGCTGACCGGCTACGTCAGCGATGGCCGGGAGGTCTTGACCTGCGCCCAGATGGTTCCGCTGTTCGGCTACTATTTCTTCGGCGGCTATTATCCCGTCGGCGGCTCCGGCCGGCTCGCCGACGCGCTGGTCGAGGCGATCGAGGCGCGCGGCGGCGTGGTGCGCCTGAAGACGCGCGTCGACCGCATCCTCGTCGAGCAAGGCCGCGCCGCCGGCCTTGAACTCGCCGACGGAAGGCGCGTCGCGGCGGGCGCCGTCGTCGCCAACGCCGATCTGAAACGCACGTTCCTCGAACTCGTCGAGGCGCAACAGCTGCCGCAGGATTTTCGCGCCCGCATCGCCGCGGCGACGCCGGCGCCGTCCGCGTTCATGCTGCACCTCGGGGTCGATTACGTCCCGGACTGCCGGCCGGCGAACTTCGTGTTCGGCGACGACGGGGTCGGCGTCGAAATTCTCTCGCGCGTCGATCCGACCGCCGCGCCGCCCGGCCATTCGACCGTCGGAATCATCAAGCTGCTGACCAACGCCGAGGCGCGCGAATGGTTCCCTCCCGAAGGCGGCGACGATTGGAAGGCCTGGCGCTTCTCGCGCGAGTATGAACAGCGCAAGCGCGCGCTCGGCGATCGCATGATCGAAGCGGCGGAGACCGTTCTGCCCGGGCTCTCCGGCCATATCGTCCATCGCTCCGAGGCGAGCCCGGTCACTTATGCGCGCTACGATCTGGCGAGCGCCGGGTCGATCTACGGTGTGTCCGGCTCGGCCGACTTCGTGGGCGCCAAGAGCCCGATTCCCGGCCTCGTGGTCGCGGGAAGCGCGACCCATGGCCCCGGCGTCGAAGCGGTGCTCATTTCCGGCGCCTGCGCCGCGGAGGCGCTAGTCCCCGGCCTGCTGTCGCGGCCCGTCGCGAGCAAGGCGAACGAAGCGGCGCAAGCGCAGGTCGCGACGAAGGCGGCTTGAGAGGGCGCCCTTCCCCCGCAAGGGGGGAAGGGCGCTGGACAGCCTCTACTTCGCGCCGGGCTTGATGATGTCGCGCAGATCCCACTTGTCGTCGCCCTGGCCGGCGATGTCGTCGATCTTCCAGGCGCCGTCCTCCTTGGCGAAGACGTAGCGCACGACGTGCTTGACCTCGCCGCTGTAGAACGTCGCCTCGACGACGCCCTCGCTCTGCGGCGCGATCGACAGCCGCTGGACCATCGGGTCCTGCGAATCGGTGACCGGATCGAAGTCGAGGATCGGCTCATTGAGCTTCTTGGAGCGCGCGTTCATCGCCTTCAACGCGGCGCGCAGCGACTTGGTGAAGAAGGCCGACACACGCTTGTCGTCGATCGAGCCGCTCTGGTAGTCGCCCTTCGGGCCGGCGTAGAGCCGATAGATCGACATGACGACGTCGACGGGCGCCGGCTCCGCGGCCAGCGCCGAAGGCGCAAACAGGCTCGCGCCCGCCAAAATGAGAAAAGTCCGCCGCTTCATTTCGCCCCCCAGCGCGCCCAGTTGGTTCCTCCTGCGCGCGAGTAAGGGTTCGCGAACGGCGAAGTCAAGCGCGCTTCGCCGTCGCGGCCGCGAACTATCGCCGGGCTATTTCCGATCTCGACCGCTTCGGGGAAGTTCGCTAATCCTATCCGCGGCCGGCGGCGAACGACGCGGCCGCGTCGCCGCGTTGCGCATTCCGGGGGGAAACGATGAAATATCTCTTGCTGCTGGTCCCTTGCGTGATCGCGCTATGGGCGCCGCTCTACAACTTCACCAGCCCCGAGCTCGCCGGCATTCCCTTCTTCTACTGGTTCCAACTGCTGCTCATCGCGGTCTCCGCCCTGACGATCTACCTCGCCGATCGCGTCGGGAGGGCTTGAGCGTGTTCGAGCGTCTCAACGTCGTCGCGACGATCGTCTTCGTCTTCTTTTTCGCGCTGGTCACCGTGCTCGGCTTTCTCGCCTCGCGCTGGAAGGCGGCCGACCTCGGCCATATCAACGAATGGGGCCTGG
>Ga0181539_1003931_pt1 | contig 13165 bp, 7 predicted proteins | sample PEATcosm2014_Bin_46_FD_119767 | JGI IMG/M metagenome (GOLD analysis project Ga0181539, IMG submission 119767) | Peatland microbial communities from MTU Mesocosm Facility, Houghton, MI, USA - PEATcosm2014_Bin23_60_metaG | ecosystem: Environmental > Terrestrial > Soil > Wetlands > Peat | place... | reverse complement strand
TCGAACAGGCCGGCCCCTGGGGAGCACTTCCTTCCTCGACCGCTTGGAAGGCATGGTTGGTCGCATCCTCCGGCCGCAGAAAGGAGGGCGGCCATCGAGACTTCGCAGATTGCCAAACTAGTAGTGTGTCCCCGGATTGCCGCGAGGTATAACATCCTGGGGTCTCCTGGAAAGGGGTACGTAAACTTGGGTTTCTAACGCTCCCAAGCGTACTTTTCTTGGAGACCCCGCTCTTTCATGGTATCTGGATTGCCGGATTGCCCCCGGATTGCCCCAGGTCAACCGGGCAAGCGTCCGGCCAGAATTCCGCAAAATTCTTGGGCGGGGGGGGCGCTTGACAAGCCCAATTTCGTCATTCAAGATCAACAGTTGTCGGCCTACCGCCAAGGGGTTCCGGCAGGCATGACAAGGGCAAGAACCCCGTCAACGGTTACCTATCGCTGGACCCCGCCTATCGCCGGCTCGTGGCCGGCGAATCGGACTTCGACCCCATCCGCTCCGACCAGGAGTTCCAGGCCCTCTGCCGCGGGCAAGGGCTGAGCACCAGCGACGGCGTTACGGAGTGACCTCTCCATGCCCAGCGCTTCCTCGCGGACCACGTTGTTCGATTCCGGCCGGGTTCCGCTTTGGTTCCGCATCCCGGCCTTGGCGTTCGGAATCTTTGCCGTTTGGTTGGCCGCCGCGATCTCGGCGCACCGCCTTTTCGGCGTCAATCTGGGTCTCGATTTCAAGGCGGCGCGCGGCTCCTTCCTGCTCGGGGCGATAGCAGCCCTTCTGATCGGCGCGATCTGGATATACGTCTGGTTCCTACAGCTTCGGGTGTTTTTCGATGCCGGGCCGCAAGAGGTGACGGTCGCAAGGCGGGGCTATCTGCGCTGGCACGAGCAGCGCATCTCGCTCGCTGGTTGCCGCCGGCTCCAAGTCCGCTGTGTGTCAGGAGTGTTCGGAGAAAGGTCTTGGAGCCTCACCGGGCAGTTTGCGGACGGGCAAGACAAGTTGATTGTAGACCTCTACCGGCTGTCGGACGCGGTGGCGCTTCGGGAGCGGCTAGCTGCGGCTATGGGCCTGCCGGTGGAACAGCAAGTCTTGCCTCCGGTAGGCATGAGAGAAAGGAGCGTCCCCGCCTTGCTGGGTAGGGCGGTGGGCGGAAGCGCCATTGGCGCGAGCATCCTGGCGATCAGCGTTACCCAGTTGTACAAGGCACTCCATTCCCCGCGCGAGCCGATTGCGCTGAATCCCCTTTCGGTGCTCTTCTTCGCGTGTGCTATCTTCGCCATCGTATTCTGTCTCGCTTTTCTCCCCGGCTGGAACGTGCCGATCGTGCGAGAGTTGCTGCGAAGGCGCTCGCCGAGCGACCGCGACGCACCCCCGGGAACCGGGCGGCAGCAGCCACCAAGCAAGACACTCCTATGAAGCGGCGGGAGTGGAACGGGGGACGCGACGAGGGAAAGCCAGCCGCGTCTCCTGGCCTTTCCGGATGGCCGCCGGCGCACAAATTCCGACATGCGCTGATACTCCCTCTTGGCGTAACCGTCCACGGTTACAGATCACTTTACCAAGAAAACGCCCTCCGGGGCGTGAACGGTTACGACGAATCAACTCGATAACGTTTCTGGCCGTCCAAACGCTGGTTTCGCAATTCGATGCCTTAGGAAGCCCGACCTCCGTGAGCCACAGGGCAACCGACCAAGGCGGTTCTCCCCCGGCGATCCGCTCGTAGGCCTCCTTAATGATCGGGGCCCACTTGGGATTCACCTCGTCGAACTTCGGGGCATCCTCGTTATCATCGTCAGCCAAAGAGAACCGAAGGTAGCCGGTTTTGAGCAACCCGATGGCGGCCCCAATGGCCCAGAGTTCCTCATGGGCTCGCTTCACTTGGTAAGAAGTGTACAGATTGCGTGACGCATGATGCTTGGCGCACTCCTTCAACCGCGTCTCCCAGTCCGGATCGGCCGTGTCGATGTAATCGTTGATGAACAGCGTCCGGATCCCGTTGTCCACGGCCAGGCGGACCAGTTCCACACAGAACACGTCGTCCCGGTAGGGCCGGGAAGAGTCCTCCGCGACGAACAGATCCCACCGCCGCTCCTTGATGCCGGCCCACACTTTGTCGATGCCTGGCCGCGAGCGGAGTTCCCCAGACATTGCCTCGTCGCTGATCACCACAATCGTGACATGCGTGACCCCTAGCGCCTTGAGGAAATTCTTGCAGTACTCAACCTGGGCCTTGATCGAACGGCGGCGCTGCTCGTCGGTGCTGAAGCGGGCATAAATCAAAATTCGCAGCGGCCGTCCTCTGGGTATCTGGATCGGTGTCCGTACCCACCTGAAACGGATCTTTGGTTTTCGATCCGGCCGCCGTGAGTTCCTATTCCTTCGCTTGGCCATTTCCTGCCTGCGCTCCGAGATCGGTTGTCGACGCCTTTGCCGAATCCCTCGGCGTCGACTGTTGGCCGGTCAAGCCATGAGACTCGACTGGTGCTTTGGGTTCCGGACTTGCCGGCGGCTCGCTGCCGGCATGCTGCTCGTCCTCCGCGCCCAACACCCGGCCGAGGAACTGGAGTCGCTCCAGAGCTGCCCGATATGCCGGGAAAAGCGCCGTTCGCTTCTCCCGTTCCATAAAACCTGCCGCGTCGATCAACTGGTCGGCTCGGGCGCGGATTTCGCACAAGAAGTTGGCTAGGCCATCCGCCCCGTCCTCGCGGCCGGGCTGATCCTCGATCTCGCCCGCAGGTTGATCGCCGGCACCGTCGTTCCGCTTGGCGCGGCGGGCATGGACCTGCCGGCGTTGCCGTTGCGAAAATGCCTGTTCGACGGTCAGCTCCGCAAGGGCCTCCGGCGACGAAAAGGTCCAGAAAATGGCCCTGGCTCGGCATGCCATGGCCTTGCTGAAGCCCCACTCCTCAAGTTGCCGGCCCCAAGCGCCGCGGCCAATCTGCTTTCGCGCAATCTCCAGGGTCATTCCCAGGGACCAGTACAGGGGGGGCACGGATCTTTCGCCCCGGAGGATCGCCTCTTGTTTCGCCCGGGCAAACGCACCAAGTCGTTCCAGATCCCAGGTGTGATCCGGTTCCTCGGAGGAGAAAAGTTTCGGGCCGAAACTTTCGTCGGTCGTAGCATCCTTGCTCATCTCATCCCCTCGTGGGAAAACTGGCCCCTATGTAGCTAACATTCGCCGTCAGCGATGGCAGCGATCGTCCTCCGCGAACTCAGTCACGTAGCTCACTCCTTGGCGGAATGGCATCCTGCCCACGACACCGACCGCAGAGCTGTTGCAGGAAGCGACTGCGTGCCAATGAGTTATGCCAAGCGATGTTTTTCTCCTGAGATGAGGATTTTCACGTTCCTGGGATGATCCTGGAACGTTCCGGAGGCCAAGCCAGAGAAACCAGAATCTTGGCGCCCGCGGTTCAGTACCATTGGTTACCTTGAATGGGGCTTCAACAGCCGATTGATTCAGGAACAATTTTGCATGCAAGATGGCGTGCCAGTTCCAGGGACTGCCGCCTCCTGGCCGCAGGAGCGTATGCGTAGGTGGAACGGCCGAAAAAGGAGTGTTAACTGGGGGACGCCGCGCTCGGCACGCGTCGAAAATTGCTGTTTCTCCCCTGGTAGAGGCGTGGCGTCCGGTTTGCAAGCGATCAACAATGGCTGGCGGATACCGAGGAGCCGAGTGGGCGCAAGACGGGGGGCGTAATGGTAAGATGGACGGTGAAACGAGCCTGGATCGGTTTCAGGCTCACGACAAATTGGAAATGACGGTTTACGCGTGTAGCATTGGCCGTGTGAGACGCTGACGCTGCCGGCTATCCCGGTTAGGACCGTCCGCGCCACAGGTTTGGCCGGCGGCACGGCGCGGGCCGAGCGGACCGACGTGGCGATCCGCGTGCGCTTGCCCGCCGGCGACTGGTGGGAGATCGACACCGTCATCGCACTCGAATTGGATCGTTCAGCCGGCGAGATTGCGCCGCTGGCCACGCCCGACGCCAAGGGATCATAGTCTGACTGTGAAAGGAGCGAACCATGATGGGGAATCGTGCAGCTTCGTGCGCCAGGATGCTGCTGCCGGTCGTCGTCCTGCTGGGGGCGGCCGGCGCGGCGCGTGGCGACGCCGACCAGGACATAACCTGGCTGGCCGTTTACCAGGGCGGCGCCTTGCCGGCTTTGCCGCAGTGGACGTGGCACGGCGACAAGAAGGACGCCCAACCCGAGATCGTCAAGGGCGTGTTACGGCTGACCTCGACGTCGGGGACGGGCTTGGGCCATTACCGGACGACCTGGGACGCCCGGCCGGACCAGGAGATCGTCGTCGAGGCGAAGGTCCGCGTGGGGTACATGTCGGCCGGCACGTGGAAGGCGGCCAGGATCCGGGTGCCCGGCTTGTCCGGCTCGCCCATCGGCATCCGCGTCTGCGACGGCCGGCACGAGGAGGGGCTGATGTTGGGCGACGGGCTGGTCGGCAACTTCGAGGATCGCTTCTGTGCGATGCCGACGACCGACGCCTTTCACGTCTATCGGCTGGTGATCCACGGCCCGGACATGCAGATGTTCGTCGACGGCCAGTTGAAGATTCGCGGCTACGACGCCTTCTGGCGGCCGGCCAGCGAGCCGGTCCCCTTCGTCCGCTTCGGCTCCAACGCCACGTGGGCCCGCGAGCACTACACGGGCGAGGCCTTTTGGGAGTACGTGAAGGTCGGCGTCCGGCCGGCCCAGGCACCGGCGAAGCCGGATCTGCGGATCACGCTCAGCAAGCCGTGGATGATCCCCAGCACGATCGGACGGCCCCACAACCGGCCATACATGTATGACGTTGGCCGGGGAATGCTCCTGATGAGCGTCGCTCAGGGGCCGGACAAGGAGTTCGAGCCCTACGGCATTCTCAAGTCGACCGACGAGGGCAAGACCTGGACGCCCGTCGAGAACCTCCAGCGAAAGATGTTCGCGCCCCAGCCCATGATCCGGCTGGCCGACGGCAACATCCTCGGCCTTTCGCGCTGGAGCAAGTGGTACGACGAGTACGATCACCAGAATGACCACGCGGTGGGCATGACGTATATCATGGACCCGACGGCCACCTCGTACCGGATGTACGAGCACCGCATATTCTTTCCGAAGGAGGCCAGCAGCGCGGGGGGCTTCGACCGGCATATCTTCGACGTGGGGGGAGGGAAAATCCTGGCCGTCGTCTACGGCGCGTGCCCCAACGCCTACCTGATGCAGACGACCGACGAAGGGAGGACTTTTTCGCACTTCTCGACGATCGGCAAGGGGGACGAGCCGGGCGTGGCCCGGATCACCCCGCAGGAGTGGACGGCCGTCATGCGCCAGGACTCGTGGGCGTCGCTGCACCAGGTCTGGTCGCACGATGGCGGCAAGACGTGGAGCAAGCCCGTCGTGCTCGAAGAGGGCAGCGTGGACCCCGACATGGTCGTGATGCGTAGCGGCGTGATCGCGTGCAGCTATGGCCGGCCCGGCGACAGCCTCATGCTCAGCACCGACCAGGGGAAGACCTGGCGGCATCACTGCGTGATCACGGACATGGACGTTGGCGGATATACGACGATTCGGGAAGTCCGGCCGGGGCGGCTCTTGTACGTGTACGGGGGCCTCACCGCGGTCTATGTCGACGTCGAGATCGTCAAGTGACCCGAAACGGAGAGGAGAAAATACCATGCGAGTGAATCACACGAGTCTGTGGGCGAGCCGGCCGGCCGTGGCCCTTTTGCTGCTGGGAGCCGCCGGCGCGGCTCGCGGTGACGCCGAGGGAGACATCACGTGGCTGGCCACATACAAGGGGGATGCGTTGCCGACGTCGCCCTGGACGTGGCACGGCGACAAGGGCGTCGTGTCCGAGATTGTCAAGGGAACGCTCCGGCTGGCCGACGAGTCGGACGAAGGCCAAGGCTTTTACCGGATGGCGTTGGACGCGCGGCCCGACCAGGAGCTCATCGTCGAGGCGAAGGTCCGCGTCTCGTACCTGGTGGGATACAAGCTCCCCAAGCCCCGGCCGAAGAAGCTGCCGATATGGAGCAGGATGTACGCTCCGTGGAAGGAAGGCTCGCCCATCGGCATCATCGTCAACGACGGCCGGCACGAGGAAGGCGTGATCCTGTACGATCTGGCGGTCGCCAACTTCCAGGACCGTTGGTTCGTCATGGACACGACCAAGGATTTCCACGTCTACCGCCTGGTCATTCACGGCACCGACATGCAGGTATGGGTCGACGGCCAGTTGCGGATTCGCGGCGAAGGCGCGTTCTGGAAGCCGGCCACCGACGCGAAGCCGTACGTGCAGTTCGGCTCGACGTGCAAGCCCGGCATCGGCGAGGCCTTTTGGGAGTATTTGAAGGTGGGCGTCCGCTCGGCCCGGCCGTCGCCGCCGAAGCCGCAGTTGAAGATCACCGTCAGCAAACCATGGCGGATTCCCGACGCCGGGACCCGGCCCTACATGTACGACGTGGGCCGCGGCATGCTCCTGATGAGCGTCGCCCAGGGGCCGGACCGCGACTATGAGCCGTACGGCATCTTCAAGTCGACCGACGACGGGAAGACCTGGACGCCCATCGAGGGCCTCCAGCGGAAGATGTTCGCGCCGCAGCCGATGATCCGCCTGGCCGACGGCAACATCCTCGGCCCGTCGCGGTGGAGCATCTGGTACAACGACCCGTATTACCAAGACATCTACGCGGTCGGCATGACCTATATCATGGACCCCATGGCGACGTCGTACCGCATGTACGAGCACCGGGTCTTCCTTCCTCCCAAGGAGGTGACCGAGGCGGGCGTGTTCGACAGGCACATCTTCGACGGGGGCGACGGCTCGATCCTCGCCGTCGTCTACGGCTGCAACTGGAACTGTTACTTGATGAAAACCACCGACTTGGGAAAGACGTGGACCCACTACGGCACGATCGCGAAGGGACTGACCGAGTTGGGCGTCGGGCGGATCACGCCGCAGGAGTGGACGGCCGTCCTGCGGGCCGACTCGTTCAACCCGATGCGCCAGGTCTGGTCGCACGACGGCGGCAAGACCTGGACGCTGCCGGTGGTTCTGGAAGAGGGCAGCGTGGACCCCGATATGGTGGTGATGAGCAATGGCGTCATTGCGTGCAGTTACGGCCGCCCCGGCTGCGGCTTGATGCTCAGCACCGACCAGGGCAAGACCTGGGGCCATCACCAGGTCATCAACTGGGAGGAAGGGGGATTCTGCTACACGACCATCCGCGAGGTGCGGCCGGGCCGCCTGTTGTACGTTCACGACGCGCCCCCGCTGACGGCCGTGTACGTCGACGTGGAAGTCGTGCCCGGCACCGGCTCCGTGCCAGAGAAGCCGCCTGAGCCGGTTGCCCCCGCAAAGCCAGCCGTGGCGGTGAACCACAACTTGAAGATCTTCAACGGCCAACCGCGGATCTTCGCCGCCATCGGCCCCTCGACGAGCTGGTACTTTCCGCTGCGGCTGCAGCGCAAGCTGTACCGCTACACCGGCAAGGTCGGCGCCGACTGCCCGCTGCAAGTGGTCAGCTTCTCGCAGCCCTACGCGGCGTTCCGGATGCCGGGCTACATCGACTGCCGGCCGAGCCCGACCGACCCGACCCGGTGGGAGCCGCATCGCAGTCCCTGGTATGAAAAGACGGTGCTGGCGCTGGTGCGGAGGGACCCGACGACGCCGTTTATCGGGCTGACGGGCGGCTTGACCAGTCACAACAAGACGCTCTTATCCCTCTTGCACCGCCACCCGGAGACGCCGGTCAGCATCGTCGCCCACATCAACACGGGGTTGGCGTGCCGCGGCCTCGGGCCCGGCGAAAACGCGATTCAAGGCCCCGACGACAAGCAGCACATCGACATGGCCGTCAACTTCCTGCGAACGCACGTCAAGACGGCCCTGGACGATGGCGTGGTCATGTACTTCCTGTCGCCCAAGAAGTACTGGCGCGACCTGGACGAGCCCAAGCAGCTCAACCACAACGAGGAGCGCTACGCGCTCCCGAAAGTCGCGGCGGAGAAAATCCCGGGGTTCGTCTACGTCAAGGGCCTCTGGGAAGAAACAGCCAAGTACAAGGACATCGCCCTGTTGAAGGACGGCCATCATCCCACGCAACTGGGCAACGAGATCATCGCCAGCAAATTCTTTCGCGCCATGCTGGAGCACGACGGCCTGCCCGTCCCGCCCTGGGACCAAGAGGAGGTCGACGCTGTGCGAAGGGCGCTAGAGGCCGACCCGTTGCTCGCCGAGCCAGGGTTCTGGTACAACCCGTTCCAATTGGATGCGAACCAGGACGGCTGGCTGAGCCAGCAGGAGCTGGTGGCCGAGAAACAGGGCACGACCGTCCAGGGCCGCTTCGTGCCGTTTCGCGACATCACGCCTTGGAAGCCACAGGACGATCACCTGAAAATCCCCGAGTGCACCGCCGACTGAACCCGCTACGGCTTAGCCTATCGATGGGCAGCATGACGTGCGAACCGTTCGCTTTCCGGGCGATCACCATCTCGCCTTGCACGGTGACCAGTCCCGCGTCGAAGGACGTATTCCCGACGACGTCATGCCAGGTCCGCAGCTTTCCAACAGAAGGAAGAAGAGCAAACGGAAGCGGCAGCTCACGCTCTTCGTCGGCGGTGCGCGGCTCGATGTACCACATTTGCTTGGCCGCCACACTGCAGGCGAGCACGCCGGGGCCGAGCCGCAGGACGTAATTCCAAGTCGGTCCTCTTGATTCGCGTTCGTGCCCGCGGCCATCACTAGTAATGATCCGCCACGAGCTGGTAATGACGTCGCCGTTGACCAACGCCCAATGCGGCAGCCGATGGTAATAGTGGGGATTACATTGGTATCCATTGCACAGCTTGACCACCTTTTCCGTCTGCGGATCGAACCGATGAAGAACGTCGTTCTGAAAGGCGTGGTGGAGAAAAACGATTTGTTTGTCGCTCCTGGCCAGGTAGCCGGGTGGACCGGAAAAGACCCGACGCAGCGAGCCGTCCGCGGGTGTAAACTTCCAGATGCCGTACCGGGACTCACCCCCGCGGTCCTGGTTCCACAAATCCCTGTCGACCGACAGCCAGAGGCACTTGTGCTCTGTGTCCGGCAGGATCGAACGGACGGTCCACAGGCCGCCGCCGTCCAACTCGTGCCGCGGAGCCACGCTGCGGCTGGAGGCCAAGAGATCGAATCTGTCCGTGGCTGGATCGAAGCGGGCCAGCTCCCCGGCGCCGCCCAGGTAGAGCCGGTCTTCCAACCAGGCCATGGGGCCCACCTGGCCAATGGGCAGACCGTCCGCCTCGGTCACGTAGGCGACCTTTTCCCCGCGGACAATCGCCAACGGGCCGGCCTCGGGATTAAAGAAAAGCGCGTTCCGCTCCAGCACCATCTCGGCGCGGTAAGGAAGCACTTTCATCTTGAATCGCCGGACCTCGGTCATCTCTCCGTTTTCACGCCGTAACCGCGTGAGCACGTATTGCCGGACCTCGTCCGCGGATTTGAACGTCCGATGGTCCCGATCGGTCGGGGCACCCGTCAGATCCCAGAGGATAAAGATCGGACCGCCGGTGCCGGGGCCGTTGCCGCTTTCGTCGACGATCAGGTGGACTATTTGGGCCGATGGTTCCTTCATGCCGTCCAAGGGAACGGCAGTCATCCGGTATCCGGCCCAGCGTCCGATCCATCCGCCCGACGATTCCGGGTTGATGGCAATGCGGGGGCGCGGCGGCGTGAAATGTTTCGTCGCAGCCGGACGGGCCGATCTCCGGGCCGAGTTCCTCCGCGTCCGCCTACTGACACGGCAACGGCCTTGTCCGGAGCACACTTCGCCGGCGAAGCCACCGGCGCCTTTCCGCACGAGCTGAGACCAAGGACCAGGATCGCCGAGGCGGTCGCCGTGAATCCGAAGGCCGTCGAGAAGAAACCGACGGGACGATGCAGCCAGGCGAATCCTCGCATGGCAATACCCCTTTCCATACTGAAGAAAACTGGCGAAGACAGCCAGACGGAGACGATTCTAGCTCGCAAGCGGCCCGCTATCAAGGAGCGTAACTCCTTGACGCGGAATGCGAAAGGGATTACGAATAGTAGGTAAAGCGACGGCTGTACGCGGCGGCTTTCCTGCAGAAAGGGGTCGGCTGATGAACGCTTGGCGACTAGGCCTGGCCTTGTGGACCTCTTGCCTGGCAACGGCGGCCGCCGCCGAGCCCCCGGTAACCCTCCAGCCGGAAGAAGAATGGTCGGGCGTGCTCGGCGATTCGGAAGTCACGTTTCACTACACGGTTCGCGCTGCGGAGGCGCTGGAGGGGCGAATCGACTGGTCGCTCTCGGTCAACCAGCGAACGATCGATCGAGGCCATACCGCGTGGACGGCCGGCCCGGAAAAGCCGGCCAAGATCACGCTGCCCTTGCGGATCCCGGCCGTGAAGGAAGGAGTAATGCTGGAGGCGCGGTTGACCGTCACCGTGTATACTGTGGCCGACGCCAAGCCGGCGGCCGTGGATAACCGGCCGGTGCGAATCTTCGCCCCCGATCCGTTTGCGGACCGGGGTCAGTGGCTCAAAGGCCTGGCCATTACCTTGTTCGATCCCGGGAAGAAGACGGCCGACCTGTTCGACAAAGCCCATATCCCCTTCAAGTATACCCGCAACACGTCGATGTTGGACGAGCTGAACGAAGGGCTGCTGGTCGTCGGCGCTGTCCAAGGTCAAGGACGTGGAACTGGTTGATCGCGACCAGCTTGACGCGGTGATGAAAGAATTACAGTTGGCCGCCGTCTTGGAATCGCAAGCCGCGGCCTCGCGGCTGAAGATGGGCCAGCTCTTGAAGGCCGATGCCCTGTTGCTTCTCTCCATCGAAAATGGGGGCAAGACTCGCACGCTGAAGGCGGTCGTCAGCGAGTGCCTCTGCGGAGCACGGCTGCGGACCGAGTACCTGCCCTACGATCCGGGTGAGGGGGTGGCCGGCTACGGCAACTTCCTGAAGAGCCGCGGCGAGTGGCTGTCGGGGAGACCGGAGCAAGTCGTTCGCGAGCACGTGCCCGCTATGATCGATGCCTATCTGGCCTACTTCGGACACCTCGAATACCTCATTCGCAACCGGCGGCTCAATGGCATTCAGGCCGTTGCCGCCTTCAAGACGCAGTGGCCGTTTTCCTATTGGCCCGCGTACCGTTACGGCGCCTCCAGCCGCTCCAGCCAGTCATTTCACGATCTTTTCCAGCCGGTGACGGAGGCGGAGGAACGTTTCCTGGTTGAGGTCTATCCGCAGATTCTCCAGCTTCCCATCGGGCGCCCGCGCGAAAACGCCGAATTCTCGGCGGTCTTTTACGAATTTGGCCCGAATCGGAGAGAGGATCTGCACCGAGTGTGGCTGGACGGACTGGTGAGCTGGTTCATCAAGGAGAGGGCCTCCGGGCAACTCCCGACGCCGCACGACCTGGACTTCCTCTTCCGCTTATTGACCGAAGTCGTCCCGGATCGTTGTGAAACGCTTCTCACTTTAGTGCAGTTCCTCACCAACTACCTCCGCACGCAGAGGAACTTATTTGCCACCCGCTCTCCGGAGGGGATCACGGACGACGACTGGGCGGCGTTCCTGCGCCGCCTGGCCGCGTCCAGACATCGCATGGCGAGCCTTTACGGACGCTTTGGCCTGCTGTACCGGAGATGGGAACCGCACGTCGCGCACGCCAAACTGCGGGAGCCCGCTGAATCGCTGTTGACCGAGGCCGAGGCCTGGCTAAAGGACTATGCGGTTGTCGCCAACGGAGTGCCGACGCACAACCCACAGTCCCGCGAGAACATCTACAAATCCGTTGAACAGATGCGAAGCCAGCTCGTCTACGAGTTGAAAACGCAAGAGGAAGCCGCGGTCTGGCCGTCCCGGAGAAACGCGCCCTTTCCCCAAGAAAGCGGCAGTGCGAACAAGGTCTCGGTGACTTCTTCAGCCGTTGCCAAATTGAAGTTCGAGGATATCCCGCTGGAGGGCTTGAAGTGCAATGGCTTTGACCATTTCGTCGCCTGCGGCAACGAGGGCGACGTGGCCTGGCAAGGTAACGCGGCCGTGTTGTTTCCCAAGAACGGCACGGTACGGGAGTTCTCCGTGCCCCAGACCTTCGTGTCCCACGTCTACTGGGACGGCCGGCAGATCTGGATCGCCACGGGCTGGGGAATCTTCGTGCAGTCGTTTAGCGGCAACGTATTGGCCAAGATCGGCCCGGACCAGGGATTGCCGCCGGCCGATCGAGGTATGGTCTTGCACGTGCTGGCGCCGGGCAAGGTCTGTGCCGCCGGTTCGTTCGGCGAGCATCGTCGGGCGTGGTGCGCGATCGTTGAGCTGGGGCAAGGCGATGCAAAGGTCAACGTCTTCCACCGCGCCACCAAAGTGGAACAGATCCACGATTCCGACAATGATCCGGCAAGGGCGTTCCTTCCGATCTGCTTCGACGACTACGACCCCGGCAACGCCGCGCCCCACTTGTTGCTGCTGGTTCGCAACTCAGGCTCGCCTATCACGCCTCTGGTCATCAACCCCGCCACGTTGCAGGTCTCCGAATTGGGCAATCGGCGTTACCCGCTGTTTCCTGGCTACAAGGATTGTTATACCAACCGGAAGGGCGAGATCCTTGGAGTCCGCGTCGGAGACGGCCGCATCGCGCAGCTCGCACGGCCCGGGACCACTTTTAAGGACGGAAACACCGCCCGGCTCTTGAGTATCGATTTCCCCAATCACGGGCTTCAACTGTTGCACGAACGAGGTAGGCTCCTCGGCGGAGTCCGGGCCGGAGCAGCCAACGACAGGAGTTTCGAGGTTGAAGGATCGGCGCTCTTTGAGTATCGCGGATCGCTCTACGTTCCCGGTCGTACGGGCGCCATATGGTTTAGGATTGATCCAGAAACGTCCCGAGTGGAAACGCTTGATCCAGGTCCTGCCCACCCGGGGGAATTCTGCTGGTACGCCGTCTCGCACTGCTACGGTCTGGCCGGCGGGCGCAGGGCCGTGGGGCGATTGCCCGCTCGGTTCTTCCGCGTGATCGTTGAAGAGACGGCCAAGGACAAGGCGATGCCGTCGGCAGACGAACAGACGCAAGCGGCGGATCGCACGACGCTTGGACAAGAACGACAACCGAGGGTGCGATCGGCCGATCATGACCGCCTCGAACATCCATTACGAGATCGCCGATCG
>Ga0181539_1003929_pt1 | contig 13169 bp, 10 predicted proteins | sample PEATcosm2014_Bin_46_FD_119767 | JGI IMG/M metagenome (GOLD analysis project Ga0181539, IMG submission 119767) | Peatland microbial communities from MTU Mesocosm Facility, Houghton, MI, USA - PEATcosm2014_Bin23_60_metaG | ecosystem: Environmental > Terrestrial > Soil > Wetlands > Peat | place... | reverse complement strand
TCGGGAAACAAAAGGGTTTGCGAACGGTCGATTCCGGATATGTGCGCCATGACGCGATTCTAGTACAACGCATGCACCGATGGAATCCGGTCAACGAGAGTTTCCACACGGTCTGCAAGATTTATGCTCATGCGGATTTGCCTCTCAAAAACATACGTTTTGGAGAGGTGCGGCGAATGGAGCCAATTTGACAAAATGGGGCTTACGGGACTGCGCCATTCTCAAATAGTCTCTAACAGCGAGATGGGGTACTCCATCCTCCGTCTTGATTGCACCGGCTACAATAGTAGTAAAGGCATCCCGACGGATGGAGTTCGCCGCACCATTTATTAACATATCCGGGGGAGACTTGAACTCCTGTGCCAGGGAGGGTGCATGTCTGTCGTATCGGCTTTCGGGGCATGTCAGCCGCAAGTGCAGCCTCAAAATTTGCCAAAAGAAACAGGGTCGCTAGCAGTATGCGCATGTTTATATCCTTTTCTGGCCTTTGATAAAGGTTCAGCTTGCTCGCCACCTTCCCTAATCAGCCCACGCAGAAGCAGATTAGTCATTTCGTGCAATATGCATCAAAAACGGGTGCGCTGGACGTTGCTCGATAACCGACAGTTAGATCAGAAGCCTGTGAGCTGGTAGTGCCACCCGCCAGAAACCCCGGTTGCTGGGTAATTGCTCGAAACGTGTCAGGAGATTGAGCGCTTCCCTCGTTCATTTGGGCACAGAGCGAATCATGTGCGCCTGAATATAACGTACAGTAAATCCGCCATGGATCAGCACAGCACGTCGCCGAAATATTCTCATCGAATTTATAATCACAAGACCTGCCCGCTCCAGACGCCGCCGAAATATCGCATGTTTTTTTGGGTGCGATGTTTACAGAAAAAAGACATTTGTAATTTTCGGCGTGTGCCACTGTTACAAACGCGAACGATAAAGATGCTACCATCAAAATCATCGTCCTGGAAAACATGTTCTCCTCCATCTCAACGGAAACTCATTTCGAGTCAGCGTGGAACTCGCATCGAGTTCGCTTTCTAACCGAAAGGATTAACTCGTAACGATTGAAATCGTTCCGTTCACGTTTGGGGTGCTGGCTTCCTGCAAAAATCAACAATTTCCTTCCAACTGCAAGGCATTGAAAAATCAGAGTGTTTTCTGTGCGAAACTTCGGTGTGGAACTGATCGCTGGTTTTGCGGCTTGGACGGGGCCGAGGGGAACGACCGCCCCCGATCAACCCGCGCCATTCGCGCTCATCAAGACAAGTCCGCTGGCCCTCGAATCGCCGCCGCGACAACAGCATTGTCACGCGCCGATGTTCGCGCAAGGCGCGGAGGTTGAATAGCTCGGCAATTCGCGAGTCTTATCCCGCCGAACCGCCGCCGCGGAAAACCGCCCAAGAGCAAAACTTCCGCGAGTTCACAAGCGCCGCCGGTTGTGCTTGGCTCAAACATTGATCTAGTCTGCCACGAGAAAGGCGGCCGGCGCCTTCCCGTTTTCATTGGTCAGAGATCGGCTGGAGCCAAGGCGGCCATGCGCTTCTCAAAATATATATTCATTTTTCTGTTCGCCTTTTTCGGTCCGGAGAACGGGGCGAAGGCCACCGTATGGATACATATCAATCTCAGCAGCCAACGAATGCATGTGAAGTCGTCGCGCGGCGCCTATGTTTGGCCAGTGTCCACGGCGCGGTCGGGCTATCGCACTCCGCGCGGAAGCTTCGCCCCCACGGGATTGCAGCGGATGCACTATTCGAGCAAATACGATATGTCGCCGATGCCCTATTCGATCTTCTTTCGAGGCGGCTATGCGATTCATGGCACATACGCCGTCGGAGCGCTTGGCCGCCCCGTCTCGCATGGCTGCGTGCGCTTGTCTCCAGCTCACGCGGCGCTGCTGTTCCACATGCTCCAGTCCGAGGGCGCGCGCATCTCGATCAGCGGATCGCCTCCCCGATCGATTCGCTAAGGGTCCAACCGCGACCGCTCCCGGCATTCCAGTCGCGCGCGCCAAGCGCTGGGTTTCCCGCCGCGAGCTACTCCTCGGCCCCTTCCTCGATCAGCGCCGCGACAATATTCGGGTCTTCGCCAAAGGTGACGATGGAAGACGGCAGCCCGATCAACAGCAGGGGACAGGGATTGCCGACGCCTCGCCGAACGCGGTCGGCGAGCTTGCTCCAATGGGTCGTCGCGACGCCGAATTTGTCGGCGACGAAATGATCCGTCCAGGCGTCTCGGAACGTGAGCGGATTGCGCTCTCGCCCTGTTCGCTTCAGCACTTCCAGCTTTTGCCGCCGCGTCGGCGTGACGCCCAGCGCTTCGAGCGCGTCATAGCCGTCGACGTTGTTTTGATCGACCCATTTTCGCACGAGTCCGCGCAACTCCCGTTGCAAGCTGGCCCCGCGCGTCACGACAATCCCGACGGAAATGGCGCCTTCGGCGTGAAGCCGCTTAAAATTTTCGAGGTCGCGATCGAAAAACGGATCCTTGTTGTTCCACTCGATCTCCAGCGCCAGCATTCGCGGACGCGCGGCGCCGTCGTCGACGAAACTCCGGACATGATCGACCTCATGCGAAATCGACTCGGCCTCGAATCCGTTGATCGATTTTCGAATCTCGAATTTGGTCTTGACCCACCGCCGGGCCGCGAGTCCTCGCCGCAGCCGCTGCGTTCCCTTGGTCTCGCCGCCGCCGGAGCCGACGATTTCCTCGATCGGAATCGTGAGGCCAAGCAAGACATCCTCTAGCTCCGCGAGCGCTTGCGGAAAATCGACCGACAGAATCGCCTTGGCGTGAGAATGAAACTCGACCTCGAACCCTCGTTCGATAAGCTTGGCAAGATCAGAGGACATTTTTGGCCCAGACGTGAGTCGCGTTCAGCCGATAAAAGGCGCTTCGGAGCTCGTGATCGGCGCCTGACCTGACACCATGGAACGCGCGAACTCAATATCTTCCTTCTGGTTCGCGCCGGGTCCGACAATGATTCTTTTAATTGGGAGTTCGGCATCGAGAGATTCGAAAAGGGCGACGTATTTCTTGGATTCTCCCAGTGTGCGCGCCTCTTTATTCGGAGGCCAGCCTAAAAAATAATCCTCCCTGCCGCGATCCGCCAACGCTTGCCTAGAGTGTGGGATCGCTACAATGCGAACCTCGCGTTCTTCTTGAAACCCGCGATGTTTCAAAAGAGTCGCGGCTTGAATAAACGCTATGAGGAAGTCGTCACTTGGATTACTCGGTTTCTCTGGCGTCTCGGACATGAAGGAGACTGCTTCCTGTAGCTGTTTTGGAAACGCCGTGTTCATTGTTTCATGCCCTTTAAAGTAGACAACCTCAGCCAATTCGAGCTTGATCCAAAAGTGCGCCCGCCACTCTCTGGCGAGAAGATCGTCAAGCCCTTGCGTGTCGAAAACCAAAGCGAAACGCCCCATGCCACCATAACCCCGCCATTGGCTTAACAAGCCGTTAGCCCGCTCATATTGATGATCGTTGGCATGGCTGCAAAATGAACTGACGAAAGGTTCAGCCGTGCCTATCCGGTTAATGCGGATACTCACTACATATAGTGGGCTTGGCGCGCCACGCCGACACTGCCTGAATGGCCGTAAGTGGCCGATTCCAGTCGGTCCGCTATTGGGGGAAACAATTAGGCGGCGGACGTTCGAAGCGGCATGGCGCGGACACACGACAAGCGACCGCCCCCCCAATCGCTATGACTCTGACGAACGGCCCTGTTCTTTGCGCCGCCCGCGCCGGGGGCGCCTGGACCGGGGGTTGACGCCGCTGGCTATGCCGGCAGGATGAGCACCTTCGCCTTGATCGGCGTTCGTGAATAGAGGTGGATCATGTCCTGACTGAGGAGGCCGGTACAGCCGCTCGTAACACCGGTCCCGATCGACTCGGGGTCGCTGGTGCTGTAGATCGTGCAGACCGTGTAGCGCCCGTTCTGATAGAGATAGAGCACGCGGGCGCCGAGCGGATTGTCCAGACCTCCCGGCATGCCGCCGGCATATTTGCGCGCCTCTGGCTGGCGCGCGATCATCTCCTTGGGCGGCGTCCAGATTGGCCATTCGGCCTTGCGCCCGACATAAGCTTCACCGTTCCACAGGAAGCCGGGGCGGCTGACATTGGCGCCATAGCGGGTGGCGTTTCCTTCGCCTTCGATGCGGTAAACATAGTAATTGGCGGGATCGATGATAATCGTGCCTGGCGCTTCCTTGCTGTCGTAGCGCACGGTCCGGCGCCAATATTTCGGATCGACCTTCTTGAGATCGACCGCCGGGATCGGGAATTTCTCGTTGGGCGCCGGCCCGTAAAGCGCCAACATCTCGGCTGGGATCATGCTGTCGGACGTCGCGCAACCGGCGAGCCCAAGCGCTCCGAGACTGGCGGCGGAGCCGAACAGAAACGACCGGCGGTCGAGGCGCCCCGACCGAAGCCCAAGCGGAGCTCCTTCGTTTCCTTCGCCCACATCGGCGATCCCATCGTCCATGATCATGATTTTGGAGTTTCCCATGTCCTGTCGCCCGGCCAGAGAATACTCCGGCATAAACCCGCTGAACGTCTTTGCTGAGCCGAGATTGCCGTCACACGGCTCGATTGGCAAGCTCGGGCCTTCGCCGCGCGGGGCTTGCCACGCGCCAAAGTCGGTAACGTCCACGCGGTCTCGCGGTCTCACTTCGCGCTGGTTTCGACAATAAAATGCAGATCACGGCATCGGTCAAGTCGGCGCCTTGGCTCATTCGCCCGGCTTTCTGGGGCGCAGAGCCGCCGCGGCAAGAATGGCTATGGTATCCCTATATGTAGGGGGTATCCGCGTTAACCGGATAGGCGCGGATTGGATTTCTGAACTGGTCATTGTGCGTCTGTCACTTCGGATATTTCAAAAACAATTCTCGGTAATTCGACGCTCACCCACCCCCCACCACCCTCGTCACCACCTTCGCCGTATATTCCACCATCGGCACGATGCGCGCGTAATTGAGCCGCGTCGGGCCGATCACGCCGAGCGCGCCGACGATGCGCTTGTTGGCGTCGCGCAAGGGCGCCGCGATCAGCGAGGAGCCCGACAGCGAAAACAGCTTGCTCTCCGAGCCGATGAAAATCCGCACGCCCTCGCCTTCCTCGGCGCGCTCCAACAGGTCGATCACCTCGGTCTTCGTCTCGAGATCGGCGAACAGCAGCCGCACGCGCTCCAGATCGTCGAGCGCGGTCAAATCCTCCAGCAGACGCGCCTGCCCGCGCACGATCAGCTGGCGCCCGGCGCCGCCGCCCCAGCTCGCGAGCCCCGCCTCGACGAGGCGCTGCGTCAGCGTGTCGAGCTCCGCCTGCGCGGCGCGGCGCGAGGCGTCGATCTCGGCGCGCGCCTCCTGCAGCGTGCGGCCCCTGATGCGGGCGTTGAGATAATTGGCCGCCTCGATCAGCGCCGAAGCCGGCAGATCGGGCGGGACCGGCAGCACGCGGTTCTCGATCGAGCCGTCGTCGGCGACGAGGATCGCCAGCACGCGCTCGGGCTCCAGCCGCACGAAGTCGATCTGCTTTAGCCGCGCGTCGGATTTGCCCACCACGACGACGCCGGCGACGCGGGTGAGGCCGGAGAGCAGGCTGGTCGCCTCGGCCAGCACGCCTTCGAGATCGTGATCGCGCGAGGCGGCGGTGACCTGCGCCTCGATCGCGGCGCGCTCGTCCTGCTCGACATCGCCCATTTGCAGCAGCGAATCGACGAAGAAGCGCAGGCCGACCTCGGTCGGCAGCCGCCCGGCGCTGATATGCGGCGCGTAGACGAGGCCGAGCTCCTCCAGATCCTGCATCACGTTGCGCACCGAGGCCGGCGATAGCGTCATCGGCAGCAGCCGCGAAAGCTGGCGCGAGCCGACGGGCTCGCCCGAGGAGAGATAAGAATCGACGATGAGCCGGAAAATTTCGCGCGAGCGCTCGCCAAGTTGCGCGAGATGGCTGGCGTCGGGACGAAACTGCTGTGCGGTCATGACAGCATCATAACGCATCCGCGCCGCAGGTTGAAATGATTGAAGTGGGCGGCGCGCCGGCGGCCGAGCGGCCGTGACCCTGATCGCTAAATGGCGCGAAGGACCAAGCCGCCGCGACAAGGAAAACCCGCCAGAGGCCCTTTTTGATCCGTATTGGGACTCGCGGAACTTTATGACGCTTAAGGCGTTTCCATCACGCCCATCCAAGGCGGGCTCGATTTTAGGGGAGAAAGTTATGATGGATATTCGTTTGACGCCTGGAGTATTTTTTATCGCGACGCTCGGCGCATCGGCAATGGCGGCCGAGAAAAAGCCCCCCCCTATATCACCGCCGGACAAGCCAGACGATCAGCCTACGGGGCCACGGCGCGGGGCCATCCCGACGCCAAAGGAGATCATCGAGAAGGCGACGCCCTTCGTCCCCGACGCCCCGCCTCCGACGACGACGCCGAAGGAGCCGAAACCCAAGGCCAGGTGAACTGGCCCTGGCAAGTTGGTAACCGCGTCACCCCCCCCAACCCTCTTGCAAGGAGAGCGACATGCCGAACACCCGCGGCGGCCCCGACGACGCCCATAACAACCCCAAGCGCGGCGCGATCCCCACTCCACGCCACCTGCTCGCCGCGGCCATGCCCTACATGCCCGGAGGCCTCGAAGGGGCGGCGCCCGCGCCGCCGATCAAGGCCCCAGCGGACTTCATCCAGATTCCCAAAAAGATCTCTTTTTGGGGCAACTATGACCACGGCGACTGCGTCACCGCCGAGGAGGCCTTCGCCAAGGCCTGCCATACGCCCGAGATCTTCATCCCCGAGGCCGCCGTGATCGCCTGGGCCACCGCCCATAACGTGCTCGAAGGCGCCAATCTGCACGAAGTCATGGTGTGGATGCAGACCGACGGGTTCAAGCAAGGCGGCCACACTTACGATGACGGCTCGATCCTTTCGGTGAATTGGACGAACGCCGCCGTCCTCAACCGGGCGATCTGGGAAGGGCCGGTGAAGATCGGAATCGCCGCCGACCAGCTCTTGGCGACCTGGAAGGCGGCTGGGGGGAGAAAGGAAGGCGGCAAGAGCGGCTGGTTCGCCACCGGCTACCACAACGACACCGCCGAGGATCACTGCGTTTGCCTGTGCGGCTACGGCACGATCGCTTGGCTGGCGGGAAAGCTGCATGCGACGGTCCCGGCGAGCGTGATCGGGACACAGCCCGGCTATGCGCTTTTCACTTGGGATTCGATCGGCGTCATCGACACCCCGTCGTTGCTCGCCATCACCCAGGAAGCTTGGCTCCGTAACCCGACGACGATCACGAAATAACCGCGTGCCGATCTAAACCGCCCTCTCCCGACCGCCGCGCCAGTGGCGGTCGGGAACAACCGCGATTAACCGCGAACATTGCGACGATCCGCCCCCTGCCCGCTCACCCGCGCCAGAGCCGGCGCCACCCATTGGCGCGGACCGATCCGCTGACCACCGCGCTGCCGCGCGGGGCCTGGAAATAGGCGCAATTCTCCCCGCCCTTCGGCGAGTCGCGATAATTGGCCGCCGCCTTGCTCGACTTGCCGCCGCCGCCATGCGAGCGGGCGCGGCCCGTCATGCCATGTCCCATCATGCCCCCACGGCAGCAACCAACCAGCGACTTCAGCGCGTCGCGCCGCGATGAAAACCAGTCCTCGGACATGACTTCACCCTTCTTCATTGCCGGTTAATTTAGATATATATTATATGATGATTACAGAGCGGCGTCGCGATGCGACACAATGTTGCGGCGATTCTTGGCGCGAAAACGCTCAATCTAGCGAGCGGAAGGAGTTGGCGGGGCGGCATGGACATCGAACAACTCGCGCCGAAGGCCGCCGAGGCCGAAAGCTTTCTGAAGGCGATGGCCAGCCGGCATCGCCTGATGATCCTGTGCGAATTGCACGCGGGCGAAATGTCGGTCTCGGCGTTGCAGGAGGCGCTGGGGCTCGGCCAATCGTCGCTCTCGCAGCATCTCGCGCGGCTGCGCGCCGACGGCCTCGTCGAGACGCGCCGCGTCTCCCAAACGATTTTTTACCGGATCGACAATCCCAAGGTCTCGCGCATGATGCAGGCGCTTTATGAGAGCTTTTGCGCTGATGAGAAGAAGAAGCGCAAGGGGAAGTGAGGGCGGCGACCGCTTGTGGCGCCCGCGCCAAATCCCGTGAGTTCCGACTCCAGGAATGGGCTCGGCGTCATTGCGAGCGGAGCGAAGCAATCCAGGAGTCGCGGGCGGCCCCTGGATGATTGCTTCGTAACTTCATTCCTCGCAATGACGCGTTCTCAAAAGTGAATGTCCGCCCTACGCGACATCGGGGCGAGCGCCGTCAGGTTCGCCGTCGCCCCAAACTGGCGAGCGCGCGCCGCCATGCGGCGTCAAGTTGAGGCAATATCTGGCGACGAAGCGCTCGCTCTCCTCGATCAAGACATGCTTGATCGAATGAACGACATAGCGCCGAGGCTGTTCGCGAGTTCCCGGCTGGTCCGCGGACTCAACGCGCGTCCAACCCTCGTCGTCGAAGCGGTCGCCGACCGAGACCGGCGGGAATGGCGTGGACGCCCGCATCACGGCGACGGGGCGGTGTTCGCCTGTCGTGTCGCAGAGTTCCAGAACGTAAACGATGGGCTTCATTGTCGGGTCGGACTCATCGGGCGACGGTAATTCGTGAGCGCCCCGCCGGGCGAGACTCCCAGCGCGGGCCCAAAACTTCAAACCGCCCTTCCTCCCGCTCGGGGGAGAAGGAAAACGCCCCTTACTCGAAGCGCCCCGCCGCGTGGCCGAGCATTGTGTAGACCTTGCCGGCGTCTCCGGTCAGCAGATCAAGCGATTGCTGGCCGTCGCGGTCGTTGCGATTGGTTTCGCCGAGCAGATCCTCGAAGTTGCGCAGATAATGTTCGATCGTGCCGCGGAAGTCCGGGTCGGTCTTGAAGCGGCGGCGGATTTCCTCCAGCGTCTGGCGCCCTTGCGCGGTGTAGAGCCGGCGCGTGAACAGCCCCTCGCGCTCGCCGCGCTGGTAGCGGCCCCACAATTCGGCGACGGCCGACGTGTCGACCATGCGGGCGATGTCGAGCGTCAGATTGTCAAGCGCGCCGGCCGCGGGGCGCGGCGGAGGAGCGGCTGGCGCCGGCCCCTCGTCCGAGGCGCGCTCAAGCAGATTGCTGAGCCAGCCGGTCTCCGCTTCCGCGCGCGGCGCCGGACGCAGGGCGGCGGACCGCGCCGGCGCGGCGGCCGGCGGCGGCGCGGACGGACGGAACCGCGACGGCTCCATCCTTGACGGCTCCACCACGCGAGCCGGCTCCGCCCTCGGCGCCTCCACGCGCGCCGGCTCGACGCGAACCGGCTCCCGCGCGGGTTCGGCGCGTTGCGGCTCGAAGGCGCGGCGGGCCGGCTGGGGGGCGGGTTCGGGGCGTGGGGGCTCGAAGGCGCGGCGGGTTCCGCCAGCGGGTTCGGCGATGTCGTAGACGCGGCCCGAGCGCGCCACTATGTCGGTCAGTTCGTTGAGCGCCTTGACCTGATCGCCGACGACGCGGCGCAGCGCCGAAGCCTGTTCGGCGGTCTCGCGCGGCAATTCCTGCGCCCCGCGCCGCACTTCCTCGCGCGTCGTCTCCAGCTCGCGATGAATCTCCTGCGCGAGGCCGCGAATCTCTCCGGCGGCGGCGTTGAACTTCTCGCTCGCCTGCGCGAACACGCTGGAGATTTCGCTATTGGCCTGCTCATAGGCGGCGCGCATCGCGGCGGCCGTGCGGGCGCGCTCCTGCTCGGCGGCGGTTCGCACCGCGCCGAAGCGTTCGTCGACGATATCGGCGGTTTCCTGAGTCGTCTTTTCGATGACGCCGCCAATGTCGCGCGCCCGCGCCTCGACGTTGCGCAGGCTCTCGTCCATCAGGGTCGAGAAGGACGACAGCGCGCCCTCGAATTCGCCCTGCTTCGTCTCGATCAGCGAGACGAGCCCGGCCAGCGACTGACGCCGCGACTCGAAGGCCGCGTCGAGCGCGCTTTGGCTGCGCGTCAGTTGCGAGGCGCTCTGCGCCAGCGATTGCGAATGCGTCTCCATCGCGCCGACGATGGAGGTCGCGTCGCCGAGCGCGCCGCCGGCGATGGCCTCGAGGGCGTTCACCTGTTTCGCCACCGTGTCGATCGCGGTCTGGAAGTCGCCGAGGCGCACGCCGAGCGTCGCTTCGTGCTTCGCGAGATCGCCGCCCGCGCGGTCGACGATGTTTTGCAGCGAGCCATTGGTGCGCGACAGGCTGTCGAGCAGCGCCGGCAATTCGGCGCGCAGCTTGTCGTTGGTCGCGATCATCGCGCCGACCGAGGTCTTGGCGCCGGCGTCGAGCGCCTCGGTGAGGGCCCGCGTCGACAAATCGATCGCGCCGACCAGCTCCGCGCGCTTTTCGCTCAGATGTTCGACGATCGAGGCGGCGCGGCTCGCGATCGTGTTGGCGACCAGTTCGCCGACGCTCGCGAGTTCGCGCGTGACTTCGCCGCCGCGCCCGCCGAGCACTTCGTGGATATGTTCGAGACGATCCTCCAATGTCGTGGAGATTTCCCCGATGCGCTGGGTGAGCGCCTGCCCGAGATCGCCAGTGCGGGCGTGCAGATTGGCGTCGAGTTCGCGCCGCGCGACGGCCAGCGTCTCGTTGATCTCGGCGACGCGCGAGCCGATGGTGTCGACCACCAGGCGCCCGCGCTCGGAGATTTCGCCCGAAACCTGATCGAGCCGCTGGACCACCTTGGTCTCGAAGGCGTCGATGCGGCTGTCGAGCGCGCCGGCGATCTCCTCGGCCCGCGCGCCGAGCGTCTCGTTGATCTCCCGCGCCTTGCCGGAGAGCTTGTCGGTCAGTTCGCCGGAGCGGGCGAGGATGGTCTCGTCGATTTCCCGCGTGGTCTGGGACAGCTTGCCGATCAACGCGTCGGAGCGGTCGAGAAGCGCGTCGTCGAGCGCCCGGGTCTTGCTGTCGAGCGAGGTCGTGAGTTCGCCGGAGCGGGCGGCCAAGGTCTCGTCGATTTCCCGCGTGGTGCGGGTCAGCTTGTCGACCAAGGCGCTGGAGCGGCCGAGAAGGGTCTCGTCGAGCGCCCGGGTCCTGCTGTCGAGCGAGGTCGTAAGCTCGCCGGAGCGGGCGAGCAAGGTCTCGTCGATCTCCTTGATCTTGGCGTCGAGCGCGCCCGTCGTCGCCAGCGCGCCATCGCTGAAGGCGCGCACCACGTCGACGGCGTGCTTGGCCAGCGTATCGTGCAGCTTCTGCCCGCCGACCGCGAGCCCCGCGTCGAGACGGCTCGCCAGCGTGTCGATCCGCTCGCCGGTCGCCTCGAGGCGCGAGTTCGACATGTTTTCGAAGGCGCCGATTTTCTCGTCGAGCGCGTTCGTGATGTTCGTCGCGTGCTCGCCGAGCTTGCCGACCAGCGCGTCGCCCTTGCCGCCGATCGTGTCGTCGATGGCCGCGAAGCCGCGCACCACTTCGGTCGCGATCTTGTCAGCCGTCTCGCCGAGCCGCCGCGCCGCCTCGACCCCCTGGGCGTCGAGCGTCTCGACCAGTTTGCCGCCGCGCCCGACGATGGTCTCCTCGATCACGCGCAGCTTGCCGTCCAGCTCCTCGCCGAAATGGCGGGAGTTGTCGCCGAGCCGCGAGGCGATCTGCTCCGACTCCGACGCGAGTCGCTCCACCAGCGCTTCGCCGCGCCGCGCGATCGTCTCCTCGATGGCGTGAAGATGTCCGCCGACGTTCTCGCCGATATGGCGCGAGGCGTCGTCGAGACGCGTGGCGAGAATCTCCGACTCCGACGCGAGCCGCTCCACCAGCGCGTCGCCGCGCCGCGTGATCGACTCCTCGATGGCGTGAAGATGTCCGCCGACGTTCTCGCCGATATGGCGCGAGGCGTCGTCGAGACGCGCGGCGAGAGTCTCCGACTCCGACGCGAGGCGGCCCACCAGCGCTTCGCCGCGCCGCGTGATCGTCTCCTCGATGGCGTGAAGATGTCCGCCGACATTCTCGTCGATATGACGCGAGGCGTCGTCGAGACGCGCGGCGAGATTTCCCGACTCCGACGCGAGGCGCTCCACCAGCGCTTCGCCGCGCCGCGCGATCGTCTCCTCGATGGCCTGAAGTTTTCCGCCGACATTCTCGCCGATATGGCGCGAGGCGTCGTCGAGCCGCGTGGCGATCTGCTCCGACTCCGACGCGAGGCGCTCGACCAGCGCGTCGCCGCGCGTGGTCACATTGTGCTCCAGCGCGGTCAATTTCTCGGCCACGGCGCCGCCGCGCACGGAAATCACCTCGTCGACCGCGCCGAGGCTCTCGCCGATTCGCGCCGACAGATTTTGCGCGTGCTCGTCGATGCGCTCGGTCAGCGCGCCGCCGTCGCGCAGCAGCGAACGCTCGAACAACAGCAGATGGTCGGCGAGTTCCTTGGCGATATGATCGCCGCGCGACGCGATTGCCCGCGCGACCTCCTTGCCCTGATCGACGACCGCGCCCTCGAACGCCCTGAATCCGTCGCTCAGCGTCTCGTTGACGCGCTCGCCCTGCACGGCGAGGGCGACCACGGCGTCTCCAGCCGTCGCCGCGAAACGGTCCTGGATCGCCGCCGAATGTTCCGCGAGCGCCGATCCCGCCAGTTCCACCGTGTCCTGCAACGAGGCGCGCAACGCCTCGCCATGCGCTTCGAATCGCTCCCTGGCCTCCTCGCGATGCGCCTCCAGCAGGCCGGAGAGCCGTTCGCCATGCTCGCCGAGCGTCTCGACGCGCTCGCTTAGGAGATCGTCGATCCGGCCGGCGTGTTCGGCGACCTTGGCGACGGCGGCGTCGCCATGCTGGCGCACGCTGGCCTCGAAGGCCGCGAGACCGTCCTTGAGCGCCTCGCTCACGCGCTCGCCGCGCGCGCCGACATTGGTCGCGACCAGTTCCGACGCCGCCCCGACCTTGTCCTCGAATTCGGCGAGGCGGGAAACGATCGTCTCCCGCGCGGCGGCCTCGCGCTCCACCACGGTCGCGGCGACGTCCCGGGTCTGACGGGTGATGACCTCCTCGAACGCCGCGAGCTTTTCCGCCACGAGCGCGCCCACGCGCTCGCTGCTTTGCGAGATTTGCGCGCCCACGCGCTCGCTGCTTTGCGAGATTTGCGCGCCCACGCGCTCGCTGCTTTGCGAGATTTGCGCGCCCACGCGCTCGCTGCTTT
>Ga0181539_1003928_pt1 | contig 13174 bp, 15 predicted proteins | sample PEATcosm2014_Bin_46_FD_119767 | JGI IMG/M metagenome (GOLD analysis project Ga0181539, IMG submission 119767) | Peatland microbial communities from MTU Mesocosm Facility, Houghton, MI, USA - PEATcosm2014_Bin23_60_metaG | ecosystem: Environmental > Terrestrial > Soil > Wetlands > Peat | place... | reverse complement strand
GCTTGTGGTTTTATGAATCGAGTGAAAGAGTGAGTGGGAGGGATTTGTGACCAAGGATCAGGAAGAACGTCTTGTAGCTGCGTGGGAGGCGTTGGCGAAGGGACTAGGAGAACTAAATGAAATCGCCAGAACCGCCATCGCCAAGCAGTGGCCAGAGCCAAGAGAACGACGAGACGCTGTTATCTCCAAACTCCCCACAGAAGAAGATAAGCTCAAGAAGGAAACCGGCAACACAGACGGCCCCGTTGCCGAATGGCTCAGTGAGTTCGACGACGAACAAGGGGAAGTCGGTCCAAGAGAAAAGGCATGGCGAGAAGCCCACAGCGAAACAGGACAACCAAAGCCTCCTGCCCGTCCCAAAGCCTATCCCAAAGCCAGTGGATCGAGCGCAACAGGCACTTAAGCGGCTAGGAGTAGACGTACTAGCTCTTCGCTCTGCTCCTGAAATTACACCTCTCCTAAAGAATGCCCAAGGTGGCCTAAAGGCTGTCTTGGGCGCAATGCGTTTTACAGTGGATGATCCTTCAATTGCGGCGTTCTTAGAGAAATACGACTCTATTCCTGTGGGCGACAGGGAAAGAGTTTCGTGGGAAGCTATAGCACTGGCGGCAGGAATAGATTTAAGAGTATTCCTTGGCTCCGCTATGCTTGCGTTGCAGTCTCAAGCCGTGAATACAGTAAAGATTATAGCTATGACCAACCATCCAAAGATCACAGCGGCCAGAGTGAAGTACGGTCTTTTGCCTAGCGGTGAGAAGGACAGAACAGCTTTGGATACTGCCATGGGATTCCTACCTTCTCCGAAAGGGCCAACATTCATTGGGAAGGCTGTGTTCGGCTCCGGCGGCGGTGGTGGGAATTCTCCTGCTCAGGTAGATGACAATGATCCTGACGAAGAAGATACGTTTATTGATATTCAAGCAGAGAATGTTGATCTAGAGAAGTTCTTCCCTTCATCGAATACGATACAACAAAAGCTAATTCCTATTCGGCAGAAAATGCTGGAGGATGGTAAGTAATGTACTCCTCTCGTGTTGTGATAGAACGGATTCAGCAGTTTGAATCAGAAAACGGGTGGTTGCCAATTTACCGTACCTACGATGAAGTATTGGATTTTACTAAGTATGTTGAGTCGCTAATTAAGAAGGATTACAACTCTAAAGGGGGATGGATAACTCATATAAGAAAAATGACTGAATCAAAGCGTATAGAACTTGTACGCTGGATTCAGAATGAGCAGGCTCTTTGCGGCCTCGATTCGAGCTATTGGGAGAGAAATTATGCTTGGATATGTGATGAAAAAGGACAGATGTTTAAGTTCAAAAATCGGCGGTCTCAGGAGATTTATGATTCAGTTATTGAGCAATTTGACGAAAGACAAGTATCTATTGAACTGCTTATCTTGAAAGCAAGGCAGCTCGGAATTACGTCTAAGACCGCTCTTAAATTTCTCCATCGGCTATTATTTATCTCGAATACGCAAGCGATCATGGCCAGCGTACAAAAGGAACGGTCAGAACTTATCAAAAGAATCATGGATACTGCTTATGGCCATTGCCCGTGGTGGCTTGTTCCTACAGTTGTATCGAAGAACCGTTATGACAATGGTTCTATCCTTTCCATACAGTCTGGTAGTCAAGCGACAGGACTAGCACAAGGCTGGACCCCGACCTCAATCCACCTGTGTTTAGAATCAAGCACTTACATACAAACCCAAGATGGATTTGTGAAGAAAATCAAGGATGTACTGCCGGGAGATTTAGTACTTACGTCCAAACGTCGCCTTGCTCCCGTGAAGAAGGTCGTAAAAAGTGTGCGTGAGAACGAGGTAGCATGTGAGATATCTTTGTGGGGTAATTACGATCCCCTAGTTGTGACTCGTGACCACCCCATCCTCACTCCTGACGGGTTCACTCCAGCGGAGAATATTGGGAAACATGATTTCGTTGTCATGCCTGTGCGTCCGATAAGCAATCAGGTAAAGAGCATCAGTTTATTTCATAATAAACGCCCCAAACACAGCAGGGATAATTCGCAGCAAGAAGAGACTGTAAAGCTAAATCGTGAATTTGGATGGCTATGCGGACTTTATCTTGCAGAGGGAAGTGCGCATCAAAATACGAAAATTGGCAATCAGCATTGGGATGCCACTTATTTTTCGATTCATCAAGACGAGGTAGATGATTACAAAAAAGGTATTCATGCTGCACTCGGAATGTTTCAGCATGTCCATGTCAATCAATGCAAAACGAGCAAGACGTGTACCCTTGTAGTTTACAGTGCAGCCCTTACGCGCTGGTTTGTTGAAGAGTTCGGGCATTTGGCAGATGGGAAGAAAATTCCTGATTGGGTGTTTTCAGCGGGAAAAGAGTTTGTGTCGGGACTCATCCGAGGTTATTGTGAGGGAGATGGACACATGCCCTCAACTGTTCCGACAGTAACCGTATCTTCCATATCACAACAACTTATATTCCAATTACGCAATCTTCTAGCATCATGCGGTTATGGATGGTGTGGAATTTATCGTGACGAAGCTGGGTTCCGCTATGGAAGAAATTGCCGAGCACGTTGGCAAATGATGATAAACGGTGACTATGGACGTAAGTTCCGTGCCGAAATGGATTTCGTATGTGTTCCCAAAAAGGAAAGCAAACTGAAGGATAGTGACCCGCGAAGATCATCCGCTCCAAAGCATTGGCGGTACTCTGAAGATCAGAAATATATCTGGATTGAAGTTTTTGAGAATAGACCTATCGACGGTGCCGAGTTCTACGATCTTGAGGTAGACGCTCCAGAGCACGATTTCTGCACCATACACTGCTGCGTAAAAAACTCCGAACTCGCCGATTACCCTAATCCGCAGAAGATGATTGAAGAAGGTTTGTTCCGAGCTACTCACTCATCCAAAAATCTATTCATGGTATTAGAGGGAACTGGAGGTGGTAACACAGGATGGTTGGCAGATACTTGGAGAGCAGCAAAAGAGGATTGGCCAAAAGGTAAATCTCGTTTATGCCCTGTGTTTATTCCTTGGGCTATGTGCCCAGATATTTATCCAGAAGATGATTGGCTTCGCAAGTTTCCTGTTCCTGAAGGATTTGAATCTCAAATCCACGATGTAACACGAAAGCATGTTACTAAGTGTGAATCGTTTATTCGTAACACTCCCTATCTTGCGAAGATCGCTGGATCAAATTGGCGTATGCCGATTGAGCAGAAATGGTTCTGGCAGTTTAATTATGATACTGCTTGTAAGACACACACTCAGAAAACATGGATGGCGCAAATGCCTGCGGACGATTTTGAAGCCCTCACTGGCATCCACGATAGTGTGTTTGATCCTGAAGTTATCGCTGAGGTAGAAGACAATATCTACGAAGTAAAAATGGTAGGCAACAAGGAAGTCAAAGAACGTCGTATCCCTGTCCAAGCCTATGCAATTATGGGTCACGATGTAGACGAGTGCTTCCATCCTGACCCAGAATCTATTGACAAGACGAAAGAGGAAATAAAAGTAACTTGGAAGTCCTATCGCGGTCAGGAATATGAATGGACGATGGTTCCACTTAAAGATAGGGACGAGAATATCGAGAGTAACACAATGGATTGCCTGCTTGTTTATGAACCACCGGAACGGGGACTCTATTATTCCTGCGGCATTGATACAGCCGATGGTTTAGGAAAAGAGGATGAGGACAGAACTGTACTCTCTGTAACAAACAATAGGTTCAACGGAGAGTCAGACCTGCAAATGGCCGAACTTACTTCCAATAAAATAAACTCAGCACAAATTGTTGCATTCGCTGCCTGTGTAGGTGCATGGTATGGTAAAAACTCTCCTGACGGAAGAGGAATGAAGTATATAGTTGAGCAGATTAGAGGTCCGGGAGATACTTGTCAGCATCAATTGAAAATGATGGGCTTCAATAACCACCATAAGCCTCGTCGCTATGACTCAAAGAAGGTTAAGGACGATGCGGGAAAGAAAGAGGGTTGGTACTCTAGCGGATGGTCTGTGCCTATACTTATGGATAGATTCAGAGAAGCTGTGAATGGAGGATGGTATATTCCTCGCTCGAAGTGGTTAATTGAGGAGTTGAGGACGCTGGAACGCCATGAAGGGGCAGGAAAGTCAAAGATGGAGCATCGAAGTGGGCAGCATGACGACAGAGTAAGGGCTGCGGCTCAGTCTTATTTCACGGCTCACGACTTCGATATTCTTACGGAACGAGCACAACAGAGATCGACACCGCCGAAGAAAAAGGAAAAACCAAAAGGGCCGGGGACGGCCAATCAGATGGCGGTTGGAGAAGATTGGGGGTATTAGTTTTTGATTGCTAATGGGGCGCAGGAATGGTATAGTTTGCATGAGAAGGAGCAATAATGCTGCGTAACGCACAGTTGAGTAAACCGATTTGTTACTACTTCAGTAATCCAGCCGTCTATGGTGGCACGGGCGAAATTATCATGGGATTGCCAGAGCAGTATGCTGCGCCTCCGGGATTCGAAAAGATTGTCTGTACTTCAACTGCTGCGGCTGAGAAGTGGTCGGCGAGGATGCGGAAGTGGGAGGAAACGAAGGAAGAAATTGCACAGATGTATCAACGCCATCAGGAAGAGCAGCAGGTTCGTCAGATGCGCTCGGATATGATAAATAACATAACCAATGCCAGAGATCAGATCAATCGAGAGTTTGCAATTCAGGCATTGGCGAATTTTGATAAACGGTATGAGGAAAGATTCAAGATGGAGAGAACGAGCTTTCTTCATAGCGAAGCGTATGAATCTAACCATAAGGAAGTAGCTATCCCGAAGATGCGGTTGCCGAAGAAGATGTTTCATGGCGGAATTGGGGAGATTGATGAGTGAAAAAAATTATTTGACTGAGGAAAAACGAATAGAGATACTAAAAAGATTCATACTAAACTTTATGGTTATAGTGAAACAGGTGGAGCTTTGTTTGGACAGGGCGTGTCTAGTTGAAAATAAAAAATAGCATCTGGGAGAAAAACAATGAGCGAGAAAAAGATAGTAGTGCCGGAATCGGTAATAGACTTTCCTGTATGTTTAGAATGTGGTGAGACTATCTGGGCGGGACAGCCGGTAAGAAAGCAGAATAATATTCATGCACTATGTACTGATCCAGACATGAAGAATCACGAGAGATTGTTTGCGGTTCGTGACGGAGAATCCATTATTGGATATGTTAACGATACAGGGGAAAAGGTGTGGCTATGAGCGATAAGGGATGGTCAACAACGTCATGGAGCAGGAAGTCTGAGAAGAAAATAGTAGTGCCGGAAGGGATGCTTCCGTCGCTGCCATAAAGCGGGACGCGGAGAGGATAAACATGCCTAACATCACAGCCAAGCTAAAGGAAATAGAAGCTAACTGTCCTACTGGTTACTCTGTCGCCTTCCCCGGTCAAACAATCGACATGCTAGGCGCAACAGAATTATGGCGAATCTTTGAGAATCACGCGGAACCTTATTTAACCCGAATCCCGCAGGACTTAGTTCCTGATGTTATGGGTACTCCTTGCGCGAGTACGGTACCGGAAGAGTGGGGAAGATGCATCTATTATAAGGTTATATAAGATGACGCCATATTGGGAATGCAGAAGCGCGAAGTTATTCTGTGGAGACTGTCGCGAAGTTATGCCGGAACTGGCGGAGAACTCAGTGGATTCTATTGTCTGCGATCCTCCTTACCATCTTAAGATGAGCAAGAAGGGGAGTAGTGGATTTATGGGGAAGAAGTGGGATGGTGGAGATGTAGCATTTCATCCTGAGACGTGGGCAAAGGCAATGCATGTCCTAAAGCCGGGAGGATATTTATTAGCTTTTGGTGGAACGAGGACATATCACCGGCTTGTGTGTGCTATAGAGGATGCAGGGTTTAAAATATATGACTGTGTTGCTTGGATCACAGGGCAAGGATTCCCAAAAAATCACAACATCAGCAAAGCCATCGACCAAGAGGCTGGCGCAGAGCGTGAAGTAGTTGGGCAGAAAATTAGAGGGGATGTAGAGAAAGCCAAAACATCTGGTGTGACAATGGCTGCGGCTGACGCGAATAAAAACAACAAGGATATTTTCGGCTATGGAGTGGAGGATATGACCGTTCCTTCTACTAATGAAGCAAAACAATGGGATGGATGGGGAACGGCATTAAAGCCTTCGATGGAACTTATTGTGGTGGCTAGGAAGCCGATCTCAGAGAGGACGGTAGCCAGTAATGTCCTCAAACGGGGGACGGGAGGACTCAACATTGACGGATGCCGGATTGAAGGAGAGGCGATTCCAATCAACAAACTAGAGAAATGGTCAGGCTTTGGTCAAGAAGTTCGTCCTGACTACACGCCTACCATAAACACACAAGGCCGCTGGCCAGCCAACGTGATCCACGATGGGAGCGATGAGGTACTGAAAGCGTTTGCGGTTGCCGGAAATAGGGTAAGTAAGAGAATAGAAAAGCCTAGTGACTGCTCAGTTGAAGGAAATACATCGTTTGACTCAATGCGCGGGAACCGACCAGCAAGAGGCTATGACGACTCAGGAAGTGCGGCCAGATTTTTTTACTGCGCTAAAGCGAATAGGACAGATCGAGATGAAGGCTGTGAAAATCTTCCTAATAGGAATGGACATAACACAGTAAAGCCAACCGACCTCATGCGATACTTGTGCCGATTAGTTACCCCACCTAACGGCACAATACTTGATCCTTTTGCTGGAAGTGGATCGACAGGAAAAGCCGCACTCTACGAAGGGTTCAACTTCATCGGAATAGAAGGCGAACAGGAATATTGTGCTATTGCAAAAGCAAGGATGCAGTTCGTTATGGAGAACGATTCTCCATTGCTACGGTCGAAACTTGTGTAAGGAGAAACCATGCCAGTCTTGACGATCCGCTTCATCAACACTAAAGGAATCATCTCCCGTCTCATCACAGGGGAAACCTTCTCGCTCATGGATCATACTGAGGGGCTTAACCGAGCAGGAGATGCGTGGGTAGGTGCCCATGCTTGGACAGGGATTGAAGCAAGACCTTTGGATTGGGCGGACAAGGACATCATATGGGAACGCCGGTATGAGATTCCTTGCACGAACGAGGAATACGAAGCAGCGATGATGTTTATGGATAAGTCTATTGGAATCAAATACAACTATCGTGGAATACTTGGCATTCTCCTGCATGACCGAAACGCAACCAGCCGTGATCGGATGGATTGCAGTGATTTCATGCTTCAGTGGTTATGGACAGCGGGGAAAATTGTCCTCAACGTCAGGCAAGCGGAGAGTTGGATGATTACGCCGGAATTGCTTCACCTCTCTCCCCTGTTCATTGGGCGATGCATTTACGCTAAAACAAAGTAGTAGACGAGCAGGAAAAGATGCGCTATACTCCGCAAGAGGAATCACTTGTATTAACTCGTTTTGGAATGGGAACCAAAACGACCGGGAGAGAAATAGAGATGCGTCTTGGCTGTAATGGCAGAGTCCAGCACGTATGTTCGCTCCCAAACTGAGACAAGTCAGTGGCAGGCACCTCCGTTCTGGACATCTCCAGAGGAGCGTTACTCCTGGGTTGAAAACCAAGTTTCCGAAGGCGAAGGATGGCTTGAACAACAACGCTGCTACAAAGACTTCGCCAAGAACCTGCGGGTTTTCAACGCTGTTTTCAACGATAAATGCCGTTCAAGTCTCGTAACAAACACATTAAAATACGATATTAGAAAGTTTTGCGAGACGCTGGCGCAGGTTCGTGAGATTGCCGGTTATGGGTCAGACCATCCAGCTTACAAAAAGATGGCTGAGATGCTTACGAGGGTCTCAAAAGCCGTCTATTTAGAGTCTGACTTCCCGTTCCAAATCCTCAAAGTTCTCCAATGCGCCTCAGTCATGGGGATCGGATACTTGTGGCCGAAGGTGAGGGCTACAGAGTACGGATATGGCGAGAGGAGAATGGAATTTGACGCGCTAGGACTCTTAGATGTGATTCCTACGCAGATTCCTTCCCGCACCAACGACATTCAGGATGCCTACGCGGTCACGGTCTATGACTACATGCCTATCGCTGAGGCGCATGGCAGGTTTCCCTTATTCCAGAAGGAAATTCAGACTGTAGGGATGCGTCGGAACTACCAGACGCGGATGCAGGCGCAGCGCGTCGATTATGCGGAGCGGAACCGCTACGGAGATGTGGGCAGGACATTTGGCAATCTGTACGCTGAAATCCGCTACACCTTCGTCCGCGACTTGAGGATCAACAACACAGGATACGAACTCCCGATGGGAGACTTGGGAACGACGTGGTTCTACCGTGTCCCGTTCGTAGGGCAAAGAATCTTTGGCGGGATGAGGAATGGAGAACCGTACTACATTCCTGCCGAAGCCGAGCATTGCCGAGTCTACCCAAACCTGCGGCTCATCATAACATCTACAGGAATGGGAAAGCCGATGTACGATGGCCCCGCATTCGACTGGGACCCTCGTATGCCGATCATTCAATACACAGTAGACGATTGGGCATGGGAGCCGTTAGGACGATCTATCGTAGGGGATGTAGCCACAATTGAGACGACTATCAGGAAACATGAGCGATTGATGGATCAAGTCTTCACTGCTCAGATGAATCCCCCAATGGGCTACAACCACACAGAAACAGGTGGGCCAAAGATCGAGCATTTCGACATCTTTGAGCCGGATGTACGTCTTGGAGTGGATGGCAAGCCGAAGGAAACCTTCCAATCCATTCTTCCTGACGAGGTTCGGGTAACTCAAGAGAATTTCAACTATCTGAAATACCTCAACGAGAAGGAAGGCAAGCAGCTTGGGTTGGAGGATTTGGGTAACCTCGGCGCAAATATGAAGCTCCAGATCGCCTCAGACACTGCTGACAAGATGCTGGAATCCATTGGGCCAGTAGGAAAAGGAATAGCTGCTAGAGTTGAGAAGGCTAATAAGTCAGTTGGGCAGAGAGTTAAGTACCTTATTTTACAATGGTTTGATACTCAGAGAATCATGGAGTACGTTGGCCCAGAGAAGATGGCTCCAGAGGTATTTGACTATAAGCCAAACGACCTTGTTCCTAGCCACTTGCCGGACGAGATGATTGGTGGGCAGTTCCCTGAGACGGAATCAAAGTACACAAATCTTGAGCGAGCGCGGTGGTTCGTCAAGCAGATCAGACTAGTCTCTGTACCAAGCACGTTGCTGAAGGTGACTCAGATGCAGCAGCAGTTGCTCTTGCTTCAATTGAAGAAAGGAGGCGCACCTATAGCTTGGAAAAAGGTTTTTGAGGCGATGGATTTGAATAATCCAGATCAGATTATAGATGAGAGCTTCCAAGAACAAGAGCGATTGGAGAAGTTAAAAATCCTAGCCCAAGTGGACATAATGAAGATATTGAAAGGGTTAGGTATTGATCCGCAGCAGTTACAAGGCGGAGAAGCAAACAGTGGGAAGCAACATGCTGGAGGAAGGCCGAGCACAGGGCAGAAAAATCCAAAATTGAAGCAAAAAGGTAGCAAGGGCGGCGATCCCCGCTCTGTTGTATCGGAGAGTGGTTGATGAAAGTATTTATATACGTTTTGAAACATCCCGTCACCAACGAAATCCGCTATGTCGGGTTAACGCGCTTCCCTGTGAAACGGCTGAATAACGAAATAAACTACCCTCATACGAATCATTTGCGAAACTGGGTTAACAGTCTAAAAAGAGAACTATTGAAGCCCGTCATGGAATTAGTGGAGGAAACAGAGGAAGGTTTAGCTTGTGATGCCGAGCGTAAATGGATCGCAGAGATGAGAGCGAGGGGATGCAGACTGCTCAATTTCACAGATGGTGGGGAACGTGGTTATACATATCCAGATGAGGTGCGAGCCGCCATAAGCGCTGCCATTAGAGGAAAGAAGAGAAGGCCGATGTCCGATGAGCACAAGGCAAAAATTAGCGCATCACAAAAAGGAAGTAAGAAACCGTGGTCGTCAGCAAGGTTTGTGGAACTCAACAAGTCTCGCGCAGGTATTCCTCTCAGTGAGGAGACCAAGAAAAAACTAAGCGAAATCGGGAAACAGCATGTGATGACAGAAGAGCACAGAGAAAATCTTCGCATTGCTAGACAGGCTACAAAACTACCTTCCAAATTTACAGATCAGCAGAAGGCCGAAATCAAATTTTTGGTTAAAGAAGGATATTCTAGCGGTGTCATAGCGGAGGCGTATGGAACCTATAGCGGTATTGGATGGGATATCAAGAAAGGGAATTTGTGGGCTAAAGTCGAACCTGCTGCATCTGCGTCCATACTTCCCCAACTTAAAACTCTGCGCATCAGGAACGAAAAAGGTCAATACGGGAGGGTGAACGATGCATAACGTCTACGTGGAATACGACGGCGGGTTGAATAGCGCAATAGACAAGCGTATCTTTACGGCGGCAGGATACGATTTTGGCGGGAAAGTGAAATGCGATTCTGGATGTATGCTGTGCGAGGAGATGACCCGTGATTTTTCGTTTCGTTACGAATCGTCACAGTCTGCGCTGGAAGCGGAGCGGAAATTGAAAGAGATTCCTGCGCTCAGAGTGAGGGTCGAGTTGGCGTCATAGGGTGCTAAAGGCGGCGAACCAAGGAATATTGTATCAACGAGCGGGTAAGGAGAGTTGAGCGATGAATTTTTATGCCGTAGAGATTAGGAATAATATAGCCAACGATCAGGAGTTCATCATTGAAGCAGAAAGCCTTATCGATGCTCACATGAAGGGCTTGGATTTCGCCAAGAGGCTTGACGAGAAGATACTGGAAAAATTTCCAGAGCAGAATGATTGCAATTCCGAAGTGGCATTAGTTGGGAAATGGAAGTTTACTACTGCCAATGACGAAGGAATTGATGAGTATCTGGAGTCGAATAAGGACTATTTTGGAGCATTCTATGTTGACGAATAAGCGCAGTAACTAATCATCCGTGAACTAAGGAGACGACATTGCCAATCAAGATTAAGTCGCAGAAGGATCACTTAATTACGGAAACTTCTGTGTCGCTGCCCACCGATCTCAATACTCTCGATCAATTAATGCGCTCTTCTAAAGCGACAGGAAAGATTGTCGCTGTCTATAATCAAGGCGGGATGCTGGGGGTAAATGTAGAACAAAAGCAGCACATTTCGGAGAAGGTTTCAGATGAAGTCAGGAAAATTGTTGGAGTTGGAACGAGAGAATTAGAGGTCGAATAGCGCAGGAATAACCGTAATATTCTGCGCCATTTGAAAATAATTCAAAATTAGGCTTGACATAAAAACACCTATGGAGTAATCTCGGTAAGAATCAGGAAGAGACGTGATCCCGACTGTCGGGCTAATCGGCGACTTCAAGCGAAAATGGCTTGAATTCGCCGTTTTCTTTTGCAGTTCAACCGCATAAGGAGCCAATCATGGCAAAGCGTCGCAAGATCAGTGCAAAACCGGAGCATGTGAAGAAGAGCCGCAAGCGCAGCCGCAAGCACAGCCGCAAGACCTCGGTCAAGAAGTAACTAGCAGCTAACTGGAGAAACCCAAGTGGCTACTAGCCCAATGTCTGACCCGCAGCAATCGCAAGGTAGCGCCGCTCCTCCACCGGATGCGAGCGGCGCAGCCTCCGCGCCTCAAGGTGGTGGTGGAAATCAACAGCCATCCCCATCCTCAGCCCCTGCCAATCCACTACAAATGCTTCTCGCCAAGTGGTATCAGAGCGCCAAGGAAATGGCTGCGTCTGATCCTCGTTTAGCGTCAGGAGCAGGAAAAGTGGCTGACGGGATTCAGGAAATGCAAACGGCTCTGATAAGTCCTGCCCAGCCAAGTTCACCGTCTCAGCAGCCGCAGTATTGATCCAAAAATTGATTTCCGGGAGATCAAGAATATGACGATCCAAGAAGCACTCGCGCAATCCGGTTTTACGGCAGAAGAAATTGCCGCCCTTGACGCAAAGAAACTTGCGGCTTTTGGAAGCGTGTTAACCACCGCAGAGCAAAAGGAACAGGCCGCGAAGGATGCGGTTACTAAGGCGGAAGCCGATCTAGCGGCAGCTAAGGCCGCACAGGACGCTGCTGAGTTAGCGCAGCGTGCCAACAAACAGTTCTATGATGAAACCATCATGCCGTCGTTGACGGGATGGGAAGACAAAGAGAAGGCTCTGCAATCCGAGCTTGCCAATGCCAAGGCGCTTGCAGCTTTCTATGAGACACAGAACAAGGCGGCGAAGGATGGTGGGTTTATTGCCGCTGACGCTCCTGCGTTTACTCCTCCCGTTGCGGCAAATCCTGCCCGCGATGCGTCAGGAAAATTCGTAGCAGGAGCACCGGGAGGTACGCCCGGTAGCCCAACATTCAAGATGGAAGAGTTTGAAGATCGTCTCGGAAAAGGACTGGATAACTCAGTCTGGGCGTTGCAGGAATATCAGCGTTTGTCTGGTGGTCAATTCCTTCCTGATTCGATTAGCACTCTCGCGCAGGAAGCAACTGCAAACAAACTTCCTTTCCGCGATTATGTTGCTCGCAAGTATGACTTCGCGGCCAAGTCTGCGGCGTTGCAGGCAAAGGCTGAAGCTGAGAAGGCGGATGCTATCGCCAAAGCTGCTGTTGCTCCCTATGAGGAAAGACTGAAGCAGAAGGATCAAGAGTGGCAGCAGAAGCTCGAAGAGCAGGCCAAGACGATTTCTGAGCGCGGCGGGAATAATCCGGATGTGCGCCGTGCAGCAATCAGCAACTACCCAGATGTCAAGAAGGCGGTTGCTGAAGGAACTCGCAAAGACCCGCTTTCGTATGCGAACAAAGAAGAGAGACAGGCAGCAATGCGTTCACAGATTCAGGCTGACGTAACAGCGAATGAAGAAGCAAAGCAGGGCGTAGCAGCGTAGTAGGAAAGAATTTTAGGAGATAACAATGCCAACCGTGACCTTGCCCCAAGACCCACTCTACGGCGAAATAGATTCTAACAACCTAGAAAGTGTTCGCCGTGACGTAGTATGGAACCAGCTCTTTGTGGACACTCCGTTTCAGGCGAAGCTGCGCAGGGCGGGCGTCTGGGAAGACTTCCTTGGCGGCGCTGGGATGACGGAAGTTATCCAGTACGGTCGTGCGCAGGGCGCGGCTGTTAATCCCGGCCAGACCGTTACGCTGACTCGCCAGCAGATTGACACCAAG
>Ga0181539_1003925_pt1 | contig 13182 bp, 18 predicted proteins | sample PEATcosm2014_Bin_46_FD_119767 | JGI IMG/M metagenome (GOLD analysis project Ga0181539, IMG submission 119767) | Peatland microbial communities from MTU Mesocosm Facility, Houghton, MI, USA - PEATcosm2014_Bin23_60_metaG | ecosystem: Environmental > Terrestrial > Soil > Wetlands > Peat | place... | reverse complement strand
GCAGGAAGCATTCTTGTCCCCGAAGCAACGCAGCCTTTTTCTTACGATGTATGTTCACACACTATGTTTCACCAAGCCTTCGAAGAAGACTTTCTGAAAGGAAGATTTAAAGTTTCCTTCAACAATTAGGACGTTCTGTACAAGGCTTATCTCCGGGCCCCGGTAATTCCGCCTTTTTCCCGCCTGCAGACTCTCCTTCAATAAGAGATTCGATGTCAGGATACGGATAGATGGTAACACCTCCATGTTCAGGCAAACATCCCGAGTCAATCGACGGTCCATACACACTGTAGACTTTGCTTCCCAACATTCTAAGCAAAACCCCCTGCTCTCCCCGGTGATGAGCAGTGTGTGCTATTCTTCTCAGCATAATCCAGGCGCGTGTTCTTGGAACGTCAAAAAAAAGCACCTCAACTTCCCACCAGACTTTATCCTTCTTCTTAAGAGCGGCTAGCCGCTTTCCACTATCTTCAGCATACTGCTTTATAAATTCGATGCGTATTTCCTGTTCCGGCAATGGCGGTGCTCCGACATCAATACCTAACATATTGCAAAACCACTTATTTTCGCTCAAACACTGATGTACCATGTGTTCGAGAGCATTTCTGTCTCTCTTGTCTAATGGATGAGGACGAACTGGAAGATCATCATCCGTGAATGTACTCCAAACACTGAGGGTCTTCAGGCGTTCCGTGTCGTAAGTATCCACAAGAAAATCATATTCCATTATTTTTTTCTCCTTTTCCTGATCAATTCCGGTTGCAATATGCACCATTATATCAGAGTCTCGAGGTGAGGAGTTATATAAAGCAATCGAGAAATCGGTTTTAACAGATTTTTCTGGAAACTGACACTATAGCCGAGAAAAACTTTATCTGCAACACCCCGAAAAAATGAAAGGGCAGTAAGGCAAGGTTTTGCACCAGCTTCGCCGACTCCGTAGTTTCACAAGTTGCAACTATTGCGTATTTTCGAAAGAACCATGGTGCAACGAGAGCCGTATCAGATGCAGAGCCACCCAAAAAAATAAAAATCAAACAGCAGTAATTCTATGTCATACACCATTATGGTGATCATGAAGCATTTATCGAACCACTATTCCGAATACTCTGGGGGATCGATATTCTTCATGAATAGGTCCACAATATCATCGTCGAACGCAAATACAGTTCTCACTGATCGCCCATCTATAATACGCCATTCTGCAACGAATGTTGCTGCCCCATCAGCAAAAATGCCTCGAAGCTGACAATTTGTTTTGTCAAAACAGTTGCAGCCAAAATAGCGAATGACGCCTGGATATTCAAGACGACGAGATCCCCAAGCATCGTACATGTCAGATGCATCGAGAGAGTATTCTTGTCCTTTAAATGAAATTGTAATGCTCTTGACATAAGTTTTTGGGCACACCCAAGCTGCGGACTCCTGATCTGAACAGCCCCTCATTTTTTTGAATAAGGATTTTTTGAAAACGTGCTTCGACAATCTTAACCTTAACACCGCTCGGAAGAGTGAAGGCTGATATATGATCTGCCGCAAAAGCAGTTTTCGCAAGAAGTAGAAGGCTCCCCATAATTATTATATAGATATTTCTCATTTGCCCTTCCTGCATCGTTTGAGATGTAGCAGAAGTCGACTTGTAAGTCCACACAATTATATCATGGGAGGCAGGCGTTTGGTTGCCGGAAGGACCCTTGTCTCTCTTCTCCACCGCGCGCTAACTGATAGTCACTTCACTTTCGTTGTTAATTGTAGCAGTTTAAGAAAATATCAAGTTCAGGAAGAACCCTTTCCGATCCATCAAATCCCCGCATACCACTCGTATCCTTGGTCTTCCCAGTACCCTCCCTTTCCTCCGGCAATCCCAGAGAAGTTTTCGACGATTTCCAGACGGATAACGTATTTCGCGTGTTTGTATCCGAGCTGGCGCTCGACCCTCAAGCGGATCGGCGCTCCATTAGAGATGGGAAGAACCGTTCCGTTCACTTCGTACGCCAGGATGGTTTGCGGGTGGAATGCGTCTTCCATATCAATGCTCTCGTAATAAGGAGAACTGCCGTCCTCATTCATAGGGTCGGCACAGTGAAAGACGACATAGCGGGCATTCGGTTTAAGTTGGACCTGTTCGAGCAGGAACCCCAACCGCGCTCCCTTCCACTTGCCGATGGCGCTCCACCCCTCTACGCAATCGTGCCTCGTTATCTGGGTGCGGCTTGGGAGCGCCCGTATCTCGGCGAGCGAAAACATGCCGGGCTTCTCGACCAAACCGTCAACAATCAATCGATAATCTGCGAACCCGTTCTTCGCCATCGCCAAGAATGCCGGGTTGTTGGGCAGTGAAGTCCCGTTGCTTCTGAACGGCCGAGGGTCCGTCTCCGAGAATTCCCTAACCATAGCCTTACGTGGCAGAATCAGTCGCTGAACGCCCTGGGTCGCTTTTTCGCCAAAACCCAGGATTTTGGGGAACCATGTAGTATCCGACAGCTTCTGACAGCCGCCCAAGGTCATGGCTCCGATACCGGCAATCATCCGCGCCAGGAGCCCCCTACGGTCGATCCCTGTTGCATTACTCATTATCTAACTCCGACGGAATTTTGAAATACCCGGTAATCATTGATCGAACGTTGTTCCAGAATCCGTTGACAATGACTTCGAAGACATGAACGAACACAAATGCAACCAGTGCCCAGGCTATGAAGAAATGGAGCGTCCGCATGGACTGCCTGCCTCCAAACAGGCTTACCAACTTTGGAAAGACTGCGTCCAGAGCTGGTGACATGCCAAGCCCCATTAGGATCATTGCGGGGGCAATCATGAAAATTACGGAAAGGTAGGCCATCTTCTGCAGTACATTGTAGCGAGCGGCTTCCTCCCCCTTCGGGCGCCGGAGAAGTAGGTGATCGACGACCGACCTGCCGATTGAATCCAAATCTTGACGGGTAGGCAATAGTTCCCGGAAGACATGGCGGCTGAGCAAGGAGTATGTCACGAAGGATAAGCCATTTGCCACCAGGAGCCAGGCAAAGAAAAAATGCCAACGCCGGGCCAAGGCCAGCCATTGGTTACCTGGTATTGTTATCCACGTCGGAAATCCCCGCTCTGTCAGGTCTCCGTCCATGTTCTTGGAAGCGCCGAGGAATCCGGTGGTGTTTATTTCATACCTAAAGAGGCGTGTAGTACCACCTATAAGGTTCCCTTCATTGTCTTCCACGCCGCGTATTTCAAGCAGTGATGGTTTTTTCCCGTAGGATGATTCTCCCCAGTAAAGTGCCGAGTGTGCATTGAAGATGTTGAGGCCGCTCATCAGAAGCAAGACGAGGGCGATGACATTGATCCAGTGCATAAGCCTAACCGGCAGATGATGGCGGTACTGCATTTTTTTCTCGGGTAAGGCACAGGTCAGGTCTGCCATTTCAGCCTACCCCTTCTCAATTACTTTGGAATCGGTCACGTTCTGGAGACTTATTAGTTTTAACATTCAAAGTATATCATTATTACAAATTTTGGCAAATTGGAAACGACTTTCCCGGTAAAGCCATCGCCAAAGTATTGAGGCATAAGTTATCATTTGTACCCCTCATATCCTTCGATGTCCCCCGGTTCAGTATCAGCAGTGAGCCGTTCCCTATTGTTATATCCCTTGGCATGCCTAATCATCCCTGGTCAATGACCCGCCTCATTGCCCCACAGTTCCCTGAGTCTTTGGTCGCGACCGCAACTCCAACGGTAGTATTTGTAACGTACCGGGTTCTTCTTGTAATAGTGCTGGTGGTATTCCTCGGCAGGGTAGAACTCGGTGGCCTGGACAATCTCGGTTACGATAGGTCCTTTAAAAGGTTTGTTTTTTTCCAACTCTTCCTTCGACTGCAACGCAAGCCGGTGCTGCTCCTGATTATGATAAAAAATTGCACTTCGATACTGATGCCCCACATCACAGAACTCCCGGTCCTTTGTGGTCGGGTCGATGTTGTGCCAAAAGGCGTCCAGCAGCCTTTCGTAACTCACTTTTGACGGGTCATAGACTACCTGAACCGACTCGGCGTGCCCGGTACCTCCGGCTGAGACCTCTTCGTAAGTGGGATTCTTTTTCCACCCGCCGGTGTAGCCGGATGTAACCGAAACCACGCCTGGAATCTCGTCGAAGGCGTGTTCCTCGCACCAGAAGCAGCCGCCTGCGAAGGTAGCTTTCTCAAGATTAGTTGCAGCCACGACTGCGGTGATTGCGAGCAGCATAACTGACAGTCCCACAATAGCAGTAATAAGCATTTTCATAAGCGTCTCCTTCCTTATTTCTATGTTGCCACGAATTGCAGGGCAGCCGAGTTCATGCAGTAACGTAGCCCCGTCGGTTTGGGCCCATCATTAAAAACATGACCGAGATGGCTGTCGCAGCGGCGGCAGCGCACCTCAGTTCGGTGACTGAAGAAGCTGTTGTCCGGCCTGGTGCTGATGTTCTCCGGAGCGATTGGCGCAGTGAAGCTCGGCCAGCCGGTACCGGATTCGAATTTGTCTTCCGACCTGTACAGGTCGAGCCCGCACGCCGCGCAGCGGTAGATGCCATGCTCGTGAAAGTTGGCGTATTTTCCGGAAAAAGCCTGTTCAGTTCCCTTCTTCCGCATTATGTGATACTGTTCGGGTGTTAACAGTTTTTTCCACTCTTCGTTGGTCTTAATAACAGTTTCACTCAAGATATAACCCCCTTTTTCCGCCGAGTAGACCTTGATCGGAACGGGCTCCGATGCGCTGTTGGACCCGTTAGACTTTCCTATGCAACCTGAAAAGACGATACTGCCGGCGATAAGTCCAGCCCCCATAAGAAAATCTCTTCTGCTCACTAAGTTCTTCATGGCATACTCTCCTCCCTGGAATGCAGTCCGGGATGTATCACTTTATTTCATCATGCCCTGTTTCATTTCCTTGCCTTTATCCATCATTATCTGGCCTTTTTCCATCATCATGTCGCCCTCTTTCATCATCATATCCTTATCCATTTTACCCTCCTTCATCATCTTTGCATCCTTCATCATCATTTTTCCGTCTTTCATCATCATGTCGTCCTTCATCTCTTTGCTTTCTTTTTCCATCATCTTCCCTTCTTTCATCATCGCATCGCCCTCTTTCATCATCGTGTTCTTATCCATCATGCTTTCTTTCATCATTTTGCCTTTGTCCATCATCATCCGGCCCTTTTCCATCATCATGTCGCCATGTTTCATCATCGAGTCGCCCTCATCCATTTCCTGGTTGTGTATCGCTTGCGCGAAATTGACCCCTATAGAGAGCATAAGAACCATTGTGAAAACAACTACTTTAACTAATACAAAGATCTTTTTCATGGCAAATCCTCCTTTAGTCATTCTAAAATTGTTCAATCAGGTTTTAAGTCTGTCCTCAGAACTTTAAGGAAAAATTGGACCCGCTGACATCATTTTGCTCCTCTGTTTACTGATTAATAAAATCTCTTTCGAGTATATCAAACGCATAAGATATGGCAAGTCAATTTGGACTTGAGACATTTTACCCCTATGGGCTTTTTCAACTATTTAATTGTTTCTATGTAAGTACCGGCCTTTTTTAAGGCCGTTTCCATTTCATTAATAGTAATCTCTGCCGGATCATAATAAACAGTGTTTATCTCTTTCAAGTAGCGAAAGCCCTTTTCAACTCTCTTCACTCCCTTCAGCCCTTCCAGGGCCTCCTTGCCAACGTCAAATCATTTAACATTAAAGATTACCTTGGATGTTCCAGCATCCTGTGCGAGAGAACCCCCATAAGCGGAAAAGAGAAACAGCATCAAAACAAAAAGAGTCGAAGACTGAGTGATTCGGTCCTTCATGTAAATCATAGTTATAACCTTCCCGTTACACTGTTTTCTCTGCCCTTGAAGACAGTCTGGAGAGATAGCACATCCTCCTCAATTGTATTTGCGGTAAATGGGTAACGTATCGTCATTCGACACGTCCCCTTAACAACAATATCTGGTTCAGCGTGCAGCGATCCCTTGCGCAAAAATTGAGAGTCCCCCGGGGACTGTACCCAAATTCTTCAAGGTGCCCTTGCATTCGATTTGGAACATGTCTATAGCTCCGCTACTAGGATCCAAAGCATACAGGAACTCGCCATTCACGGTAATGGCCAGATCGAGAGGGGTGTTGCCGGCACCGGCAGTTCCGTTAAGTAAGGTCAGTTTGCCATTTTCGGTATCGATTTTATAAGAGGAAATGGTCGAGCTGCCAGGGTTGGCAGTAAAGATGTATCCAAGCTCATTTCCGGCTATCCAGCAGGAAGCCTTTTGCCCGTTTACTACAGACGGACTTATCACCTTCAGGGTGTCATTGTTCAAAATATTATAGGACGAAACCGCATCGGTGGTCACTTCAACGACCACCAGATGCCCCCATTGGTCAAAGATAAACCCGAAAGGGGTAATACCGTTAGAAGGCGAAGTAACAGGATCCATGCCTGGCAGTCCGTCATGGTCTACGGAGTAGACGAGAATCTTGCTATCTGCTTTATCTGTTACTACCAGCGCCTCACCCTCCGGGTCGAACCCCACCTGGGCAAATCCCCCGCCGACCAACGGTCGAGTGGAGTTAGTGAGAGGGGTCAATTGGCCTTTGTGACTCAGGTTGAAACCAGCGATGTTAGGCGATCCGGCGTTGAGGACGTATACAAGGTCGTGGACGATGGTCAAGGTCACAGGCAATACTCCTCCTGAACCAACCTTGTCAACCAACTTCAGTCCATCTGGCAGAACCTTGAAGACGGAAATTTCATTACTTCCTGCATTAACTGCCAACAGCCATCTGTGGCCCTCACTGAGCACGAGAGACCCCTGAGAACCCAGCGGATCCAGCCCTCCGCCAGAACCAGTACCCTGTGTTGATATTGAACCTGCTTTTGTCAGAAGGCCGTCGTCGGTCCGATTGAAAATAACCACTTGATTACCCGCGGGGTCGTTGGTCATGGTGTATACAGCCCCGACTACGTTCTTGTCTACGTCCTTGTCATCCTGGGACGCCCAGACTACAACTATCGAGATCAGCAGTATTGCTGCAGTTAAAACTGCCACCAGTATTTTCTTGCACATTCTCCCGCTCCTTTCAATTTTATACACAGTTATAATTGTTTCTTAAGCCCTGTCTCCATACTCCTTAATGTCCTCCATGTGCACTTCCTTTAATCCGTAGTCCTGTTATCACCTCCTTTCAATCTCTTTACTGCATGAACGTTTGTGCCGTCGTACCAAACATCAAAAGCTCGTATGATTCCACTAACGCTTGCCGCATATTCCGATTTTCACAAGTGAAGCGCTTTTCGGAGCCCAAGGGTACTATTAATTAAAGGTTAGCAGAAGAGAATCACGACATCCTCACGGAAAAATAACATTTTTATCACGGACGGAAAAATGAAAGCCGAAGACTGACTTCTAAGAATTGAATTATTGGAGATAATGACTAAACCGTATAAACAGGCAGGGTGAATCTGAAGGTCGTCCCGACATCGACCACACTATCGAGCTCAATATCACTTCCGTGGAGCTCCAGTATTCTCTTGGTGATGGCCAGACCAAGCCCCAACCCACCGGCGCTGTTAGCGTGGGTGTGGCTCATTCGATGACTGCGGTCGAATAAATATGGGATATCCTCCGGCCTGATACCCGAGCCGGTATCGGAAACCTGCACCTTTACTCGTCCGCTTTCGAAGCCGGCACTGACGGTAATCGAGCCGTTTTCAGGGGTGTACCTGGTGGCATTTTCGATGAGGTTTTCGAACACTCTCTCGATGAGTCCTATATCGGCGAACGTCAGCGGAAGGTGTTCGAGGAAGTTCTGTTGAAGCTTGATCTTTTTCTCCTCAGCGGCAAGCTGGAACTTCTGCATTATGTCCTGGACGAGTTCGGCCAGAGAGAAAGATTCGAAGCGGACCTGGACATCTGGTGAATCAAGTTTGGCCAGTTCAAAGAGTGCGGAAACCAGCTTTCCTAATTGATTGGAACGCTTAAGGGCAATTGCTAGAAAGTCCCGTTGCTCCTGCGGCGTCAACTTTCCTTCCTTCAAGAGTAAGGTCTCAAGGTATCCATGGAGAGATGTCAGAGGAGTTCGGAGATCGTGTGTGATATTGGCGACTAATTCGCGCCGAAGCGCATCGGCCTGTCTGATTTTCTTTATTAACTGAACAATGCGCTCAGCCATCTGCGAGAAGATCGATCCGAGGCGGTCAATTTCATCCCGAGAGTTGCCCTTCCGGGAAGGCAAAAAATCGGGATACTCTGTAAAATCGCTTTGCCTGAAGGTTTCCATGCCGGCAGTAAGCCGTTGGAGCCGAAGTGTCATTCGAAAGAAGAGTAGAAGGCCGGTTAGTAAGGCAAATAACAGGCCCCCTGCTACAGCCCATATGCTTAACCGGATGATGTAACTGTCCTGGAGCATCTCTGCGACCGTTTCGAGTTCCTCGCTGCCAAGAACAACATAAAGATAACCTTCAATTCGATTTTTCAGAAGGATCGGCGCCGCTGAGAACACCTTTTTGCGTTTTAGGTTACGCGGGTCGTCACCCAGGATGGGAAAAACATCCGTCTTGTTCAGGAAACTTTTCAGGGGCGCCATTGATACCTTCTGCCTTTTTACTTTTCCTGGAGGCGCGGAGAATGCCAGGATTGTGCCGTTTGGATCGAGAAGATAGACCTCAATGTTTGGATTGACGACCATCAGCATACGGAAAATATCCTTAAGAGCTTTTTCATTGACCCGGCCATCCTTCATCAAGCTTGTTTCCGAAGCCAAGTTCTGAGCCAGGGTACGATTAAGCTTCTGGTTCACCTCCTGATAATACAGGCGTGTGGTGTAGAGAGTCAGCAGCATGTAAAGGGTTCCGATCAGACAGAACAGCCCCAGGAGCACAACAGCTAGCTTGCAATTAAGGGTCTTGAACATACGACCATCCTTATTGAAAATCGGAGAACTTGTACCCGACCCCCCAGACAGTCAAAATATAGCGAGGCTTGGCAGGATCTTTTTCGATTTTTGCCCTCAATCGGTTAATGTGAGAATTCACAGTATGTTCGTAGCCTTCATAGCCGTACACCCATACCTGTTTCAACAGTTCCATGCGTGTATACACCCTCCCTGGGTGATTGACAAAATGGAGCAGTAGGTCAAACTCTTTGGCCGTCAAGAGCACTGGACTTCCCTGGAGCGTGACGTTACGTTTTTCAACATCTACAATCAGATCGCCCGCCTGAATCAGGCCCTGCGATTCATTAGATGCCTCCGACTTGAGCGCGTCCACACGCCGGAACAGCGCCTTGACCCGTGCCAGAAATTCGTGGATGCTGAAGGGTTTGGTCAGGTAATCGTCTGCTCCGATCTCCAGGCCTAGAACACGGTCGACTTCAGAAGATCTGGACGACAGTATAAGCATGGGGATGTATACAGAGTCTGCCCTCACGCGTCGGCAAATCTCCAGCCCATCTACCTCAGGGAGCGTCAGATCCAAAATAATCAGGTCATAGGATTTCGAGAGCGCCTGGTCGAGGCCGACAACACCATCGTGGGCCAGAGTCACTTCATATCCCGTATCTTTCAGATGTAGCTCAACAAGATGGGCTATATCAATATCATCTTCAATTACAAGGATTCTGCGATTCTGCATTTTCGCTCCCTGAGCATTGATCCTGTTGTGATATGCCTAAGCATAACATAATGACATATCCTGAAATTGACATGAAACGTCCGCGACCAAAAAATTATCCTTCCGTGATAATTTCGTGACCATCGATATGTCACACTTCATTATAATTTCTTAAGGTCACTTCCATTTCCAGAGGAGGCCAAAGAGATACACTTAAACTTCTCAAAAAAGTCTTTAAGTAAGAAAGATAGGGCCCCTTTCATCACAGTATCCTATCTTCAGCAAAGGAATTTTTAAGAGCCAGTAAAATTACATGCAATAATAAAGTACATTTTATTGATATGAATCTTGCGGGTGATTATAATAGTGCCCATACTGTTCAGAGTCTTATTTTCAAAATTATACTAGAGGGAGGTAAGTATGTTTAAAAGGCTTGGAGTAGTCCTTCTTTCCGTTCTTTTTATCGGGTCCGTGGCATGGTCGCCGATAGTAAACACGGCCGATGCAGATGCAAAATGCGAGTGTGATAAGAATTGTAATTGCGATCACTCTGCTGCAGGCAAGGGTGAGTGCCACTGCAAGGACAGTAAAAACCAAGAAGGTTGCGAGTGCGGAAAAGATTGCAAATGCGAACACACCAAAACGGGCAAGGGAAACTGCGACTGCAAAGCAACGGACAAAGGCTGTCAGTGCAAGGGTGAAGGTAAGGGCTGTCAGTGCGGGAAGGACTGCCAGTGCGAACATTGCAAAACAGGTACGGGAAACTGTAACTGCAAGACGGACGGCAAGGGTGATTGCAAATGTGGTAAAGACTGTAAATGTGCACACTGCAACTCAAGTGCTGAGGCAAAGCCGACCGATAATGCTGCTTATGCAAAGACCATGCCTTCGAAGGCAGGAATATTCAAGGTGACCTACACAAGTGCACCCGAGGCTGTGCCGGTGGGCAATATCCATTCCTGGAAACTCAAGGTCGAGACCGCTGACGGCAAACCGGTCAAGGACGCGGAGATCACAGTTAGCGGGACCATGCCCGAACACGGTCATGGTTTGCCTACACAGCCCAAAGTCACAAAGAACTACGGTGATGGAAACTACCTCGTAGAAGGAATGAAGTTCAGCATGCCGGGATGGTGGTTAGTGAACTTTATTATCAAGGCAGACGGAAAAACGGACAGCGTTACCTACAACGTGCAGGTGGAGTAATGTCATTCATACCCTAACTTGGAGGTAATCATGCCTCGGTTGACTTTGCTGACGGTTGTTTTCATGTTTTGTATTATTACGGGCTGCGTATTAACATACAATATATGCGATCAGACATTGCTTTTATAGTTCTATTGGGAGTTGCGATAAGCTCTGTGACTCTTGTCTCTCTCAAAGGGGGTAAAAGTATGTTCATGCAACATAAAGATGCTGAGGCTGTTACAGCCCTGCCACCCGCGGGTGCACGTCATTCCGGCACATTCGAAACAGCTACCTTCGCCCTTGGCTGATTCTGGGGGCCGGACTCCCAGTTTGGGAGTTTGCCAAGTGTTATCCGAACTCGGGTGGGATACGCTGGCGGCACTACGGAGAATCCAAGTTATCACGATCTGGGAGATTACTCTGAGTCGGTTCAAATTGATTTCGACCCTTCTCGTATCTCGTACAGGGAACTGTTGGATATCTTCTGGAAAGGTCACGATCCAACAAGAAATTCATGGTCCCTACAGTATAGGGCAGCCATATTTTATCACAACGAAGGACAAAGGATTGTTGCACTGGAAACGAGAGATCATATTTCTTCTGAAATAAAAGGAAAAATTGCTACCACAGTAGAACCGTATTCGGGATTCCATATAGCAGAGGATTATCACCAAAAACATAGTCTGAGATTGTATCCCGAGATAATGAAGGAGTTCACGGCTCGATATCGTGACCTAAAGAGTCTGCTCAATTCAACGGCTGTGACACGTGTCAACGGTTACCTCGGCGGATACGGTTCGTGCGATTCTCTCAAAAAGGAGATAGAGGGATTCGGACTTTCACACAGGGCGAAAGAACTATTGACTTCTGTGGTCTGCTCCCATAGCACATCAGTTACGTGCCCGGTTCACTAAAGGAACTGCTAACCAAAGGAGAAGGTAATTACAGGTGGTTTTAAACTTCCGGATAAAATGGCTGCTTGCAGTGTTTTTTATGTTATAGGGAAGAAACTGAATGTCACAATATCGCCTCATGACCTCCGCAGGCATTCCGCGACTTATGCCAGCAGAAACGGTGTCCCGCTAGAGATTATTTCGAAGGTCATTCTGAGGCATCAGGATCAAATCTATCTAGGCAAGATCAGCGATACCGAGGCCATCAGGTGGATGGACATTCTTCACGGGAAATAGACTGAATTGACTTTACTTCCGGGATCTGCAGCATAACACTTTAATGAACCTTTTATTACGTGGACTGCACCGACCAACACTCATTAGTTGCGGAATTAATTGACTGCGGAGTTCGGTAAAAATGTGTCAAGAATGGGCTGCGGTGTACATATAGAAGTCGATGCCATTGCGGAGATTGAGCACTATGAATATTTTTACCAGATAATAACATCCTCTGCCTCTCGATTCCTACCTACAAATTCTTGTATCGGATAGACGTTGCGCTAACGAACACCAAAAAGGTCCGCTCCTGACCAGAAAAGCGAGTAACAGCAGTTCATATTTTGCAGCCCACTGGGTGGCATATAGTTATGGCGCCTTGCTTCAACAAGCACTAGCAGCCAATCGATATCAGTACTGGTTAGCCTTGCGGCCGTCGGCGGAGACTTTTGACCATCCACCTTTTTTATACGGTTTACTTAACCCGTTCTCTTTGTTACACTAAACCCGACCATGAAACCTATCTGCATAAACATTGAGGGGGAAACTGTTCGTGTGGACGACGACAATGCCACAGCCTACAAGCTGAGCGAGTACTTTATTCACAAGCTGAAAAGTGACGCGCAGTTTGAGGATAATGAGTTGGCGCGGTTCGGCCTCGATCTTTTCAACAACATTTTCTCCACGCGGGCTCGCCGCGACCTCATCTTTGAGCGGCTTGACGGACTCAGAAACGACGACAACCTCTTCATAACTCTTAACTCCGAGTTGGATGAAGTCCATAACATCCCCTTCGAGCTCCTCAACAAGGATGGGACAGAGAGCGGCTTTCTTCTTAGAAAGGGCAATGTCTCGATTACAAGGACCATCCCTTCCCTCAGTAAGACCTTCGATCCCGCGCCCTCGCCTATAAGGATTTTGATCGTGCTCTCCCTGCCCCTTGTCACATATCAAAGAGCCCCTTTCGACCCGCTCAAAGAACTGGCCGTAATTTACAATGCCCTTGGCCCATATATCGCGCAGGGTATTGTAGAGATAGAGGTCGAAGAGAAGGCCGATAAAAACACGCTAGTGCGCCGGGAGACCGGCAAGGAGCAAAGGGTGAAAGTCCCACACAGTGAAGACATAGCGAGTCACGCTGTCCCCGAGTCATGCGCGGCGTACCGCGAGGTACGACGTGAAGCGTTGACAG